>OLXY01000003.1_pt1 | contig 343967 bp, 307 predicted proteins | sample 1644221 | NCBI WGS metagenome assembly OLXY01 (sample SAMEA103958121, study PRJEB25191) | human gut metagenome | reverse complement strand
ACCCATACGAAGCAGAACGATATCGATCGTGATCGGACTTTTTTGACACGCTGAGGGCCGGAACCTGACGGTTCCGGCCCTTGGCATATTCAGACATCCGTCCTACAGGACGACGCGGAACAAATCATCGTTCTGGTCGTCAGCCTCTGGGTGGAACTGGACGCCCAGCATCTGCTCACCATATTCCAGCGCTTCGATCGTACCGTCGTCCGTTCGGCCCGCAACGCACAGCGACTGCGCCGGGTGCGTGATGCGGTAATTGTGCATCGACGCGCCCATGATCGTCTGCTTTCCCGTCAGGCGTTCCAGACGGCTGCCGGGTGTCACATGGATGGGATGCTTGAAGCGTTCGACATTGTCCCGCGTGATATGGCCGTCCCAGTGTCCGTCCACAGGTTCTGTGAACATATAGCGTTCCTTTTTCATCTGCTCGAACAGCGCGAGCAGCGGCCGGTCCCAGCCGCGCCGCTCCGCCTCCTCGGCGACGAGAAAATAAGTGTTCATCATCTGCATCCCAAGGCAGATGCCAAGCACAGGCTTGCCGGATTTGGCAGCGTACTCCATAATCTGAAAATGGTACGGATAAAATCGTGCCCCGCCGCAAAACACAAATGCGTCACAGAGCGCCAGACTATCCTGCGCAGCATAGCCGTCGCTGCTGAGAATGCCGATAGGCGTTGCGCCGTTTGCAAGAATGCGCTTTGGATAGCCGTTCACAAATAAATACTGATCCGCGTACAGATCCTCCGAGCCGAACAGCTTCGCGCCCGGCACGATTCCGATGATTCGCATGCGTTTCTCCTTTCGGCCGGGACACATCCATCCCGTTATTTTTCGCCTCATCTTAGCATATTCCGCATAAAATTGCAATCCGGCATACGGGGCATCACAACTGCTGTGTTCCCCAATCCCGAAAACGCGGCAAGTTCCGCAAAAATATAACTTATTTTTTGTTTGCCAAACAGGAGCATTTCGCCGATGCGGAATGCTCCTGTTTCAGTATGTCAAAATAAAATGGCACAAAACATGCCGCAAATTCGTAACTTAGCGGGCCGATGTACCTACGTTGCCCTTGACAATAGCTTCAATGGGCAGCCGGGTGGGAACGCTTCCGCTCTTGTCAATGGCCGCCGGGACTGATATAATGTAGAAAAAAGACGAAGGAGAGGCGGAGGTATGGACAAGCTTGCAGCGCTGCGGCAGTATTTCGGATTTTCCGAATTCCGTGCGGGCCAGCAGACGCTGATCGACGCCGTTCTTTCCGGACGCGACGCGCTTGGCATTATGCCGACGGGCGGCGGAAAAAGCCTCTGCTATGAACTGCCCGCGCTGCTGCTGCCGGGGATAACGCTTGTCGTCTCGCCGCTGATCTCGCTGATGAAGGATCAGGTCATGGCGCTGCGGAACGCGGGGATCCCTGCCGGGTGCATCAACAGTTCCATGAGTCTGGATGAACTGCGCGAGACGTACCGCGACGCGCACTATGGTGCATATAAGCTGCTCTATGTTGCGCCCGAACGGCTGCTGACCGACGGCTTCTGCGCGCTTGCGCAGGAGCTCGAAATTCCGCTTGTCGCCGTTGATGAGGCGCACTGCATCTCGCAGTGGGGACAGGATTTCCGGCCCAGCTATTTAAAAATCGTGGAATTTCTGCAGCGGCTTCCGCATCGCCCGGCAGTCGCGGCCTTTACTGCAACGGCCACCGCGCAGGTGCGCGCCGATATTATCCGTATCTTGCAGCTGCACGAGCCGGAAACAGTCGTGACCGGCTTTGACCGGCCCAATCTCCGCTTCGAGGTACTGCGCCCGAAGGATAAACGCGCTGTGCTTCTGCAGCTGCTTGCTGAACGCCGGGATAAGAGCGGCATCGTCTATTGCGCCACGCGCAAGACGGTCGAGCAGGTCTGCGGACTGCTGCAGGAGGCAGGCTTTGCCGCCACGCGCTATCATGCAGGGCTGGATGCCGATGAGCGTCGTGAAAATCAGGAGGCGTTCATCTGTGACCGCAGTCCCATCATGGCCGCAACCAATGCGTTCGGCATGGGCATCGACAAGTCGAACGTCTCCTATGTTATCCATTACAATATGCCGAAAAGTCTGGAGGCATATTATCAGGAGGCCGGCCGCGCAGGACGCGACGGCTCGCCTGCCGACTGCATTCTGCTGTATTCCCCCGGCGATGTCACGACGGCAAAATTTTTGATTTTCAATTCATCCGCAGAGAACGAGGAACTGACCGAAGAAGCGCGTCAAGCAGTGCAGACGCAGGATCTGGCGCGGCTGGAGTCCATGACAGGCTACTGCAAAACGCAGGACTGCCTGCGCGGATATCTGCTCGACTATTTCGGTCAGCCGCATGAAAAAACCTGCAGCAACTGCGGGAACTGTCAGGCGGACTATGAGACGCAGGACCTCACGCGCGAGGCGCAGATGATTCTGTCCTGCGTTGTACGCGCGCGGAACCGGCTCGGCTACTGTGTGGGAAGCACCATTTTGAGCCAGACGCTGCACGGGGGCCGTGCAGCGCGCGTGCGGGAGTTGGGACTTGATACGCTGCCGACCTATGGACTGATGTCCACATTGCCGAGCACGCAGATTCGAGAATGGATCGAACTTCTGGAGCGTGCGGGATATCTGGAAGCAGACCCTGTCCACGGTGGGATCGATACGACGCCGAAGGCGGCAAGCGTACTGTTTTCCGGAGAACAGGTGCTCACGCGCGTCCGGCGCGCATCGCACATGGAAGCACGGCCACAGAAAAAGGCAGCTGCACCACGGGCAGACGAACCGCTTCTGGCTGCGCTAAAAGCGCTGCGTTTCCGCATCGCGCAGGAGCAGGGCGTCCCGGCCTACATTGTCTTTTCAAATGCCACGCTTCTGGATATGGCTGCAAAGCAGCCATGTTCCATGGAGGAATTGATGGACGTATCCGGTGTCGGCCATGTCAAGGCCGAGCGTTACGGCGCGGCATTTTTGCATGAAATCAGCCGCTATACACATACACACAAGGAGGAATTATAGTATGTATATCCGTCGTTTTGCCCCTGCCGACGCAGACGCAGTCGTCCGTGTGTCAGCCCTGGCCACACGCATCACCTCCGGTGCCGTCTATGACGCAGCCTTTGTTGAGGAAATGGTCGCCAAGCAGGATCGCGCATACTTCTTAACACGCGGCGAGCAGATGCACTTCTACGTTGCCTGTGAGGACGACGGAACCGTGATCGGCTGCGCTGCCTTTGGCCCGTATCACAAAAACCCGGCTGAGGGCTGCTTTTACTCTGTTTTCGTTCTGCCGGAGAAGCAGCGGCGCGGCGTGGGCCGCGCGCTCATTGAGACGATCGAGCACGACCCGATGTTTTTTAGCGCGCCGCGCGTTGTGATCCCAGCCTCCATCAACGCACTGCATTTTTATCAAGGGCTGGGCTACACCTTCGCTCCCGGCGGCGATCAGCTGGACGAGGAGCAGCTTTACTGTCTGGAAAAATTCCCGCAGCATTCCGCGTAATCGTAAAGGAGGAAACGCCGTGCGTTCCGTCAAGGGCATTATCATTGGGTTTCTGCTGATCCTGTTGGGCTTTGCCGCCGCACAGTATAGCCTGGTCGCAGCCGGGATTCTGGCTGCTGGCGGGCTTGCAGTTGTCGTTGTAAGCGCGCTGCCGAAAAAAATAGAAAAGCAGCCGCAGGAACCACCCGCTGCGCCTGCGCCTGTCAAGCCGGATCTTTCTTCCCCGGAGCAGCTGCCGGATATTCTGACCGACCCGCCTGTGCAGCCGGAACCGCCCGCGCCGCCCCAGCCGGAGGCGGAAACGCTTTATAAAACACTTGCGGAAGCGTATACGCGCATTGAAGGACTTTCCTGCCGGGGGCCTGCATGGATGCTCGAACGCGACATCCGGCTCTGCAAGGCCTTCTGCGCCCGCTGGAACGGCGCGCAGCAGGAGCCGCAGACGGCAGCACTGCTGCGGGAAAAGGTACGCTTTGTTGATTATTCCGATGAATTTCTTCTGCCGGGTTTCGGCAGACGCGGGAGGATTCCCGGCCGCCGCGCCTCCGGCGATCTGCTGGAGGATTTGAGCGCCGCCGTTCTGAAGCAGACGGCACGGCAACAGACGGCGCTTGAGGCTGCGCTGCGGGCGCAGAAGTGGTTTGAAGGTGTGAAAAAGCAAATTCGTCATATTCAGCCAGAGCCTGCGGATGTATCCGCCCCGGCCTCAAGACCGGAATACACGCCGCCGGATGCAACGCCGCTCACGCGGAAGACCGCACCGGAGTCGCTGGAAACATTTTATGTTCTCGCATTCAAGACGACGGGAAAAAGCCCCTCGCGTGATGAGATCGCGCAGGCCGCGGTTCTGAAATTCCGCCGCTTTGCGCCGGAATCCGTACTGAGCGCATATGTGAAACCGGAAAAGGGACTGACAAAATACGCCCGCGAATCAGGCGTGACGGAACGCATGACGCAGGATGCACCGAAGCTTGCACAACTTCTGCCCGCCATTGACGCCTATCTTGACGAACAGGCCCCGCTGGTTCTGTTCCGCGCGGACGATCTGGCGTTTTTGGCTGCAGCCGGAAGCGAAGCCATCTGCGCGAAGCGCCCGGTCTACGACGTGCGGACGTTGACGGGGTACAGAACCGCGTCTCTGGCTGATGCCTGCGGCGCAATGTTCGAGTTTGTCCCCGAACTCGGCAGCGCGGAAGACGAGGCTCTTGCCTGCGGCTTGCTGTTCTGCGGCCTTGCCGACCGAACCTTGCATCTGACGGCAAAGCGGTAATGTTCGTTCCGGCTCCCAGCACCGATACGGTGCGGGAACGGACGCCACTACCCCCCCACGAAATTGGTCGAATTCCTGCGAATTTTCATAAAAATGCAGTCTTTTTGCAAGCGGCCAGCATTGTCGTCTGTCCGTTTTGATGCAATTTTTGCGGGCTGTTTGTGGGAGAGATTGAGAGTCTGCTCCTACCGAGACAGTGTGCAAATCGTGCCGCCTTATGAAATTCAGATTCTTCTGATACGCAGAAAGGCCCGGACGTCGAAGCGTCCGGGCCTTTTTGTCAGGTCTGTTCATCGGAAATGGGTGGCTGCATCTCTTCCGGCGGCGCGGGTTCCTCTTCAGAGGGAACGGTTTCGCCGGGATCTTCCTCAGCAGGCGGCTCCGGTTCCTCCTCAATGGGCGGCTCCTCCTCCGGAACGGGAGCCGGGCAGGCGGGCATCTGGGGCTGATCCCAGTAATATTCACCCGTCATATCCTCGTCATAGCGCAGCCGGAGTGTTCCGCCGCCAAGCAGATCGCGCAGAATATCGACGTGGCAGTAGCCGCCGTCAAGCTTCATAATGTTCCAGTAATAGCTTTCGCTGCCGCGCATGCCGCTGACGGTCTGACAGGTAAGTCCCGCCTCGTCGCACAGCAGCTGCCAGCTTTGCGCCATACTCTTGCTGTCAGCAATGCCCTGACAGAGTGCAGAATAGACCGGTGTGCGGCTGCTCCCCTCCTGATAGGGGAATCGTTCGGCCAAATAGGTGAACAGCAACGCAGCCTTTTCCGTCTCGCTCGTGCAGTAGCGGACATAAATTTCCGCCGCACGCAGGCTTTCGGTCACGTCCTGCTGCATGTTCCGCAGTTCCAATCTGGAGGCCGGATAATCGAAAACCAGTTCCACAATACGGTTGCGCGCATCTGCAGGATAGGATGTGACGGTCAGTTCAGGCTGCGCGGCGTGCTCCTTCAGATGCGCGTCGCAGTAGTCCTGCACGAGCGCCTCATAATCAGGCTTGCCCGGATAAGTTGCATAGAGCGTCAGATGATCGTCGTAATTTTCCAGTGCCCGGCAGAGCAGACGGTTCGCCTCCGTCTCACTGCCTACATACTCGATTTCATCAAGCGGCGTACGCACATCGCGGAACGTGATGTCGATTTTGATCTCGTAATAGGCGACGATCAGTGTGCAGTCGTGCGTGATATAGTCGATGGCATAGGCGCCGATCGGATCCTCACGCGCGATCTCATAGACGGCGGCAGGAAGATCTTCTTCCACATCGCCGGCATACTGATTCGTATGGATCACGCCATGCTCCACGCCGTTCTGCACAAGCGTCCGCAGCGCGTTTTTGAGCGTTTTATAGTCGCGTACTGTCAGCACATCGCTCTGCGGTTCGGACTTTGCACCCGCGTCATGCGGGGTCACAAGTGTATAGGAGGACGGAACCAGCCTGCTGCACCCGCACAGGGCTGCCAGCAGCAAAGCAAGCAGGCTTATTATCATCCAGCGTTTCAAAGCAGCCCCTCCTTGGTGTTATAATTCCTCGCCCGTGCCGCGGAAGCCCTCACCCAGAACCTGATGCGCAGGCAGCAGAATGACAAAAGCTTCGGGGTCGATCTCGCGCACGATGGCCTTGATCTCCGGCAGTTCCTTCTGACGGACGGCAGACATCAGCACAGGCCGCGGGCTGCCGGTATAGCTGCCGCTGCCTTCTAGCACGGTCGCGCCGCGGTCGAGCCGGTCGGCAATCTGCTTGGAAACAGCCTGATACTGCTCTGAGATGATAAGCGCAACGGTCGAATGATCCAGTCCATAGAGCAGCTGGTCCATCACAAACGATGACGCAGCCAGCGGCAGCGCGCTGTAGAGCGTTTTGGACAGGTCATGGAACACGATGCCGGTCAGCGTGATAATGAACAGGTCGATCGCCAGCATGACCTTGCCGAGACTGGCCGAGCGGAAGCGGCGGCGCAGAAGCTTGGCCGCAATATCGGAACCGCCCGTCGTTGCGCCGGACAAAAACACAAGGCCGATACCGAGTCCCACAAGAATACCGCCGTAGAGGCTATCGAGCAGAATCTCCGTCTTAGGTGCGGGAATAACGGAAAACAGATCGATGAAGACAGAACTCAAAAGCATGCCGGCCAGTGAGCCAAACAGGAACTTCCTGCCCAGCTTCCGCGCGCCGAGGATAAACAGAGGCACGTTCAGGAGCATGGTGATCACGCCGATTTGGCCGAAGCCCAGCAACTCACGCAGAACCATCGCCAAGCCGCTCATGCCGCCGACGTTCAGACTGTTCGGCTCCAGAAACAGATCGAAGCCAAGCGCAAAAATAGCACAGCCAAGGGTGATCTTCCATCCCATCTGCCAGATGGTCTTGAGCGTTTCACGTTTCAAACCGTCGTCCTCCCGTACTTCTTTTCTATCAAATGTCCAGCTTCATCTGTGTTTCACCGGTGTCCTCCTCCCGCAGGAGCGCTCCAGCGGCGGGCAGCGTCCGGGCCGAATAGCGGCCCACATTGGTGATCGCCGTTTTCTCCAGTTCCATAGCCGATTCGACGACCGCCTTGCGCTTGAGGCTCATCACGGCGACGCCCTGCGTCGCGCGCGTGGTCTTGGCGGCAAGCTGCGCCGTGGAGAACACGAGCACACGCCCGTCCGTTGCGCGGACAGCGATCTGCTTTTCCTCCGGCAGATCGATCACGGCCTTGATCGGACTCTTGTCAGAGTATGCTCCTGTCAGCCGCTTGCGGTTGGACTTGGTATCATAGCCGCTCATGGTAACCTTCGCCGCCTTTCCGTTTTCAAAGACAAAGAGCAGATTTCCCTCGTACTTGCCCGGGAAGATAACCGTCAGGAAGCTTTCCCCTTCGTCGAAGCCAAGCTTTCCGGGCAGGAAATCTCCAAGCGCGGACGCTTTTCCGTCGGCAAAGTCAGAAATCTTCGTCTTATAAACCTGATATTTGTCGGTAAAGACCAGCATCTCCTCGCTGTTCTGCGCCGGACGGGTCAGGAGCAGACCGTCGCCCTCTTTGAATTTCTGTTCTCCGGACATGCGCAGTGACTGTGCTGTGATCTTCTTGAAATAGCCCTCGCGGGAGAGGAAGACAGTAACGGGATAGTCGTTTTCCGGCTCGTCGTCCGGCTCCTGCTGGAGTTCGTGGTCATAGACCAGCGTGGTCTTGCGCGCTTTGCCATATTTCTGCGCGACCTGCTCCAACTCTTTGCAGATGAGCGCCTGAACCTTCTTCTCAGAGCCAAGCGTCGCTTCGAGGTCGGCGATCTCCTTTTCAAGAGACTCCGTCTCCTTCAACCGGTTCAGAATGAATTCCTTGTTGATGTTGCGCAGCTTGATCTCCGCAACGTATTCCGCCTGTACCTGATCGATGCCGAAGCCGATCATGAGGTTCGGAACAACCTCCGCGTCCAGTTCCGTTTCCCGGATGATGCGGATGGCCTTGTCGATATCGAGAAGAATTTTGCCGAGGCCCTTCAGAAGGTGCAGCTTGTCCTTCTTTTTGTTCATCTGGAAATACAGCCGGCGGCGAACGCATTCGGTGCGCCATGCCGTCCACTCGGAGAAGATTTCGCGCACGCCCATTACGCGCGGCATACCGGCAATGAGAATGTTGAAGTTGCAGCCGAACGCATCCTGCAGCGTCGTCGTTTTGAACAGCTTCTGCATCAACTTGTCCGGGTCTGCGCCGCGCTTTAAGTCGATGGTGAGCTTCAGGCCATTCAGGTCCGTTTCATCGCGCATGTCGCTGATCTCACGGATTTTATTTGCCTTGATGAGTTCTGCAACCTTATCAAGAATAATCTCCGTGGCCGTCGTGTAGGGGATCTCGTAGATCTCGATCATGTTCCCTTCCTTGACATAGCGCCATTTCGCCCGCAGGCGGAACGAGCCGCGGCCCGTCTCATAAATCTGCAGCATCTGGGCCGGGTCATAGAGAATTTCTCCGCCCGTCGGGAAATCCGGGGCCAGGAGCGTATCCAGAAGATCTGCGTCCGGGTTTTTGATGAGCGCGATTGCCGTCCGGCAGACCTCGGCCAGATTGAACGAACAGATATTCGACGCCATGCCGACGGCGATGCCCATGTTGGCCGAAACCAGCACGTTCGGAAACGTCGTCGGCAGCAGAACAGGCTCCTGCATGGAGCCGTCATAGTTGTCCACAAAATCAACAGTATCGGCGTCAATGTCGCGGAACAGTTCGGCGCAGATCGGCTCGAGTTTCGCCTCGGTGTAACGCGAGGCGGCATAGGCCATATCGCGCGAATAGACCTTACCGAAGTTACCCTTGGAGTCGATAAATGGGTGCAGCAGCGTCTCGTTGCCGCGGGCCAGACGAACCATCGTCTCATAGATAGCCTGATCTCCATGCGGGTTCAGCTTCATCGTCTGGCCGACAATATTGGCGGATTTGGTGCGGGGCTTCGTGAGAAGCCCCATTTCGTACATGGTATACAGCAGCTTGCGGTGCGACGGCTTGAAGCCGTCGATCTCCGGGATGGCACGCGAGACGATGACCGACATGGCGTAGGGCATGTAGTTGGACTCCAGCGTCTGACAGATTGGCTGCTCGAACACCTCTGCCCGCAGTCCCATTACATTTGGATCGTCATTCTTTTTGCTTTCCGGTTGTTTTTTCTTTGGCATAGTTGATCGTTCCTTATCGTTCGTTCCTCAAAGCCTTCCCCTAGGGGGAAGGTGGCCCGAAGGGCCTTTGTAGGGGCCGATGCCCACATCGGCCTGCCGGGAAGTTGCAAATCTACCGAAAAATACCGCAAAGCGGTGTATTCTTCCGTTTTTATGACTCTGTCGGCCTAAAAATATTGCGGATTCGCCGCAGATTCCCGTAAAAACAATGCAATCTGCGCGGGCCGATGTGGGCATCGGCCCCTACATGGTGCTGCGTAGATTCGCCCCTGCCCATCAGGTGGAGCAGAGCCACGTCCCTACCGAGACCGTGCGTATTTTGGGATGCACCTCACGACACGTCCAGCTGGTCGAGGTATTTGTAGCCGTTTTCGGCGATGTGTTCTTTTCTTCCCTGCAGATTATCGCCCAGCAGCAGATCAAAGATCTGCATCGTGCGTTCCATATCCTCTGGCATGACCTTGATGAGCCGGCGCGTAGCGGGGTTCATGGTCGTCATCCACATCATCTCGGGATCGTTTTCGCCAAGGCCCTTGGATCGGTTGATGGAAAGCTTCTTGCCCTCCAGCTTCTTGACGATCTCCGCCTTTTCTGCATCCGTGTAGGCAAACCACGTCTTGTCCTTGCAGGTGATCTCATACAGAGGAGATTCTGCGATATAGACATAGCCCTCCTGAATGAGCGTCGGGCAGAGCCGGTAGATCATGGTCAGAATCAGCGTGCGGATCTGATAGCCGTCAACGTCGGCATCAGTACAGATGATGACCTTGTTCCAGCGCAGGTTTTCCAGATCAAATGCAGACAAATCCTTTGTCTTTTTCGTCTGCACCTCCACGCCGCAGCCGAGCACGCGGATGAGATCCGTGATGATATCGGATTTAAAAATCCGGTCGTAATCGGCCTTCAAGCAGTTTAGAATCTTGCCGCGCACGGGCATGATGCCCTGAAATTCCGCGTCGCGCGAAAGCTTGACCGAGCCCAAAGCGGAATCGCCCTCGACGATATAAATCTCGCGCTTCGACACATCCTTCGTGCGGCAGTCTACAAACTTCTGCACGCGGTTCGCAATATCGAGGCTCCCGGTCAGCTTTTTCTTGATGTTCAGCCGGGCCTTTTCCGCCGATTCACGGCTTCTTTTGTTGACCAGCACCTGATCCGCAATGCGTTCGGCCTCCTGCTTGTTTTCGATGAAATAGACATGCAGCCGGTCGCGGAAAAATTCCGCCATGGCATCCTGCACGAATTTGTTCGTGATGGCCTTTTTCGTCTGGTTTTCATACGAGGTCTGCGTGGAGAAGCAGTTCGTCACCAGCACCAGACAGTCGGCCACATCCTGGAACGTGATTTTGGATTCGGACTTGGTGTATTTGTTTGTCTGCTTGCAGTAGGCATCGATGGCGTAGACAAAGGCGTTTTTTACTGCTTTTTCCGGCGCGCCGCCGTGCTCGAGCCATGAGGAATTATGATAGTATTCAATGCGGTTGACGCGATTGGAGAAACAAAGAGCGGCGGAAATGCGGACCTTGTACTCGGGCTTGTCCTCGCGGTCGCGGCCCTTGCGCTCGGCCTCCCAGAACTGCGGCATGGTGAGCGTCTGCTCGCCCGCAATTTCATTGACATAGTCCAGAATACCGTTTGGGTAGCAGTAATCCGTCTTAACGAATTTTCCGTTTTCCTGATCGCGGAATGTGAACGTCACGCCCGCATTGACAACAGCCTGCCGCTTAAGCGTATCCTCAAAGTACTCCTTGGGAATATCGATATCGGTAAAGACGGCCAAATCCGGTTTCCAGCGGAAAATAGAGCCGGTTGCTTTGCGGTCGGTCGGCTCCTTTTTCATCTTGCCGACGAGTTCGCCCTTTTCAAAATGCAGCGTGTATTTAAATCCGTCACGGCGAATGATCGCGTCAAAATATTCGGATGAATACTGCGTAGCGCAGGAGCCAAGGCCGTTCAGGCCGAGGGAAAATTCATAGTCGCCGCCGGTGTTGTTCTGGTATTTGCCGCCTGCGTAAAGTTCGCAAAAGACGAGTTCCCAGTTGTATTTCCCCTCTTTTTCGTTCCAGTCAACCGGGCAGCCGCGGCCGAAGTCTTCGACTTCGATGGAATGGTCTTCATAGCGCGTGACGAGAATTTGCCTGCCATAGCCCTCGCGCGCTTCGTCGATAGCGTTGGACAGAATTTCAAAGACGGCATGCTCGCAGCCCTCCAGGCCGTCGGAGCCAAAAATGACCGCCGGCCGCAGCCGGACACGGTCTGCGCCCTTCAAAGACGAGATAGACTCGTTTCCGTAGGCTTTTTGTTGTTTCATGCGGATTCCTCACAATATTTCGTGCTGTAACGGATATTACACCCACTATAATTAGATATAGTATACGGTTTTTTTAATCCAAAGTCAAGGTTTGCCACAAAGCGTGCGGGATATACGACGGCCCTGCCCGCGTTCGCAGGCGCGGAAATTTTTCTGGTTTTTCCGTTTGGTGATTGCAAAGTTTTCGGTTTCGGTTTATGATATATCCTGTGAAGAATGGTACAAAATCGGCGGAGGACTCCGCTGCGCGAAACAAGGAAAGAACTATGAAAATTGGATTTGACAATCAGAAGTATTTGAAGCTGCAGTCCGAACGGATTTTGGAGCGCGTCGCACATTTTGGCGGCAAACTTTATCTGGAATTCGGCGGCAAGCTGTTCGACGACTACCACGCCTCGCGCGTCCTGCCCGGCTTCCAGCCGGACAGCAAGATGAAAGTGCTGCTGCAGCTGAAGGAGCAGGCGGAGATCGTCATCGCCATCAACGCCGCGCACATTGAAATGAACAAGCGCCGGGGCGACCTCGGCATCACCTATGATCTGGACGTGATGCGTCTAATCGACACGTTCCGCTCCATCGGGCTTTATGTCGGCAGCGTTGTCATCACGCAGTACGCAGGCCAGCAGGCCGCCGAGGCATTCCAGCGCAAGCTGGAGGCGCTGGGCGTAAAGGTCTACCGGCACTACCCAATCGCAGATTATCCCTCAAACATCAATCTCATTGTCTCCGACGATGGCTATGGCAAAAACGAGTATATCGAAACCAGCCGCCCCATCGTCATCGTCACGGCCCCCGGCCCCGGCTCGGGCAAAATGGCGACCTGCCTCAGCCAGCTTTATCAGGAACACAAGCGCGGCGTGAACGCAGGCTATGCCAAATATGAGACGTTCCCGATCTGGAACCTGCCGCTGAAGCACCCGGTCAACCTCGCCTATGAGGCCGCCACCGCAGATCTGGCCGACGTCAACATGATCGACCCCTTCCACCTTGAGGCCTACGGCGAAACGACCGTCAACTATAACCGCGACATCGAGATCTTCCCGGTGCTCGAGACGATCTTCCGTTCCATCTTCGGCGAATGCCCGTATAAGAGTCCGACGGACATGGGCGTCAATATGGCGGGCTTCGCAATCTGCGACGATGAGGCCTGCCGCGAAGCATCATATCAGGAGATCATCCGGCGCTATTTTGCCTCCGCTTGCGCCGTGAAAAAAGGCATTGCCATGCCCGCCGAACTGCGCAAACAGGAAATGCTCATGAACTCACTGCACTTGGATGTGTCTATGCGCAAAACCGTCCCCGCCGCGCGGGCCAAAGCCGCCGAAACAGGCGCGCCTGCCGCAGCCATCGAACTGCCGGACGGGCGGCTCGTCACCGGCAAGACCTCCGGCCTGATGGGCGCGTCGTGCGCCGCGCTTTTGAACGCGATCAAGCTTTCCGCCGGGATCGACGACCGCGTGAACCTCATTTCCCCGATGGTTCTCGCCCCCATCCAGCATCTGAAGATCGAGCATCTTGGCAACTCCAACCCCCGCCTGCACACCGACGAGGTGCTCATTGCGTTGTCCATCAGCGCTGTGACGAACCCGACAGCCGAACTTGCCATGGAGGCGCTGGCCTCTCTTCGCGGCAGCCAGGTGCATTCGTCCGTCATTCTCTCCTCAGTCGATGAAGGTATGTTCAAGCGCCTCGGTATGAACGTTACGTTCGAGCCCGTCTATCAGTCACACACGCTCTACCACAAGTGAGGTATCGATACCATGGAACATCCCCGCAGTAAATTACCCGCCGTACTTGTTGTTCTGTTCTGCATTGCGCTGCTGGCCGGTGTCGGCGTGCTTCTGTGGAAAACGCTCCCGGAAAAGCAAGAGCCTGCCCAGGCCGAGGCAATCCAGACAGACGGCGTGTTTTCCTCCGAGCCAACGACCGTAGAACCGGAACGTGAAGAACCCTATGAGGGTGATCTTCCCGGACAGGCCGAAGCCGCGCAGCCGGAAAATCCAGACGAGCAGCCGCAGGAGAATCCGGAAGATCAGAATCATCCGGAGGTACCAGATAACATGACAGTCTCTGCTGCCGGACAGACAGCGCAGGCGCTGCTGGATACCATGACGGACGACGAAAAGCTTTGGCAGCTGTTCTTTGTAACGCCGGAAGCCATCACGAACGTCGATACTGCTACCGTAGCAGGCGAGACGACGAAAAAAGCGTTGGAGCAATATCCGGTCGGCGGCATCGTATATTTTGCGAAGAATCTTGAAGACCGCGAACAGACTGTCGCGCTGCTGGAGAACACGCAGTCCTATGCAAAAATCCCGCTCTTCCTCGGCGTAGATGAGGAGGGCGGCACCGTCAGCCGCGTCGGCAGCAACCCGGAAATGGGCGTACCGTCCGTCGGTGATATGCGCTCGCTCGGCAAGCAGCAGGACCCTGCTGTGGTCCATGCTGCCGGCCAGGACATCGGCGGCGGCCTGCACGCGCTGGGCTTCAATCTGGACTTTGCCCCGGTCGCAGACGTCGCGCAGGGCGCGGACAGCGTCATCGGCAGCCGTTCGTTCGGTTCTGACCCGGAGTTGTGTGCGTCGCTGGCCGGTGTCATTGTCAAGAGTCTGCGCGCCGAGGGTATCGTCTCATGCCTTAAGCACTTCCCCGGCTATGGCAGCGCCACCGTTGACGACCACAACGGCACCTCGATCGTCGAAAAGTCCCTCAGCGAACTGGAAGCCTGCGATCTGATCCCGTTCCAGTCGATTATCGCTGCGGAGGGAAGCGTCCCGTTTGTCATGGTCTCGCATCTGTCCTACCCGAGCGTCACCGGCAGCGACACGCCTGCCGACCTGAGTTCGTCCATTGTAACGGATATCCTGCGCGACAAGCTGGAATATCAGAATGTCATTATCACCGACTCGCATTCCATGGCCTCTATCACTGACCATTATTCCGCAGGCGATGCTGCCGTCAAGGCACTCGAAGCCGGATGCGATATGATCCTCATGCCTTCTGATCTGCAGGCCGTATTCGATGCTGTCAAGGCTGCCGTCGCCGACGGAACGCTTTCGCAGGCCCGCATCGACGAGAGCGTTTTGCGCATTTTGACCGTCAAAGCGGAATATGGTATCATTTCCTGAACTTTTGCATCAATCAAACTTCACCGAAAGGATGTGCGCATCATGTCTGCTGCTCCAAATAAAAAGCCCTCCCTTGCGCTGGGCCTGATTTTGATCCTGCTTCTGCTTGCCGCCGTCATTTTCGGCGGAATATGGGTCGTACAGGCGGCGTTTACGCCGCGCATGTCCGACGCAAAGGCTGCCGCCGAGGCAGGTTCCACACCTGCCAAAGAACCGACTGTACAGGCTGAACCGGTGGTACAGGAGCCGGATCCGCAGAAGCAGCCCGCACAGCAGCCTGCGGAGCAGACAACGGAATCCCGCGTAACGCTCATGGCACTGGGCGACGATCTGATCCACAACTGCGTCTACTGGTCCGCCCAGACGCCGGAGGGCGGCTATGATTTCACATCGTTCTTCGACGATATCCGCCCCACCGTCCAGCAGTATGATCTGGCCTGCATCAATCAGGAGACGATTCTCGTCAAGGACCGCAACCTGATTGAAAGCTATCCGGTTTTCGGCTCGCCTATTGAGGTTGCCGATGCGCTGGCCGATGCAGGCTTCAATGTTGTGACCTTCGCCAGCAACCACTGCTATGACAAAAAGGAAACCGGCATCACGGATACGCTGTCCTATTTCCACGAGACATACCCGGAGATCACCACGCTCGGCATCCACAACACGGAAGCAGACGCGGCGGCGATCCCTATTGTCGAGAAAAACGGTATCCGCATTGCCATGCTGAACTTTACCTACGGCCTCAACAATTCCATGCCCGAAAAGCGCTGGATGGTTGACACGCTCTCCAGCAGGGAGACGGTCTGCGGCCGCATCGAGCAGGCAAAGCAGGAAGCGGACTTTGTCATTGTCTTCCCGCACTGGGGCACGGAGGATACCTTCAGTCCGGACAACGACCAGCTTACCTGGGCGCAGGAAATGGCGGATGCGGGCGCTGACCTCATCATCGGCGGACACACACATACGCTCCAGCCGGTCGAATTGCTCACGGCAGCGGACGGGCGCGATGTGCCGGTCTATTATAGCCTCGGGAATTTCCTGTCGCACCAGAAGGAAAAAATGAACCTGCTCGGCGGCATGGCAAGCGTCACCATTGTCAAAGACGCGGACGGGACGCACGTTTCGGAATACGATCTTCAGCCGACCGTCAACGTCATTCTCCGCAATGCGAACACCGGCTGGTACACCTACCGCCCGATGCTTCTGGACAGCTACAGCAGTGATCTTGCCGCCCAGAACCGCTTCTCCGAATGCACCGTTGACGCCATGTGGGCGCTGTATGAGGATATCACAGGATGAGAAAGAGCCCCGGTTTCCGCTGTGGAAGCCGGGGCTTGCTATAATTTTGGAATCAGTCCGCAAACAGCGGAGTAGAGAGATAGCGGTCGCCGGTGTCGGGGAACAGAACGACGATGGTCTTTCCCTCGTTCCCGGGACGCTTGGCAAGTTCGACAGCTGCGTGAAGCGCTGCGCCGGAGGAAATGCCGACCAGGACGCCTTCCTTTCTGCCGACAAGTCTGCCTGCGGCAAACGCATCTTCGTTGGAAACCGGGATGATCTCGTCATAGACCTTTGTGTCGAGCACATCGGGAACGAAGCCTGCACCGATACCCTGAATTTTATGTGCGCCCGCGACGCCTTGAGACAGAACGGGAGACGAAGCCGGCTCGACAGCAACGACCTTCACGGACGGATCACGGCTTTTCAGATACTGACCGACGCCGGTAATCGTGCCGCCGGTGCCGACGCCTGCAACGAAGTAATCGACTTTACCGTCCGTATCCGCGTAGATTTCGGGGCCTGTTGTCTCGATATGGGCCTTCGGGTTTGAAGGATTGACGAACTGGCCGGGCACAAAGCTGTTCGGAATCTGCTTTGCCAGTTCATCTGCCTTGGCGATTGCCCCCTTCATTCCCTTGGCGGCCTCTGTCAGCACAAGTTCCGCACCGTATGCCTTCATAAGCTGGCGGCGCTCAACAGACATGCTCTCAGGCATGACGATGATGATGCGGTAGCCTCTGGCTGCTGCGACGGAGGCAAGGCCGATGCCGGTATTGCCGGAGGTCGGCTCGATGATGACGGAGCCGGGCTTCAGCTGGCCGGAGGCCTCCGCGTCGTCGATCATCTTCTTTGCGATGCGGTCCTTGACGGAACCTGCGGGGTTAAAATACTCAAGCTTGGCCAGAATTTTGGCCTTGAGGTTCAGTTCCTTTTCAACGTGCGTGAGTTCAAGCAGTGGAGTCTTGCCAATCAGCTGGTCAGCGGACGTGTAAATGTTAGACATATTCAAAATCTCCTTTATGATGTTATTAAAATGAAAGCGTCGATCTGGTTTCTCTGTCACATTTCCACTCGACATCGGAACGCGGCGCGCGAAAAGACGATTTGCTGCATATGCGGCCTCATTTCTTTGGAACTAAAATAGTATGTTGGTTTCTTTCATCGGATGACAGTATCCTACCACACATTGCCTAGCTTGTCAATAGGTTTTTGATTTTTTCCTGCGTTGCAACCGGAGCGGATTTATCGTATAATGAGAAAAATAGGAGGGCTGCACGATGAACAAGTTCTGGGGACATCTGAAGACGATCACACATCACCGTCATCTGGTCATGCGCGGCTGCTTTCGGATGGGACTGATCTGGCAGGGACTGACGCACGACCTGTCCAAATACTCACCTACCGAGTTTTTCGCGGGTGTGCGGTATTATCAGGGCAACCGGAGCCCCAATACAGCTGAACGCGAGGCAAACGGCTATTCTCTGGCGTGGATGCACCACAAGGGCCGCAACCGGCACCATTTTGAATACTGGACGGACTTAAGCCCCGAGACGCGGACCTATGAGCCGGTTGACATGCCGGTAAAATATCTGTGTGAAATGGTCGCCGACCGGATTGCGGCCTGCAAGACGTATCAGGGCGCAGCCTATACCGACGCATCCCCGCTGCAATATCTCGATCGGGCGAATGAATCGCGGCTGGTGCATCCGCAGACCATGAAGCGGCTGCGCTTTCTGCTCGTGATGCTCGCCGAACACGGCGAAGAGGAGACGTTCCGCTTTATGCGCGAAGTCGTTCTGAAGGGAAAATCGTTTGCAGAAGAGTCTCTCGCGCCCTGAGCGCAGAACTCATATCCGATTTTACGCGCTAATGTTCTGTATATTTTGTGCATTATAACGAAATTTGCCCATCGGATTTCAACCATTTGTGAATAGCTGACAACGATTCTTTGTAGTATAATACAGACATACCATCTGTCCGGATTACCCAAGGACAGATAACATGTAAAGGGAGGATACTATGAAGAAACTGATTGCACTTCTGCTGGCGGCATGCCTGATGCTGGGCCTTATGACCACAGCGTTCGCAGCAGACGAGAAATCCAACGACATTGTGATTCTGTACACCAACGACGTGCACTGCGCCGTTGACGACAACATCGGCTATGCCGGTCTGGCTGCTTACAAAAAGGAGATGCAGGCCGCGTATAACTACGTTGCGCTCGTTGATTGCGGCGACTCCGTGCAGGGCGACGTCATCGGCACGCTGTCCAAGGGTGAATATCTGGTCGATATTATGAATGAAGTCGGCTATGATTTTGCTTCCTTCGGCAACCACGAATTTGACTACACCCTGCCGCAGCTCCAGAAGCTCATCGACAAGGCCAAGTATCAGTATCTTTGCTGCAACCTGACCTATACGGCCAAGGACGGCAAGGGGCTGACCGGCTACAAGGCGTATGAGATCAAGACCTACGGCGACACGAAGGTCGCTTTCGTCGGCATCGACACGCCCGAATCTTTTACCAAGTCTACCCCGACCTACTTCCAGGACGCCAACGGCAAATTCGTCTATTCCTTCGCGGAGGGCAATAACGGCGCTGACCTTTACAACAAGGTGCAGGAAACCGTTGACGCTGCCAAGAAGGACGGTGCGACCTATGTCGTCGCCATTGCGCATCTGGGTATCGACGAATCCTCCGAGCCGTGGCGTTCGACCGATTTGATTGCCAACACGACCGGCATCGACGCTGTGCTTGACGGTCACTCCCATTCCACCATTGCAATGGAACTGGTCAAGAACAAGGACGGCAAGGAAATCCCCCTGTCCTCCACAGGCACGAAGCTTGTCAACATCGGCAAGCTGACCATCTCCGACGGCGTGTTCACCACGGAACTGGTTTCTGACTACGCGGCCAAGGACGACACGACCGACGTATTTGTCAAGTCCATTCAGGAGAAGAATGAGGCCCTTGTCAACACGGTCGTTGCCAGAACCTCCGTTGACCTGACCACCAAGCATTCAGACGGAACCCGCGCAATCCGCAACCGCGAAACCAACCTCGGCGACCTCTGCGCCGACGCTTACCGTGCAGTCTCTGGCGCTGATATCGCGCTCGTCAACGGCGGCGGCATCCGCGCCGATATCTCCGCGGGCGATATTACTTACGGCCAGATCATCAAGGTTCATCCGTATGGCAACGCACTCTGCGTCGTCGAAGCAACCGGTCAGGAGATCATTGACGCGCTGGAATGGACAGCCCGCAACACCATGGCGACTTTCTCCGACGGCGAGAACGCTATTGGCGAAATGGGCGGCTTCCTGCAGGTTTCCGGTCTGAAGTACACCATCGACACCACGGTCAAGTCTTCTGCCAAGGGTGACGACAAGTCCATGTTCGTCTCTGTTGACGGCGCTTACCGCGTCAAAAACGTCAAGGTTCTGAAGAACGGCAAGTATGTCGATATTGACCCGAAGGCTACTTACACAGTCGCGTCCCACAACTACATGCTCAAGGATTCCGGCGACGGCATCAATATGTTCGCCGACAACAAGCTGCTGCAGGATTCCGTCATGCTGGACAATCAGGTTCTGATCAACTACATCAAGGACAGTCTGGGCGGCGTCGTTCCCGCTACATATGCCGCTCCGCAGGGCCGTATCACGGTCATTGCCACCCCGTACACCGACGTGCTCGACGGCAACTGGGCAGTTGAAGCTGTCAACTACGTCACGGACAAGAACTTCATGAAGGGTCTGAGCGAGACGACCTTCGGCCCGAACGGTGCGCTGACGCGCGGCATGCTCGTAACCGTTCTGTACCGCATGGCAGGCTCTCCCGCTGTGACTGGCAAGGTCAGCGAAAAGTTCTCCGACTGCACAGACGGCAGCTGGTATGCCGACGCCGTTCTGTGGGCAAGTGCAAATGGCATCGTCAACGGCTATGAGGACGGAACCTATAAGCCCACCAAGGCCATCAACCGTCAGGAAATGGCCAAGGTTCTCTACGGCTACGACAAGGTTGGCGGCAAGAACGCCGAGGGCATCACAGAAAAACTTACCTACACCGACGTTGATGCGATCGGCGAATGGGCGATTGAATCCGTCACCTACTGCACCGCCGCCGGTTATCTGGCCGGCTCCAACGGCGCGTTCAACCCGACGGGCACTGCAACCCGCGCAATGGGTGCAAAAGTCCTCATGAACATGACCAAGGAAGCTGCATAAGCATCCCTGCCTCGCACAAGTAAAACAGCGCCCCGCCTGTTCATTCGGACAGGCGGGGCGTTCAAGCATATCAAAGCAGTGCAAGACTCGCAGTATTCTTGTAGTACATTGTGTTTCTTTTCAATGCTGCACTGGCACGGGTGTAGTTTTGCTTGACAGACCGCAGAGAATATGTTATTTTATATTTAGTAATGCAAAATACTTAGAAATGCAGGGATAAAGCAAATGGACGAACGGTTTTTGCAGCAGCTGAAAAAGGGCGTGCTGGAGCTTCTGGTTCTGCAGACGATCTGCCGGGGACCGACCTATGGCTATGAGTTGATCGCGCAGCTTGGCAGCCGCTCCGGCGGGCTGTTTACGCTCCGAGAGGGAACGCTTTACCCGATCTTATACCGGCTGGAGGACGACGGACTGATCGAAGCGGTCTGGCAGCAGGAATCGGGCCGTGCGGCTCCGCGGAAGATTTATTCCGCAACGGAAAAAGGCAGAGAAGAAAACGAACGCCGTCTTGGCCTCTGGGCTGAATTCCGAACGGCAGTGGACCGCTTTTGCGGGGAGGATGCAGAGCATGAATGAAAAACAGTTTGCGCGCTATCTGCGCGCCGTCCGGCGTCGGCTGACGTTGCCGAAGAAGATGAAGGACCGGGTGATGGATAATCTGCGCAGTTCGATCAACGAACGGCGTGAAGCTGGGCAGACAGACGCGGAAATTCTCGCTGCGCTTGGCTCTGCGAAACAGGCTGCGTCGGAACTTACCGCGCAGCTGCCGGGCTACGCGTTCCGCAAGAGTCCATTGCGCTTCATCTGCCTCGGCGCAGCGGTGCTTGCTCTGCTGGTTGGGCTTTTGAAAACCGTCACGAATTTGCGCGGTTTTGCGTCCATCGGTGTCATCGGCGGCGCGGACGGGCCGACAGAAATTTTCATTGCCGGACCGCAAATTTTTGATTGGGCAGACGTGATCGCCGCAGGGGTCGTGCTGGTACTCGGAGTTGCCGGATATCTGCTCCTGCGCCGCCTGCCGCCGAAGAAGGTCTGAAATCCGTAAAAATACACACGCAGGAGGAATGACCATGATCCATCTGGAACCGGTAACGCCGGAAAACTGGCGGTGCGGGCTGCGTGTGCGCGAGGATCAACACTGCTTCGCGGCGGACAGTGCCGGACTTCTTGCCAGAGCCTACGCCTACCGCGCGCAGCGCAGCGAGGCGCTGGTCATTTATGCAGACAATACGCCGGTCGGCATGGCGCTGTATTACGATTTGGATGAATTGCACGCATATAATCTTTCACAGCTTTTCATCGATGCACGCTACCAGGGCCGGGGCTACGGTACCGAGGCCGTCAGGCTGCTTCTGCAAAGACTGAAGACAGACGAAAAATTTGAGAAGGTCGTACTCTGCTATGTCGATGGCGACGAGGCCGCACAGCGGCTCTATGAGGCGCTTGGCTTCCGTCCCACCGGCGAGGTTGAGGAGGACGAGATTGTCATGGAGCGGATGCTTTGACGCTGATTCTACGCAAAAGCAAACAGAAATAGCACATGCGAAAGCCTCCCCCTTGTCCTGTCCTGCACGATAAGAGGAGGCGGCATTTGCGGGGCAAATAACGGAGGGGATATATTGCAAATTTCAGCGTGCTCCAAAATTTGCAACACTCGAATTTCCTCAGGCCCTGCGAGCCAGCGTCCCTCCCCCTTTGGGCGTTCATTCCCCGAACAGGTATTTTTTCAGCGCCTGAAGCAGTTCCAGTGAGCGAAATTTAACCACATACGCGCCGTTTGCCCGTGTCATAAGGCTGATCTCGGCATCTGTAAAGCCGCCTGCCGCTGCGGCGTCGGCGAAGCCGTCTGCTGTAGCCGGAACGCAGAGCGAGGGGAAGATCACGCACCACCAGTTGTGCCCCTCACCCTTCCCGATGGTCACGCGCAGCGACTGGTACACACCCGACGGCAGAGAAAACGTATCATAGTCGCGCGTCGGGAACAACTCGCGGCGGAAGCTGACGCGGGCGGTATCCCCGCTCCCCTGCCGCTGTAGCTCTGCGTTTGCCGCTGCTTCAAGCGCGGGAAGGTCCGTCAGGATCGCCTGCTTCGCATCGGCCGCGCTGGAAAGTGCGCGCTGCGCTTCACGCAGAACAGCGTCGCGCACGCAAAGCTTCACCGCCTGATCTACGTTGGAATCGGAATTCGCTACGACGTGCAGGCGGATGATCTTTTCCACCATTCGCTGGCTCTGCGCCTGCAAAACGGCGCAGACCGTTACGGTAAGTACGCTGATTCCCAGCAGCACAAGAGATATGATCCGCTTTTTCATAAAAACACCGCCCAAACTGCTTTTTACAGACAGTTTAGACGGTGTTTTGCTAGTTTATACGGTCTTTGCCAGGAAAATCTGGCTGTACTTGTCCTTGAGCATCGTGCAGGCGACGGTCGCATATTCAAACGAATCGTAAATACCGAACACGGCGGAGCCGGAACCGGTCATCTGCGCGCCATATGCGCCGTAGGTGTACATCATGGAGCGGATATAATTGATATCGAAATGCTTCTGCATAACGACGGGCTCAAACACGTTGCACAGGCTGCCGCCGATACCGAGCAGATCGCCCTTTTGCAGATTCAGCTGCATCGCCTTCTGATCAGGCCGCTTTTCGATGAACGTCTCGTCAAGTGCCTGATATAACTCCGGCGTGGAAACGGAGAAATCCGGCTTGCAGACCACAAGGAAAAACTCCGGTGCGGGCGAAAGTCTTGTCAGAAGTTCGCCCCGCCCTTCGACCAGTGCAGTGCCACCCATGACGCAGAACGGCACATCGGAGCCGACCTGCGCGCCAAGTTCGCAGAGCGCAGGAATGGACAGCGGGCTGTCATACGCACGGTTCAGCGCGCGCAAAACTGCCGCCGCGTCGGCGCTGCCGCCGCCAAGACCGGCCTCGAGCGGAATGCGCTTGTTGATAAAGATTTCCAGCCCCTCCGGGGTCTTGCCGGTGCGGGCATAAAACGCTTCCGCGGCCTTCCACACCAGATTGTCCCTGTCCTGCGGCAGTCCGCAGGTGACAAGTTCCGGTTCGGTCGTTTCCGCCGCGTCCGGCGGCAGGATCTCGCGGTAGCAGTGAACCTGCCAGCCCTCGCAGCCGACCGTGACATGCACATCGTCGTGCAGGGAGACGGTCTGCATAATGGATCGCAGATTGTGATACCCGTCTTCGCGCTTGTCCAGAACATCCAGCGTCAAATTGACCTTGGCAAATGCGCCCTCGGTGAATTCCTTCATTACGCCTTGATCTTTCTGCCTTCCAGATAGTAGCGTTTCTCGCGGCTGTGGCCCATAGAAAAAGTCTTTCTGGGCAGAACGCCGTCGGCGATAACGCCTCTGAACAGCTGGCTCTTTTCCATGGCGGGCAGCAGGAAGCCGATGGCGTTTTCCTGCTTGGCAAAGCCGATGAGCGCATCGTCGTCATGGATATAGTCGATCTCACCCGCGTTTTCCTTCAGATAATCATCAAGGAAGTGCTGCAGAATGCCGACAGCCAGTTCACCCTTGCTCTTGTCGAGCACGATGGTGCCAGACTCTTCGCCCGCGTACCATTTAACCGGGAAGCCTTCGGTGCCTGCGCAGGCCTCTTCAAGCGCTTTGAGCAGCTTCTTCGGTTCGGTTTTGAAGATCACACGGTGGATGGGCTCGAAGACCTGTGCCGGGTCGTGGATATTCTCAAGTTCCACGAGTGCATAGCGCGCCGGATGGTTGGAGAGGTCAACACCGGGATTGTTCTTCTTAAGTTCTTCGTAGCAGGACTTTGCGGTTGCGAGGGAATGGTTGCCGTCGCCGACAGCAAAAATCATGGGCGTACCCTTGAGGCCGGTGTACTTCTCACCGACCGCAGCGGTATATTCGGTCAGCGCTTTGTTGAAGTCTTCTACATCCTTGCCCTCAACAAGCCAGCCGGTAATATGACCGCCGTCTTCCATGAGATCGAAGTCGTAAAGCTTTTTGAGCGAGTCCTTTTTCGCGGCAATCGGCTCGATCAGCTTCTTGTCGTGGTCGTCGCAGAGCATCAGCACATGCGGCAGTTCAATCGGAGCGTCGCGGCGGACACGCTGACGAGGCGGGATGCGTTCGGGTACGGTGCGCTCGGTGGCGCGGATGGCGCTGGTCGCGCCGGGGGTATAGTCATAGGCATCGAGATCGACCATACCGACAAGGCCCTCACGGACGGAGCCGTTCTCCAGCGTGCGCTCGACATAGACAAAGCTGTTGGGGTAGACTGTGAACACGCCGTCTTCCATGTATTTTTTCATGGTGGCGTTGATCTCGGCAGTGTGTTTCGCTTCTTTCTCGGTGCCGAGTTCGGCTTCGGGGAGGATCAGGTTGATGGTGGACACAGCACCCTCGGCGTTTTTGCGCACACGGTCCCAGTACGCCTGATCAGACGTAAACTGATCGCAGGCAATGACCGCCCATTTTTCCATATGGTCTGTTTTGGGCATCAGGATATCAGCGGGTAAAAATGCGTTCATCTTGAATCACCTTTCACATTAAATTTTCATATCGATCAGGCCATAGCGGCCTTGATTCCATTGAGAAGTTCGTTGTAAGTCTCAAATGCGGGCAGTTGGGGATAATCTGCCTTGATCTTATCCGTCGAACGGAACAGGAAACCGGCCTTGCTGGCCAGGATCATCTCCAGATCGTTGTAGCTGTCGCCGGCAGCGATCGTCTCAAAGCCCATGGACTGCAGCGCCCGCACCGTTGTCAGCTTGGAGTGTGCGCAGCGCATGCGAATGCCGCAGAGCATGCCGTCCTTATCAACCTCAAGCGAGTTGCAGAAGATCGTCGGCCAGCCCAGCTTTTTCATGAGCGGCTGTGCGAATTCTTCAAACGTATCGCTGACAATGATAGCCTGCGTCTGCGCGCGCAACTCGTCCAGAAAGTCCTTCGCACCGGGCAGCGGATCGATCTGCGCAATAACGTCCTGAATCTGCTTCAGCCCCAGTCCGTGCTCACGCAGGATGCCCATGCGCCAGTTCATCAATTTGTCGTAATTCGGCTCGTCGCGCGTGGTGCGGCGCAATTCTGGAATGCCGCTGACTTCGGAAAACGCGATCCAGATCTCGGGTACGAGAACGCCCTCCAGATCCAGGCAGGTAATATCCATGTGCATACCCTCTGCTAAAAAAAATTGTGGAAGCCTAAAAAAATAGCAGGCTCTATGTTCATTATACAAAATCCTGCGGTAAAAGCAACAGGTATTTCAAGTTTTTTGACAAAGACGCATGAAGCGGACGATTCGGGCCATACTATCTTTGATTCTAAAGTCAAGGAGATGGACGTATGGACACACTTTGTCTGATCCTCGCCATTATCGGCGCTGTCAACTGGGGCCTTGTGGGGTTTGCGCGGTTTGATCTAGTCGCGTGGATCTTCGGCGGCCAGACCGCAGGCGTCAGCCGCGTGATCTACGCGATCGTCGGCATTGCCGGTCTCTGGTGCATTACAATGCTGTTCCGGAAGCGCAGCCGTCCGGAGGCATAAAAACAGCGGACGCGGGAGGTTCCTGCGTCCGCTGTTTTTTATAATTATTTGATATTGCAGCGCACAATGCACTGGTAGGTGACGCCGTTGTAGGTCGTGGAGATATAGGCCGTGCCCCTGCCCTCAGCCTTGACGACGCCGGTGCCATCGACTGAGCAGACGGAAAGGTCGCTCGAGACCCACAGAAGACCGGTGATCTTATTGCCGTCTGCGTCGCGCAGGGAGATCTGGAACGTCTCGCCTTTGACGCCCATGGTGACGTCGCTGTTGCTGATGGTGCAGGTGCCCTCGGTGTCGCTGCTGTCTTCAAAATTGCAGCGGACAATGCAAGTCAAATCGCTGCTGCCATCAACTGTGGCTTTTACCGTCGTCGTGCCCTTGCCCTTGGCGGTCAGGACGCCGTTTTCAGAGACGGTAACAATCGATTCATCGCTGCTCTGCCATGCGATCCGTGCGCCCTCTGGTGCGCCGGTCACGGAGAGGGTATACTGCTCGCCCGGGTTCAGGAACGTCAAATCGTCTTTGTTCAGCGCCAATTCTGCCGGTTCCTCTTCCGACGTCTCTGCTCCAACATACGCAAAGTCACAGGTCACGAGGCACTGAGCCGTCTGCTCGCCGCACTGGGCGGTAATGACGGCGGAGCCTGCGTTTACAGCGACGATCTTGCCCTGTTCAGAGACAGTCGCAACCGCTTCGTCGCTGGACGAGAATGTGACGGACTCGGTGCAGTCCTCGGGGGTACGCGTGAAGGTGATGTTGAAGAAGCGGCCCGCCTCCTCAAAGGTCACGGTCGGCGCGGAAAGCGTCAGACTGGTGCAGCTTACGCCGGCCTCCTCCTGCGCGGGCTCAGCCGTCTGGTCATGCTGCTGGTCTTCTTCATTCATGTATCGGTTCTCGTCCGGCTGTGCCGATTCGGCAGGCTGTTGGACTGTCGCCGGTTCTTGCTCCGGCTGCGCAGGCTCGGCGGCCTGCACAGGCGCTTCGAGTGTTGCCTCGCGGTACAGCGGCGACCAGCCGAGGCGGCTGAACGCCAGCAGCGCTCCGCCCAGCACCGCAGCGCCGAGAATCACACAGAGGACGATCATCGTCCACTTGGGGATGGCATAAGGACTGGCTCCGGCCGTGCTCTGTACGTCAGACGACTTTGATGCAGCGCCGGTGCGCAGGCGCTTGCCCGCATAGCCTCTGGCCGCTTTCGGCGCGCCCGGCTCCTGCCGCAGGCGCCTGCCCGGCGCGGGACGCTCCGGTGCCGGTGCGCTCTGCGCGGCCTTTTCCGGTGCGGCAGCCGTGCGTTCCGGCTCTGCAGAACCCGTCTGGCCCGCCGCAGCACGTCCGCACAGCGGACACTGCCGCAGGCGCGCATCGTACGCCGTACCGCAATATTCACAGGTTTTCAATTCCATACATGGGCCTCCGTCTATCGTGCTCCGCCTTTCCGTGCAGCGGAGCATTGCGTTTATTCAGACTCAGGAGACAGTATATCACAGATTGTTACAGATTCCAAGTGGATGGGCCAAGATATTGTATTGCATTTTTTATGAAAATGACATAGAATAAAGATGTGTTTGTAAAGGAGGCGAACGAATTGCCAGAACTGAACATGATATCGCCGCTGCTGACGAACATGGAACTCGTTAAATGCGTCAGCGTGCGTAGCGGTACATCTGTCTATATTGTCAAAAGCACAAAAAGCAATCAGTCCTATTATCTGAAGCACATCTGCATTCCGGAATCGCAGAAACAGGTTGACGCGCTGATGTTCACCGGCGCGGCTGCCACAGTCGAGGACGCGCAGAATTATTACAAGCAGGTTGCCGCCGATTATCAATCGGAACTCGAGACGCTTGAAAAGCTTTCCGCCAGCCCGAACATCGGCTGCTACCGCAGCTATCAGATCGAGCCGAAGGAGGATGGCGTCGGCTTCGAGATTTATCTGCTGGCCGAATACCGCCAGACACTTTCCGAGGTGCTTGCCGAAACGCCCATGACGCAGTCGGGTGCCGTTAATCTTGGCCTGGATCTGTGCAGCGCGCTTTGCAGTTTGCGCGAGGCAGGACTCATCCACCGCGACGTCAAGCCGTCGAACGTGTACTTAAGCAGTTCGGGGCACTATCTGCTGGGCGATCTCGGCATTGCAAAGATTGACGAACTGAAATACTGCTCCATGCCGGAAAATATGCTCAGTTCCTTCTCGGCACCGGAACTGTTCAGCCTGCTGGGCACGATCGAGCCGACGACCGACATTTATTCCGTCGGCATGATCCTCTACCGCATCTATAACGGCAACCACGGCCCGTTTGAGGACGAAAAAACTTCCGCCCGCGCCGCGGACAAGCTGCGTGTGACCGGTGAACAGCTGCCGGCTCCCATGTATGCGGATTATGAAATGGCGGATATTCTGCTGAAGGCCTGTGCGTTCAAGCCCGAAGACCGCTATCAAACTCCGCAGGAACTTCAGGAGGCGCTGCTGGAATACGGCAAGCGCAATGAAGCCTCCGATGCGCTGATCGTCCCGCCCCTTGAGGGAGAACCGGAGAAGATCGACCCCAGCGCTGAAGAGGAGGTCGAGCCGGTCCAGTTCGCTGACACCGAGCAGATGGCAGATGATTTCAAGGAGAACTTCTCTCCGGATACAGCCATGCTCAACGCCATCATCGACGAGGTGCATCGCGGCGAATCAGGGCAGGTTCCCCTTGATCTGGATGAGAATTCGCAGGACGCATCCGAGGACGATGCAGACGAGTCCACGCCCGATGGAGACGGTGAAGAGGATGAACTGAAGATCAATCTGCCTCCGCGCGGACAGCGACGGAAGAAAAAGGCGTCCATGCCAAAATGGATTCTGCCGGTTCTGATCGGCGCAGCTGCGCTGGCTGCGATTGCTGCGGCAGTATGGTTCTTTGTGATTGTCCCGTCTGTGACACGCGTTGACTCTGTCGCCGTGACAGACATCGGCACCGATTATCTGACCGTTCAGATCGAATCCGGCGAGGAAAGCGGCGCATTTGATGTCACCTGCTCCGACGCCTACGGCAACCAGAGCCGGAAGGCCTATACGGCAGGCGAAGACATGACGTTCGATTCGCTTATGCCGGGCACCCAGTACACGATTGAAGCTGTCCCGCTGGAGGGCAAAAAGATGACGGGTTCCTACTCCGCCACCGCTTCGACCTTCGCCGAGACAAAGATTCTGAGTTTCACCGCTACGCCCATCTCCATCACACAGGCTGAACTGAATTTCATCATTCAGGATGGGCCTGATTTCGACAGCTGGACCGTTTCGTACGAGGCCGCAGGCGTCGAAGCCAAGACCGTTACCTTCTCTGGACATTCGGTCGTCATCAGCGATCTGCTGTCCGACTCGGAGTACACCTTTACGCTGCTTGCTCCCGATAATACGCTTCTGACCGGTGCAATCAGCACCCCGCTCTCGACCGTACCGACCGTCGAACTGCTGCCCGACAGCGTGGCCATCGCGCTTTCAAGTTCCTCTGCCATTCTTACCTGGCAGTATGACGGCGACGCGCCCGAAAAGTGGGTCGTCACCATCACGGACAAGGCCGGCTTTGAGGAAACGCAGGAGGTCACCGCCCCGAACGTGACGTTTGAAAATCTCGTCTCCGGCACGGAATATGAGATTGTGATCTCCGCGCCGACGATGCTTTCCAGCTACGCCATGAACGTCACCCCGACCATCACGAAGGTCACGGAGTTCAAATCCGCCGACGAAACAGACGAGACAGGCCGGACCATCAACGTCAATCTCAGCTGGGCCTGCGAGACAGAGCCTGCCGAGCCCGGCTGGGTAGTGACCTACACGCTTCAGGACGTGGAAAACGCCGAGCCGCAAACCCTCGAAACGGATACGGAGTCCTGCGTCATCCCTGCCAACAATATGTACCCCGGTGCAACATACAAGGTCACGCTGGCGCTGAAGAGCGGTGATTCGCTCGAGGGCGAGACGGAGTTGACATTCTCGACAGCCAATGTGGACAATCCCTACACGGCCAACGGCGTCAAGAACCCCTATACAGGCTTGTTCCTCAAGCCGAACAAGGAAACGTTCCGCTATGTTGACCTGGTTACGCGCCGCACGACGTTCTCCAAGGGCGAACTGGTTGCGTTCGACGTGGACGCCGGCAGCAACCTGAACGCCTCTTCCGACGGGACAGTCATGGTCAACCTCGTCATCCGCGACGCAGACGGGAAAATCGTCGATTCCTCCAGTTCCGTGCTGGTCTGGAAGGACATGTGGGAAAAGAACATGTTTGTCGGCTACTTCCCGCGCACCCCGCAGACCGACGGCGATTACACCCTGTCTATCTACATCGGCAACCAGCTGCTCGATTCGGCAAAGTTCACCGTCAAGAGTTGACCTCTCCCCTTGCCGATCAGCACAAAGCGCTTGCCCTGAATACACAAGTATCCAAACGCGCCCTCGTATGATGCACATACGGGGGCGCGTTTCCATGCGGCAAAGAGTATGGGATAGTCTACATATGCTTTGAATCCTTTTTCTGTATAATAAAAAAAAGAAAAGCAGTTGACTTCGTGATGAAATCAACTGCTTTTCTGGTACGCCGGAAGGGACTCGAACCCCCGACCTACTGGTTCGTAGCCAGTCACTCTATCCAACTGAGCTACCGGCGCGTACCGCGCTTCCTTAACGCCACACTATAGTAGCACAGTTGGGGATAAAATGCAAGCCCTTTTTTAATTTTTTCTCACAGTTCCTGAATGCTCAGATCCCCGCAGGCTTCCAGCTGCGTCCGGGGGCCGAAAACACAGACGATGCCGGTATCCAGTGCGCTGCCGATTGGTCCGGCGCAGGCAGCCAGCGATGCAGGGCCTGCATCCAGCAATTCATGGCGTATGCAGCGGCGGTCGTCCATGGTCATGCCTTTCAGAAGCCATGTATCCGCAACGGCTCCCTGCAGGCGCGGCGAGAGCAGCGGCTCGGCGTCGCTGATGGCGCCGATGATATTGACGTCCTGCGCTTCACCAGAAGCAGCTGCGGCTTCGAGATACGCTGCCGTTCGTCCGATTGCGCCGCGCGAACGGCGGCAGTCCGGGTCACGGTAGGTATAGGCGGAGACAAGCCCTGTTTCGCGGATGAGCAGGCCTGTGCCATACGCCCCGCCCTGTACACGGATCTCGTTCCAGTAATGGCCAAGCGACGCTGCGCGGCAGGCGATGCGCAGATCGCCGGAATACGCGTGAACATTGCCGCAGACAGCGGTAAACGAAACCTCGGACGGGATCACGATGCCCTCTTTGCAAATCGGCAGCAGCTGTGCACGGTATGGCGCACCGGACGCTGCGCCAGCAGGGAGCGCTTCATGCAGGCCGCTCTGAATAAGTGCACCACTCTGCCCGCCGCCTCCGGTGACGGAAAGACGCATCCGCACGGTCACAAACAGCTTTTCGCAGAGTGTGCGCAACATCTCGATCAGTTCATCCGCCCGTGCGTCGAAATTCTGCTCCAATTCGCGCAGCCAGCGGTAATAGCTGACGCCCGCGCAGCGCTCTGAGCAGGCGCTGGCCGCGTTCAGTGCAGCAGAAGCGCGGAGCATCGCAGCGCTCGAACCAGAATTGACAATCTGCTGCTGGAGTCCGTCGCGCTGCTGGCGGATGAGTTCCAGCAGCTTTGCCTTGTCGGAAAAATCCGTCTGCGTCAGAATCTGCGCTGCCAGCCGGACAGCCTCCGGGAGTTTCGCCTCCAGTGCGCTGAAGGAAACGGCAGCGTAGAGCCGGTAACTTTGTGGGTCATGATACTGGCTGTAAGGCGCCAGCGCCACGCTGAAGCCGTCAAGCTTCAGACGCAGCTGCTTTTGCAGTTCCAGCGCATCCATGCCGCCAGCCGGAAGCTGTCCCAGCGCCGCGCGCAAAACGGACGTATACGGAAGCTGTTCCTCTGTCAGATCATCGGCCGCAAAATAAACCGTCGGATAGACAATACCGTCGGTCTGCACGGCATGGAGAACGAGCCGTCCGTCCTCCTCCACCTCCGTCGGAACAGGGGCCGGATCGCGCGGCAGGTCGGAAAGCCGGACATGCGGGATCGTAGAAAGCGCTTCCGGACGATCCGGCTCCTGCTGAAGTGCGGCAAGCCGCTCCTGTTCACTGATAATCCGGCTGCGCTGCGCCTCATCCAGTGTTTTGCATGTTTTTCCCAGCGACTCGCGTTCACGATCCTGACGCGCCTGTCCGCAGGTCAGCGACGGCTGCAGGAGCACCTCAGCGGTATGCGGGTTCTCCAGCATCAGCCGGCGCAGGAGATTCTCATAATATCCCGTGCCGACGGCGGCGTGCAGCGTGTCAAACACCTCGCCGAACCGCAGGCGCACAGCAGGGTCGCCGCCGTAAAGCCAGCTGGACAGGATCTCAAGTTCAAAGACCAGACCGCGCGGCATTGTGCCGTAATCGCGTTCGCGCAGCTTGAATTCAAAGCTTGCCAGCGAAGCCTCGATCTGCGCACGGTCAAGTCCGTTTTCGCAGAGCGCGGTGAGCGTATTGCGGATCGTAGCCTCGATGGCGGGCAGGTCGGCTTCGCGGAAGTTCTGCACGCGCAGCAGAAGATTCGGCTGCATGCACTGCTCGTCGCAGCCGAGTACCACATCTTCTGCAAGCTCCTGTTCCAGAATCGCGCGGCAGAGCGGCGCGTGGTTGCTGCCGCAGAGCACATCGCTCAGCACCTGCGCGGCAAAAAGCGTCTGCGTATCCTGATATGTCCCGAGCACATAGCCGCAGCCAAGCTTCCAGCGCTGCTGCGCCGGTTCTCCGGCCGGGAGCGGATATTCGATCGTCCGGCGCTCTGCCCGGACGGGCGGCTGCGCATGGATCTGCGTGTCTGGGTCGATGGCTGCAAACTGCGACAGATATTCATCCAGCAGGGCGAAGCTTTCGTCCTGATCGATGCTGCCGTCGAGCAGCAGATAAGAATTGGCCGGATGATAAAACCGCTTGTGCGCGGCGGTAAAGGCTTCATAGGTAAGATTCGGGATGGCCTCGGGATCGCCGCCGGAGACGAAGCGGTAGGGCGAGGCCGGGAACAGTGCGCGCGACATGGCGTTTATCAGCAACTCGTCCGCGTCGGCAAACGCGCCCTTCATCTCGTTGAGCACAACGCCTGAACGCGTCAGAATGCCGTCGTGCAGTTCATAGTGCCAGCCCTCCTGCTGGAAGATCTCAGGCTTTTCATGGATGCTTGGGAAAAACACGGCGTCAAGATACACGCGCATCAGATTCAAAAAATCGCGGCTGTTGCGGCTGGCGACGGGATAGCACGTCTTGTCCGGGAACGTCAGTGCATTCAGGAACGTGTTCAAGGAGCCCTTCATCAGTTCGACAAACGGCTCTTTGACCGGGAAGTGCTTCGAGCCGCAGAGAACAGAATGCTCCAGAATGTGAAAAACGCCGGTATCGTCAAACGGAAGCGTCCGGAAGGCGGCACAGAAGGACTTGTTTTCATCCTCCCGCTCGAGCCAGCAGAGCCGCGCACCGGAGGCAGTGTGGATATATTCATGCAATGCGGCGTCCAGTTCATCAATACGGCGCTGCCGTGTCTGTTCAAAGCCATGCAGTACGGACATAAAAGAATCTCCTTTTTGTTTTTTTCATCATACCACATTCCGACAGCTTCCGCAACGGAAAACACTGGCCTGCCGGCAGCTGTGATGCCCTCTAAGCAGTAACCCCGGCCTGCCGCTCGCTTTGCGGCAGGTCGGGGCAGTTTGTTATTCAGCTTTGGGCATCTGGCCCTCGCCGGACGGCTTTCTGGGGCCTCCGCTGCGGCGTCTGCGGCGGCGGGGCTTAGGCTGACCGTCGGAAGAAGACGCTTCTGCTTTTTCCGGGCGTTCCTGCTTCTGTGGAGCAGGCTTGCGCTCGGGCTTGTCCTGCTGAGGCGGCCGCTCCTTTTTGGGGCGCTCTCTGCGGGGCGCATCGGCGCGCGGCTGCTCCTTTGGTGCGGTTTTTTCCGGCACAGCAGCCTCCTGCGGGCGTTCGCCGGCGGGCTTTGTGCGGCGTCCGCCGCGCCGGCGGCGGCGATTGGCGTTTTTTCCCGCTTCTTCCGCCGCGTCCCCTGTCTCTTCCTCCGCCGCCTGCGTCTCCGGTGCAATCACGGCGACTGCATCTGGATAAATGACTTCCGGCAGTTCCTCGAAAAACGCCTCTTTCTTCTGCACCGGACGCGGTTTGGAGGAAATGGGCGCAAAATCGCGCGGGATCGGCGGGTCGTTTTTGCGGGCCTTGCCGCTGCGCAGGATATAAATATCCGTATTTTTATAGGTACCGATCGTCTCCGGATGATCCTCCATGCGGACTCTGACGCTCTGGCGCAGGAGGTTGACCTCAACGACGGTTCCGCGCCCGTCCGCCGTGTCAACAAAGGACTCTACCTTCGGCGCAGTCTTGATGAGATCCTCATAGGCCTCCTGCTCGTATTTCAGGCAGCACATGAGTCTGCCGCAGGTGCCGGAAATCTTCGTCGGATTCAGACTGAGATTCTGCGTTTTAGCCATCTTGATGGAGACAGGCTGGAAATCGTCGAGGAATTCCTTGCAGCAGAAGGGTCTGCCGCATACGCCGAGTCCGCCGACCATCTTGGCCTTGTCACGCACGCCGATCTGCCGAAGTTCAATGCGAGTGCGGAAAACGGAGGCCAAGTCCTTGACCAGTTCACGGAAATCAACGCGCCCGTCCGCCGTGAAGAAAAACAGAAGCTTGCTGCCGTCAAAGGCGCACTCCGCCGAGACAAGCTGCATCTCCAGCCCATGCGCAGCGATCTTCTGCTGGCAGATTTCAAAGGCTTTCTTTTCCCGTTCCTGATTTTCCGCGTTTGTGCGTTCGTCTTGCTCGGTCGCCACGCGCAAAACCTTGCGCAGGGGCAGCACCAGTTCGCGTGGCTTGACTGGATGATTTCCAGCCGCGCAGACACCGAACTCGTCTCCACGCGCCGTGTCGATGATGACATGCGCGCCGGTCATCATCGTCAGCCCGGCAGGGTCAAAATAATAGGATTTTGCGTTATTGCGGAAGCGAATGTCCACAACGGTAACGGCAGCGGGCTCGTCCGGCTGGACGGGCGCTTCTTCCGCCGCAGGCGCGGCGGCCTGTGCAGGCTGCTGTATATCAGCCGCTGGCTCCTGCACCTGATCTTCCGGTTCTGATGCAGCTGTCTGCTGCTCCAGAACGGTATCGGGATTCTGTTCTTGCATGGTTCTCTCCAATCTGCCGCAGGGCCTGCGGCAAGGTAAAATTTCAGGTTCGGCGCTCAGCGCAGCTTCATCGTCAGATAGCCGACGACTGCGCCTGCCGACGCGTTGGCCATCAGCGCGTCAATGGCAGTCTGTATACTGTCAGACGCCTGCATAAGTTCTGAGCCGGAGCGGCTGGCAACGATCTGCGCGGCGCTCTCGGACGCGGCATCCAGTCCGCCCCGCTGCGCAAGCGCGCCGCAAATACACGCACGCAGCTGCTGCAGCGCGGGAAGCAGCTGCTCCCGCTTCGCCTTTTCCATGGGCAGCAGAATGCGCAGCAGCGCCATCCGGTCGCGCGCGGCATAGGCTGCAGCAAACTGCCGGACAAACGGCTCGCCCTCTGCATCCTGCAAAAGCGTCAGCACCTGTCCCAGAAAGCCGCCCGCACGCAGATAGGCCGCACGCAGAATACCGTCCGGTTTATCCGGCATGCTCTGCCGCAGAAACGGCAGCGCCTCGTGCTGCTCCACAGGGCCAAGCTGCAATTCCGCGCAGCGGCTGCGGATGGTGGGCAGCAGACGTTCCGCGTTGGTTGACAGGATCAGGAACACGCCGTAATCCGGCGGTTCCTCCAAAATTTTCAGCAGCGCGTTCTGCGCCGACTCGTTCATATCCTGTCCGCGCGGGATAATGTAGATCTTACGCTTTCCCTCATTCGGACGGATGAACATATCGCTTCTGGCCGCACGGATGGGCTCGACAGTCATGGACTTATGCTCAGGGTCGTCAACGGTGATGATATCCGGGTGGACGCCCTCAAGCGCCTTGCGGCAGCCGGAGCAGACACCGCAGGGAATCTTCTCTCCCCTGCCCTCGCACTGCATGGCCGCGCACAAAATCCGCGTAAGCGTATGCTTGCCGGAGCCGACGGGCCCGCAGATCAGATAGCTGTGTGCCACGCGTCCGCTGGCAAACGCGCCGCTCAGACGCGCCTTCACGGCATCATTGCCCAGAAAGCCGGTAAAGTCCATATTCGGTGTTCCTTTCTCGGCCTATACTTCGCCTTATATCATAGTATAACAGATTTTCCGCCGCTTCGCCACTATTTTTTCTGCATCGTGAACGCATAAAAAAAAGACAGGCAGGGGGTTCTGCTCCCTGCCTGTTTGTTCAGCTTTCCATCTGCCGTCCAAGAAAGCCTGCGACGGTCTGCACGAGACGCTGCTCGGCCTCCCCGAGCGCAGGAGCGCCGTCCTCGCTCAGAAGCAGAACGCAGCCCATCAAATCCCCCTCGGTCACGATCGGAGCCGCAGCGCCGACGCGGTATCGGTCGGACGCATCCGTCGGCCGGACGGGCAGATCGCCGTCCTGATAGCGGTAGCTGCGCCGCAGTTCCATCAGCTGCTCCAGTTCCTGCGAGCAGCGCTTGTCCAGGAGTTCCCGCTTCTGCACGCCGTGCACCGCAATGATCGCATCCCGGTCGCAGACCGCAGCGATATATCCGGTGTTCTTCCCGATCGATTCACAGATCTGCCCGGCAAACTCCCCCAGATCTCCCATTGGCGAATATTTCTTAAAAATTACCTCGCCGTCCTTCTCCGTATATATCTCCAACGGGTCGCCCTCACGAATCCGCAGGGTGCGGCGGATTTCCTTGGGGATTACGACGCGGCCGAGGTCGTCGATGCGCCGGACAATGCCTGTTGCTTTCATATATGCTCCTCCAATGCCTTTCGTTTTGTACTGGTTCCAAAGCTATTGTTTGCATACGCAGGAGAAATATGCAGGTAAAGCAGCACCGCACAATTCGGCAGGTGCGTCCGCAAGCATCGTTAACTGTCAGTTCCATCGTTTCACGTTTCTGCGGAAGTGTTCCACATTACCCCTGTTTTTATGCTGTTCCGCTTATTTCAGTGCACAAAAGCCTTGTGAGATTTTGTGGATTGTCGTTGGATTTCCCGTTTTTTATACGGAATTCCCTTTTCAACACGCAAGGAGTGTGCTATACTGAAAAAGACCACTGTGAGCGGTCTATGGATTTACAAAGGAGCGAAGCATATGAAAAAATTACGTTGGGGCGTGATTGGCGCCGGCGGCATTGCGGATCGCAGAACAATTCCCGGCATGATGCTGGCCAAGAACGCAGAACTGATCGCCGTCATGGACATCAATGCCGAGCAGGTTGAAAAAATCCGTCAGAAATACGGCGCAAAGCGCGGCTACACCAAAGAAGAGGATCTGCTGGCAGACCCGGAGGTCGATGCCGTTTATATTGCAACGCCCATCGTCCTGCACGCAAAGCAGGCCAAGCTGGCCGCAGATTACGGCAAGGATATTCTGATTGAAAAGCCGCTGGCCATGACGTCTGACGAAGGTCAGGAAGTCATCGACTACTGCGAACGTAAGGGCGTGAAGATCGCAGCGGGCTTCATGATGCGCTTCGGTTCGCACGTCATGAGTATGAAAAAAGCCATTGCCGAGGGCAAGATCGGCACGGTCGTATCCGGCTATTCGCAGTTTACGCTCTGGCTTCCGTATGAGCCCGGCAACTGGCGGCAGTGCAAAGCCAAAGCAGGCGGCGGCGCGATGATGGATCTGTCCGTCCACACCATCGACCTCATGGAGTATATCACCGGTATGCGCGTAACCGAGGTCGCATCCATGAACGAAAAAATCGCCTTCCCTGAGCCGCAGTATGACGTGGAAGACACGTCCACCATCCTCATGCGCATGGAAAACGGCGCGCAGTGCGTCGTGCAGTCCAACTTCAATATTCCGGACGAGGCGTCCAAGTGGCGCGTTGAGTTCTTCGGCACGAAGGGCCGTCTGCTTGGCGACACGATGATCGGCCAGATCGACGGCGGCAAGCTGAATGCCGTGTTCATTGACAAAAATGTCGCCTATTCCGCCGAGCAGACCCACGCCGACGATGTGGGCGTCGAAATTCCCGGCGACTTCGGCAATATGTACACCCGTGAAATCGAGAGTTTCTCGGATTCCATTCTCAACAATAAGCCCCTCGTTGTCCCCGCATCCGACGCCGTGCACGTCCAGCGCATCATGGAAAAAGCCTATGCCAGCGGTGAAGAATTGAAGATCATGAAGATTTAAGATTTCTTACGGAACCTCCAACGCATCCAGCAGCGCCCGGCACTCGTCAGGCGTCAGGATGCGCTGCGCTGTACGCGGGTCCTCCGCGGACGGCGCCCGACTCGGATCCGGGCGGTTTTCCTGCAGCCACTGCCGGGGCGACATCCCGAGATTTTTCTGAAAGCTTCGGTTCAGATACTTTGGATCGGAAAAGCCGCAGGCATAAGCCGCATCGGTCAGCGTCGTATCGGACTGGCGCAGCAGGAGCATCGCCGCCTCCAGCCGCAGCCGGGCCAGATAATCCTGAAACGGGATATGCAGCTGCTCACGGAACAAGTGCGACAGATAGGTCTGTGTCAGCCCCTCCCGTTCCGCGATTTCACTGAGGCGGACAGGCTCAGAATAGTGTGTTTCCAGATAATGCAGAATGCGGTGCATCCGCTCGGCGTTGCGCGTCTGCGTCATGTTTTCCGTATCGCTCAGCACGCGGTACGGCGTATCGCTGAGCAGGATGGCGAAAATCTCGTTGACCTGCGCCATGCATGCAAACGGTGCTTCCGGTGTATCGCGCAGATAGGCGCGAAGCGCCAGCAGCATTGCGCGGCGAAGCGCCGTCAGCCGCTCCGGCAGCAGGCAAGCGGACAATCCCCGGCAGCCGAAGCGGATACTGCGGATCTGCGGATAAAACCGGGCGCAGAAGCTGTTGGAGATCTGCAGCGTCAGAAGCCTTGCCGGCACGCCGGATGCGCAGAGTTCATGGCTGCTGCCCGCATCAAACAGCAATACCTCGCCCGGCCCTGCTTCAACGCCTTGCCGGTCAGTGCTGACGCGGCAGCTGCCGCTCAGTACCACGCACAGTTCCAGTTCCTTATGCAGGTGCATGGGGCGATATACCATGTCAACAATAAACATGGTACAGTCTGCCAGCTTGGAATGAGAGATCAGTTCATATTCATTGTAGGATTCCATTTTTTCCTCGAAAAAGCATCATTGTCGGGCTGCAGACGCATCTTCATCGGTGATAAGCCTGCCCCGTTCCTTCATAATAACAGTAAGCAGAGAAAAAAACAAGAGCCGCTCGGCTCTGAAAACAGGGAGGACGTATGAAAAAAGGCATATGCTGTGCAGGCAATATGATCGTGGATATCACTTACCCGATTGAAACCTGGCCGAAGCAGAACGAATTGACACACATTACAGAAGGCATTACACGCTCCACCGGCGGCTCGGTCTGCAACACCATTTCCGACCTTGCGCGGCTGGATCCCAATCTGCCGCTCGTGGCCTCCGGCTTCGCCGGACATGACGCGGAGGGCGATTTTGTCCTGCAGGAAATGGGCAAATACAAAAACATCGATTGCTCCATGATCAAGCGCAGCGGCGATACGTCGTTTACGGCTGTCATGTCGAACAACCAGACAAAGGAACGCACGTTTTTCCAGTATGCGGGCGGCAACGCCTATTACGGAGAAGACGATATCGACTGGGACAAGCTGAATGTCGATATTTTCCACATTGGCTATATTCTTCTGCTGCCGCATCTGGATGAACCGGACGCGGAATACGGCACAAAGATGGCACGACTCCTGCACCGGGCGCAGCAGGCAGGCATGAAAACCTCCATCGATGTTGTTTCCGAAGCGGGCGAGCGCTTCGCACGGCTCGTGACCCCAGCGCTTAAATACACCGACTACTGCATCATCAACGAACTGGAGACGCAGCAGACCACGGGTGTCCTGCTGCGCGGAGAAGACGGCGCGCTGCATGTGGAGAATATGAAAGCCGCGCTGCAAAAGCTGCACGAACTGGGCGTAGCAAAGTGGGCCGTTATTCACTGCCCGGAGATTGGCTGCGGCATGGACGAAAACGGCAATTATTATGAATTTGAAAGCCTGAAGCTTCCGAAGGGCTATATCAAGGGCACGGTCGGCGCGGGCGATGCGTTCTGCGCGGGCGTTCTGTACGCAGCGGAAACGGATATGCCGCTGCCGGAGGCACTCAAGCTTGGCGCGTGCAGCGCGGCGGCCTCCCTCAGCGAGGTCAGCGCGTCCGACGGCGTGAAGACGAAGGATGAAGTCCTGAAGCTGTACGAGCTGTACGGCAAGAAATAAATAAAGAGGGTCAGAATCACTATGAAACAGGCAGTTATGTACGGCGGCGGCAACATCGGCCGCGGCTTTATCGGCGCAACGCTCAGCCAGTCCGGGTATGAGGTCACGTTCATCGATGTGGCGGAACCCGTGGTCAAGGCTTTGCAGGAAAAAAAGCAGTACCCCGTCCGCTATGTGTCCAGCGAGGGACATGAGGACGTGATGATTGAGCATGTGACCGCGGTCAACGGCAACGATCAGGAGGCAGCCTCCGAGGCCATCGCCAACTGCGACATCATGGCAACGGCTGTCGGCGCGAGAATCCTCAAATTCATCGTCGGCAACATTGTCGCGGGCCTCAGAAAGCGCTGGGCGCGGGACGACCGTCCGCTCAACATCATCATCTGCGAAAACCTGATGGACGCCAACAAGGTCATGGAGGGCATGCTCAAGGATCTCCTGACCGACGAGGAAAAGAAGCATTTCGATGAAAAGGTCGGCCTGGTCGAAGCGTCGATTGGCCGCATGGTACCGGTGCAGACCGAGGAGATGAAGGACGGCGACCCGATGCGCGTCTGCGTCGAGCACTACGGCTTCCTGCCGGTCGATAAGGCCGCGTTCAAGGGTGAAATCCCGGAAATTACGAACATGGTTCCGTTCGAGCCGTTTGATTTCTACATCAAGCGTAAGCTGTACGTCCACAACATGGGCCACGCGACCTGCGCGTATCTGGGCGGTTACGAGGGCCGCAAATACATCTACCAGTCCATCGATGATCCCGAAATTCTGAACATCGTGCAGAATGCCATGCTCGAGAGCGCGCTGGGACTTTCTAAGAAGTACGGCGTCGAGTTGGAAAGCCTGATGCTGCACATCACCGATCTTCTTGGCCGCTTCCGCAACGCGGCGCTGAAGGACACCTGCAAACGTGTCGGCGGCGACCCGACAAGAAAACTCAGCGCGGCTGACCGTCTGATCGGCTCAAGCCTGCTGTGCCTGGAGCAGGGTGTGAAGCCCGCGTATATCGCCGTCGGCGCAGCCGGTGCGGTCTACCGTTATCTGAACGAGGCGGGCATCGAGCAGTCGAAGGAAGAAGCGGCAAAGGTTCTGAAGGACGTCTCCGGTCTGGAGGCCGACTCGGAACTGGCGGGGATGATTCTCGATATGTACGCCTACTTCCTTGAGGGTGAGCCCGTCTCCGCGCTGCGCCGCGCAGCACAGGCTGCGAAGACCGCGGGCCTCGGCCGGATCATCTGACCGAATCCATAGAACTCACAAAAAGCGCCAGCCGCTCGGGCTGGCGCTTTTCATTTACAGTTCCTGATAGACGGCTCTGGCGCCGCCGATATACTTGGGGCGGGTACGGGCACAGAGGATGTTCGCCTCGCCGATCTTTTTGATCGACAGCCGGACAGGAATCGCAACACGGCGCAGGTGCATGCCAATCAGCGTGCCGCCGATGTCAATGCCTGCATCTGCAACGATCGTCTCGACGAGCACGGGATCCTTGAAATTGGCCCACGCCGTCATGGCGAACGAGCCGCCCGCGTGCAACTGCGGGATGGCGTTGACAATCTCAAAGCCGTGCGCCTCAGCAACATCGCGCTCAACAACAAGCGCGCGGTTGAGGTGCTCGCAGCACTGCACGGCAAGTTCAATGCCGCGCTCCTGCAAAACGGGATAGATGCCCGCGAATGCGGCCTGCGCAGCCTCGAGGCTCGAGCCCTTGCCGATGCGCGCGCCGACCATCTCACTTGACGAGCAGCCGACGACAAAAATCTTGCCGGGCTTCAGCTTCGCAGCATCCAGCAGTTCTGTAACGGCCTGTTTCGCCTGCGCGGTAAGTTCTTCATACATGATTCATTTCACCTTTCCAGAAAGTTTTATGAAGTTCAGGGAGTTTGGAAAGCACCGTGTAGAGCACGACGGACAACATGAGGCCGACCGCCGCCTGCAGCAGGTTGTTGGGGATGGACGCAGCCGCTGCAAGTCCCTGCCCAAGAATCAGTGCCTCATAGCCGAAATAGCCGGCAATCATAACCACCTCAGAAGGCAGTTCGACAAGCGCCAGCTGCCAGAACGGAAGCTTTCTGCCTTTCTTCAGCAGCGGACGAAGCAGCAGTGCGGCCACCAGCGCCACAAGGCCCTTGATGACAAACGTTGCGGGAACGTAATACGCATACCCGGAAATCAGATCTGCAAGCGCGCTGCCAATGCCGGCCGCGAAAAAGCCGTACCACGGGCCGAGCACCAAGCCGGACAGCAGGCACATGCCCTCGCCGATGTTTGTATATCCTGCAACCGTCGGAATCTGCACAAGCATTGTCGCCGCCCAACACAACGCCGCAAACATGGCGCTCAGAACCAGCTGCTGGAGTGTTCTATTTTGCTGTTTCATATTGGAACTCTCCTCTCAGACAAAAAACGATTTTCAGACTACGAAATTCGTTATTCGCCCTTCCAGAACGCCTTATGAATTTCCGGAACCTTGGCCAGCGCAGTGTAGAGAACAACCGACAGGACGATGCCGACGGCAGCCTGTACCAGATTATTGGGGATGGATGCAGCGGCGGCAAGACCCTTGCCGAGAATCAGCGCCTTATAGCCGAAATACCCGGCGACCATGATGACCTCGGACGGCAGTTCAATCAGCGCCAGACGCCAGAACGGGATCTTCTCGCCTTTTTTCAGCAGCGGCCGCAGCAGCAGCGCAGCCACCAACGCCACAAGGCCCTTGATGATAAACGTACCGGGGACATAATGCGCATAGCCTGCCAGCAGATCGGCAAGCCCGCTGCCGATACCGGCGGCAAAGAAGCCGTACCACGGACCGAGCACCAGACCGGCAAGCAGGCACATGCCCTCGCCGATGTTCGTATACCCGGCAACAGTCGGAAACTGCACAAGCATCGTCGTCACACAGCACAGCGCGGCAAACATCGCACTTAGAACCAGCATACGGATGGTTTCGTTTCTCTTTTTCATAATCGGAGTACCTCTCTTATTGGGATACCCTGATTATATCCGATACTGATACTATAAAAAGATGCAAAAACAGATATTTTTTTAGGGTCAGATTCAGAATCGCGCCATAATTGCAGTGTTACCCGTATCGAGCACCGCGTCCGCGCCTTCCCCAAGGATACGGCGCAGGAGCGCACGCTCGTCCATGCCCCCCTGTCCGTGCAAAACACGGTACGCGCCCGCGTCGCTTCCACAGGCAATTTTTGCGCCCAGCGCGGCAGCTTTTTTCACCGCGTTCCTCTGATAGGCCAGCAGCGGCTTTAAAACCTCGTCCGGAAAGCGCCCGCAGCCGATGAGATTGCCGATCGTCACGAGCGTCGGCACCCAGACAGCGCGCGATTCTGCAAGCTGGCAGAGCGTTTCATCTGTGAGATATGCGCCGTGTTCGATAGAATCCACACCGCCCGCAAGCGCCGCGCGCACGGCCTCGTCGCCGTTGGCGTGGGCCATGACGGAAAAGCCCTCGTCATGCGCGCAGGCGATCATATCCCGAATCAGTTTCGGCGGCAGCGGCTCGCTGGTCAGAACGCCGTAGCGTTCAAAATCCATCAGACCAGAAATCATGATCTTGATAAAGTGCGCACCGCGCGTTCTGGCTTCGCGGACAAGTGCACGGTATTCGACAAATTCATCAAAGCCGCGCCCGATGAATCCGCCGTAATGTCCGATTTTGTAGATTGGGAAGCCCGGCGACCGGTATCGTATGCCGTATTCCGGGGCCAGCTTCGCGGCCAAATCGCACACACCCCAACGGTCACCGCCGTCGCGCAGATCGGAAAAACCCAGCGTCTGATACTGCTCGAGCGTTTCTCTGATGAACGCCTCCTGCGGCGCGGCCCTGTGCCGCGCAATGGCTTCTTTCCAATTCACGCCGTCCAGCACCATATGAATGTGACAGTCAACCATCCTACGCCTTTCCCGGGATGCAGTGCCGCTCGATGGCAAGCGCCGCGCCGTCCTCGTCGCACGAGGCCGTCACTTCATCGGCAATCGCCAGAATTTCTGGACACGCATTCGCCATCGCCACGCCTCGCCCTGCCATTTTGATCATACTCGTATCGTTCAGCCCATCGCCGATGGCCATGGTCGCCGCCATCGGCAGGCCAAGATAGGCCGCCAGACTTGCAATGGCCTCGCCCTTGTTGGCATGCGCGTCGTTGATCTCAATGTTGCAGGGCATGGACGTGCTGACGCTTAAACTGTCGAACTGCTCTGTAAGGTCTTTAAGCAGCCTGCCGCGCAGCGCATCGTCCGGCGTGAACAGCTGCAGCTTTTGAACGCCTCGGTTCTGCCCCCGCAGGTATGCCTTGAGTTCCTCGACCGGTGTGCGCAGACTGCGCACCATGCGCAGTGCGTAGTCGAACGGGACAAATGCAGCGGCGTTTTCCTGCATGCTGCGCGTCATCCAGCCCCAGTTGTCCTGATAGCAGTCGTAGATCACGGGAAAGCCGTCGAGATATTCCAGAACCTGCAAGGCCGTTTCCAGCGGGATCTCCGCTGCGCTGACGGCTTTTTCCTTGCGGATATCATAGACCTGCGCACCGTTGATGGTGATGGCATAGTGCAGAAACGGCAGCTTCTGCACGACCTCCGGCATGCCGGTAAAAAATCGGCCCGTCGTCGGCACGATCTCGACACCTGCCTCCGCCGCAGTATAAAGCGCATCGCAGGTGCGCGGCGTCAGTTCTTTTTGGGAATTCAGCAGTGTCCCGTCCAGATCGAGCGCCAGTAATTTCACGGCATTCATAGGAAACTCACCTCAATTCCATAGTTTTCGCCCTCATGATACCAGATGCCCTTCAAAAATGCAAGAAGCGCGTGATTTCCGGCGAAGACTGTGATAGAATAGGAACAGAAACCCCTTGCAGGAGGAATTTTATGCTGATATCCGCAGAGCATCTTTCCATCAATTTCGGCAGCCGTCAGCTGCTGGACGATGTGGATTTTTATTTAAATGAGGGCGACAAAACCGGCGTGATCGGCATCAACGGCACCGGAAAATCAACATTTTTGAAGGTTCTGGCAGGGTGGCTCCAGCCGGACAGCGGGACAATCGCCCGCAAGCCGAATTTACAGGTGAGCGTGCTTGCACAGAACCCCGATATGCACGACGATCTGACCGTGCTGGAGCAGATCTTTGCCAGTATGCCGCCGGAATTCCGGCAGCTGAACGAATATGAGGCAAAGCGCATGCTGACGCGGCTCGGTCTTGCGGACACGAATCGGCTGATTGGAACACTTTCGGGCGGTGAACGCCGCCGCGCCGCGCTGTGCGCCGCGCTCATCCATCCGGCAGACGTCCTTGTGCTTGACGAGCCGACGAACCACCTGGACACCGAGATGGTGCAGTGGCTGGAAGACTGGCTGAAAAAATATCGAGGCGGGCTGGTCATGGTCACGCACGACCGGTATTTTCTCGAACGCGTCGTGAACCATATCACGGAACTTTCGTGCGGAAAGCTTTACCACTATGAAGCCAATTACTCCCGCTATCTCGAACTGCGGGAGCAGCGCGCGCAGATGGCGGAGGCGTCCGAGCGCAAGCGGCAGTCCATCCTGCGCGTCGAACGCGAGTGGATTCTGCGCGGTTGTCAGGCCCGCAGCACCAAGAGCAAGGAACGCATCCAGCGCTATGAGGAATTAAAGGACCGCAAAGCGCCCGAACGCGACAGCGCGGTACAGCTTTCGGCGGCCTCGAGCCGTCTCGGCAAAAAAATCATCACGCTGGAACATGTCTCTAAGGGTTACGACGGCCGCACGATCTTCCGTGATTTTTCCTACGGCGTTCTCCGCAGCGACCGCATCGGCATCGTCGGCCGCAACGGCGCGGGCAAATCGACGCTTCTGCGCATTCTGGCGGGCGAACTCCTGCCGGACAGCGGCGTAGTCGAACTGGGCGAGACAGTCCGAATCGGTCATTTTTCACAGGAGGGCCGCGAACTGGATCTGAACCAGCGTGTGTATGATTTTATCTACAATGTCGCCGCACAGGTAAAAACGGACGAGGGCACATTCTCCGCCAAGACCATGCTTGAACGCTTCCTGTTCCCGCCCGATTTGCAGCAGACCAGCATTGGGAGGCTGTCCGGCGGAGAACGGCGAAGATTATATCTGCTGTCTATCCTTATGGCAGCGCCCAACGTGCTGCTGCTCGACGAACCGACGAATGATCTGGACATTACGACGCTTTCCATTCTGGAGGACTATCTGCAAAGCTTCCCCGGCCCCATCATCGCCGTCTCGCATGACCGCTTTTTCCTCGACAAGCTGGCCGATACCATCTTCGAGGTGCACCCGGAGGGCCGCATCGACGTGTTTACCGGCAACTGGTCCGACTGGGCACGCAAGCGGACACCCACAGAGGAAAAGAAGTCCGAAAAGCAGGAAAAGCCGATTTCTGAGCGCCCGCGCGAGAAAAAACTGAAATTCTCCTACAACGAGCAGCGTGAATTTGACATGATTGACAGCGTGATTGCCGATCTGGAACAGCAGCTAGCCGCCTGCAAACAGGAGCAGGAGGCCTGCGGCAGCGACTATGTCCGGCTACAGGCTCTGACGGATGAGCAGGAACGGCTGACAGCGGAACTGGATGCGAAGACAGAGCGCTGGGTCTACTTGAACGACCTCAAGGAACGCATCGACGCGCAGCAATAGAAATATTGCACAAATTTTCGCCCGGGTCGTATACGGAACTCAGGCGGCGTGCTATACTATGGATAGAAGGAAACGGAAAACTTTGTGGTTCGGATGAAGACAGAGGAGGCTTCTCTATGAATCTGAAAACAGTCAAAGTTCTGCTGTTCACGTTGTTTTCGCTGGCGCTTGCCAGCCTGATCATCGGCTGCGGCGTATCAAAGCCGGTATATTTCCTGTTCACGGCACTGTTTGCCATTGGATACGCAGCCGTCTATCTGCTGTGTTGGCGCTGCCCCTTCTGCGGCGAACGTCTTGGCCGCAGCGACGGTGAGATTTGCCCGCACTGCGGCAAAAGTCTGCTTGCTCCCAACAGCCATCAGGCCGGCTGATGTACCCAGCGCCGGTGCAGCACTGGAAAAAGAGGCTCCAGCTTCCCGCTATACGGACCAAATTGGCGCAATGCGCACATACGGGGCAACCTCCGTATGTGCGCATTGCGCCATTCGTATTGCATTTACAGGCTAGTGGTTCCTCTCACGTTTCTTTCAATCCCAAGACCGCAACAACGATCCCTGCAGCCGCAAGGGCTGCCGCTGCATACAGAAATGCTGTCAGACCATACTGTGCGAGGATCTGCATCGTCATAGAAAACGGACTCAGGTTGATGTGTTCAAATTGAAAGGCCATCGCTCCGCCCATAATATAAAGGCTGATACAACGCCTGTCATAAACATGACTGCGCCAATGATCACCTTTTTCATCGTGAAACCTCCGCAAGTTCAGATTTATTGCCAGCATATCACAAAATATGCAGCAGTGCAAGAACAGCCCCAGCGGCGAAAACCGCTGGGGCTGCTGTGTATGGAATGAAAATAGATTAGAACACGCCCTGCTCGTACATGGCCTGAGCAACCTTCTTGAAGCCGGCAATATTGGCGCCTGCAACCAGATCGTAGCCGAGACCGTACTCTTCGGCAGCCTCTGCGGAGACCTTGTGGATGTTCTTCATCATCTTGTGCAGCTGCGCATCGACTTCTTCAGCCGTCCAGACCAGACGCTCGGAGTTCTGGCTCATTTCGAGACCGGAAACGCCGACGCCGCCCGCATTGACAGCCTTGGACGGAGCGACGATCATGTGCTTCTGCGCGCGCAGATAGTTCAGAGCGTCGTTCGTGGTCGGCATGTTGGCGACCTCGATGTAGTACTTGACGCCGGAGGCGGCGATCTTCTCAGCCTCGCCCATGCGAACGTCGTTCTGCATGGCGGACGGCATGTTGACATCGACATCCTTCGCGCCCCAGGCCTTCTGGCCGGCGACGAACTCGCAGCCGAACTTGTCGGCGTACGGCTTGCAGTGCATCGGGTCCTTTGCACGCATCTCAAGGATGAAGTTCAGCTTCTCGTCGGTGTTGACGCCGTCCGGGTCATGAACATAGCCGTCCGGGCCGGAGAAATAAGTAACCTTCGCGCCGAGTTCAGCGGACTTCTTCATGATACCCCATGCAACGTTGCCGTAGCCGGAGATCGCAAGGCGCTTGCCCTCGATGGTGTCGTTCTCGTGCTTCAGGACTTCCTGCAGATAGTAGACAGCGCCGTAGCCGGTTGCTTCCGGACGGATCAGGGAGCCGCCGTAGGTCATGCCCTTGCCGGTCAGAACGCCGTTCTCCCAGACGCCCTTCAGACGGCGGTACTGGCCGTACAGGTAGCCGATCTCACGGCCGCCGACGCCCATGTCGCCCGCGGGAACGTCGATGTCGGGCCCGATGTAGCGGTACAGAGCCGTCATGAAGCTCTGGCAGAAACGCATGACCTCCGCGTCGGACTTGCCGGCGGGATCGAAGTCGGAGCCGCCCTTTGCGCCGCCCATGGGCAGGCCGGTCAGGGCGTTCTTGAAAGTCTGCTCGAAGCCGAGGAACTTGATGATGCCTTCGTAAACGTTCTTCTGGAAGCGCAGGCCGCCCTTGTACGGGCCGATGGCGCCGTTGAACTGGCAGCGCCAGCCGCGGTTTGTATGGTATTCGCCCTTGTCATCCATCCAGCAGACGCGGAACGTGAACATTCTTTCGGGCTCGACCATTCTCTTCAGAAGGTCAACCTTCTCGTATTCGGGATGCGCGTCCATGATCGGGGAAACGGAAGAGAGAACCTCTTCTACAGTCTGAACGAATTCAGGCTCATTCCCGTGTGCCTGCTTGACATAGTCGATGACACTGGCAACATAAGCATTCATTTTGGTAAATCCTCCTCAAAAAATTGTACCAATCTATTGCGATCTTTTTGCAGATTGCTCAAAATTATCATATCGCATCCGCGCCAGAAATACAAGCGCGGATGCCTGTGCGAAATGACTGAAATTATTTGCCGAAATTTGTGATAATATCCACAATCTCCGCGCCGATGCGCTTCTGCGCCTCAACGGTGGCAGCGCCGATATGCGGCGTGCAGGAGACCATCGGATGGGAGTACAGCGCGGAGTTGGAGGCGGGCTCGTCGGCGTAGACGTCCAGACCAGCAGCACGGACCTTGCCGCTCTCGAGTGCGGCAAGCAGAGCGGCCTCGTCAACGTTGGTGCCGCGGGAGGTATTGATGATGCACACGCCGTCCTTCATCTTTGCGATGCGCTCTGCGTTAATCAGTGCGCCGCCGTCAACTGCCGGGGCATGGACGGAGATGAAGTCGGACTTGGCAAGCAGTTCGTCCATCTCGACATAGGGAATGCCCAGCTGCTCTTCGATGCCGGGGATGTGGAAGATATCGAAGGCGATGACAGTCATGCCGATAGCCTTGGCCATGACGCCCAGATGCTGGCCGATGCGGCCGAAGCCGACGATGCCGAGGGTCTTGCCCTGCAGTTCGATGCCCTTGCCGTAGGCCTTCTTTTCCCACTTGCCCTCGCGCATGGTGTGGCCCGCGATGGAAAGATAGCGTGCGCAGGAGAACATATGACCCATGGCCAGTTCTGCGACGGACTGAGAGGAAGCCTTCGGGGTGTTCTTGACGGTGATGCCGTTGGCCTCTGCATACTTGACATCGATGTTGTCAACGCCGACACCGCCGCGGATGATCAGCTTCAGCTTGCCGCCCTTGGCTTCATCGATGTGGTTCGCGCGAACCTTGGTCTTGGAGCGAACGACGACTGCGTCAAACTCACGCAGGGCTGCGCCCAGTTCTTCCGGAGCATAGAACTGCTCGACGACCTCGTGGCCTGCCTCGCGCAGCTGCGCCATTGCGGTCTTGTCCATTCCATCAGTTACGAGAATACGCATGATAAAATCTCCTTATATTTGTTCTGTGAAATAAGGCGCGACAGAATATGCCGCGCCTTGTAGGTTTTCTTATTTGCCGTAGTTGGCTTCAAAGTTCTTCAGGAATTCGACGAGGGCTTCCACGCCTTCCTTGGGCATGGCGTTGTAGATGGAAGCGCGCAGGCCGCCGACGGACTTGTGGCCCTTGAGGTTGTCATAGCCGGCTGCCTTGGTAGCGGCGACGACTTCCTTGTCGAGATCGGCAGACCCGGTCACGAACGGGATGTTCATGAGGGAACGGAACTCAGGCTCGACGGTGCCCTTGAACATCTTGGAGGAATCCAGGAAGTCATAGAAGACCTTCGCCTTGTCGAGATTGCGCTTGTGCATCTCTTCGAGGCCGCCGATGGACTTGAGGTACTTGAAGACCTTGCCGCAGCAGTAGATCGCCCAGCAGTTCGGGGTGTTGTACATGGAGCCGGCGCCTGCGTGCGTGCTGTACTGCAGGTAGATGGGCAGATCCTTCAGATCGTCACGGATCAGATCCTCACGGACGATGACGACAACCATGCCGGCGGGGCCGACGTTCTTCTGCACGCCCGCGTAGATCATGCCGTAATCGGACACGTTGCAGGGCTTGGACAGGAACATGGAGGACTGGTCGGAAACAAGCACATGGCCCTTGGTGTTGGGCAGCTTGTTCCACGTCACGCCGTGGATCGTCTCGTTCTCGCAGATGTAGACGTAATCGGTGTCTTCGGGGATATCCAGATCGGAGCAGTCGGGAACATAGGTATAGTTCTTGTCCTTGCTGGAAGCGGCGACGATGACCTCGCCGACCTTCTTGGCTTCCGCGATGGCCTTCTTGGACCATGCGCCGGTCTCGATGTAGACGGCCTTGCCGTTCTTCATGAGGTTCATGGGGATCATAGAGAACTGCAGCGTTGCACCGCCCTGAATGAACAGGACCTTATAGTTGTCGGGAATGCCCATGAGGTCGCGCAGATCCTGCTCGGCCTCGTCGATGATCTGCTGGAAAACAGGGGAACGGTGGCTCATTTCCATGACGCACATGCCGCTGCCGCGGTAGTTCATCATCTCGTCGCGGATCTCCTCCAGCACGGGTTCCGGCATCATTGCGGGGCCGGCGGAGAAATTGAATGTACGACCATATTTCATGACTCTTTGCCTCCTGAACGTTGTGTTGTTGTTGAATGGAGTTGTTTCCTGATTCCAAGTATATACCTTCCGCATCAAAGAATCAACCCATTTCTCAAAAAAATTTATCGAAACTCACAAATTTTTAGCAAGCTGCATAAAAAGCCGGACGTTTCCCCCAAAAAACGGGAAAACGCCCGGAAAACGACAAGATTCAGAACCCCTTATATTTCTTTCTCGTAGCCAGACCGCCGCGGATATGGCGTTCGGCTCTGTTCTGGTCGAGGATCTCCCGCACAGAAAGATACAGCGCGCGGTTCGCCAACGGCAGCCGCTCAGAAAGATCTTTATGCACAGTCGATTTGGAAAGTCCGAAGTGCTTTGCCGCCTGCCGAATGGTGGCGCGGTTTTCGATGATGTACACAGCCAGTTCCCTGGCTCTGGTGAGTAAGTCCTCTGTCATACGGGCACCTCCAGGCTGTGTATGCTATTGGAGTATATGCCTGCGGGCAGAGACGTATGAATCCGGTATCCGCAATCTGCCGCTTATACGATCTGAAGAATATCCCCCTTGAGATACAGCGACTGTTCGGAGGCGAGGCTGGCTGGGTGGTCCCGGGACTGAATGAGCGTTTCAAGCAGTCTTGCGTCGCGGCCTGCGTCCTGCGCGGCCTCACGAAGCATTTTGAGAAACAGTTCCGGCGTCATGAACTGGCTGCATGAGCAGGAGACAAGATATCCGCCGGGCTTTACAAGCTTCATACACTGCAAATTGAGTTCCTTATAGCCGCGATAGGCATTTTCCAGCGCCTTGCGGCTTTTGGCAAACGCGGGCGGGTCGCAGACAACGAGACCATACTGCCTCCCCTCCCGCACATACTGCCGTGCAAGATCAAAGACGTTGGCGCAAGTGGTCGTGACGATATCCTGCACCCCGTTAAGCGCCGCGTTGCGCCGCACAAGCGCCAGCGCATCCTCGGACACATCGACTGCCTCAACGCTTTTCGCACCATAAAGCGCCGCGTGGATAGAGAATCCGCCCGTGCAGCAGCAAAGATCAAGCACGTCCTGTCCGGGTGCGTAGGGCTTTAACCGTCCACGGTTTTCCTGCTGATCGAGAAAATGCCCGGTCTTCTGGCCGTTTGCGATCGAAACGAGCATATCCGCGTCGTGTTCCCGGATCACAAGTTCCTCCGGAACCGCGCCGTAAACGCACGCTTTGATCTGCGGCAGGCCTTCTTTTTCGCGCACAGGCAGATCGTCGCGCTCATAAATGCCGCGCGGAGCGAACAGTTCTGCCAGAATCGAAATCAGTTCCGGCTTCCACCGCTCCAGTCCCAGGCAGGCGATCTGGAAGGATAAGCAGTCCGCAAATTTATCGACCGTCAGCCCCGGCAGTCCGTCGGACTCGCCGAAGACGACGCGGCAGGAATCGGAAAAGCCCAGCGCCTGCCGCGCGCGCCACGCCGCTTCGATCCGGCGGACAAAAAACGCGCGATCGATCGGTTCATCTTCATCTCGTGTCAGAACGCGGACGGCCAGCCGGGAGGCGGAATTGAAAAAACCGCGCGCGGCAAAGCGCTGGCGGCTGTCCAGCACGTCAACGACACAGCCGTCCGTGCAGATATCGTCCGCCCAGTCGAGTTCATTGTCATAGATCAGACGCTGCCCCTTCAGAACGCCGGCTTCCTCGCCGCGCCGCAGGCAGACCTTCGGATATTCCATAATTTATACCTCCAGCGTATAGCGCTCACAGGCGTTGATAATCGTCGTGTCCCCGCGCCGGAGCATGCGGGCAATGTCGCGGCCATACTCCATATGCACATGACCATGGATGAAATAGCGTGGCTTATACCGGTCGAGCAGCGGCAAAAACGCCTCGAAGCCCATATGCGCGTAATCGTCCCCGTCGCCGACGCCCCGTACCGGGGCGTGCGCCACCACGATGTCCACGCCGCCTGCCCGGCGGATCTTCCAGCCGAGCTTCCAGATGCGGTTTTTCATCTCGCGCTCGGAATATTGATTCTTGCCGCCCGAATACAGGCGGCTTCCGCCCAGCCCCGCAATGCGCAGGCCGTTGAACACGACCAGCTTATCTTCAATGCAGTCGCAGCCCTCCGGCGGACGCCTGTCATAATTGCCGTCGTGGTTGCCGCGCACATAATAAAGCGGCGCGCGGCCAAGCGTAGCCAGAAATGACAGATACTCCGCCTTCAAATCGCCGCAGGAGAGCATGAGGTCGTACTCGCTCAGCCGTCCCGGCTGGTAATAGTCCCAAAGATAGGGGCTTTCTTTATCGGCAAGCAGCAGAAGCTTCAAAGCAGCGGCCCCCTTTTCTCCGGCTGGAGCGTCTCGCGGTACAATCCCAGCAGACGCACCATCGGCTTTGCCATCGGCAGCAGATCGTCATACTGCGGGATGCTGCCGCGCACATTGGCGCACAGCCAGTCCATATGCAGAATTTCCTCCGGCGGGAGCCAACGATCGCCGTTGTTTCGCACGGTGCCTGTCTGGTCGGTGATGTGCCGGTGGAAGGGCGCAAGTTCGCCGTGAATCAGCGCAGCGCGCAGAATCTGCACCAGTTCGCGCGGGCCGTCCGGCAGCGCTTCCATCATCCGCACGTCCACCGCAGCGTTTGCAAAGCCCCACCAGTAATTAACCGCCGCTGCGGCGCTCAACTCGTCCCAGCCGCCGCGCAGGATGCTGCGCGCCAGCCGGATATAGACCTCGCCCCAGTTCCACACCGGAAGCGCGGTGCAGACAGGCCCTGCCTCCTGCGCCAGACACAGACCGCGCCAGTCCGGGCTGTCGCCCGTCCCTGGCAGGTCGCGTGCGCAGATCACACGCAGCCCTTCCTGCGCAAGACGCGCAGCAGGCGAAGATTCACAGCACGACCAGCGCAGTTCAATCCAAGCGCGCGGATTTGTCAGCTGCGCGCCGAGAGCAAAGGCGTTGATCGCCGCAGGCGTCCCGAAAATCGGTCCGTCGGCCACATAGCCAATGCGGTCGTCCACCGCCAGCGCACCGGCGATCACGCCGAGCAGGAATTTCGCCTCATAAATGCGGCTGTAATAGGTCCGGACGCCTGGGTACGGCATATCGACCGAGCAGTTGAGAAATCGGATCCCCGGGTATTTGGGCGCAAGTTTGCGGCAGGCGAAGATCAGCGGCACAGTCGTCGTGAAAATGACCTGTGCACCGTCTGAAACGGCCTGCTCCAGTGCGTCCTCGGCGCAGGGATAGTCCTCTGCAAGATAGGACCTGACCAAGACGGTGTCGCCGAGTGCCTGCTCCAGCTGCTGCCGTCCCTTGTCGTGCTCCCGGATCCACGGGCTTTTCTCCGGTGCGCATTCATGCACAAACGCCACGCGGAGCGTCCCGCCGGGGATCATCCGCCCAGCAAGCAGGCCCAGCAGGCCGGAGCCGGACGCTTCCGGCTCTGCATCGGTCTGCATTTCAATCTTTCCGCCCCGCGCGTAGGCGGTCAACTCCGTCCAGACCGCGCGGATGGATTTTTCCAGTTCCGCAGGCCCCAGTACGCGCAGATCGCCCAGCGTATAGGTGTGCAGCCACACCAGCAGTGCCTCCGCCGTCGTGACCGGCGGCTCCTGGCTGAGTTTGTAGTAGGCCGTGCGGAAGGTATAGAACGCGGTCAGAAACGCGCGTTTTTCCCGCTCTGACCAGACATGGTCGGCATCGAAGCCCAGCGCGGCCTGCAGCTTGGGATAGTCGCCGACACGGTTGAAATGCACCTGATACAGGCCGCAGAGCCCATAAAAGTGCAGAAATTCATAATAGACCCGCACTGCCGGGTCGTCGGAATAGACCGGCAGGACGCGCGTGACATAGGCACGGATGGTCGGCGCGTCAAAGCTTTTGAGGACACTCACGCGCTTGTTGCCCTCCTGCACATAGAAGCTTCCCATGTATTCAAAGCACCGGATGGGATCCGTGATGCCGGTGTCGCCCAGATGCGCCTCGCAGAGTGCGACCCACTTTCCCGCGAACTCCGTTCCAAGGTCCAGCAGCGGCATAAAATTCGCGGCAAACGCCGCCTGCCGCCCTGCCGTATTCGTGCCGATGATCTGCGCAATGGGGATATCCAGAACGCCGAGATCCACACGGCCGGCCACCGCGCAGTCGCGCAGCCGTTCCTCCAGCACCTGCGGATACGGATAGCGTCCGCGGTGCACACACTCGCGGTAGCATTTCTGTCCGGCCTTAAGCGCCTGCCGGAACTGCTGAATCGCTTCCTGTCTGCTCATATCAAGCACCTCCCTCTTTCTCTTTGGTTTTCGCCCCTATTTTCCTACGGCATATGAAAAAAGTCAATCAGATTTTCCGCTGCCCGCTATCCGGCCAAAACAGCTTTCACGACATTGATGACTCCCGCGAGTACCATTATCAGAATTGGGCTCAGCTTTGTTTTGCGCAGCAGCAGCAAGCAGCCTGCAAAAAGCAGCAGCATCGTCCAATTTGTCTCGGCAAGCGTCACCGGCCCCCCATCCCAGAAAGCATTTACCAGAAGCAGCACACCGGGGAGCCCAGCAAGCTTCGTGCCGACGAAGGTCGCCGCGTTCACCGCGATCGGACCGGGCGTCATTTCCGCAATGGTCACAAGATCTGCAAATTCCTGTACGCTCAGCCAGCCGTTCCGGGCAACAAGCTGCTCCTGAAGAAGCGGCATCGCCGCGTAGCCGCCGCCGAAGCTGAACAGGCCGATCTGCAGAAAACTCAGAAAAAGTTGCAGTGTGATCATCTCCGGTTCCTCCTGCGTGCAAGCAGCGTCCGGACAATACCGAGCACAATACAACAGAGAATAATGTAAACGACGTTCACATGGAAAAAGCAGGCAGCCAGAAACGCACCAAGCATGATTCCTATCGACACGGTATTTTTCTGCCGGACGGCATCCGTCCCCATATCCCACACCACAGACGCGATGACCGCACCAACGCCTGCCTGCATACCAGCCAGCAGCTGCGAAAGCAGGAGATTGCTGCGGAAACGCTCATATAAGAACGAAAGGACTGTAAGGATGAGAAATGGCGGAAGAATCGTTGCGATAATTGCAACCAGTGCGCCAGAGATCCCCGCAAGCTTATACCCTACGACGATCGCACCGTTCACGGCAATCGCTCCCGGCGCGGACTGCGCAATGGCGATCAAATCCAGCATTTCATCCTCTTCGATCCAATGGTATTCATCCACAAACTTCTTTTTCATAAGCGAGACAATCACATATCCGCCGCCAAACGTGAATACGCTGAGATACAGCGTGGAGAAAAACAGCGTCCATAAGACAGATTTCTTTTTCATGAAATCCCCTCCCGCCAAGAGTATACCGCATTTCGACGCATAATGAAAACATTATTTGCAATCCATAGAAAGAACGCGTTCAAAAGCACCTGGCATGGCACCGAATCACCTGCGTGCGGCCAAATCCCCGCGGACTTCCTGCGGCTCTCATTTTCATGCAAAACAAAAAAGCCATTCCTGTCGGAATGACTTTTTGTTTTGGCGGAGATATAACTGTCAGCTATTATCGGTTCGTGATATCGCACGTTTTTACCTGGTCATTTCTGTATGTGGAAAAGAAGCGTCTGTTACGCGTATCGGACAACAGCATGATCGCTTTTATTGTCTCATCTTCTTTTTAATCCGATTAGCCCGAACTGCTTATTCTTCTTCCGGGAAAACAACGGCAACCTTGCCGCACTTGCCGCTGGCCATCAGTGCGTAAGCCTCGTCTGCGCGCTCAAGCGGGAACTCATCGGCGATGAGGTCTCCCGGATGGATACCCCAGCGAACCAGATGCTCAACCAGTTCCATCATCCTCCAGGTTGAGGTGACCCATGAGCCGTAGACGGTTTTCTGTGCGTGCATCATGTCCGGGCTGGGATTGATGGTCAGAGAGTTCCCCTCGCCGACAAGAACGACTCTCCCCCAGTCCCTGGTGGCACGAATTGCGGTCTGACGGCCTGCATCAGATGCAGAGCAGTCGATGGCACGTTCGACACCGTGTCCGCCGGTCAGTGCGCGGATTTCTTCCACCGCGTTATCGGACGGGCGGACGATATGATCAACAAGACCCATGTCCTGCACCATTTTAATGCGGTATTCGTTCATTTCTACACCAATCAGTTTCTCCGCGCCCATTGCCCTGCAGAGCATCAATGCGGCCATACCAACTGGACCGAGACCGACAACCATCACCTCTGACGCCGATTTTTTCGATGGTCTCATAGACAGTGCCGAAACCGCAGGAGACAGAGGCTCCATCTTTATAAGTCAACTCGTCTGGAAGCGCAATTAAGTCCTTTTCGTCACAGAGTATATAGGGGGCCATACCGCCGTTTCTTTGCCAACCATATGCCTGACGGTTTTTGCTGGTGCAGGCGATGGCGTAACCCATGCGGCAGTTGTAGCACACACCACAGCCGGAGATACTGCCGCTGGGGCTGCTCTGCGTATTATCGACCATTACATTGACAATCTTTGAGGCTCAAATATGGAAGATAAATTCTATCCTTGCAGCGATTGCGGCTGACGGCAGTTACGGCACCGGGTGAGGATGCTTATTCCCGGCACCTGCTGCTGACAACTTACGCGCATCAGACCGTGCGTGTCGATGCTGACATTGTGATTCCCCCCGGCGGTATGGTCATGATCACAAGCCCTCATGGGGTCGCGGGGGCAGTTAAAGTGCGTAAACTGCTCCCGGATGGAACACTCCGCTGCAAGCCGCATAAGAAAAAGGACAAAGTTTGATCCCACACGCAAGATGGCCGCGTGTGGGATTTTTTAACCTCATTTTTCACTTTTCAAAAATAGCGAAAACACTTGAAACTTCAGGAAAAATATTTTTATCGAAACTCAAAAAGCAAACGAAAAAGTTCTGAAAACACTTAGCGGAAATATGTGGAATAGGACGATAGAATAGACTTTTTCAAAAATCCCATCGCCCTCGCCTATGGCGGAGAACCTCGCCCAAATCAAAATGCTCTGGGAGGGCGCATATTACGGCATCCTTGCCTCGGTGATCGGCGCAGCGCCGGGCTATGTCTGCTGCATCTTCGTCGGCGCGGCACAGACAGACACCTTGCAGCCATCCCGCTGTGTGCCATTTCCAGGATGCGCATTGCGGACTCCATTGAAACGGTAGAATAACATACCGCTTGACAAAACACATCCCGCAATATATAATAACGATGCGTTATATATAACGCATCGTTATTATATAGGAATGGTGCTTATGCCGGCAGTCAGAAAAGTTTCAAAGGAACAAATTATCGACGCTGCGGTGGAGGTACTGCGTGACAACGGCTTTTCTGCCATCAATGCCCGCAGCGTCGCCAAAAAACTGGGCTGTTCCACGCAGCCGATCTACTTTTCATTCAAGAACATGGACGAACTGAAGGCCGCGCTGACGCAGCGTGCGATCGAACTGCACACACAGCGCGTGCGGGATTCTCTGCGCGCCCACGAGGGGAGCGACAGCCGCTACAGCAGCTACGGCATGGGCTTCGTCAAATTCGCTGCCGAGGAAAAGCAGCTGTTCCGCTGGCTCTATCTGGAGGGCAAACAACCGGGGGCCTATCAGAGTGACATTCTGACGCAGGAGATCATCGGCGTGATCGTTGATGAATTTGGATATGCGGAGGATACGGCCCGCCGCTTTCATCAGGATATGATCTACTTTACCTACGGCCTGGCAATCCTCGCCAATACGGATCATCTGCACCTGACGGAAACAGAGTTGCGTGAGGCGCTCCGCCGGGAGTTCCGTGCGCTGATTGCCATTTATGGAAAGCCCGCAAAGCTGCCTGAATTTGCTGTGAAAGCCGGCGTTGTTTTATGAATCTGAAAGTGTCCTTTTCGTGGATCGGGCTTGTGATCTTTGCGCTGCCCATGCTGATCAACATCGCCTATGTCATGTTTCCGCCAGTCGGAAAAGCGGAGCAGACCGCAGCGGTCACGCATTGGATTGAAATCGTCGAACAGATCAGCCGCATCGCCTATCTGCTTGCAGTTATGCTGCTCGTGAGCCGGGATGCGTGCAGCTTTCAGAGCGGCTGGCTTTATCTTGCGGCTGCTTTCCTGATTTTGTACTACGCCGTGTGGTTCCGCTATTTTATGGGTGGCCGAGAAATCTCCCTGCTGAACTGTTCGTTCCTCTTTGTCCCGATGCCGCTGGCGGTGTTTCCTGTGCTGTATTATCTGTGCGCCGCTATCTGGCTGCATAACCTTCCGGCTGCAATCATAATGGTGATTTTTGGCGCGGCGCATCTCACTGTGTCACTCCAATCCTTTCGCTGATGCTTGTTATGCGCTGCTTTCAACAAAATTTTTCAACAGGTCTTGACAAGTAACCAATCGGTAACTATACTATGAGTTACCGATTGGTTACTTTGATAAGGAGAAAAAACATGGCTGAAAGCACAAAGGAACGGATCTTGGAAACGGCGCTGGAATTGTTTGCGCAGAACGGCTACCTTGGGACATCGATGAATGATATTGCGAGGCAGTTGGGCTTTACGAAAGCCGCCCTGTATAAGCACTATACCAGCAAACAGGAAATTTTAGATAAGATCGTGGAGCGAATGAACAAGATGGACTATGAACGTGCGGAAAGCTATGAAATGCCAGAGACGGAACCTGACGGCTTTGCGGAAGCCTACCTGCATACGCCGGTGCAGAAGATCCGCGCATACAGCATGGCGCAGTTTGATCATTGGACGCAGGAATCGTTTTCATCCAATTTCCGCAAGATGCTGACGCTGGAGCAATACCGTGATCCTAAGCTGGCGCAGCTCCATCACGACTATCTTGCAGGCGGGCCTTTGGAGTACATGGCGGCGATCTTCCGCAAGCTGACGGATTCTGATGAGGCCGCTATGCAGCTGGCGCTGGAGTTCTATGGGCCGATGTATCTTCTCTACAGCGTCTACGATGGGGCGAAGGATAAGGACTCTGTTGCCTCGCTGCTGGACGCGCATATTGACCGTTTTATCTCCAGAATAGAATCCGATTGCAGAAAGTCAGGAATATCATGATGAAAGAAGCCACAAAAGAAAAGCAATGGGTCTTATGCCCTTGGTGCGGTGCCAAAACACGCTTGCAAATCTTTCGGGAAACGGAATTAAAGTCCTTTCCCCTGTTCTGCCCAAAGTGCAGGCACGAGAGCATGATCGATGTCAAGAATTTTATCATCAAGGCCAAACAGCCAGACGCAAAGGCGCAGTGCTGATCGCAAAGCCGATCATGCGCTGCGTCTCACTTTTTTGAGAGGAATGTTTCTATGAACGCAATTATTTACACCACCAATACCGGCAGCACAGAGCGTTATGCCAGGCTGCTGGCGCAGAAAACCGGACTTCCGGTATATTCTCTTGCGGAAGCGAAGAAACGGGTCTTTGCCGGAGCGGAGGTTATCTACCTTGGCTGGATCATGGCAGGCTCTGTCAAGGGCTATGCCGAGGCCGCAAAGCGTTACCGGGTACGCGCCGTCTGCGGTGTCGGCATGGGACAAACTGGAACGCAAACGGACAGCACGCGGAAAAAGTCAGCGATGCCAGCCAACATTCCGCTGTTCACCCTGCAAGGAAACTTTGATGTGAAGAAGCTGCACGGCGTTTACCGCCTCATGATGGAGATCATGGTCAAAACAGCAGGCAAAGGTCTTGCTGAAAAGGAAGACCGCACACCGGAGGAGGACGATATGCTGGATATGATGCTCCACAGCGGTGAGCGGGTCAAGGAGGAAAGTCTAAGCGCTGTTCTCGATTGGTACAGCGCACAGCGATAAGAATGGGGGAATTTATCCTACGGCCTGTGTCAGCACACATGCCGTTGTGCTTTGCGACATGAACGGCAGGCAAATGCCGCTCTCACCCGCGCCGACCAGCAGCTCTGTGCCGCTCGGGCTGATCAGGAGGGGATACGTCTCACACAGATACATCGGGCCGTCCGTGACGCCGTAGTTATTGCCGCCCACAAGCGACAAGCTGAGCGTCACATAGCTCGGTCCGTCCGGAATGGTCTGGATTGCCCAGAAACCGCTCCACATCTCCTCAATGTCGTCACTGTCTTCATATACCCACTCCAGATCGACCGTACCGCCCGTCTCATCCTCAAGATAAAAGCGCAGCGAGAAATAGGCATAGCGGCTGGTTTCCCCCACCATGGTTTCTGTGATCCAGCCCATGCCGTCACGCTGCGATCCGGCAAGACCGAGCGCTGTCATGCCGCTCCAGCCGTCGGCAAGCCACGCGGAAAACTCGGCCGGGGCGTTGTACCAGGCATATTCTGTAAAGTCAAACGAAAGATAGTCTCCAGCTTCCGATATACACGGCGCAAGATAGCTCATCGCATCAAGCGAGGGGTACCATTCGCAGGAGTTCCCGTTGTTGTCGGTGATAAAGACCTGCGTGTCGGCCTCATATGCAACGCCATCGAGATTCGCAAAGAGCAGCACCGGCTCGCCGCTCTCTGACCGGTAGAGCACCTCCGTGACCTCGTCGGTCTGTGTTTTTTCGTTCCACTGCACACGGCTGATCGCAACCGTCGCGTTCTCGTCGACCGGCACGATGCAGTACAGATGCCCCGCACCGCCGATAATATGCTCCTCGTCGATCTCGGCGATGAAGGGGTATTCGAGGAGCATGGCCTCATTGGTTTCCCACAGCCATGCGGGGAAGCCTACCTCGAAGCCCTCGTCAAACAGCCCGCCGACATAACCGAGATACGCCGCGCCAAACATGGTCATTGGAAAGTCGATCCTATCCCGCAGCCATCCAAGCGAGGTTTCTGCCTCCTGTGAAAACCCGTATTGTACCGGCTGTGTGTCTGACGCCTCGTCGCGTGACGTGCGATCACGCATATCATTTTGCAATGGAGATTCCTCCGACTGCTTTTCAGGCGTTTTTTTGTCGGGTTTTGTAGGCATTTTTACCTTATCTGTACTTGTTCTCGATTCGTTAGGCTCTGTTTGCGTCTTCTGTACACAGGCGCAAAGCGACAGCAGCAGAACCAGTGCCAGCAACAGCGCGAGTATTTGTTTGGGTGTTGTTTTCATAGCCGCTCCTTTCAGAATTTTCCGCTTCGGCCGGAACCGCCGCCGCCGGATTCGCTGTAACTGCTTCCGCTGCTGGAAGAGCTGCGCTCGATCTTCCGGCTGGAGGTCGTCTTATGGGTAAAGCGATCTGTTTGCTCCGTAAGCCGGAGTCCCGCGGAGACGTAGGCATTCGCGGTTGCTTTTTTTGATACAGTGTCCATTTTCTGCCATATCACAGCGACGACCGCGGCTGCTGCCAGCAGGGAAAGACCGATCACGATAAGGAGCGGATAGAACAAGCTCGCCCGGACGGGCTTTCCTGCGGAAGCCTTTTCCAGATAGACGCTGCATTCTTTGACGTAATCCTCAAAGCCGCCGTACCAGTCGTTCTCACCGAAATTGTCGAGGAAGACCTTTTCCAGCTTCTGCTGACCATAGCTGTTGAACGCATACTCGCAGCGTGAGCCGTAGCAGAACATTGCCCAGTCGCGGTCATCCATGCTGAGCAGGAGCATGATCCCGTCGCGGTTCGGTCCTTCGCCCATGGTGTATTCATGGTAGATGGTGTAGGTCGCCTTATAGACGCCTTCAGAATGGAAGTCCCGATAGTTCTCCACGGTTACGATGTAAACGCCGACGCCGTATTTTTGGGAGACGCTTTCCGCCATCTTTTCCAGCAGCATATTTTCGTTTTCGCTGAGAAGTCCGGCCGCGTCCGTCACATAAGAAAGCTGTGCGCCTGTCTGCTCAGCCGCGGCTGCGTTCACGCAGAGCACAAGGCAGAACAGAAGCACCAGCAGGAGACAATGTATTCTTTTTTTCATGTCTCAGCCCTCCCTATCGCGCCAAAAGCAGCAGCGTGGTCACACTGATGGCGATAAGAGGTGCCGCGATTGCCGCAAACAGGCCAATTACCCGTTTCGTGCTGACCGGAAGGTTGCCGACAAGCTTGCCGGTCTGACCGTTCATGGCAAAGAGGAAATCTTTTCCCTCCCACCTTGTGTTCAGGATCCAGACGGGAAGCAGTGCGTAATGCACCTTGCCGCGCTTCAAGTGGATATCCCGGCTCGTTTCATTGCAGGTGGTGTAGCCCGAAACCGTGCGTTCCAGTGCGCTCAGCAGCGAGCCCGCGCAGCGCGTGTCTGCCCGTTCCCGGCTGTCTTCGACGCTGACATCATATTTGTCCGCCAGAAATCCGGGCAGATACGCTGTGGAAAATGGCTTGAGCTCCGCGTAATCGTACGGTTCGATGGAGTCCATATAATCGTCCGGCATTTTACTGGATGCATCCACCGGGATCTTTTCAAAGCAAAGCGAACCGGAGCGGCTTACATCATAGTGTCTTGTCTCCGTGATCTCATAGTCTCCTGAGGTGTAGGTATGTACCTGCGTGGCATGGAACCGGGCGCTTCCGCTGGCCTCGCCGTCGTACATCCAGAAAGGTACATACACACCCTTGATCTCCTCCAGATGGTTGGCTTTGGAGAAGGTCGATGGCAGCAGAGGCTTTTTGAGATAGTGCTTCTTCAATGCCTTGATGGCATCCTCCTTGCTCAGCTTGAAGGGCAGCACAAAATCGGGCTTCAAAATGCCGCTGAACTGTCCCGGAAGCACCGACGGGTTTCCACAGTATGGGCAAGATGTGGCTGCAGTCGTTGCGTCACAGAGCAGCTCCGCACCGCACGATGGGCAGCAGTAGGCCTTCATGTCGGCCGCGTCCGCGCCCCAGTCCTCGCTCAGGCCGGAAGAATCCCAGTCAGAGCCGTCTGCGGCAGTCTGCTGTTCTTCCACTTCAGCAGTTTTTTGAGCTGCTTCCGTTTCTCCCTGCTTCTGCGCCGCTTCCGCTGCTTTCGCTTCTTTTTCCGCATAGAGCGCCTCAATTTCTGCGATATCGAAGCTCGAGCCACAGTAATCGCACTCCAGCCTGCCGGATTCTCCTACAAAATGGAGCGGTCCCGTACAGGCGGGACATTGATAATTTGTGATTTGTGTTGCCATGTTCTTTCCTCGTTTCCTGTGTCGGCGCCTGACGGCACTGTAGTCCTACTCTCTGTGGTAAGTCAGCCCACTGCCCAATATGACCTCGTTTTGCGTATCGTACAGGACGTGCAGATCCGCCGCCGCATGATCGCTGTTTCCCAGCACGATCTCCTGCAGGTGCTCCGCCACGTCCTCACTGTATTCTCCGCCGAAATACGGCGTCTGAAACGCGGACTCGACGCACAGCTCCCAGCCGTTCCACTTCTGCTCCGTCTCGTTGCGCCACAGCTCCGCCGCACGCAACTCGCTCCCGTCTGCATCCGTGGAAAACACATATTTTTGCAGACCATCCTCGGAGATCCATGTGCCCTCGAGCAGCGCAAAAACATCGCGTGTCTGCCCATGCTCGGCGCTCTCCCGCTCTGCCTGTGTCTGCCGCTCCGCGTCGCTGTAATACCGCGCCTCGTCGCCCATCGTCATCATACCGTAGTCCAGCCAGAACGTATCCGCCAGCCACGCAAACTGCGGAGAGTCCAGATAGCGCAGATGATAGACCGTATCGTGGTCTTTATCCTCAATCGTGAGTCCGCTGATTTGTTCTGCAAAATCCGCCTGAATTGTCAGAACGCCGTTTTGAAAGGAATATTCAAACTGATCGCCCAGATCTTCAAAATTCGTGTCGTAGCAGCGGATGGGCGTGTCCTTGAACTGCCCGCCGCGGTAATAGAGCTTCATGACCCCCGGGCTGTAAACGGTTTTTTTGATGTGGAAGTCATTAAAAAGGACCGCTGTCTCCGGGTACTGATAGGTGCGCACGTCAGCGCCGCCGCAGGCGGTCAGACCGAACAGCCCCATCCATAGACCTGCCATGATGAGGAACGCCTTGAGCTTCACAGCATCACCTCCGTTTCTCCGCAAATAGCCGGATTCTCCCGCTCCAAATTGGGGCGGGAGCCGGTTTTCATATAAATTCTCAGAAGGACGCTGCCCTTACTGGAACGTCATGTTGTTGAGAATGATGTCGGGCATCGTTCCCGGGAAGCAGTCCATATTCCGAAGCCCGATGGAAAGGGCTCGGTTGTCGTCAAGCTGCGCGATATACTGGATCCAATCGTAGCCGATGCGCTTATAGGTGCGGCCTTTGAAGGTGATGCCGCCGATCACGCGGTCCTCGATATCCTGATAGTTTTCAAATTTGTCCTTGGAGGAATCAAATTTTTCAACGTTCTCCCTTACCTCAAACTGGATGGCACCTGCACCAAACGCTGTGGGATCGTCGTTTTCCACCAGGCAGCGCCCACTATCATCGAACGACCAGCCGGATACCGGGATCTTCGTCATGATCTTGACCTTCACATCGTCTTTTGCAAACTGGGCGATCTCCACGGAGAAGTCCTTCATCTCGGCGTTTGCAGACGCTGCCCTATTCGCTTCGGCGGCCTCGGCCTTCACGATGTCCAGATACTTTTCTATGGCTTCTGTGCCGGAGAAGCCGCTGGTGTTGTACGCACTCACCGTATAAACGCCCGACTCGTTTTCCTTGAAATTGACGTAGATGAAATGGGAGTCGTCGTCCTCAGAGATCCATTTGTAGTAGCGATAGTTTGCCTTCATGTGGTCGCTGTACTCTTCCTTGACGAACTGACCTTCCACGCCGAAGTAAGCAACAATATCATCGTAAGTTGCATCGAAAATATTCTTGTTGACCTCGTTCATCCAGACGTAGCCCTTCTGCACCTGCTCCTCCGTCACGATGCCGTCTCCGCCGGAGGCCGCAGCGTCCGGCGAGGTGGGCTGGGAGCCTTCTGTCGGAGCAGCTTCTTCCGAAGCATTTTCTCCGATGGCATCCGGCATGGACTTGCCTGCGTCAATCAGCGGCAGATACCAGTCGGTATAGCGGTAGGGATATGTATCTTCCTCCATGTCATCCCAGTAGAGTCCCCACGGGCGCAGATAGATGTCGTAGTGGAACTCGTCATCGCCATCTTCATAGTCGCCGCTGATCCAGATCATGTCGTCATAGTCCAACAGCGCGGGATCAACGATCCAGTCCGCATGCTCCAGGGCCACGTTTGTGAACCAGCCGCCCTCGGACATCACCGTGCCGTGCTCGCCGGTTCCGGCTTCGCTCAGACTGACCTGCGCGGAAGCCATGGGTTCGGATCTCGTGTAGTCCTCGTCCCAAAGCGTGATCGTGCCAGTGTAGTCCGTGCCGATGTCAATGACGCCGCAGACATCCCACCATTTTCCCTCCATGCTCTCGTAGTAGCCATAACAGCCGCTCATCTTCCACCAGCCGTACCATTCGCCGTTCCACCAGTCGAGCAGTGCATCGCCAGTCTCGGCTGGATCGGAGGTCAGCATGCTGTCAACGGGCGGTTCACCGCCGGTCGTATCAGCTGCGGGAGTCTCACGATTCAGTGAGGATGGGTCGATGGTGATCTTGCCGTTTTTCTTGCCGAAGAACTGCTCGAAGGTTGCCTCGACTGGACTGGTCGTGTCCTGAAGCAGATATGCTGTCCGGACTTCCACCGTTGCGCCCGGAGCGACATCTGTAAACTGGCCTTCTATCACGGTTTCAAAGGTGTCGTAGTCGGCAAAGACGGTTGCAGCTTCCAGTTCTACGCCGTTTTGCATGAGCGTTTCATTGACGCTCCAAAGATACGACGCATTCTCCTTGCCGTTGTTTGTGAAGTCCAGTGTCAGAACGATCGCGTCATTTCCGTCCGAATCTTCCATGATGCACGCGCCCTTGTAGAGCAGCTCATAGTCACCGAGCTTGATCAGATTGGAGTCTGCTGTCTTTTCCTTACCGCAGGCGGTGAGGCTGAACAGCATCAGCACTGCAAGAAGCAGGCATAGAAGCTTGGTCTTCGTCTGTTTCATAATTCCCTCCCAATATCCTTCAGGGATGCACAAATCTGCCGATCAACAGAAAATAACATATCATTCCGGCAAAAACAGCGGTGCATCCCTGAGACATTTTGCTTTCCTTATTTCTTTTCGCGCTGGATAAGATTTCCATCCTTGTCGGTGAACTTGCCGCAAAGAATCTTGATAAAGTCAACAAGGTACCCGATGCCGAACAGACCTGCCGTCAGCGTATAAAGAATACCCGTGCCGATCTTGCCGACATAGTAGCGGTGGACGCCAAGCCCGCCAAGGAAGAGGCAGAGCAGGAATGTTGTCATCCAGTCCTTCGTTTCGACCGGAACCTCCGGCGCGACATAGTCCTCTACTTCCTCACCGTTCAAAATCTTCTTCACGGTTTCAGTCACGGTGTCGATATAGGCGCCACGCTCCGTTGCAAGGCCGACTGTCGCACCCTTGAGGCCCTTGCGCAATGCACTGTTCTTATCAACGCGCATACCACCAACCGACATCTTGGCCTCCGTAATGACTGGCTGGATCCGGATGTGTGTGCCGTCCTTGAGGAAAAGCCAGAGACCAACGTCCACATTCGGTTCTTTCTCGAACGAGATGCGTTGACCGGGAATGCCGCCCTTGATCTGGAACGGCATCTGGAACGCTGCCCTGCGGGCATTGAGCTTCTCCATGATCTCCTCGAGTGTGGTGGAATAGGAAAGATCAAATTCACGGGGACTAGTCGCAAATGCGACGTCTTTCATGCTGCCGGTAAGGTTATCCATAGCGTTTTCTCCTTTCTAAAAGTCCGGTGGGTGGCTGATACATATCGTGTTTCTATGCAGCTTACTTTTTTGCAAAAGTGCCGCTGATGCCGTAGCCGGAGTTCTCATTCATGGTAAGGCTGCTGCTGTCCACAGAGAACGTGTAAGTAGACGGTTCACTCCATGCCTCCAGCGTCACCGTGAGCTGGTCGCCGTCAATGGTATAGGTGCCGTTCTGCTTCATGTACGCATTCTCCATGGTGCATTTGCCTTTTCCGTTGAACGTCCATGTGATCACACCGTCATCTCCGAGATCAGCAGACCATGTTCCGGCCAGCGCATCCTTACTGCCGCAGGCGGCAAGCGTCAGGAGTGCAGCTGCAATCAGGAGTAATGCTACATACTTTCTCATTTTTAAGTCCTTCTTTCTAAATCGTCGTTTAATGGATGGTTCAGCCGTTCACCGCGCCGCCGCAGTATTCACAGCAGCCGCTTGCATCCGGCGTGGTGGTTGCGCCGCAGTAGGGGCAGGTAACTGCCGCTTTGGGTGCGGCTGCCTGCTCAATCTTCTCACGCACATCTTTGCGTACCTGCGTCAGTGCCTGACGGATCTCCTCGCCGAGCTTTTTGCAGTTGCGGTACTCGACGTTGGTTTCGGGGTTGCATCTTGCCGGCATACCCGGGCGTGCCGAGGGCGGCGGCGTAATGTCTATAGAGCTGGAGTTGACCTGAAAGCGCATTTCGTTGAAGTAGGGGTTGTTGACGAATATGGTGATGTAGAAGTCATAGGAGTATTCATAGCGCGGCGGATTGTAGCTGACCTCTTTGCCGTCTTTGTCCTCGCGCTTGAGTTCCGAACGGTTCTCGTCAATATCAAGATTACAGCCGGTCACGTCTGCAAAGTCCAGAACATCCGGGTTGGCTTCCACGAGATTTCTGGCCCGTGTCACCATGAATTTCCCCGCATCCTCGTCCAGAAGCACTTTGGTGTCCGTGCCAAGCGTTCTGGTCGTATGGAATGCCGCGACCTTTTCCTGATTCTCCTCCCGGTAGGTAAGCTGTGCCCTGATTTCTTCGACGGTGCTGTTGCGCCGGTCGGAGAACCACGGGGAAAGTTTTTTGGCACAGTTTTTGCAGAGATTCCCGTTTTCCAGCTTGCGGTTGCCAAGTAAGCCGATCTTTTCCCCGCAAATATCGCAATATTTCTTATCGAACAGTCCCATATATGTACCAATCTCCTTTGTATCTGTTTCTCAAACTATGCGGCGTACTGTGCATCTGCCTTGGAATTGAGCACCGCGCCGTAGATGTACAAGGCCGGGACGGCCACGCCCGTCAGAACGCTTGTGACGTTAAACTCGCCGCCGTTGACCAGATTCATCACGATGCTCAAGACGCTGAATACAGCCACGATTGCGCCCCATACGATGAGTCCGCCTGCTTTTTCGCTGCGCTTGCTGTGCTTGACGCCTTTGATTCCGGCGATCAGCTGGCAAATCCCTCCGATCAGTGTCAGAAACAGCGCTGCCCAGTAGGCAAATGTCAGACCAGATGCTGCGCCGAGTCCTGCCGCCAGCGCACCCAGTCCGCCGACAAACACACCCGCTATGATGGAAAATACAGCGGCAATGATCATCAGAATGCCAGTGACCTTCAAAAACTTGTGTCCATTCATAATAAATCCTCCTCGCTTCCTTGTTGTTTGCTTTTTTATTCCGCAGGGCATCTGGCTCCGCACTCTGCGCAAAATACGCTACTGCCATTCGGCATCCCGCACTCCGGACATTTCCATCCGCCGTCCGGCGCAGGTCTTGAGAAAATCCCGGCCTCTGTTTCCTCGGCAAACGCTACCAGGAGGGTAAAGATGCTCTGTGCGCTCTCGCCGCAGTAGTTGTTTGTGAAACCCTCGCTGCCGTCTTGCCATGTCGCGGAGATGCAGCTATTCTCCGCGCCGTCCGGGCTGGCGCTGGGGTGGTAAACCGGAAGCTCCAGTGCGCGAAGCTCCTGTCCGATGCTGCTGAAATACGCCTGCGCCTTCTCCGGCTCGACGGCGATGTTCTGCCTGAAAATAGGCTTACCGTCGCCATCCTGATACCGGTAGGAGAAAAGCATCTGCTTCTCCGCTCGGGATGGCAGCGTCCGCTCATCGAGAAGGAAGCTGAAGCAGTCACGCGCAGACGAGGCGTTTTGCTCCCAGTAAATTCCGACCAACTCTGCTGTTTCGCGCACCTCACGCTGCTCTGTTTCAAGCTTGGATGCAGCATACGCTTCCTCGGCAATACCCAGAACCAAGGCCTCCAGCGCCTCCGCTTGACTGCCGCTGAGCGTTTGGGTCTTTTCCCCATCGTCGGTGCGCCAGACGATCCAGATTTTGCTGTCGGTCTCATCATAGCTCTCGTCAGACGGTTTTCTGTACTCTGGAAGCTCCGACTCTGCCAGCACATTCTGAAGCTCAAACCACTGTACCCATGTGAGCTGCCAGGGAATCGGGTTGGAAAATGCATCCATCCGGCTTTCTCTTATCTCGTCGTCGCCGGATTGGCTTGGGAACCAGCCGATCAGCAGCGGCATATCGTTCTCCTGATAAAATTTCAGTGAAAAGCTGCGATAGAAATTCCTGTGGTTCTGCCGCCACTCAAATTCCACCAGATCCTTGCCCGCGCTGTATGCATCCGGGTTTTCCATCCTGCCTCCGTCTTTGATCTGTGACGTTACAACAAGCCGATACAGTGAGCATCCTGTCAGCGCAAGCAGGGCAATTACCGAAACGGTAATCAGCGCAGCTTTCACTGCCGATTTCACGTCAGATCCCCGTCGTCAAACGGATCGCCGCACTCGGGGCAGAACTTCGGCGGATGTGCCGGATCAGACGGCTCCCAGCCGCACTTGTCGCATTTGTACTGCGGAACACCGGCCGGCTTGGGTTTGCCGCATTCGGCGCAGAACTTGCCCTTATTCACCGCACCGCAGCTGCACGTCCAGCCGTCTGCCTGTACTTCTGGCTTTTTTGTGCCGCATTCGGGGCAGAACTTTCCGGTTGCCGTCGCGCCGCACTGCGGGCATTTCCAGCTTCCTGCCGCTGGCTTCGGCTCCGGCTTTTTGCTGCCGCAGTTCGGGCAGAAATTGCCGGTGATACCGCTTTGTCCGCAGATGCACGTCCAACCGTTCGCGGGCGCTGCCGGTGCTGCGGGAGCGGGCTGCTGTGCTTGCTGCTGCGCACCCATCTGATAAAGGTTCTGTGCGTTCATACCGCCCATCTGGCCCGCCATATTCATGCCCATGAACGCCATCGCGGGGCCTGCGCCCTGATTGGACGCTGCCGCCTGCATCGCTGCCGCCTGCGCGCCGACCAGATGTGCAGCCGCTCTCGTCGGATCCATAAATGCCGCGTTGCGCTGCATTTCTTTCAGCATCTGCTCGTCTTCTTCGCTCGCCTTCACGCTGGATACGCCGAACGATACGATTTCAAGGCCGCGCAAGTTGCGCCACTTGCCAGACAGCACTTCATTCAGCGCGTCCGCCAGCTCCATCGTATGTCCGGGGAGCGCAGAATAGCGGATGCCCATGTCGGAGATTTTTGCAAACGCGGGCTGAAGCGCGGTAAGTAACTCGGTCTTGAGCTGTCCGTCCAGCCGGTCGCGGGTATAATCCTCACCCACATTGCCGCAGACGTTTGTGTAGAACAAAATCGGGTCGCAGATGCGGTAGCTGTACTCGCCGAAGCAGCGAATGGCAATGTCGATGTCAATGCCTGCCCGCTGGTCAACAACACGGAAGGGAACCGGCGACGGCGTGCCATACTTGTTGCCGATGAGCTCCTTGGTGTTAAAATAGTACACGCGCTGATCCTTGGGCGGCTCGCCGCCGAAGGTGAAGCGCTTTCCGATGTTCTTGAACGTGTCGAGGATACTGGTTCCCAACTCACCGGAGAAGATCGACGGCTCGGTCGAAGCATCATAGACAAACTCGCCCGGCTCGGCGCAGAGCTCCGTCACCTTGCCCTGATCGACGATGATCATACACTGTCCGTCGGCGATTGCCACGACGGAGCCGTTGGAGATGATGTTCTCGCTGCCCTTGTAGTTACTGCTGCGCCCGGAAACGCGGTGCAGGCCCTTGACCGCCATCACGTTCTCCGGAATGGATTCACAGTAAAAATACTCCTTCCACTGATCGGCCATCACACCGCCAGCCGCACCCAATGCTGCTTTTATGAGTCCCATTTTCTGATCTCCCTTTCTCTGTTTACTATGCCCACGGATCTTCCGCCGCAGGAATACGGATGCCGCTGAGAATACTGGAATATTCCCAGAGGAACCACTCGCCGGTCGAGGCTTTCTGCCGCAGCTTCATGGGCCGCGGCGAATCTGCACCCGCCGTTTTCAGGAACACGCGCAGATACCCCGGCTCGATATCCTGCGGCCTGGGGTCTGCCAGCACGTTAAGCCGGTATGGTGCGCGCGGCTGATAGCCGTTTTCCGGCGTCGCGCCTTCAAAATACGCAAGCGGCAGATAGGCTTTGCCGCGCAGACGGTCACGCAGGAACTGACAGTCATACGGCGTCATGGGCCGCGGGCCGCGCAGGAGATTCATTGCGGCAGTTCCGGCGTCCCTGTCCTTGTCAAACAGTGCCAGTGCGCACAGAAACAGGGCGCAGATGCGCTCCGGCTGTCTTCCGCCTGCCGCAAGCGTCTCAAATTCCTGCAGGCTTGCAGGGATGCTTTGTATTGTGACCTGCATATAAAACCCTCCTGTTTATGGATATGTCCGGAGCCATGTTTCCGTATTTCCGGATTTGGTATAGTCATGGCCGTTGGCAGCTTCCATCACATACCAGTATGCCCAGTGCTGCTCGTTCATGTCAGCAAAGACTCTTGGCAGCTCTTTCAGATGGGCGCGGATATACTCCTTGTCGGCATTGCGTTCGAGCAGACGGCAGGTAACTGCGGCGACTTCTGCTCTGGTAATGTTGTTGCCCGGCTTGAATGTTCCATCTGCATAGCCTGTGACCCAACCGCGAGTCGCCGCATAGGCGATGGACTTTGCCGCCCAATGAGAGGCAGGAACATCCGTGAAGGCCGCAGCTCCATCCGTCAGCTGCTCAAACCGGCAGCAGATCGCGGCAAATTCCGCACGCGTGATCGGCGCGTTTGGCCGGAACGTTCCGTTGCTGTAGCCGCGGACGATCCCGAACTGCTCCATGTAGCCGATGTAGTTTGCCGCCCAGTGCGCCGAGGTCACATCGGAGAAGGAGGCTGGATAGGATTTGTTTGCCTCCATCTGCTCGGTCAGCAGGCGGGCGAACATGGTGGTCACCTCTGCGCGGCTCATATTTTTGCCCGGGGCAAATCCGCCGCCCGGATAGCCCTTTAGGAACGCGAAATGGTCAGTCTTGTTGAGCGTCGCAGGCTTATATGCAGGCTCTGCCGCTGCGGCGTTCTCGGTGTAAAGGTTGATAAAGCCAAGCCCGCCCTGCGCATTGTCCGGGTTGACATGCACGCTGCCTTCCATAGCTTCAAATTTGTTGTAGCAATCCCAGCCGCCCGTCCACTTGTATTCCCGTGCGGCATCGCTCCATTTATACTGCGGTTGGAGGAACCAGCGGGTCTCATCATACGTCCAACCGCTTTGCTCATCGTTGGTTTCCACAACAAAGATGCCCTGATTGTCGGTTAGAGCGAAGAAATCGCTTCTGTCGATTTGAATGGTCATCACGCAGCCGAATGTTCCAGCTCCGTTCACAGATACTGTGCAGTTCTGTACATCCCAAAGGCCCGTGCCGCCGGCTTCATAACGGCCATACGACGGATCGCTGGGAAATGCATAGAAGCTGAAAGTCGTTTGCTTCGGTGCAGTATTTCCCCCCAACTCAACGACCTTGGTGATCGGGATCTGAAGCGTCACGATCCGGTCCTCGTCGTCCGGCTCAGGCTGCTCGGGCCGATTCGGCGGAAGAAAGTTGCTTCCCGGCGGCAGGGTCCCGGTGAAATCCTCTGCGGCCACCGCTGCGGCAAGGGACAGTGTAAGGATCAGGCAAAGGAAAATCGCAAGAATTCGTTTTCTCATCTGGAACCTCCTTCTGTTATTTCTTTGTCGAATACATACATGATGCGGCTTTCCGCGCAGGCAGCGAAAACCAGAGGGCTAAAGTGTGTCGATCACGCCCGCGAGGTAGGCCGGCGATACCGACGCATAGATAAAATTGTCGACCAACCGATCCTTCACCGCCTGACGCACATCGGCGGCAAGCAGTTCGTCCGCATTCTCATCCACCAGAAGCAGAACCTTGCAGACCCAACCAAGCTGCTTTACAGCACTGCAAAGCTTGAGCCGTTCGCTCAGCTTCCAGATGCCCTGCCGGATGACCTCCATCACCAACACATTGGCACGGCAGGTCCGGCACAGGGCAAGCGTTTCCTCCGGTTTTGAAGAACGGTAGACAAGAAAATCCGGGTCGCATCCCGAAAGTGATTGCATGACCGCTTCCGCCAGAAGTCCGCCTTTCATATCCAGCACGATCCTTCGCATCTGTGCTTTTCCACCGCCTTTCTCTTCTTTTGCATGTTCCATTTGTATTTTAGCCGTTATCGCTCCCTTCTGCCCCCGCCGATTGGATAGGGTTTGCAATTATTTTTTGTTCAAAGGCTATCGTCCGGCTCGATTCTCTCGGCAAAGTGGGCAAAACTGTGTTGCCTTTTTCTGTCCGCATGATATACTATCCATACGAATGTGCAGAATTGGGAGGCATGCGGCATGAGCAAAGCGACAAAAAAGAGCCTTTTGTGTGCCTTGGCCGCGCTGGCACTCATTGCGCTTGCCATGTGGCTCCGATATGCAAGCCGGCATATTTTTCATTCTCCGGCTGTCAGCCACCTGCGAAGCGGGCTCTATGTGTTTTTGTTCAGCGTGTGGTGCTACTCCCTATGGATCCGCATCGTGCAGACGCAGGCACGGCGCTATCTGCTGGCGATTTCGGTACTGATGGTGCTGTGGATTCTTCTTCGCTCAATCAAATATTCCATTGAAAACACGGATGCAGAGCGCTGGCTGTGGTATTTCTACTATTTCCCGATGCTGTTCATCCCCATGCTGTCGGTCTTTGTTTCCCGGTCGCTGGGCAAGGGAGAGGATTTTCGGTTGCCGCGATGGACCAAGATTCTGTATCTTCCGACACTGCTGCTGCTCCTGCTCGTTCTGACCAATGATCTGCACCAGCAGGTGTTTTCCTTCCCGTCCGGCGTTTTATCGGACCGGGCGTATCGGTATGAGGGCGGCTATTTCTTCGTGCTGGGCTGGGAGGCCCTGTGCGCGGGGTTCGCGTTGCTTTCGATGGTGAAAAACTGCCGCATCCCGCGCAGCAGGAGAATTCGCTGGCTGCCGCTGGTTCCGCTTGCGCTTTCGCTGGCCTATGCTTATGCGTATGTCAAAAAGGTCCATTGGGTCTGGGTGCTTGCGGGCGATATGACGGTGTCGCAGTGCCTGATCTTTGCGAGCATCCTTGAATGCTGCATTCAATGCGGGCTGATTCAGTCCAACCTCGGATACGACGAACTTTTTGAGGCAACGAGTTTGCCCGTCCAGATTACGGATCCTGCATTTTGCTCCCAATATGTGTCTGCCGCCATGCAGGAGGCTTTGCCGCAAAGCGAGCTGCGGCAGATGCAGCAGGATACCGTCCATCTGGACGACGATACGCTTTTGAAGCGGCACAAGCTGCGCCGCGGCTGGGTGTTCTGGAAGGAGGACATTTCCGCGCTGAATCAGATCCGAACGGAGCTGGAGCTGGCAAGGGATGAGCTGCGCGATATCGGCGACGTTCTGGCGGCGGAGAATGCGCAGCACGCAAGATGGCTGCGGCTGACGGAGGAAAACCGCCTGTACGACATGATGGAGACGCAGACCGCCCGGCAGATTGCGATGCTGCGGGATCTGCTGGCTGAATTGCAGAAGACGGAAGATTCCGACAGAGTCAGACACCTGCTCGGACAGGCCATCATCATCGGGACCTACATCAAGCGGAGAAGCAACCTGATTTTTGTCGGCGTGCAGCGCGGCGCAATCAGCGTGCAGGAACTTCTGCTGTGCCTCAATGAATCTTCCGAGAATATCAGTGTCTATGGTGCCGACTGCAAGGCGATTGTCAAGGGGGAAGGCCAGCTTACCGTCGAGCAGGCAACGCAGGTCTACGACCTGTTTGAGGCGGTCGTGGAGACGGAACTGGAATCGCTGCGTGCGTTGCTGATCTCTATAGAGGTTGGTAAGTGGGTAGAGGTCGCTCTCTGTGTTTCAGCGGCGGAGCCGCTCTGCGGGCTGCGTGCGCGGTTTCCAGATCTGGAATGGGAGCAGGATGAGGACGGACTGCAATATGTGACGCGGAAGCTGGAAAGATCGAGGGGGTAAAGGCGTATGGACAGGATTAAGGAAAGCTTCGACAGTCTGCCCATCGCGGCCTGCTTCTTCGATAAAAACGGCGTGGTGCGGCTCATCAACCGCCGGATGCTTGCCATTGCAAACTGGCTGCGAAAAGGCGGCATACAGTCGCTTGCAGAGATGCAGAGCGCCCTGCACTCGCCGCCCGCAAACGTGTGCTGTTTGGATCTGCACCTTCGGATCTACCGCTTTCCGGACGGGAAGGCGCTGCGCTTTGCGCAGGAGCAGATCACAACAAAAGCGGGCGTCCGCTATACGCAGATCACTGCCGCAGACGTTACGGAGCTGATCCGGAAGCAGAACCAGCTGAAAGCGGAAAACGCGAAGCTGGCGGAGGCGAATGAGCGGCTTCGGCGGCTGCTTGTGCAGATGCCGGAGATCATTCGGGAAGAAGAAACGCTGGCAATGAAGCTGCGTGTGCATGATGACATCGGACACAGCATCCTCGCGGCGCGCCGTGTGCTGCTCCAGAACACGGACCAGAAGGAACTTCGTGCAAACGCGGCGCTGTGGGAACAGTCAATTTCAGTGCTTTATCGCTCCAGCCAGATAACGGCGCAATCCGAACCGCTGGAGGCGGCGAAAAAGCGAGCGGAAGAATTGGGCGTTAGCGTTCTGCTGACAGGGAATGAGCCGCAAAGGCAGTGGATACGCGCACTGAGCGCACTGGCGATCTGCGAATGTGCGGCGAACTGTGTCCGCCACGCAGATGGCACAGAATTGTATGTGTGTTTTTGGCAGAAGCCGGGCTGCATGGAGGTCGCCCTGACCAACAACGGTGCGGTGCCGAAGGAAAAGATCACAGAGGGCGGAGGCCTTTCCATGCTGCGTCAACGTATAGAAGAAGCAGGCGGCAAAATGGAGGTTTGGAGCAGCCCTCGCTTTAAGCTGATGCTCAGTCTGCCGGAACAGGAGGAAGCAGCACATGAGAGTGATGATCGTTGAAGACCAGACCATGATCCGCAGCCTGTTGGAAAGCTATTTTCACGCCGAAGACGGATACCAGATCACGGCGTCCATCCCCGGTGCAAAGCAGGCGGTTGAGGTGTGCCGGACAATCTCCGTCGATCTGATTTTGATGGATGTGCAAACGGAGAACCGCGAGAACGGCCTGACTGCCGTTCGTCAGATCAAAGCCATACAGCCGAAGAGCAAAATTATTGTTGTGACCTCGCTGATCGACTGCGCGGTTCTGGACGAGGCAAAGAGGGCCGGGGCTGACAGCCTGTGGTATAAGGACTCTACGCAGAAGCGTTTGATGGATGTTGTCCGGCAAACGATGGCGGGTGAACATATCTTCCCGGACACGCCTCCGACGGTTGAGATCGGCATGGCAAAAAGCACGGAATTTACAAAGACGGAATTGAAGGTTCTGCGGCATCTGCTGCGGGGCTTGTCTTACACGCGCATCGCGGCAGAGATGGGCTGCGAGATGTCGACGGTCAAATTCCATGTGTCAAATATGCTGCAAAAAACCGGGCTGGAAAACAAGCTTCAGCTTGCACTGGCGGTCAGCGACGCCAAGTTGATTGCCGATCTGGCGGAAGAATGATGGGATTTGATTTTCTGCTTGTGCAGCCACAGGCATTTATTGAAAAGAAGAAGCCACGTCTGAGCCGTTACACTTGGCAAGCAATGCCTGCGTTTATACAAACTTGACGAACAGGGAGATTTCCGATTTAAGCTATCCGAGTTAAGAGTGTTACCCTTGATTGACGATTTTGTATTGCCACTTTGCGAGAGAAGCGGCGACGTAGCGAACAGGAACATTGTGGTTATTTTATCGGGGTCAACATACGGGTATATCCGCAGATACAACGTCCCTGCTTTCTCGGAAGCAGGGATAGAATCGAAGACATTCGGCTTATGTTTCAGGATGAAGCTGGATTTGGTCGGATCAACAAGCCGAAATACTGTTGGTGCGGGAACGGTATCCGTCCCAGCGTGCCCTGCCATCATATCCGTGAGTACCGCTATGCTTACGGCGCAGTGGAGCCGCTGACAGGCGATGGGTACTTTCTCGTCCTGCCCTATTGCAATACTGTCTGCATGAATATCTTTTTGAAGCAGCTGTCTGAAAAATACGCTGATGATATTATTTTGCTTTGCTGTGATGGTGCGGCATGGCACAGATCCGCCGTTCTGGAGCTGCCTGACAATATTGTTCTGTTTCACATTCCGCCGTACACACCGGAAATGAATCCGATAGAACAGATTTGGAAGGAAATTCGGAAGCGTGGCTTCCGAAACGAAATCTTTGCCACCTTGGAGAAGGTGGTTGACCGTTTGTGTGACACCATCTGTTCCTTGAATCATGAAATCATTTCAAGTATCACCGGCAGAGAGTGGATAATCAAACTGTTTAATTAAGAAATAGTATAAATCTCGATAAATCCACCGCGTTTTCGCGCCCGTTTGGGTCAAATCTGTGTCAGGTCGCATGACTAAAGAAATGCGGCTGATTATTTGCGAAGGAAAGTAAAGAAAAAGTCCTGAAATCGTGAGATTTCAGGACTTTTCTGGTGGAGATAAGCGGGATCGAACCGCTGACCTCATGACTGCCAGCTGCTATCGGTTCGTGATATTAAGCGTTTTCGCCTCTAATCCGTCCGTTCAGTCAACGAAAAGTGCGGGATTTTGCAGCGCTTTGCGCATTGTGTCCACACGCTTTCGCGCACACTTGGGTCACAATCTGGGTCAGTTCTCAGCTGTTGGATATTCGTTGCAGAGCAGACGATAGGGGGCTTCGTCTTCTTCAATCTTTGGGAACCGTCCGACCGGCGGATTGAAGCGATTATCGGTGTTGTCATCGTTGCACTGGCTGACCTCGCCCAGCAGGACAGCGCCCGTGCCGGGTTCGACCTCAAAATCGTGATACATATACTGCTGGATATGAATGCTCTCACCCGGCGTCAGGCGCACCTGCGTTCCGGCAGGAACGGTGTAGGTTCTGCCGTCGCAGTGGACGGTCACGTCGGATTCGCGGTCGATGGACTCGTCGGGCAGACTGTTGTAGACGCGGATCAGGATGTTGCCGCCGCCGCGATTGATAATATCCTCCGTTTTATACCAATGGAAATGATTCGGGGAATACTGCCCCTCTTTCATGTAGAGCAATTTCTCAGCGTAGACTTTCGGGTACTTGTCCTGCATGGCGCGGTTGCCGTTGCGGATGGTGATAAGCGACATACCGACCTTGTCAAAGTCGCCAAGACCGTAATCGGTAATATCCCAGCCAAGCATACAGTCACGGACTTCGTCATATTCATGTCCTTTTGACTTCCATTCTTCTGGTGTAAAGTTGCAGAACGGCGGCAGGTAGCAATGCTCCCGCGCGCACATGGCTTCGAGCTCTTTTAAGGCTTTGTTTATTTCGGAGCGTTTCATAAGACGGATTCCTCCTATGTTGTGAAATGACACGGGCTATGGCTGCTTGCGGCGGACGGCGCGGCGCATCTGCTGGTATCCGCTGAACCCGCTTTCCAGCGCGGCGCGGCGCGCCGAAAACTCGCCTTTTTCCAGCAGCGCGCAGGCGTAGTGACGGCGGAGTTCTGTCAGATATGCGTGAACCGTCATGCCGTAAGCACGGCAAAAAATACGGTCAAGCTGCCGCTGACTCAGGAAAAACTGCGCACACAGATCCTGAACGGAAAACGGCGTCCGAAAATTGACGTCGAGATAGCTTTTGATACGAAGCGCCGTTGTGTCCGCATGCTTTTTTCCAGAAAGCGTATTGGGCGGCCTTACCTCCGATAATACACCCAGAAAATCAAACAGACACCGCAGATACAAGAGCTTCGTCTGCAAAAGCTGCGGCTCCGAAGAAGCCGCCTGCCGGTCAAGCCGCAGCAGCAGCGGCAGCAGCTCATCCGGCGCTCTGGCAGAGGAAAATGCCTGACGGGAAAGGAAGCGGCGCAGGGACGCAAGCGGATCTGCTTCTCCTTTTTCGGCCGGCGGCAGCTCCAGCGTACATTCCACGCAGTATTCCTCCATGATATCTGCCGCAGAGGAAATCTGGCAGTGCGGAACAAATGGCAGCGTTACATAAATATCGTTCGTTTCCACATGAAAGAGCGTATCGTCGATCTGAATCTGTCCTGCGCCGGAGAGAATATAGTGCAGTTCGATCGTCGGATGCGTGTGCAGCGGAATCACCCATGCGTGGGTATTTTCGTGAATCTTAGAGAAGCGAAGAATCTGCAGTGCAGCGTTTTCAAATGAGATGGATAGCGGCTGCATCAGCAGATTGGTTGTATGCAGCTCCGGCTGCTTGTTCATGATCTCGCCCCCTGTGTTGTGCTCTGCTGACAGTATAGCAGAAGTTTCCGCAGGCGGCGAGTTCTTTTTACAATCGGACAACAAACGTCATGATTTTTGCATGCAGTGCGGAGAATGCCAGCGTATTGCCGGAGATATCCACTGTCTCGCGGCGACTGCCGATAAAGTCTGTGCACCATGCGCCTTGGATGGACCGGCAAAATCGAATCGAAACGGAAAGCGCATGACCGGTGTACTGATAGCCGCGAATCAGAATTTCTCCATCTCCCAGCCCCTGCACGCAGGAAACAACAAACTCCGGCACATCCAGACAAAACAGGCTCTGTGCCGATTCCTGCATCTGCGCGGGATGCGCGGTATCCTGATAATATAGTTCCGGCGTGTGATAGCGCTCGGCCAGCATGGAAAGCTCGCTGTCCGGCGTATCGAATGCCAGTGCGTATTCCATCTTCCAATTGCCGAGCAGCTGAGAATCCTGCGGATAGAGTGCGCATGGGCCGGGCGGAGCGTAGGCGGTCATGGAGCGAACCGAGCCGCACCGCCCAACGGCGCGCAGCAGCGTCACGGCAAGATCTGCGCCGTTTTCGCCATCCGATGCTTCATACTCCAGCAGTCCCGCACCCATAAATACCAGCCGCTGCCGTCCGTTTTGCAGGTAGACAAAGCGCTTTTGCGCATAGCAGCCGCTTTCTGTCTCAACCCACGCCTCCGGCTTTGGCTGCCGTCTGCGAATGGGGTGGGCTTCCACGGTAAAGATGGAATCGGCAAAGCTTTCGTCACAGGAAAATCCGGTTGGGAAATGCACCCGCAGTCGATGATCGCCGGCGCGGTTCTCAATTTCCAGATGAAACCGAAGCAGCGGGTCATTTTTCCGCAGACTGAGCGTCAGACGGAGCGGCTGCTCCGCCTCGTCCGGCTTGCGGCGATAGCGCCAGTCCAGAATGGCGCTGGTGCAAAGCGCACCCTGCTGGATACGGATGGACGGTGCGCTGGTCGCTGAGTTCCAGACCTTCGCGGTAAGCTCCGGCGAAAACAGGTACGCATCGCCGATATCCGCTTCGTCGGTGAAGAGATTTAACCCTCGATATGCTGTGCCGCTGCGCTTGTTTTTTACGTCCAGCGTTCCGTTCGGCTGAATGGAAACCTGCAGATATTCGTTTTCCAGCGTCTGAAAGCGAACAACCGGACGCTCCGGCAGCGACAGCGGAACGATCGACGGACGGCAGTATAGCGTCGTCCAGCTCATGGCCGCCTGATGCGGAAGCTGCACCAGCACGTCGGCAAGCAGATAGTCGTCCCAGCTTGGATCGCGATCCATTGGGTGCAGAATCACGCCGTCTTTTCGCAGGCGGACGATCTGACAGGGAATGTCCTGTCCGTCTGCTGTTCGGATAGCAAGGCCGCGGAGCAGCGTATCTGCCGGCAGCCGCAGTGTAAACGTCTGTATGGCGTTTTCCTCCGGCCACGGGGAAAGATGGAACAGCTGCACCGGAATTTCATCCGCAAGCGTCTGCTGCGTGTCTGTCTGCGCGGTAAGCCGGCGCATGGCCTCCTGCTGGTACTGCTGCGTAATATCGCGCGCCCACGCAAAGCGGCGCTCCATATCGCGCGCAACATCGTCACAGCTGCATCCGCAGATGCTGTCGTGCGGATGGTTTTGCAATAGATATTTCCAGGCGGTGTCCAGATAATGCAGGCCAAGCGGCAGATGTGCCGCTGCCAGCATCGCGCTCAGCGGCTCGGCGCAGCGCACAAGCCCTGCCTCACACTGCGCATTTTCGATTTTCTGCGGAATATGCGTGGAGAATGTATTTTTGAGCGTTGGATTCAAATGGCGGCCTGCGGAATAATTCGTCCGGTTCTGTTCCCCGCAAAATACGCTAAGCGTGTCCGGCGATACGCGCAGCTCGTCAAGATACTGCGTCAGCGATATCTGACGCAGCTCGTAATCGTGATGCGTTTCATTAAAATACCGGATAAATTCCGGCAGGGCATAATTTGGTGTCTGATGGTCACAGCCGTTCATAAACAGAAGCTGCCCGCTTGGCGAGCGCGGCAGTCGTTCATGAAACCAGTCCTCAAACTGGCGGCTGACCGTCTCCGGCGTATCGGCCAGAGGGAAAGCGTTGAGATAGCCCCGGTCGTCCGGCAGGCGGAGCGTCAGAAGCTGCGTGCCGTCGGGCGCGCGCCAAAGCACCTCGTAGGGCGGCTCAGGATCATCTGAGCTCCCGCGCCAGATCACAGCCGCGCGGAAGCCGTACCCGGCGAAGATCTGCGGCAGCTGCGCCGGATGGGAAAAGATATCCGGCAGATATCCAACCGGCGTGCCGACGCCAAAGCGCTGCGCCAGCGCAAGGCCGCGGCTGAGATTGCGCAGAATAGACTCCTGACCGATGCATTGTAAATCCGGCAGGACATACCAGGGGCCGACGGCAATGCGCCCGGCTTCAATCAGGTGCCGCAGCCGCTCCGCCTGATCCGGGCGCACCTCCAGATAATCCTCCAGACAGACCGTCTGCCCGTCAAGGTGAAAGTGCGGAAATTCTGGGTGCTGCTCCAGATAGGGGATCAGCGTATCGAGCATATCCACAAGGCGCATTCGGAACAGCTGAAAGGACAAATACCATTCGCGATCCCAATGCGTGTGGGAAAGAACATAACCGATCGTTTTTTTCATGACGGCACCTCCTGCCGTATACATATCACGAAGTGGATTCAGATACAAGCACGCATGCAAAAGATGTCTTGATTTGATAGCTCGATGTCGGAAATTTATCTTGCGGCGTTTTTCACAAAATTCTATAATGAAACCAGATTGAACCGTGAGGTGCTGCCGTATGAAAACTGCTGGAAATGGGAAGCGAAATATGCACTTTCAGACAAAGGTTCTGATTGTGTCCGTGCTGATTGTCTGCGTGATGGCCGGGGCAATCGGCAGCTTCTGGTATCGGCAGACATCGAAGCAGGCGCAAAGCTCGGCAGAGCGCTATATCGGCAGCGTTCTGGAGCGGCTGAACGGCTCGTTTGAAACGATGCTGCGCGACGTGGACCATCTGGTAATCTGCGCATCCATTGATACAAACCATATTGTGAACCCACTTCGAAATTACAAGACGGCAGCTCCATCCGAAAAGCTGGCGTGCAACCAGACAATTCTGGACACCATGCTGAGTCTGTATCAGTTCAAGACATATCTGGAGGGAATGATGATCTCCAGTGTGGACGGGAACTATTTCCGAATCGGAACGACGCTCCCCTATCAAACGCTGATTCAGCAGCCATGGTTTTATGAGGTGTCGATGGACGGAAAAAAGAGCGCCGTGATCCTGCCGTACAGCAACGGCTCGGAAATGGTGCTTTCCATCGCACGCAACATCTATTCCGGCAGTGAGCAGCTGGGCGTTGTAAAGGCAGATGTGCGCTACACCATTTTAAACGACTGCTATGGCAGGGACTTCAACGGTCTTGGCGCAATTTATATCATTGACCCTGTAAGCGAACGCATTATCTACCCGCTGGACGTGCCGCAGCAGATCGGAGCACAGCTGCTGACAAGCGGCGGGCAGGGCGAAGCAAGCGGCAGCGGCTATGCGGAAATCGACGGTGTTTCCAGTCTTGTGATCTATCAGCGTTCCGAGCTGACCGGCTGGCTGACGCTCGGTGTTGTGCCCGAAAGCGATGTAACGCGTGAATTTCGCAGCGTCAGCCTGACAGCGATGGCAGTCAGCCTGCTGTTCGGCGTGGTAGCAGTCGCATTCCTGGCAGTCTTCTTGTTCGGTGAAACCGCAAAAATCCAGAAGCTGTGCACTGCGGTCGCACAGATCGGCGGACAGAATCTGCAAATGCAGCCCGTGATTCACTCTGGCGACGAGATTGAAACGCTTCAAAATCAAATCATCTACATGGTTGACCGCATCCGGAATCTACTGTACGACATTCAGTGCGCGGAGCAGACGCGCCACAAGCTGGAATTTCAGATTCTGCAAAACCAGATCAATCCGCATTTTCTGCATAATACGCTCAACACCATCCGCTATATGGCCTATGTGCAGAAAGAGGAGAATATCGTAACCGTCGTTGACAGTCTTTCCGTACTGCTGCGGAACAACATGCGCGCAAACGAATATTTGACAATCGAAGAGGAGGCGCAGAGTCTGCGCAGCTATCTGGAGATCCAGACCTTTAAATACAGCGGAAAATACGTCTATACAGTTGAGGTTGAGCCGGGACTAGAACAGTATAGAATCTTGAAAATGCTGATCCAGCCGCTGGTGGAAAACGCGCTCAAGCACGGAATTGCACCATCTGACCGGCCGGGGGTTGTCAAGGTACAGATATTTTTGGACGGTGAAATGCTGCGGGTCGAGGTCGTGGACAACGGAGTGGGAATGCAGCAGGAGATCATTGAAAAAATTCTGAACGAAAGCGGCGACAGTCATATCGGTCTGCAGAACGTGATCGGCCGGATCAAAATTTACTATGGCGCGCCGTATGGCGTGGAGCTCCACTCCGGCGGGTTCGGGACGAGAGTGGCGCTGCTGCTGCCAAAAATAGAAATGAAAAAAGGAACGGAGGCGGCAGAACATGTATAATGTGATGATCGTGGACGACGAATTGTGGTTCCGCAGCTATCTGAAAGAGCTGATCGACCAGAGCGGCAGCGAGTTTCTGGTATGCGCGCAGGCGGCCAACGGCGCGGAGGCGCTGAAAATTCTTGCAGCGCAGCCGGTCGATGTGGTGATCGCGGATGTGCTGATGCCGGTCATGGACGGGGTAGAGCTGATGCAGCATCTTTCCGACCTGCCGCACCGGCTGCCGGTGCTTGCGCTGAGCAACTGTGACGACTATCTGCACGTCAGGCAGATGCTTCAGCTTGGCGCGCAGGACTATCTGCTCAAGCATGAGATCAGTGCCGCGGCTCTGCGGGAGCATCTTCAGCGCGCCGCCGACTGGATCCGGCAGCAGGCCACGGTAAGCAGCGAGCACGCGCGCGAACGGGACGCGGAGGCCTATGTGCGCAAAAACCACATGGTTCTGAAAAATGAGTTTCTCCACCGGCTCCTCACGGAGGAAATACCGCCGGAGGAGCTTCGGCATCATATGGATGTTCTTGGCATTCGGCTTGCGCAGGACCGGCTGATGCTGTGCCTTTTGACGTTTACCCCATGCGCAGATGGCCGGTCTGCATACGCTGCGCAGGACGACCCGCTGTTTGATTACGGTGTGCTCAATATTGTTGAAGAGATCCTGCATGAGAGCGGAGATGGTCTGGCGGGAAGCCTTGGCGACGGCATCTATGTGCTGCTGTTTTCGCATGGCGGACAGGTCAGTCAGGCAAAAATCGACGCCCGGACGCAGAACGTCCTGCAGAGGATCTCATTCTGCATGAGAAATTACTTTAACCGGCAGGCGAACTTCTGCATGGACAAATCGCTGCGGGATATAGCCCACCTGCGTGAGGGCTATCGCTATGTAGCGGCGCTGAAGCAGGAACTGTTTTATCACGACGACACCTGCGTGCTGCGCAGTCCGGAGGAACAGACGCAGTCTGTGCTGATGGGACTGCCGTTGGAAACAGAAAAAAGCTTTGCCTCCGCGCTGGAGGATGGCACAGCGTATGAGGTGCGGCTGAACGAGATTTTTGACATGATCGAAACACGCCGCGTTGATCTGGAAAATGCCCGCATGATTCTGAATGATCTTCTGGGCGTACTCAATCGTGCGGCAAAAAAGCATCGTGTGCCGCTGGAAAGCGTCTATGGCAGCTGCAGCGGCTTTGATGAAATCTGGCGGCGATTTTCTTCCGTCGCCGATGCAAAGGCGTTCTTTTTCAGTGCGTTTTCCCGGCTGGTTTCGGCGATGCACACAGATGCACCGTCAGCCGGATACTCCCATTATGTCCGTCAGACGCTGCGCCGCATTCAGACGGATTATGCCGACGAGCTGTCGGTCAGCGAGATTGCGGAGCAGCTCGGCATTTCCAGCAATTATCTCAGCAAACTGTTTAAGGAGGAGACCGGGACAGGTTTTGCGGTTTATCTGACGGACTATCGCATTGAGCGCAGCATTGCGCTGATGAAAGAGCACACGCTTCCGCTCAGTCAGATCGCAGAGCGGTGCGGCTTCCGACAGTATACCTATTTTACGAACGTATTTAAGAAAAAGACGGGAAAAAGCCCGCGTGCATACTTGTCCGAAGTGTAGAAGAGTATAAGTTATTGTGGTTTTTTGCAGTTTTTTTCATGGATGGACTGCTTTACAATCATAACAGAAAGAGCCAAAGGCTCCGAACAAATGAAAAGGAGAACCAGAAATGAAAAAGATGCAGAAAATTCTTTGCATGCTTCTGGCGCTGGCCATGCTGCTGTCCTTTGCAGCCTGCGCAGCGAAGGAAGCTGCTCCCAGCACGACGGATACCCCCGCTGCGGATGCGGCAGATGCAAAGACGGAAACCAAAGCCGAGGACACCCCGGCCGAGCAGCCAGCAGCGGAGCTGCCTGAGCTGACGCTGATGCTCCAGACCTCCGACGAGTCGAACGGTCTGCTTGCAGCAGTTGACTATGTCAACGCCCACGCCGAAGAAATCGGCGCAAAGCTCATTCTGGAAAAAGTGCCGGACGGCGATCAGGGCGAGCAGGTGATTCAGGTTCGCTACGCCGGCGGCGAGGACGTGCCCGATATCCTCTACTTCCAGCCTGTGTCCTACACCAACTCCCGTCTGTCCGTCGCCGACAACTTTGTTGACCTGACGGCAAACGACTATTCCTATCTCTACAGCGATTCCTATCTGCGTACCCCCGGCTACCTGCTCGATGGCAAGCTTTACAATCTCCCGATTGCAACCGGCGGCGGTATGTATATGTTCTACAACAAGGACGTGCTGGCCGCATCCGGCATCACCGAAGTCCCCACCACATGGGACGCATTCCTTGCTGACTGCGAAGCGATCAAGGCAAACGGCATTTCCCCGGTCTACTATTCCGGCGTTGACACCTGGACACTCCAGTTCTTTGCGCTGATGGGATGGTACAGCGATTACGCTCCCGAGGATGCACAGGCCTTTGCCGACGCAATGAGCACCAACCAGAAGCATTGGAGCGACATGAATGGCTTCATCGACTCCATCGGCAAGATCAAGGAATTGGTCGATCTTGGCTATGTGCAGGAAACCTACCTGTCCGATACCTATCAGCAGGCGCAGCAGGCACTGCTTGACGGCACTTGCGCATTCTATGCACAGGGCGACTGGGTTGTCGGCGAGCTGGAGAAGATCGACGCGGACAAGACCGCTTCCTCCATCGGCGCGTTCCTCATCCCGCTGGCAGATCATCTGTACTGCGGCGTCGGCGTGAACAAGGGCTTCTACGTCTCCAAGAACGGCAAGAACCCCGAGCTTGCGCAGAAAGTTATGGAAGCACTCGTTTCTCCGGAAGCACAGCAGGCATATTTTGATGCACAGTCCGGCATTCCCATTGCAAACGGCGTTACCGCCGATCTGAAAGGTCCGTATGCCGACATCAAGAACATTCTCGACACCGCCGACCTCAGCCCGCAGTGGACGGACTTCTGCAAGTATTCCAAGGGCCCGCTGGAGACCTATATCTCCGAGGTGCTCGTCGGCACCAAGACGCCCGCGGACGTTGCCGCAGCGCTCGACGCTGACTTTGCAAAAGCCGCGATTGACGCCGGCGATCCCAACTGGAATTAAACACAGTCATTGACCACAGCAAGGGCGTCTGCCAAACGGATACTTGGCAGACGCCCTTCCGTATAGCGAGGAAATTGTGAAGTATGAATAAGAACAAGCGCTATCCCGCATTGTTTATGGCGCCCGGCGTTCTGATTTACGGCGTCTTTTTCATCCTGCCTGTGCTGATCGGCGTCTGGTATTCCTTTACAAACTGGAACTTTACCAGAGCGGACTTTGTCGGGCTCATGAACTACAAAAATATCATCAGCGATCCCAGCATCAAGCGGGCGCTGCTCAATACGATCATTTTTACGGTTGTGACGACTGTCGGAAAGGTTGGCCTTGGTCTTGCACTGGCCGTATTTCTGAACCGGAAGCTTCACCTGCGCAACTATCTGCGCGGAATCAGCTTCTTCCCGGCCATCATCAGTACCGTTGCCGTTGGCATTGTCTTTACGGCAATTCTGCATCCCTACGGCCTGCTCAACCAGTTCTTCCGCGCGCTCGGACTTGATTTTATGGCGAAAAACTGGCTGACAGATACAAAGCTGGCGCTTTTGTCTGTCTGCGGTGTGGAGATCTGGAAGTGGTCGGGCTTCAACATGGTCATCATCCTTGCCGGGCTTCAGGCCGTTCCGCCGGAATATCAGGAAGCCGCAACCATCGACGGTGCAAACGCATGGCAGCGCTTCTGGCGCGTTACGTTCCCGCTGATCCTGCCGGCGTTCAATAACGCGTTCGTAAACAGTCTGATCGGCGGCCTGAAAGTGTTCGATATCATTGTCGCCACCACAAACGGCGGCCCGGGCGTTACCACGCAGGTCATGAACACCATGATCTATCGCTCGTTTTCGTTCAATATGCAGGGCGAGGCAAATGCAGGCTATGTCCTGCTGGCGGTCATTGTCGCACTGTTTGCCGTTTCGTCGTACAGCATCATTCGCAAGCGGGAGGTAGACCTGTGAAAAAGAAATGGAAATCCATCGCAGCGGAGCTGGTCGCGCTGCTGGTAAGCGCAATCTTTGTCGTCCCGATCTGGATGATTTTTGTAAACTCCCTCAAGGACTCCAAGCATGCAAACCAGCTCAGCCTGTCCCTGGCAGGCGTCAACCTGAAACAGGCGGCGCAGAACTATGCGGAGGTGTTCCGCGTATCCGGCCTGACCACGGCGTATCTCAACAGCACGATCATCACGGTTTTGTCCGTCGCGCTGATCGTGCTTACGGCAAGCATGGCCGCGTTCATCATCCAGCGCCGCAAGCAGAAATGGGTTGGCCGCGTCAACAGCCTGATTATCCTTGGCATGACCATGCCCGGCTTTACCGTTCCTACGTACTTTCTGCTGAAATCACTCGGACTGCTGCACACCTACCTTGGAATCTGCCTTGTCTATACGGCAAGCTTCTTCCCTCTCGCTGTGTTTATCTTCACGGGCTATTTCCGCAGCATTCCGGATGAGCTGGACGAGTCGGCGCTGCTGGACGGCTGCACACCGATGCAGATGTACTGGAAGATCATCCTCCCGCTCATCAAGCCCGTCATGGTGACGGTTATCATCATTGCCGGTATGTCGATCTGGAATGAGTTTGGAACGGCGCTGTTTCTGCTCAACTCGCCGAAGCGGTATACCGTTTCTTTGACAATCTATTCGTTCTGCTCACAGAAGAAATCTGACTGGAATCTTCTGTTTGCGAATATCACCCTGATTTCCCTGCCAATCATCGCAATCTACTGTTTCCTGCAAAAATATATCGTGTCCGGCATGACTGCCGGCGCAGTGAAAGGATAGACAATATGCGTTCAAACAGACAAATGAGACGATGGATTTCAGCGGCGCTGTGTCTGCTGCTGACATTCTCGGTGCTTGCCGGTACGCTTCCCACCGCCCGCGCGGAAGCGGTTTCGGCCAATACAAAAGAAGTTGTTCTCAATTCAATGGACAGCGCTGCGGACTGGCACGCAGAGAGCAGCGACAGCGTCGCAATTTCGGCCGAAGCTGCTGCAAGCGGCGATCGGACAGCGCTGCGCGTCACCGGCACCTATAAGCAGAAAGCCAGCGCGTTTGCAAACCTGAGCTGGAACGCGGGCGGTCTGAATCTGACCGGTGCGCAGAAGCTGCTGATCGACGTATACCCGGAACAGACGCTTGAACCCAGAAGTCTGAATCTGAACATCTCAAACGGCGGCAGCATCATCTATATGGGCAGTCCCTTTGCCGATGCGCCCAAGGGCGCGTGGACAACCGTAGAGATTGACCTTTCCGGCAAGGACGTCAGCAATCTGACGGAGCTCAAATTCTGGCTCTACGGCGACGATATGCCCCGCGATACCGAATGCTCCATGGCGTATCTGCTGGACAATATCCGCGTTGTCCTGCCCAAAACCGACGCAGAGGAAAATGAAAAGAGCGTTCTGATCTGCGGCATGGAGGACACGGATGCGTGGAAGATTGACGGAACGGAAAGCGTCCGTATCACGGCGCAGAAAAGCGAGCTGCACACACAGGGCAGCGCCGCGCTGAAGCTGACCGGCACATATTCATCAAAAAGCGGCGACTTTGCCACAATGGTGCTTCAGCCGGGCGAACTGGATCTGACTGGTGCAAAGCGTCTTTTGATGGATGTCTACCTGGAAACGCCGCTTTCCGGCGGCAGCTTCAATATGAACCTGACTTCCGACAGCGGAATGGTCTATATGGGCGCTGCGTTCCCGGACGCGCAGGCAGGAAAATGGACGACGGTTGCCATTGACCTGAGCGATAAGAATGTTACAAAGCTGACGGAACTGAAATTCTGGCTTTACGGCAACGACATGCCGGGTGATTCCGAGTGCTCCATGACCTACATTGTGGACAATATCCGCATGATCTGCGAGAAGCAGGAGACGCCGCCGGTGCTGGAAGAAGTCGTGCTGAACGCAATGGACGATGATTCTGCATGGCGGACAGAGAATGACGCCAGCGTCGCCATCTGCACAGAGCCGGCACAGAGCGGTGATCGGACAGCGCTGCGCGTCACCGGCACTTACAAGCAGAAAAGCGGCGCGTTTGCCAATCTGATCTGGAACGCAGGCGGTCTGAATCTGACCGGCGCGCAGAAGCTGCTGATCGACGTATACCCGGAACAGACGCTTGAACCGAGAAGTCTGAATCTGAACATCTCCAACGGCAGCGAGACCATCTATATGGGCAGCCCCTTTGCCGGTGTACCGAACGATACATGGTCAACGGTTGAGATCAGCCTTGCCGGTAAGGACGTCAGCAATCTGACGGAGCTGAAATTCTGGCTCTACGGCAATGATATGCCCCGCGATGCCGAATGCTCCATGGTGTATCTGCTGGACAATATCCGCGTTGTAAAGCAAAAGGCCGCGCCTGCGGTGACGGCTTCTCCCGCGGCGGGCAAGGTTGCACCCGGAACGACAGTAACGCTCGCTCTGGCGGAGGCCGCAGAAAACGCTGTGATCCACTATACAACGGATGGTACTGACCCGCGCACATCCGGAACTGCCGCCGTCTATACCGCGCCGATCTCCATCACCACCAAAACGGAAATCCGCGCTTACGCTTCGGCAGAGGCCATGGCAGACGGCAGCGTGGAGAAATTCCGCTACACCGTCGGCACGGACGCAGACGATGAGCTGTATCATGGCCTGACGAACTTTGGCTCCGGCCGCTATCTGCCGGTCCTTCCGGCAGCTGAATTGACCATCGACGGCGATTTCAGCGACTGGGATACCGCAGCCGGGATTACGCTGGCGCTGGACAAATATTTCCCCGCAAGGCCCGAGGGGTTCTCCATGACGGCACGCGCCGCCTATGACGAGTCATATTTCTATATGGCTGTGGACGTAATGGACGACGTGCTGGACGCAGACTACGGCTACGGTATGTATGGCGGCGACTGTCTGCAGATCGCGTTCAGCGAATACGGCGATGACTATGGCGCGGAATACGGCTTCTCCAACTATAATGGTCAGCCGGAGATCTGGCGGTGGTATGACGGGAACGCCGCGCTTGAGATGCAGAGCGTGCAGTTCAAGACCGTCCGCGACGAGGAAACCGGACATACGCGCTATGAAATTGCGTTCCCGTGGCAGTCGATTTTTGCTGCAAAGCCGGACGGCTCGTTCTATATGACCATGCTGGCGGGCGACCGTGACGGCGGCTCGAGCAAAGCAACGCTTGAATGGCGCGCCGGTATCGGAAACGGCAAAAAAGCAGACGATTTTGCAAAGGTCGAGCTGCTGGACGTGAATACCGACTGGTGCCTTGCGGCAGCACCGCGCAGTGTCGGAGACAGCTCTGCAATGGTGGACGGCTTCCTTGTGAATTTCTCCGATCAGACTGCCGCATATCAGTGTGAGTGGGATGGTCAGACACAGACCGTCACGGTTCCGGCGCATACGGCGTTCCGCAAGACGTTTGCACTGGACGCGGCGGCAGACGGTCTGCTCCAGCTGAAGCTCACAGCCACGGACGCACACAATATGCAAAAGCAGGCGTCGTGGGCGAATCGAAATGTACAAACAGCGCTGGATGCAGCGGAAATTGCGGCCCGCAGAGATGCGTTGCTGCACCGGCTGGGCGAAGCGCTCACGCTGGAAAACGCGCAGATGCGCTTTGCAGTTTCCAAACAGACGGGCAGCTTCCTGCTGTATGATCTTGCGACCGGCGTCGTCTGGTCGTCTGGCGTGCAGACAAACGGCGTTGGTACGGCATCCTATCAGCATGGCGATCAGCAGCATACGCTCGTTCTGACCGCACCCGACGCGGCAAAACTAGAAAACGGAAAAATCCATCTGAATTGGACGCGCAGCTGCGGCACGTTCGACGTGTACTTTGAACAGCTGCCGGACGGCAATGGCATTTCCGCCAGCTATACGGCAGCACCGGCCGACGGCTGGACGCTTACGTCGGTTACGCCGCTCGATCATGCACTCTGGACGCTCGATACGGAAAACGGCTATGCCGCTGTCCCGGAGAGCATCGGCAAGCTCTATTATGCCGACGGAAGCGAGCAGTTCAACAAGGTCTATCAGACCTATGGCAACTACTCCATGGCGTTTGCCGGCGCAGTCAAGGACGGCAGCGCCATGCTGATTGACTGGACAGATCCTGATACAGCGCTGAACGTCCACCACAGCCGGATCGACAGCCCCTATGCTGGCGGCAGCGATCAGCTTTCGTTCTCGCTGAGCATGACGCAGCGCAGCGGCGCATTCCAGATGCGCGTGCTTGGCAAGGGCGGCTATGTTCAGATCGCTAAGGCATATCGCGCAGCCGCGTCTGCGCGTGGATTGGTGCGCACGTTCGCGCAAAAAGCACAGGAAAACCCCGGCGTGACGAAGCTCTATGGTGCGGCAACGGCAAAGCCGGATACCATGATCCGCAGCCGCGGCAGCGCGGGCTATACCTCGCACACGTTTGCGGAGCTTTCGCAGGTCGCGCAGCACTGGAACGATGTGCTTGGCTTTGACCGGGCACTGATGACGCTCGGCGGCTGGATCCGGATGGGCTTTGACAATCAATATCCGGACATTCTTCCGGCTTCTCCCGAGGCCGGCGGCAACGAGGGCCTTGCCGCACTTTCCACGCAGGTTCGCGATTACGGCTGGCTGTTCGGCCTGCACGATAACTATCAGGATATGTATGACGACGCGCCGTCGTTTGATACGAAATACCTGATGTACAACAAGGACGGCCGCCCGCAGACCGGCGGCGTATGGGCAGGCGGAACGCCCTATCTGATGGCGTCGGACAAGGCAATGGAGTTTGCTTACCGTAATCTGCCGCAGGTCAAGGATCTGTTTTCGCCGAACAGCTATTTTATCGACACAACGTTCAATGTACCGCTTGCCATCAGCTATGCGCCGAATGCGCTCAGCCGCAGCGAGGATATGCACTGGAAGCAGACGCTTGCCGGATACGCACAGGACACGTTCGGTGTGTTCGGCTCGGAGGGCGGTGTCGAATGGGCCGTCCCATATGGAGACTACTTCGAGGGCATTCTCTCCAAAAAGACGCAGGCCGAGCCGGGAAGCCATATCGTGCCGCTGATGGAGCTGGTCTATGGCGACTGCGTGGCGCTGTATCCGCACATGAGCGAAAAGATCGGCACAAACGGCTATAATACGGCAAAACATGTAGCGACAGATATTCTGTATGCGGAAAATCCGCTCTATCAGCTGACCGACGGCGTGTACTATGAAAACGACGACGTTGTTGCGGTGAAGCCCTCCGTCAGCGAGATCAAGCAGACCGGAAGCAATACATTCCAGATCACCTATCAGTGGGAGGCGCTGGAGGACGTTTCGGTTGAAGCGCGGACTGTCTTTACGCACTTTACAAGCGAGGCAGCAGCGTTCCAGGAGGCAAAGATTCTCTTCCAGGAGGGTCATAATCTTGCAGCAAGCGCATCGACGTGGAAAAAGGGCGATATCATCACAGACGGCCCGTATACCGTCACCATCACGAACAGCTCCAGCAGCCGGATCGCAGTTATGACGATGCTGCTTGGCGCAAATGGCCAGCGTCTGCATCTGTCGGACGGCAACGGCGACGCGTTTGGCCGGTATCTGCTCGGCTATCTCTGCGTCGGCAGCGATGGCGCGCTCCGGTTTGAAGAGGCAGCGCAGCTGATTACGGATGACTATGAGGTATTCTCTCGCAATGATGCCGGCTACGGAGAGGAGCAGTCGCTTGGCTATTTCGATACGCTGATGAAGAACTCCTATGAGGTGCTCTCTCCGCTGAACCGTCTGACAGCAGAGCGGGAAATGACGTCCCATTGCTTCCTGACGGCAGATGAGTGCGTGGAACAGACGACATTCGGCAACGTTACGATCACGGTCAATTTTGGCGCGCAGCCGTACACCTGTGCGGACGGAAGTGTCCTGCCGCAGTATGGCTTTACCGTTGTATCGCCGTCGCTGGAGGCGTTCTACGCAGTGCGCTATAACGGCGTGGACTATCCGGACGGCGCAATGTTCGTGCTCAGCACGGACGATGGGAGCGCAATTCGCTCCGCGTCGAAAGTGACCGTTTACCACGCGTTCGGCGACGGCGATATCCGCTGGCGCGGCAAGCTTTATTCCGTTTCCGGAAAACAGGAGCTGAGCGTCTCTGATACGCCGGTTGTGCCGGTCAAGCCATCCGCTCCGGTCGGCTCGGGCGCATCCGGAACGAAAGAACCGGCGGTGCTCCCGTTTACCGATGTCGCAAAGCAGGACTGGTTCTATGACGATGTTGCGTATGTCTATGAAAACGGCCTGATGAACGGCGCTTCAAAGACAACGTTTGCGCCGGGCCAGAAAACCACCAGAGCCATGATCGTAACCATTCTCTGGCGGCTAGGGGGAAGCCCGGCAGCAAAAGAAGCATCCGGATTCCATGATGTCCCAGCAAGCATGTACTATGCAGATGCTGTTGCATGGGCAGCGGAAAACGACATCGTCAATGGCTGCGGCGGCGGACGGTTTGCACCGGATGACGCGATTACAAGAGAGCAGCTCGCAGCAATTCTGTACCGCTACAGCCGCTATTGCGGCCAGAGCACCGCTGTGACCGCATCGCTTGAAGGCTTCTCTGACGCAGACAGCGTAAGCGGCTATGCGCGTGAGGCGCTTGCCTGGGCATATGAAACAGGAATCGTGCGCGGCACAAGCGGCAGCCGGATCAATCCGGCAGGCTTTGCGACCCGTGCGGAAACAGCGGCTATGCTGCACCGCTATTTGAAAAAGTAAAACCATTTGGATAAACGGAATCCGGCAGACGTGCAAATTGTCTGCCGGATTCTGATAAGGAGAAAGAATATGGAGTTTCCCGAATCGTTTATTTACGCAGGCCCGGCGTTTTCTGCACCGGAGCAGCCCGTTCCCGCGCCGTATTTCCGCAGACAGTTCCGACTTGAACGTGTGCCGGAGCAGGCGGAACTTTTGATCTGCGGCATCGGCTTTTATGAGCTGTATGTGAATGGGCAGCGCATCACCCGCGGCCATCTGGCACCGTACATCTCCTCACCCGACGTTGCGGTCTATTATGATTCCTATGATATCACGCCGCTGCTCAAAATCGGAGAGAACGTGCTCGGCGTCTGGCTTGGAAACGGCTTTCAGAACAATCCGGGCGGCTATGTCTGGGATTTTGACAAGGCACGCTTTCGCGGCGCGCCGCGTTTTGCGCTGCGTCTGGACGAATGCAGCGGAGAGAAACGGCAGGCCATTTTGGAATCGGATAAGGCGTTTCTGACCGCTCCGTCGCCGCTTTTGTCCGATGACTACCGTGTGGGCGAGACTTATGACGCACGGAAAGAAAGACCGGACTGGCTGCTGCCGGGTACGCCGTCCGGCGAATGGAAGCCTGCGCTCTGCGCCGAGCGTCCGCGCGGGGAACGCGTTCTTCGCACGATCGAACCTGTTACGATTGAAAAGGAGCTGCGGCCTGTTTCCATCCGAAAGGTGGACGATGGATATCTGTACGATTTTGGCGAGAACAACGCGGGCGTGTGCCGCCTGCATGTGACGTCCGAGGCAGGACAGACAATTACGATGCACCACGGCGAGCATCTGATCGACGGAAAGCTTGATCTGACAAACCTGACGTGCGACCGGACGACCGGAAGCCAGAAAGACGTTTATATCTGCAAGGCCGGCGAAAATGTCTATACGCCGACGTTCACCTATCACGGATTTCAGTATGTGTGGATTCGCGGCCTGCGCCCGGAGCAGGCAACGGAGGATGCGCTGACGTATCTTGTGATGCACACGCAGCTGCCGGTTCGCGGCGGCTTCCGCTGCTCGGATGAAACGGTCAACCGGATTCATGAAGCATCTATGCGCTCAACACTGTCCAATTTCGTCCACTTTCCGACAGACTGCCCGCAGCGCGAAAAAAACGGCTGGACGGCAGACGCTGCGCTGTCCGCAGAGCACACATTGCTCTATTTCGCGCCGGAGCGCTGCTATCACGAATGGCTTCGGAATATCCGAGGCTCACAGGCACCAGATGGATCGCTGCCCGGTATCGTGCCGACGGCAGGCTGGGGCTTTGCGTGGGGCAACGGTCCTGCGTGGGACTGCGTTCTGTTCTGGCTTCCGTATGCGCTGATGCAATACCGGAATGATCTGGATGCCGTGCGGAAAAACGCGCACGCCATGCTGCGCTATCTGGACTATCTCACGACAAAAATCCGCCCGGATGGTCTTGTGGCGTTTGGGCTTGGCGACTGGTGTCCGGCTGGCCGCGGCTGCGGCGACTATCTTGCGCCGCTGGAACTGACCGACAGCATTATGGCGATGGATATCTGCCGGAAAGCGGCAGATATGTTCCGCAGGATTGGCAGACAGAAGCAAAGTGCCTTTGCCGCAGAGCTTGCCGATGCATTCCGGCAGTCAATCCGTTCAAATCTGATCGACTGGGAAACGATGCTTGTGAAAGGCAATTGTCAGACGTCACAGGCGATGGCGCTGTATTTCCATGTGTTCGAGGAAACGGAATGCGCACAGGCGTTTGCGCGGCTGATGGAGATCATTGAGACTGACGGAGAACGCATGAATGTCGGCGTGCTTGGCGGGAGAGTGCTGTTCCATGTGCTTTCTGCGTATGGGCAGAGCGCGCTGGCGCTGCATATGATCACAAGACCGGATTTTCCGTCGTATGGCAACTGGATCGCGCGCGGCGCAACAACGCTCTGGGAGGAATTCCAGCCGGAGCGCGATGAGGTGACCTCGCTCAACCATCATTTCTGGGGCAATGTGAGCAGCTGGTTTATGCAGGCACTTGCCGGCATTCGCTGTTTTCCCACGCAGAACCCGAACGAAATCCGCATCCAGCCGTTCTTTCCAGATGGCATGACGTTTGCCGAGGGGTGGCATCAGATGCCGCAGGGACGCGTCTTTGTTCGCTGGGAGCGCATAGAAGCACAGATCTGTCTGCATATTGAAGTGCCGACCGGCGTGCGCGGATGGATTGTTCTGGAGAGCGGATACAAATTTGCCGATACGGAAACGACGAAACGACCGCTGGAAAGCGGAAGCTTTTTCGCAAAAGATCATTAAACGTTTGTTCCAGCGTTATCATGGAACGGCGGCGGGAAATCCTGCCGACAACAGAATATTCCGAAGCGCACCATGAAACGTAATGAAGGAGCGCTGCGACCGAGAATGGCCGCAGCGCTCCTTTTGGTGCTCTTTAGGAAAATTCGGGGGGTGGGATCACAATTCCAAACAACTGAATAACCAGCAACGCGGACAACACCGCAGCTTGTTTCGACGCAAGACAGGCTGCCATGGCTGGGGTTGAAAGCAGTCAAGACCCCTTCCGCGAGCTGTGAGGGCTGCCACACTCTGTCCGCGCTGTTCCCCATCGCTGGGCAAATACGGCAGAAAAGAAAACCATAGCGACTAATAGCGACTAATGTAGCGACTACGGAATCTGAGGTGCAGAAATTCTAGGTTTTATGTGCTGCGCGGAACGAATAATTGAAGATTCTTTCTTGGCAGCATGAGAAGCAGGCTGCGTTTTAGGCTTTTCTTGCTGTGCAAGAAAAGCGCAAGCATAGCATTTTGGTACCAAAACGCAGCTTGCAGGGAGAACCCTGACCCCAATGCCGCCTGTGGGCGGAGGACTAACGGTTGAACTATGGCACAAGTCGGAAACGCACATCGGCGCAGCCGTTTGCTCCGCGGCGTGGGGCGCGTTGTGCCGACGGGTGCGGTTTTGCAGGCTGACCGCGCATCCGTGGAGGTCTGTACCACACAAACGCCGCGTCCGCCCACCGTGGCGGCGTGAAGAAAATAGGATGAAAAACTTCGATTTGGTAATTCTTCTCGGCCATTCAAAAAACAAATTTTGATCCCCAGAATGGGAGAAAGGAAGTCAAATGAACCAGAAGCAGTATCACTCGCTGGAAGAATTGCCCCTGATGATGAACATGGCGGACGTTGCCGCCGTTCTCGGCATCTCCAGAGTCGGAGCTTATAAGCTGACCCATGACAGCTATTTCCCGGCTTTCCAGATTGGCAAACGGATTGTCGTTTCGCGCGAGAAATTCCTCGATTGGCTGGACCGGCAGTGTGAGGAACAAAAATGCGCCTGACGGAAAATTGGACTTGCGATTCGGCTGTGCTTGTGGTAATCGTGTGTGCTAACCGAAAACGAAGGAGGTAGAAACGATGCCGAAACGACGAGCCAATGGCGAAGGGAATATTCGCAAGCGCAAAGATGGTCGGTGGGAAGGCCGGTACACCGCTGGATACGATGCAAACGGGAAGGTGATCACGAAGAATGTGCTCGGTAAGACACAGGCAGAAGTCAAAGATAAATTGCGTGCGGCCATTGAGGACAGCAAGAAGCTGGATCCGGTGAAGGCGGGGAGCTATACACTCGAACAGTGGCTGAGGCTGTGGTACTCCGTATACATCGAGCCGCAGGTGCGATACTCGACCAAGGAATTTTATCACAACGCGATTGATCATCACATCATTCCGAAACTTGGAAGCGTCAAACTGGAAAAGCTGACGATGCTGCAGATCCAACAGTTTTACAATGAGCTGCTCAAAAGCGGCCGTGTGCAAAAGAAAAACCAGCCAGAGCTGAAAGACCACGGGCTGAGTCCCCGCATGGTGCAGTGCGTTCATGTAGTACTCAACAAAGCGTTAGAACACGCGGTGGAAGAAAAGCTGATTCTTGCGAACCCAGCAAAGAAATGCAAAATTCCGAAAAACACTTGCAAGGAACTGAACATCCTGCCGGAAGCGTTGATCGGCCCATATTTGAGTGCAGCAAAAGAGCACGGGATTCTCGCACCGATGTATCTGGAGCTGACAACGGGCCTGCGCCGTGGAGAACTGCTGGCCTTGCGATGGGAGGACTTGGACGTTCAGAACCGCACGTTGTCCATCAATAAAAGTGCTGCTCGGCAGGACGGAAAACTGGTCATCAGTACGCCGAAAACACCGAATTCCATCCGAACGGTGTTGCTCCCAGCAGATACGATAAAACTTCTCGTGGAAGAACACGCAAGACATCCTGCAAATCCGTATTTGTTCCCATCTCCGCGCACGGGAGAGACGTGGGACCCGGATGGATTCCGCAGGCTGCACGACAGGATTATCAACGAAATCGGCGCGGAACATGTGAGATTTCATGACATGCGACACACATTTGCAACCTTATCGCTGAAAAGCGGTGTGGACGTGCGAACATTGTCTGAAACGCTGGGTCACTTCAGCGCAGGATTCACCCTCAGCACCTATGTCCACTCAACACCTGGGATGAAACAGAGCGCGGCAGATGCGATTGGAAACACCATCCGCAACGCGATCTGACCCCAAAACCAAAGCGGCGGCTGCAAATTGCAGCCGCTGTTAAAATATTCGGAAAACGATTGGATAATGGTATATTCGTGCTGTTTTGTCAAATAAATCTCGATAAATCCACCACGTTTTCGCGTAAACTATACCCCAAGAAGTGGACAAGGAAAAGTCCCATATCTCCACTCAGCCAAAGCTGAAAGGTGCGAGTCGTGTTCGGTGATAACGGGAAAATCAAAATTGTCTTCAAAGAACTTCTGAATATCTAGCTGTTGCAGATTTTCATATCCAACAACAATCGCCTTCGTTGAATGTGCATTTCGCAGATATGGCCCTGGAATCCCTATACACATCCCCAGAATATGCTCCTTACTGTGACGGCCGATGAGTTTATTTAGTGTTTCTAGAATTTGTACTGTAGTTCTCTCTATCGACACATCCGCTGAGATGTTACTCTCCTCTGCATCAATCACAATGCCTGACAAATTGTATAAATTAACTTTAAAACATGAACGCATCCATCGGGCTGAAATGATTTTTGCTGAAACGTCTCTGAGAACAAGTCCCTTTGTTTTTCTCTCACCATTCGTCTTGTGCTTCTCGCATTCAGTCACAATTCCACACCCAAGAAACTCATTAACAATATTAGTTATAGTTGGCTTCTTGAGCCCCGTTATATCGACAAGTTCTTTTCTTGAAATACAATAATGCCGAATAATCATGTCTAACACTAATGATCTGTTCGATTGTTGAATCTTCTCATTATTAAGGCCAGCCTGCTGAATCACTACGCTCTCTCCTCGTATAATGTTTATTGGCGCAAAACACCGAATAATTCATCCATAACGCGATAAAATAGGTCTGGGAAAACAGGACTCTAAGAGTAACTCACTTTATGTTGACAAAAACAGCTAGTCCCTCTTTCGACAGAATAAAATCTAGGGGGGTGACGGAGAGAAAAGCTGATATCATGAATATTTCCACTGGTTGCGATTGTCGTTCCTTCAATCAACCCATAGGTGTTGCAAACAGAATACCTGTACAACGTCTGCTCTAGGTTGACCATGCAATTTACTGGGATACGGTGAAACAAGGCTCGCCCTATAAAAAGTTTTTTAAAAAAACTATTATCCGTAATTAAATTATATAAACGGAAAAATTGTGTATTAAAGTTTATCGTTTGAACTTAAATCGATTATACATGCAATACATATAAATTGCAATTATCAATCATACACAAGAAGCTGCTCTAATTATTGTAGAAATACAACAAACTTTAGATTGAAGACCCCAGTAACCGGAGCGTGCTCGAAAGTACAAAAGCGGCTGTGTGCTTGGTAGAACGCAGGCAGAAGTCAAAGATAAACTACGGGCCGCGATTGAGGACAGTAAAAAGCTCGATCCAGTATCAGGCGTTGTGCGCGAAGCAGGTTATGTTTGCAGAAATCGGTGAGATTTCCGAGAAGCGTCTCGGTTCGTTCTGGAAAAACCTACTGGACAATCTGCCGCCGGAACGCCACATCGGGAAAGATGATGATTTGCAGGAGCTTCTGGACGATACGAACCGACTCTACAATTATTTCAGCAGCGATAGTACGTCGAAAATTGATTTTGCTGAAGAAATAGAACCGTACTGGGCGGCAGTTCGCTTGCCGGATGAGTCAGAAAAACCAGAGGAAGACAACGAGGACGAAGAACCGGAGGAAGAATCCGAGCCTTGGGCAGATTTTTATGAGAAATCTGCACCTGCGGAGAAATCTACAAGCGGTGGATATTATCAGTTCTGTAAGGTGCAGTTCAAAGACGGCGGAAGTCCATACGCCTATCTGACAGGCGGATTGCCTCTTGCAGTCGGTGATTTTGTGGTCGTTCCGGTTGGAAACCGGAATGCGGAGAAAACTGGTCGCGTGACGGACGTTTTTGTTTGCAGCGCGCAGGATGCGCCGTATCCGCCGGAGAAAGCGAAATTTGTGCTTCGGAAATCTGAGCAAACGGCATTTACATTTACTGAGAAGAAAGTCCCGCCCATCGAGCCAGCAAAGAACGAAAAAGCTGCGGCTCCGATGCTGCCCGTACCAGTAGAACTGCCTGCAGTGCAGACTGTGCCGGAGGAGCCAGCTTCGTTTGAAGTCGAACCAGTTCCGGAAGACCCGACGTTTACGCTTCCGCCGCTGCCGGAGCAGGACGAACCGAAGAAGCCAAAACGCCGAATTCCTTGGGGCTGGTTGGCAGCGGGAGTTGCTGCCGCCGCTCAAGAGAACTGCCGAGGCGAACCGTCAGATGGTCATTGCACAGCAGACTGCAGAGCAGGAGAAACGCGAGCAGGAAGAACAGCGGGCAGAGCAGGCCCGTCTGGAGGAAGAAGCTGCCGCGCAGCGTCGGCGCAAGGAAAAACAGGCCAGGATCGAAGCACTTCAAAACGCCGATCTGCCTTATCCGGGAATGCCGTATGAGGAACTGACATCCACAAAGCTAGGCAGGGCCAGCAAAGTGACGCACGAAATGCGTTCCGGGCAGGTTTGCTATACGTTTGTGTGGCAAATCCGCGATGGTGACTATCTCTATCCGGTATTTGTGGCAACCACAGAAAACGAGGAGGTTCTGACCGCGGAGCAGCGAAATCTGGAATACTGGAACGATATGGCGTTGAAAGGAACGATCTATCATCAGCCGGAGTACAAACCAAGCACCCCATTTCAAAACCAAACTGGTGGCACGAACCACGGCTCGAACGGTCTGCGCGACGAATACGACAACCCGGAAGATCTCTACGAGGATAATCCGGATTGGTTTGAAGATGAGGATGAGGCGTGGGACGAATGGGAGGATGGCTGAAATTCGTTTTTTTCTACGTTAGAAAATCCAACGCAATAAAATAAAGATATAAGCAAGTAAAGATATATAAATTACTGAGCGAATCGATTCGATTCAGAAGCAGCAGCAAGAGAAATTTTTTTGCAAAGGGCCATTGACAAACGTTTGTTCTAGTGCTATCATGTGGAACATAGCAGGAAATCCTGCCGACAACAAAATATTCCAACGCGCACCATGAAAAAGAAATGAAGGAGCGCTGCGACCGAGAAATGGCCGCAGCGCTCCTTTTGGTGCTCTTTAGGGGAAATAAGGGGGTGGGAAACTCAAATCCCAAACAACTGAATAACCAGCAACGCGGACAACACCGCAGGTTGGGAAAAGCGCACGGCGCGCGCGACGACCTCGTCGAAGCAAGCTGCGTATCTTTCGCTTCCGTGCAAGCACGAAAGCTCAATCACTACGCTGCTTCTCCTCTCCCCACAAAGCCATCTGGCTTTGCGGGGTCCCCAAGGCGGGCGAGCGAGAAACGCACTGTGGGCAGCCTTGGCAGGCTGCATCATGCCGCCCAATTTGTTTGGACACACAATGTCCGGCCTGCACGTAAGACAGGCTGCCGTGGCTGGGGTTGCAAGCAGTCAAGACCCCTTCCACGAGCTGTGAGAGCTGCCAAGCTCTGTCCGCGCTGTTCCCCATCGCCGGGGCGCGAGCTGCAAATACGGCGGAAAAGAAAACCATAGCGACTATACTAGCGACTACAAAAGGCAGAAATCCGAGTTTCAAATTTACATAGCGACTAATGTAGCGACTACGACATCCGAAGCGCAAAAATGTTGAATTTCATGGCTTGTACAAAATGAAAATCTAAAAATTCTTCTAAACAGAACGAGGCTTGGTCTACGTTTTGGCTTTTCTTGCTGCGAAAGAAAAGCGCAAGCATCGCGTTTTGGTACCAAAACGCAGCTTGCAGGGAAAACCCTGACCCCAATGCCGCCTCCGGACGGAAGATTAACGGCTGAACTGCGGCACAAGTCAGAAAACGCACATCGGCGCAGCCATTTGCTCCGCGGCGTGGGGCGCGTCGTGCCGACGGGTGCGGTTTTGCAGGCAGACTGCGCATCCGTGCAGGTTTGTAGCACACAAACGCCGCGTCCGCCCACCGTGGCGGCGTGAAGAAAACAGAACAATAAATTTTACTTGGGTGATTCTTTTCGGCCATTCAAAAACCAATTTCGATTCCCAGCATGGGAGAAAGGAAGCCAAATGAACCAGAAACAATACCACTCGCTGGAAGAATTACCGTTGATGATGAACATGACAGACGTTGCCACCGTCCTCGGCATCTCCAGAGCCGGAGCGTACAAACTCGCCCATGACAGCCGTTTCCCCGCATTTCAGATTGGCAAACGGATTGTCGTTTCACGCGAGAAATTCCTTGATTGGCTGGATCGGCAGTGTGAGGAGCAAAAATGCGCCTAACGGGAAATTGGACTTGCTATTCGGCTGTGCTTGTGGTAATCGTGTGTGCTAACCAAAAACGAAGGAGGTAAACACGATGCCGAAACGACGAGCCAACGGCGAAGGCAACATTCGGAAGCGGAAAGACGGACGCTGGGAAGGCAGATATACGGCGGGCTATGATGCAAACGGAAAGGCGATCACGAAAAATGTGCTTGGCAAGACGCAGGCAGAAGTCAAAGATAAATTGCGTGCGGCCATTGAGGACAGCAAGAAGCTCGATCCGGTGAAGGCTGGAAGTTATACGCTCGAACAATGGTTGAAGCTCTGGTACTCCGTTTACGTTGAGCCGCAGGTGCGATATTCAACCAAGGAATTTTATCACAACGCGATTGATCACCACATCATTCCAAAGCTTGGCAGTGTGAAATTGGAAAAGCTGACGATGCTGCAAATCCAGCAGTTTTACAACGAGTTGCTCAAAACAGGTCGCGTGCAGAAGAAAAACCAGCCGGAGCTGAAAGAACACGGGCTGAGTCCTCGCATGGTGCAATGCGTTCATGTAGTGCTCAACAAAGCGTTGGAGCATGCGGTGGAGGAGAAGCTGATTTTAGCAAATCCGGCGAAGAAGTGCAAAATTCCGAAAAACACGCGCAAGGAAATGAACATCCTGCCGGAAGCGTTGATCGGCCCGTACCTGAGCGCGGCGAAAGAGCACGGGATCCTCGCGCCGATGTATCTGGAGCTGACGACGGGTTTGCGGCGCGGGGAATTGCTGGCCCTGCGGTGGGAGGACTTGGACGTTCAGAACCGTACACTCTCGATCAACAAAAGTGTCGCGCGGCAAAATGGAAAGTTGGTTATCAACACGCCCAAAACACCGAATTCCATCCGAACAGTGTTGCTCCCAGCAGATACGGTAAAACTTCTCGTAGAGGAACACGAAAGACATCCGGTAAATCCATATTTGTTCCCATCTCCGCGCACAGGTGAAACGTGGGACCCGGATGGCTTCCGCAGACTTCACGACAGGATCGTCAAAGAAATCGGCGCGGAACATGTGAGATTTCATGACATGAGACACACATTCGCGACGTTATCGCTGAAAAGCGGCGTGGATGTACGAACTTTATCTGAAACGCTGGGTCACTTCAGCGCAGGATTCACGCTCAGCACCTACGTCCACTCGACACCGGGGATGAAACAGAGCGCGGCAGACGCGATCGGAAACACCATCCGCAACGCGATCTGACCCCAAAACCAAAGCGGCGGCTGCAACTTGCAGCCGCCGTTCAAACGTTCAAAATATTCTTGAAAACAGAGAAACTTGTGCTGTTTTGTCAAATAAATCTCGATAAATCCGCCGCGTTTTCGCGCCCGTTTGGGTCAAATCTGGGTCAGGTCGCATGACTGCAAAAATGCGGTCGATTATTTGTGGGAGAAAGTAAAGAAAAAGCCCTGAAATCGTGAGATTTCAGGGCTTTTCTGGTGGAGATAAGCGGGATCGAACCGCTGACCTCATGACTGCCAGTCATGCGCTCTCCCAGCTGAGCTATACCCCCCTCGGCGGAATTATTCTATCAGATCTTTTCGGAAATTGCAAGTGTTTTTTTCGGAAATCCGAAAAAATCTGTGCGAATGTGTGGGAGTCATGTACGGTCAGTCGTTTCGAGCAGTTGGAGAACGTGGGCCTTGGCGGAAAACAGAGTGTAAAGATCCGCTTCGGCGTTTTCAGAGCAGACGAGCAGATGCGCTGTTTCGGAAGCGGCGGCATCCGCTGCGGAAACCGGGGAAGCCGGCGCGTAGAAGGCGCAGTAGCCGTCGGGAGCCTCTGCATTGGCGGATAGGAGCGCGAGGAGCGTTTTCTGGCAGGTGAGGGCGCAGAGCGCGTCGTTTGCGCGCGCAAGCGCGGAAGAGATATCTTCTTCATCCTCCCCGGCGGTGACACCCAGCGCGTGACCTGCGGCGAGCAGTTCAAAAATCAGCGACGGGTCGGAGCGGATCTCCGCTTCTGTCAAGAAAAATGTTCCATGCAGATTGTAAGTTTCCAGCGCTGCCATGCTGTCGCGCATGGTTTCGCTGCCGGTGAAAGCAAGATAGACAGTCGCGGGCTTTTTCTCGGTTGCGGGCTGCTCCTGCGTCCCCTGCGCGCCGTTGTTGGGGCGGTCGGTGGGCTTTTCCTGGGGCTGTGAGCCGCTCTGGCTCTGCCGGACGCGGTAGGCAATCAGATTTTCAGCCTTCTCGACAAACAAGGAATCGTCATAGACCTCGCTGCCATCGGTAAAGCGCAGGATCTGATAGCCGCCTGCGGATTCCAGCATCGTGGTCTTGAGGCCGAAATGTGAGGCGCAGAACGTGAGCGGCAGGTAGAGAATACCGCCGCGGTACAGCACGTTTGCGGTCGAGACGCTGCCGCTTTCGTCGCTGACGGTTCCGGCAGCAAGGTCGAAGATCATCTGGCGGGTGCGGCTGAGCAAGACATAGGTCTGCTTGGTCTGATTGTATGACGGCGTAACGCCGCACGGCTGGCTGTCGAAGACCTGATAGGGCACATAGAGCGTGCCGCCGGAGTAGGTCGGGAACACACTCAGCGTCAGGGGGATGGTGTCGTTGACGGCGACGAAGAACAATTCGCCATCGGCAAGCGCAGGCGTGCACAGGCATACAGTCAGCACAAGACACAGCAGAAAGCAGACCCATCTGCGCAGCTTCATTCCCTCGCCGCCTTTCTTCTTAAAGATTCTTACACAGTATACCATAAATCGCGGATAAGAGCAAGGATTTCAGTTGCTCTGTAAAAAAGAGTATGATATACTAATCTGAAATCAGAGTTTGCGGAGGAGCGCGCCATGGAACGGATCGTAAAGGAAAACTATTATCTGGACATTGCCGAGACGGTGCTCGAACGTTCGACGTGTCTGCGCCGGCAATACGGCGCGATCATCGTCCGCAACGACGAGATTGTCGCAACCGGGTATAACGGCGCACCGCGCGGGCGGAAAAACTGCTCCGACCTCGGCTACTGCGTGCGCGAACAGATGCGTGTGCCGCGCGGGGAGCGGTATGAACTCTGCCGCAGCGTCCATGCCGAGGCAAACGCCATTATCTCCGCTTCCCGCAACGAGTGCATCGGAGGGGACATTTATCTCGTCGGCCACGACGCGAAGACAGGGGCGATCTTGTCCGATGCAACCTCCTGCTCCATGTGCAGGCGCATGATCATCAACGCAGGACTGCGGCGCGTGGTTATCCGCAACACAGAGACAGAATTCACGGTCGTTTCGGTACAGGACTGGATCGATCAGGACGATACCTTGGAACCGTAAGCATGAAACTGGGAAATTTGGAAATCACGGGCGATCTGGTGCTTGCGCCGATGGCGGGGGTAACGGATCTGGCGTTCCGCACGATCTGCGCGGAATTGGGCGCGGCGGTGACGGTGACGGAAATGGTTTCGTCTCGAGCACTGATCTATCAGGATAAAAAGAGCAGAAGCCTGCTCCACAAAACACCCATCGGCATCTGCGGCGCACAGATCTTCGGCAATGACCCGTCTGTGATGGCGGACGGCGCAGTGCTGGCGCTGGAAGCGTCGGGCGCAGATTTTATAGATATCAACATGGGCTGCCCCATGCCGAAGATTGTGAACAATGGCGACGGAAGCGCCTTGATGAAGGACCCGGAAAAGGCGGCGCGCATCGTCGAGGCTGTTGTGAAGGCGGTGCCGGTGCCGGTCACGGTCAAGATGCGCAAGGGTTGGGACAAGGGCTCATGCAACGCGCCGGAGTTGGCTGTGATGCTTGAACAGGCCGGCACAGCGGCAATCGCCGTCCACGGCAGGACGAAGACGATGCTCTATTCCGGCGTCGCCGACTGGGACTGCATCCGGGCTGTCAAGGAAGCCGTGGAGATTCCCGTGATTGCCAACGGCGATATTTTCACGGCGGAGGATGCAGTCAAATGCAAGTCGCGCACGGGCGCGGATATGCTCATGCTGGGCCGAACGACGTTCGGCGACCCATGGGTGTTCCGGCAGGCGCAGGCCGCGCTGCGCGGCGAGACCGTGCCGGAAACGCCGCCGCTTTCCGAACGGGTCGATACAGCCCTGCGGCAGTTTCATCTTGCGGCGCAGGACAAGGGCGAGTATATCGCCTGTCTGGAGGCGCGGAAGCATTTCGCGTGGTACCTGCGCGGCGTTGCGCACAGCGGCTATTATAAAGAAAAAATTTCGGCGATCTCCTCCATGGAGGAAATCGAACAAATCGCAAGCGGGATCAAGAGAGATTTGAGGTGAAGCCCTTGCAGGATGACAGCCTGATCCGCAGAGCGGCCGCGCAGGACGCGGCTGCATTTGAACAGCTGATGCTGCTGCATCAGAAACCGGTCTATAATATCTGTTACCGCATGGCGGGAAATGCCGAGGACGCGCTTGATCTGTCGCAGGAGGTGTTTCTGAAGCTGTGGCGAACGCTGGCGCAATATCAGTTTGACGCGGCATTTTCCACTTGGCTCTACCGGCTGACGCAAAATGTCTGCATTGACTTTTTGCGCAAACAGAAGCGGCAGCAGCACGTTTCGCTCACATTTTCCGACGACGAGGACGAGGGAAAGGAACTGTCGGTTCCGGACCCTGAACCGCTGCCGGAAGAACGCGTGATCTTCAACGAAAAACAAGAGGCCATCCGGGCCGCCATGAACGCACTGCCAGTCGATTTCCGTGAGATTCTGGAACTTCGCGTGGTGCAGCAGCTGCCGTATGAGCAGATTGCGCAGATCATGGATCTTCCAGTCGGGACAGTCAAGTCGCGGCTGGCGCGGGCGCGGCTCCAGCTGAAAAAAAGATTGGACGCCGGGAACTTTTTTGAAACCGGTACGTCCAAACATTCGGAATAAACAGGAGGTGGGCGAGCCATGAACTGTGAAAACGCGCTGGAACTTATGAACCGGGAGTTGGACGAGGCGCTGACAGAATCGGAATCGGCAGCACTGCGGACCCATCTGGACGCCTGCCCGGACTGCCGGGAAACATGGCGGCAGCTGCACGAGTTGGACGCGCTGCTGCAGGATGGCGAACTGGAGCCGCCTGCGGCGCTGCACGACGGCGTGATGCAGGTGATTCGGCAGGAGCAGAAGAAGCCGCGCCGCGCGTGGGTTCCCGCTGCAGCAATCGCGGCGGCAGCCGCGCTTGTGCTGCTGGCTGGCCGGGCGGGATTGATCGCGCTGCCCGGGTTTGAACAAACCGATGTGATTTCGGTCAATATCGGCCCGGCAGTCGAGCAGATCTTCACGCAAACCGGTGCAGAAGCGCCGGACGAAGCCGCCGCGCAGCAGGCCGCGACGCTCTCTGCCGAGACTGGGCTGGACGTGCTGCTGGTGTGGGACAGAGGCGTTCCGTCCGAATTGGAACCGACTGCATATGAAGCGAAGCAAAACGGTGCCCGGCTGTACCGTGTAACAGGCCAGTTGGCGCAGACGATTCTGGACGAATATCGCGCGGCGGTCTATTCCCCCGACGACGTATTCTCAGATCTGCCGGAAAAAGAAGCGGCATATGTACTGGTGCTGCCGTAACAGAAGCGTCAGCACCGGAGATCCCCATTTGCATAATGGAAGCACTCTGAAATATGCAGCATATTCCATCCATCATTTGCTTGCACAAGTGCCGCCTCCCCTTACCATGCAGCGCATGGCAAGGGGAGGCTTTTTACGCGGCGTGTCCGTGTCAGCCCACAAGGGCTTGACAGAAGCACGAAAATGTGAAAAAATAAACGCAATACAAGGAAAGCAGGTGCCTTTAATGGAAGAAATGACGACCGGCCTGTGCCCGAATTGCGGGCATGCGCTGCAGATCCCGGCAGAACTGGAGAGTTTCTCGTGTATGTACTGCGGCGAGCGTCTGACGAAGCGGCAGCTTCTTACACAGGCGGCTGCGGCGCAGCGTTCGGATGAAGACTGTGCTGCAAGCTATGACCGCGCCGTGGCGCGGCTGGGCTGGTGCGTGAAGAACTTCCGCGGCTATCAGAAGAAGATCCTGCGCGACGCGTTTTTTGAGGCCTTTGAAACATATGAAACCGGCTGCGCGCCGGTCATTCAGGAACTGAACAACGGAATAACCCCCGAGCGGCAGACAGAACTGCTTGACCAGGCGGCCGAGGCGATGCTGGACGAACTTTCCGCAGGCTGGGAGAAGAAAACCGACATGGATGATGAAAAGATCATTCTGGCAATCTTCTTCGTGCCGATGGTGCGCAAGCTTCAGCTGCCGGTCAGCGAGGAATTTGTGACACTGCTGCAGAAAAAGTGGGTCGAGCGGTATCCGAAATCCCCGTTCTATTTGGGCGACTACGACTCTATTTCCGGCGGCTTCCGCAAAAAGTTCCTCGGTCTGTGCTTCATCACGACCGCCGTCTGTCAGGAACTCGGCAAGCCGGACAACTGTGCGGAACTCACTGCCTTCCGCGCCTTCCGCGACGGCTATCTTGCGTCGCAGCCGGACGGCGAAGCGCTCATCCACGAGTACTATAATATCGCGCCGGGCATCGTGACGTGCATCAACACCTGCTCAGACCGCCATACGACCTACGCCCGCATCCGCGAGGAGTATCTGGCCCCGTGTTATGAGGACCTGCTGGCCGGCCGCAATGAGCGCTGCAAGACGCGCTATGTGCAGATGGTCCGCGATCTGGAACAGGAATATCTGAGTTGACACCGATCCCGCCGCAGGCGCCTCAGCCTTGCGGGGCTCAGCAGTGAATCTCAATCGAACGGAGACATTTTTATGGACGCAGTCGCGCTGCAGCATGTAGAAAAATCCTATACATCTTATTCAAGCGAAATCGTCATCACTGGTCAGACGCGCCAGAGCCGCACGCGGCAGGTCCTGCGCGATCTTTCCGTGCGCTTCCCTATCGGGCAGCTTACGGTCATCGTTGGCCGCAGCGGCTGCGGCAAGAGTACGCTATTAAAGCTGCTGGCCGGGAAGGAGCAGCCGGACGCGGGACAGATCGACATGCCGCAGGGCTGGCACAGCGCGCTTCTGAGCCCGGACCCATATGTCATCACATGGACAAACGTGCAGCGAAATGTTGCCATGGCCTGCGGCGTAGGAAAGACGCCGGAGGAACGGTATGAAAAGGCCGCTGATTTTGTTCGGCTTGTCGGCCTACAGGACTACGCCGACCTCACCCCGCCAGAACTTTCCACGGGCATGAAGCAGCGGCTTGGTCTTGCGCGGGTGCTGGCCAGTCAGGCGCAGCTGCTTTTGATGGACGAACCGTTTGCCTCGCTGGATTTTCTGACGCGCGGCGAACTGCAATCGCAGCTGCTCGCCATCCAGAAAAAGCTTCCGCGCACCATCGTCCTTGTCACGCACCAGTTGGAAGAGGCACTGCTCCTCGGGCAGAAAATCGTCGTCATGCACCCGGACAGCACCATCCGCGAATTTGATCTGTCTGCCCTTCCCTACCCGCGTGATGTGGAGCAGCCCGCGCTGCGCGCGCTGAAGTCCGAGATTACAGACGAATGCCGCAGGCCCAGCACATCCGCATAAAAAACAGGAAAAACCGCCGGTTCCCACATGGGGACCGGCGGTTTCTGGACGATGGAGATCAGACCTTTTCCTTGACCTTTGCGGCCTTGCCAAGACGGTCGCGCAGATAGTACAGCTTTGCGCGGCGAACCTTGCCGTGGCGGACGCACTCGACATCAACGACGTTGGGCGCGTGGATCGGGAAAACCTTCTCGCAGCCGACACCGTAGGAGATGCGGCGGACGGTGATGGATTCTTCGATACCGCCGTGCTTCTTGGCGATGACAGTGCCCTCGAAGATCTGAATTCTTTCGCGGGAACCTTCCTTGATTTTGACATGAACGCGAACGGTATCACCGACCTGAACTTCAGGCAGCTCCTGCTTCATGTACTGGCTGGTCAGAGCCTTCATGAGATCCATAATTGTGTCCTCCTTCAAATTAAGAACGTTCATACCGCAAGGAAATGCCGCTGCACCTTCGTGCCGGCTGCGGCAGAGGACCATCCTTTTCACAGACCAATGTATTTTAGCACACGAGCCGCAGAAAATCAAGCGTTTTTTCAGGAAAATCCGCTTGTTTTTATCTGTTCCGCGCTCTATAATAATGTCTGCCATATTGTCTGTAAAGGAAGCGAATGCCATGGCGTCCAGAAAACGAATCGTTCTTTGCTATATCCTCCTGCAGGCCAGCTTCTGGGGCATGATCAGCTCCATCTGCGCCTATCAAGCCGCGATCGTCCTCGACCGGGGCTTTACGACCGGACAGGCCGGAATCTTCTGCGCGCTGTGCTATCTGGCAAGCCTGTTTACACAGCCGGTCATCGGCGGCTGGGCTGACCGGCACCCGAGCGTCCCCATCAAGCGGCTGCTGATCATCATGCTGCTGCCCGCCGCCGCGCTCAATCTTGTCTTTTATTTCACGCGCCCCGGCTTTCTGCTCACAGCGCTAATCATTTTCCTATTCGGCGTACTGGAAACGAACTCCTATCCGCTGATCGACTCGATGGGCATGCAGTATGTGAACGCAGGCGTGGAGATCCCCTACAGCTTCGCGCGCGGGATGGGGTCGCTGACCTACGCAGTTTTATGCGTCGTGACGGGCCTGCTGACGGCGCGGTTCGGCATGCAGACAGCGCTTCTGGCGCACTGCGCCGAGCAGCTTCTGCTGCTGGTCTGCCTGCTGGCGTTCCCGAGCATTCCGGCGCGTCTTTTGCCGCAGCCGCAGGCAAAGGCGGCCTCCGGCCATTCGATCTGGCAGATCTTAAAGGAAAACAAGGTCTTTACGCTCATGCTGATTGCCTGCTTCTTCGGCATGATGGGCGTGATGCCGATCAGCAATTTCCTCGTCTCGCTTGTAAACAGCCACGGCGGCGGCAGCACAGCGCTCGGCGTCGCGCAGTTTTTGATGGCCGCCTCGGAGCTGCCGTCGGCACTGGTGTTCGGGCTGCTACAAAAAAAGATGAGCAGCGCGAAAATCCTGCTGATCTCGATCATCTTCATGGTGGTCAAGCCGCTGCTGATCCTCGCGTCCGGCTCGCTTGGCATGCTGCTGGCCGTACAGCCGGTGCAGATGCTGGGCTACGGCCTGTTCTTCCCTGCCTCAGTCTATTTTGCCAATGAATCGGTCTCCCCTGCCGACCGGGTACAGGGCCAGTCCATCCGCACAATTCTCGCCATCTCGCTCAGTACGCTGCTGGGCAGTCTCGTCTCCGGGTATCTGATCGACCTCGGCGGCACGACGCTCATGCTCTGGTTCTCGACCGGCTGTGCGTCCATCGGCGTGCTGATTGCGCTCGGTGCGCTGGCTGTGCAGAAAAAATCGGTGCGCGTGTAAGCCTCCGGAGGTTCCCATTATGTCCAACATTCTTGTTTTTGTATTAGAACTCATCGGCACTGTCGCGTTTGCCGTTTCCGGCGCCATTGTCGGCATCAAAAAGCAGATGGATCTGCTCGGTGTGATCGTCCTCGGCGTCTGCACGGCGGTCGGCGGCGGAATTGTCCGCGACCTCATTCTCGGCATCACGCCGCCCGCGACGTTTCAGGATCCGGTCTACACACTCACGGCGGCCGCCGTGTCCGTTCTCATGTTCCTGCCGCATGTGCGCGCCCGTGTCGGGCGGCATGAGCCGGTCTTTGACCGGCTTCTGCTGGTGATGGACGCGGTCGGCCTTGGCGTGTTCACGGTTGTCGGCGTCCAGTGCGCATACCGGCAGACGGAACACTATACGCTGTTCCTGACCGTTTTCGTCGGCCTCATTACCGGCGTGGGCGGCGGCGTGCTGCGCGACGTGTTCTCCGGGGAACGGCCCTATATCTTTGTTCGGCATTTCTACGCCTGCGCGTCAATTATCGGCGCGCTCATCTGCGCGCTGTGCTGGAACCGGCTGGGTGCGAACGCGGCCATGCTCTTCGGCGCAGCAGCCATCGTTGTGCTGCGCCTGCTGGCAGCATATTACCACTGGAGCCTGCCGAAGTCTGACTACCACGACGATACGCAGACTCCCACCGCACTGCGGAACTGACAACTCAGAAGCTGGAGAAACCATGATGACAAATAAAAAGTTGAATTATCTCGAAGTTGGAAAAGAAGCGGCAATCTTGACCGCAGCGGTGGCAATCATTGCGGCGGCAGTCTTCTTTTTTCTATCTCCAAGCCACACCTCTGTCAGCAGCATATCCGGTCTTGGAATCGTGCTGTCCAATTTTATTCCGCTTCCACTGTCGGCCATCACAATGATTTTGAATATCGTCCTTCTGATCATCGGCTTCCTGACCTGCGGCAGAGAATTCGGAGCAAAGACCGTCTATACAAGCATCACGCTCCCGCTGTTTCTAGGACTGTTTGAAATCCTGTTTCCGGATTTTGAATCCATGACCGGCAGCCAAGAGTTGGACGTACTCTGCTATATTCTGGTCGTCAGCATCGGTTTGAGCATCCTTTTCAATCGGAACGCATCGTCCGGCGGACTGGATATCGTGGCAAAAATTCTGAACAAATACCTGCGCATGGATTTAGGAAGAGCCATGTCTCTGTCCGGTATGTGCGTGGCACTGTCCGCAGCGCTTGTCTACGACAAGAAAACCGTGGTTCTGAGTATCCTCGGCACATATTTCAACGGGATTATTCTGGATCATTTCATTTTCGACCACAACAAAAAGCGCCGCGTCTGCATCATCACCGAAAAGGAGGAGGCGCTGCGGCAGTTCATCATCAACGAACTGCACAGCGGCGCCACGATCTACGAGGCCATTGGCGCATACAATTTGCAGAAACATAACGAGATCATCACCATCGTCGATAAAAGCGAGTACCAGCGGCTGATGACCTTCATCAACCGCGAGGACCCAAAGGCGTTTATTACGGTCTATAACGTCTCCAATATGCAGTACCAGCCGAAGATCTGGAAAAAGTGACAATTTAGAATTTCAGGAGGCAGCTATGCTGAACAACAAAGGATTTGACCTGTGGGCAGATGGATATGACAAAAGTGTCGGTCTTTCTGACGAAGCGAATACCTACCCGTTTGCCGGATACAAAAAGGTACTTGCCGCAATTTTTCAGACTGTCATGCAGACCCCAAACGCTTCTGTGCTGGACATTGGGTTTGGAACTGCCGTGCTGACGGCAAGGCTGTATGAACAGGGCTGCACCATTTACGGACAGGATTTCTCGTCCAGAATGCTCGAACTGGCGTCCGAAAAAATGCCGGGCGCGCATTTATATCAGGGCGACTTTACGCAAGGTCTGGTAGAACCGCTGCAAAACCCCCGCTATGACTATATTGTCGCAACCTATGCGCTGCACCATTTGACAGACACGCAGAAGGTCGTATTCCTGTCCGCGCTGCGCGGCTGTCTGAACGAAAACGGAAAAATTCTGATCGGCGACGTTGCGTTTGAAACCCGCGACGCTCTGAACCGGTGCAGGCAGGAAGCGGGAGCGCATTGGGACGACGATGAAATTTATTTTGTCGCGGAAGAAATAAAAAAGGATTTTCCAGACCTTTTATTTACGCAGCTATCCCCCTGCGCCGGTGTTCTGACAATCAGCAAGTGATTTGTAGGGGCCGACGACTCTGTCCACCGTGCGCAGAGAGCACCTGTTCTACAGAAATCCCCCAGTGCCCCGTATGCACTGACATATTGCAATGTAGGGGCCGATGCCCACATCGGCCCATTGGGAAGTTACGAATTCGCCGCAGATTTCCGTAGAAACAGTGCATTCTGCCGGGCCGATGTGGGCATCGGCCCCTACGGCGAATGGAGGAACAATATTTGGAGGGCTTATGAAACAGGTTCTTTTAAGCGCAGACGGCGAGATCAGCGTGTACTGTGTTCCGGATGCAGTGGCGGATGATCTCGAAACATACTGTCTGGAGTTCAGCTGTCATTGGCTGCACGAAAGCCCCGATGCTGCAAGGTATCGGGTGAAACGGGGTTCTGCGGTCGTGGTATGCTATACCGAAAAGGACTTTATCGAGTATCTGAACCGTTATATCTGCACAGATCCGTCTTCGCTCGTCACAACACTTCACAATGTATATTGCAAAGAGGAACTGCCGGAGAAATACCGCGGCCTGCCGTATTTCAATTTTTGACTTTAGAAAAACTCCTCCGTATGCCGCGGCATACGGAGGAGCGTTTTTTACTGTCTGGATTTCATCAGGGCACGCATTCTGGCTGAATGGTCGAGTTGGCGCTTGCGCATACGGAGGTTTTTCGGCGTGACCTCCAGCAGTTCATCGTCGGCAAGGTATTCCATGCACTGCTCAAGCGACAGAACCGTCGGCGGAACGAGGCGGATGGCGGCGTCGGAACCTGCCGCGCGCATATTGGTCAGCTGTTTTTTCTTGCAGACGTTGACGGCCATATCCTCATTGCGGTTGCACTGACCGACGATCATACCGGCATAGACTTCCACGCCCGGCCCGATGAACATCGAGCCGCGGTCCTGCACGCCGCCAATGCCGTAAGCGGTCGTCTCTCCGGTTTCAAACGCGACGAGCGAACCGGTCAGACGGCGGGGAATCTCGCCCTTGACGGGTGCGTAGCTGTCAAGCGTCGAGGCCATAATCCCCTCGCCTCTCGTATCAGTCAAAAACTCGTTGCGGTAGCCGAACAGGCCGCGCGTCGGGACGAGGAATTCCAGCCGCATGCGGCTGCCGATCGGGGTCATGGAGACGAGATCGCCCTTGCGCTGGGAGATTTTATCGATCACGGAGCCGACGGAATTTTCCGGCACATCCGCGATCATGCGCTCAATCGGCTCGCAAAGCTTGCCGTCGATGGTCTTATTCAGAACGTGCGGCGTGGACACCTGGAACTCATAGCCCTCGCGGCGCATCGTCTCGATCAGGATAGACAGGTGCATCTCGCCGCGGCCTGCAACGTTAAAGGCATCGGTGCCCATCTCTGTCACATGCAGAGAGACATCCTTGAGCAGTTCTCTTTGCAGACGGTCACGCAGGTTGCGGGACGTGACGTATTTGCCCTCGCGGCCCGCAAACGGAGAATCGTTGACGGAGAAGGTCATTTCGATGGTCGGGTCGGAGATCTTGACGAATGGCAGCGGCTCAACGGTTTCCAGATCGCAGAGCGTACGGCCGATGGTGATATCCGAAATGCCGGAGAACGCGACGATCTCGCCGGCAGATGCCTGCTGGATGGGGCTGCGGCCAAGGCCGGTAAACTCGTACAGGGCGACAACCTTTTCCTTCTTCTTGACGGACGGGTCGTGGTAATCGCAGACGATGACCTCCTGGTTCTGGTGGATCGTGCCGCGTTCGATGCGGCCGATGCCCATACGGCCGACAAATTCGTTATAGTCGATGGACGAGACGAGCACCTGAAGCGGCCCGTTTTCATCGCCCTTCGGGGGATCGATATAGTTGACGATTGTCTCAAACAGCGGGATGAGATCGGTGCCCTTGTCGTCGGGGCCGTAGGAGGACGTACCTTCGCGGGCGGAGCAGAAAATTGTCGGGGAATCAAACTGTTCTTCGGTCGCATTGAGATCGAGCAGCAGTTCGAGGACCTCGTCCATGACCTCATGCACACGGGCGTCCGGGCGGTCAATCTTGTTGACGACAACGATAACCTTATGGCCAAGTTCCAGCGCCTTCTGCAGCACGAAGCGCGTCTGCGGCATGGGACCCTCCGCCGCGTCAACGAGCAGCAGAACGCCATCAACCATCTTCAAAATACGCTCGACCTCGCCGGAGAAATCGGCGTGGCCCGGGGTATCGACGATGTTGATCTTATAGTCTTTATAATGGACAGCGGTATTCTTGGCGAGAATGGTGATGCCGCGCTCGCGTTCGAGATCGCCGGAGTCCATCACGCGGTCAACGACCGCCTGATTCTCACGGTACACGCCGCCCTGCTTGAGCATCTGATCGACCAGCGTGGTCTTGCCGTGGTCAACGTGCGCGATGATTGCAATATTCCGAATTTTATCCTGCGTCATACTTGGCGCCCCTTCCTTCTTTGCCTGAATAAAAATCTCACAAAAAAGAATTTTAACACAGACATCTTGGAAATACAAGATTTTTCTGCGAGAAAATCGTGCAAATTTGCCGCTTTCGTGTGGGATTTTTTGTGAAACCGCACAATCCGGCCTCGCAGCGCATACGATGAGGCGAAGGAGGGAGATCCCATGCAACCACTCACGGAAAAACAGGCGCAGCGGGTCTGGAGCCGCGTGATGAGCGCGCAGGCCGTGCCTGCTGCCCAGATGAACGAGCAAATCGGCTCCGGCAGCGCTGCGGCCGGTTCCCTGACGCCCGAAAAGCTGCTTGAACTGATTGCGGACGAACGCAATGACAGCGCGCTCTATGCGCACCTCGCCTGCCGCATGAAGGGCAAGGCACAGGCGATGCTGCGTGAAATGGCCCGGCAGGAGGCCTGCCACGCGAAGCAATTCGGCGCGGTCTATTTTCTCAAGACCGGCAAAAAGGCCTGCCCCGGCAGGCCGGAAGCGCCGTGCGTCACCTGTATCAACGAGACGCTCCGCCAACGCTATTCCGAGGAGCACACCGCGCACGAGGCATATGAGACGCTTGCCGAGAACGCCGGAACGCACCGCTGCATGCTGCTGAGAATTGCTGAAGAGGAATGCGAACATGCGCAGATGATCCTGTGCATCCTGCAGACCTGTCTATAACGCTCCATACACAACCGGCCCGCTGCAACATGCAGCGGGCCGTAGCCTTTCAAAACAGCCGCAGAAAATCATGCCTGTTCAGCAGTTCCTGTTTCAGCGTTGTGCACTTATTTCAGCTTCCACGCGAGGTCGTTCAGGAACAGTTCCTGCTCCAACCCCTCGACCGTGGTGTCCTTCGTGATGTGGACGAATTCAATTTCCATCATTCTTGCCCAGTCGCGCAGCTGCTCGGCAGTCACGTCGTAGCTCAGGACAGTGTGATGTGCGCCGCCCGCTGTGATCCAGCACTCGACGCCGGTGGTGAGGTCGGGCATCGCGCGCCACATAACGCGGGCGACCGGCAGGTTCGGCATGGGCATAATGGGCTTGACAGCCTCAATATCCTGCACGATGAGGCGCAGTCTGCCGCCCATGTCGATGAGGCTTGTGACAACGCCCTTGCCCGCTTTGCCCTCGAAGACGAGGCGGGCGGGGTCTTTTTCGTTCATGCCGATGCCGAGGAAGTGCGTCTCGATGCGCGGACGGCCGGCTGCCACGGACGGGCAGACCTCCAGCATATGCGCGCCGAGGGAATACTCCTGGCCCTTGACGAGATGATAGGTGTAGTCCTCCATGAACGCGGACGCGCCGTTGCCGTTTTCGCCCATGGCTTTCAGGATGGCGGTCATCGCTGCGACCTTCCAGTCGCCTTCGCCGCCGTAGCCGTAGCCCTGCGCCATGAGGTGCTGGGACGCGAGGCCGGGCAGCTGTTCCATGCCATAGAGGTCCTGGAACGTGTTGGAGAAGGCTTTGCAGCCCTCCGCATCCATCATCTTCTTCATAGCGATCTCTTCGCGCGCCTGATAGCGGATGGCAGCGATATCGTCGGTCGCAAAATCGTACTTTTCGCGGTAAACGGCCATGAGCTCGTCAATTTCCGCTTCCGTGACGGCGTTCATTTCCTTGACCAGATCGCCAACGGCCCATGTGTTGACTTCCCAGCCGAGTTTCTTCTGGACTTCGACTTTATCGCCCTCGGTGACAGCCACGTTGCGCATATTGTCGCCGAAACGCATGACTTTCATGTTCTTCGAGACGGCGACGCCGATGGCGGCCTTCATCCAGCTGCCGATGCGGGCCTGCACATCCTCGTCCTGCCAGTACCCAGCGATAATCTTGCGCGGCTTGCGCAGGCGCGCGCCGATGAAGCCGTGTTCCCGGTCGCCGTGCGCGGCCTGATTGAGGTTCATGAAGTCCATGTCGATTTCTTCATTGGGAATCTCACGGTTATACTGGGTCGCAAAGTGCAGCCACGGCTTCTGGAGCATATCCAGGCCGTTGATCCACATTTTGGACGGGCTGAATGTATGGCACCATGTGACGATACCGGCGCAGGAATCATCATAATTAGCCTCTTTTACGACCTGCGTGATCTCAGCGCTGGATTTGGCTGTGACCTTATATTTGAGCGGATACGGCAGGACGGCGGACAGCTTCTGCGCCATCTCCTCCGCACGCCGTGCGACAGTCGTCAGAACATCCTCGCCGTAGAGCGTCTGCGAGCCGACGATAAACCAGAATTCATAGTGTTTCATATTTGATATCTCCTATTGAAATACGGTGTAATGCCTGTAAAGGCGCTTATTCGTCCTTGTTTTTGCGCGACAGGACCAGACTTTGAATCACGAGGAACAGGCAGATCATGGCTGCGACTGTGATATTCGTCCACCATGCTTCATCAAGTCCCAGCGAGGAGACGATATTCTTGATCGTACTCAGGGACAAGACACCAAAGAGCGTGCCGATGATGTTGCCGACGCCGCCGGTCAGCATCGTGCCGCCGATGATAGAGGACGCGATGGCGTTCATTTCCGCGCCGCTTGCGTGCGACGGGGAGCCAGAGCCGACATGCAGGAAGTACACAAAACCGCCGATGCCCGCGAGAATGCCGCAGATGAGGTGCGCAAGGAACTTCGTGCGCTTGACGTTGATGGCCAGCATATTGGCGCTGTAGCTGTTGCCGCCGACCGCGTAGACACTTCTGCCGAACTTCGTCCAGCGGAGCACCACAAACAAAACCGCCACAACCACCAGCGCCACCACAACGCCAATCTCCACATAGGCGGGGACATACGCGCCAAGTTTATTGACGGAGCCCATACCGGGCACATAGATGCGCGTTTCCTTGAGTGCCTTAAATGCTGCGTTTTCCACGTTAAACTGTGTCGCGTTGACGATGGTCGTCATACCCTTGGCAAAGAACATGCCCGCAAGCGTGACGATGAACGGTTGAATTTCAAGATAGGCAATCAGGAAGCCTTGCACAAAACCAAACGCCGTGCCGATGCCGAGGGCCAGCAGGATGGCCGTCAGGACGGTACCGCCCTGATAGTCGAGATTGACCGCGCAGCTCATGCAGACAAGCGCGGTAAGCGTGCCAACGGAAATGTCGATGCCGCCCGTGATCATGACGAGGCTCATGCCGCACGAGAGAATGAGCAGCGCTGCGTTTTCGTTGAGAATGTTAAAGAAGGTCTGCGGCTTTTTGAAGCCGGAGCCAAGAAACAGCACCGCGCACACATACATAACGACAAAAACGCAGATTGTGATGATCAGCAGCAGCTTTGCGTCTGTCAGACGGCCTTTGTGCGCAAGTGAAGGCGCTTTTGTTTTATTCCGCATGGGTGCCAGCCTCCTTCTTCTCTTCGGTTCTGTGCCGCTTTTTGAGCGCTTCCAGCTTTTCGCGGACAGTCGGCGCGCTCAGCACGACGAGGATGATGACCACGACTGCCTTGTAGGTCGGCAGTGCGCTGGAAACGACATTGAACTTGAACAACGTCGTGGTGAGGAACTGGATGACATACGCGCCGAGGACGGAGGCCCAGATGTTGAACTTGCCGCCCGAGAGCGCGTTGCCGCCAAGTGCAACAGCCAAAATCGCGTCCATTTCGATGTCCTTGGCCACAACGGAATAGTTGATGGTGGAGAAGCGGCTGACCTTGATAAAGCCCGCAACGGCCGCGCACAGGCCGAGAATGACGTAGGTCAGGAACTTTACGAACTGCGGGTGGATACCGTTGAGCCGCGCGGCACTGGCGTTGATGCCGACTGCCTGCGAATAAAGCCCGATATTCGTGAACCGCAGCAGCGCCCACGCGAGTATCATGCAGATCACGGCAATGAAAATCGGCGTCGGAACGGCCACGCCCGGCAGGAAATTGCCGTAATACGCAAACGACGGATCGAAGATCATGGGCAGTTCGTTGTTATTGATCCATGCAGCAATGGAACGACCGGCCGTGTAGAGAATCAGCGTGGCAACCATCGGCTGAATTTTGAAAACAGCAACGAGCGTGCCGTTGAACGCGCCGAAGAGCATAGAGACGACGCAGCAGGCCAGAAATGCCACAATGATCGGCGCCTGCAGCGTATCCGGGCGCGAATTCGTGCCGCACAGCACGCGAAGGACGACGCTGCCCGCAATAGCGATGGCGGAGCCGACGGAAATATCCTGTCCGCCGGAGGCCGCTGTCACAAGCGTCATACCGATGGCGAGAATGACAAGTTCGGATGCGTTATCGAGGATTGTGATCAGGTTGCCCGTCAGGACCAGATCGCCGAGGCTGTTTTCCTTCAGCGTAATGGCGAAGAACGAGGGGTCTGCGATAAAGTTGAATACGATCAAAATCAGAAGTGCAGCCAGCGGGATAAAAATCTGCTTGCGCATCAGCCGGGCAAGGAAGCTGCCCTGCGGTTTTTCGGTTGTCCGGGTCATTCCTGTTCACCTCCGGCAATGGTTTTCATGATGCTGCTCTGGTTGAGGGCGCTGCCGCGCAGTTCGCCGACGACCTGCCGGTCGCGCATGACGACAAGGCGCGAGCAGACGCGGAGCATCTCGTCGATTTCGGACGAGATAAACGTCACGCTCTTGCCCTCTGCGGCAAGCTGCAGAACAAGCTTCTGAATCTCGACCTTTGTGCCGACATCGATGCCGCGCGTCGGCTCGTCGAGGATCATATAGACGGGATTCGCCAGCAGCCAGCGCGCCAGAATGACCTTCTGCTGATTGCCGCCGGAGAGCGCCTTGATGGGCGTGTCGGTTGAGGCCGTCTTGATGCTCAGGAGTTTGATATACTCCTCGGCGTATTTTTCCGCCTTTGCCTTGGAAATGGGATGGAAGAAGCCGTCGAGCACCTGCCGCGCGAGAATGATATTGTCGCGCACAGAGAGGTCTCCGATGATGCCGTCGCGCTTGCGGTCCTCGGGCAGATAGCTGATGCCGTGCTTCATGGCGCGCAGCGGCGAGGTAATCTTCACCTGCTTGCCGTCCATCTTCACGGTACCGCCGGAGACATGATCCGCGCCGAAGATCGCGCGCACGGATTCGCTGCGCCCGGAGCCGAGCAGACCCGTAAAGCCGTTGACCTCGCCCTTGCGGATGGAAAAATCAAACGGGCGAACGCCTGCCGCACTGGAAAGCCCGGCTGCCTCATAGACGACCTCCGCGCCCTCAAGCGCGTCTGCGGCGCCTTCGCTCTTGATCTCGGACAGATCATCGAGTTCCTTGCCGAGCATCTTGGACACAAGCTGCACACGCGGCAGGTCGGCAATCTTGTATTCGCCGACAAGTTTGCCGTCGCGCAAAACGGTAATACGGTCGCAGACGGCGTAGACCTGCTCGAGAAAATGCGTAACAAAGATAATGCCGACGCCGCGTGATTTGAGGTCCAGCATAAGTTTGAAGAGTTTTTCAACCTCCTGCTCGTCAAGAGAGGATGTCGGCTCGTCGAGAATAAGGACCTTGCACTCCATATCGACTGCGCGGGCAATGGCGACCATCTGCTGCACGGCAATGGAGCAGCTGGACAGCTGCTGCGTGGGCGCGGCGGGAATGCCGAGCGACTCCAGGAGTTTTTTCGCGTCCGCGTTCATTTTGCGCCAGTTTGTAAACACGCCCTTTGTTCTTCCAATGTATAGATTCTCTGCCACAGTCAGATTCGGGCAGAGGGTGATTTCCTGATAAACCGTACTGATGCCCGCTTTCAGCGCGTCCTGCGTCGTGCGGATCTGTACGGGCGTTCCTTCCATGGAAATGGTGCCCTCGTCTTTGGAATACACGCCTGTGAGCACCTTAATAAGCGTGGATTTGCCCGCGCCGTTCTCCCCCATCAGCGCATGGATTTCACCCTTGCGGAGCGTAAAATCCACGCCGTCAAGCGCGCGGACACCGGGGAAAAATTTGCAGATCCCCCGCAATTCCAGTAAAGCTGTTTCCTGCATTGTGTTCGCCTCCATAATGGCACGCTGCGTGCAGCGCGGATACACGGAATGCTCCATATACGCCGTGCCGCACGCAGCCATTTCAGTCTTTATGCGAAGTTCAGTGTTTGATTAAATGCCGTAGTTGTCAACGTCTTCCTGCGTGATAGTGGAAGCGTCGAAGCCCTTTTCGTCCATGACGATGGTCTTTTCAGCCGGGGCCTTGCCGTTTTCCAGATCCTTGATGATGGCGTCAATGTAGGAAGCCTGGAAGGGGTTGCACTGGCCGTCGTAGTTCCAGTTGCCGGCGAGCAGTTCTTCAAGCGCCCACTTGTTGCAGTCGAAGCCCATGACGATGACATCCTTGCCCACGCCGTGGGAGATGTTTGCCTTGTCCAGAGCCGCAACAGCGCCCTTGGCCATGTCGTCATTCTCAGCGTAGATGACGTTGAATTCCTTGCCGGAGTCGATGACGGACTGCACGATCTGCTGGGCAGTTTCGGCGTTCCACTCGGCGGTCTGCTGGGTCACCATGTTCCAGTTGTCATTGGCAGCGACCTGCGCGTCCAGCGCACCGGTACGGCCGATCTGGGCAGCGGAGCCCATGACGCCCTGAATGTGGATGATGTTGTAGGAGTCAAGGCCCTGAGAAGCCAGCCAGTCAACAGCGGTCTGGCCTTCCTTGGCCATGTCGGAGACGATGGAAGCAACATAAAGGCTCTCGTCAGCGTCGATGGTGCGGTCAAAGAGGATGACCTGGATACCGGCAGCCTGTGCGTCCTGCAGGACGGAATCCCAGCCGGAGGTACCAGCGGCGGAGATCAGCAGATAGTCAACCTCGTCCTGGATGAACTTCTGGGCAGCAGCGATCTGCTCGTCGTTCTTGAGGCTGTAGGCGAAGGAAGCGTCATAACCGTTTTCCTCGGTGAACATCGCCTTCAGATCCTTGTCGTTGGCGGTGCGGTAGCCGGATTCGTTGGGATCGTTGTTGATGATGCCGACCTTGATGAGTTTGCCATCGGAAGCGGCAGGTGCGTCGGAAGCGGTGTCTGCGGAGGTATCGGCCGGAGTCGTGTCGGCGGGCTTCTGCGCACAGGCGCAGAACGCGGCAATCATGGTGATTGCCAGAAGCAGAGCAAGAATCTTTTTCATGATTTGTTTCCTCACTTTCAAATTGTGTTGGTTTTTCACAGGTCTTACAGGTGTTCGCCTGTTATGGCTTTATTTAAGCGTGTGGAGAGACAAAAATCAATCTGACGAACAAGTTCTGCGCCAAATTCGGCGCAGCGCGCAGACAGCTTTTGTCCGTATTCCGCCAAAAACGGACAGCTCTTTGGAAACTGCTCTGTTTTTACAGTATTTATTTTATTTTCTTCCGATTGATGCACCTGTTTTGTTTGTTTTTTTCTGTCTCCGTCTTGATGCTGCTGCGAAGTATGTTTTTGTACAGCACTGACAAAATGCTAAGTTCTGTGCAAGGCTTGTTTGATTTTTTCTGTAATTGTTTGAAAATTTCTTAAAACTTTCTCTGTTTTCCTCGTGTTGTCCGCAAAAGCGCAGAATTTCTTTCGGCTGTCTGACAAATCTCCGAAAGAAAACAAACAAATCCGGCAATGCGGTTTGCGGATGGCTGTGGTACAATGGAAGCGAACGCAGCCTCGGCAGCAGAAAGCAGCGAATTTCGCATATATTGTCGGCGAATTCGCAGGCATCCGCACATTCGGTTGTAGGGGGCGATGTGGGCATCGGCCCCCTACAACGAATGTGTAAGTGCTTGCGTTTTTGCTACAGGCTTCTAAAATACGAGACAGGAGGCGGGTGCGTATGGCGCCGAAATATGAGCAGCTGGTAATGGCGCTCCGGCAGACGCTGCCGCAGTGGTACGCAGACGGCCAGCGGAAACTGCCGTGCGAACAGGAACTCGCTGCGCAGTTTTCTGTCAGCCGCCAGACACTCCGGCAGGCGCTTGCCGTGCTGGAGCAGGAGGGACTCATTGAAAAACGCCGCGGCAGCGGCAGCTTTCTCTGCCCGGCGGCAGCCAATCAGGACCGGCGCATCGCCGTGATTGCGACCTCGCTCAGCGACTACATTTTTCCGTCACTGCTCAAGGATATTCAGGCATGCCTTTCCGTACAAGGCTTTTCCGTCGTCATTCACGCCACGGAAAACTCCATCCATCGTGAGCGCGAGATCCTGCAGCAGCTGCTGCTCGATCCCCCGGCAGGGATTCTGGTTGAGGGCTGCAAGACAGCGCTGCCGAATCCAAACGCCGAACTGTATCAGGCGCTCCGGCAGCGCGGACTGCCTATGACCTTCCTGCACGGAAGCTGCCGGGAACTGCCCGACGCATTCTGCGTCGGCGACGACAATTACGGCGGCGGCTATCTGCTGGCCGGACACCTCATCCGGAACGGGCATCAAACAATCGCCGGGATTTTCAAATCCGACGATGCACAGGGGCCGGAGCGCTATCACGGCGTGGTCTGCGCGATGCGCGACGCCGGACTTTTCCCGCTCGATGAAAATTTCCTCTGGTTTTCCAGCTTTCAGCGCTACCAGCTTGTCGAACTGCAGGATGAAAGCATGCTGCAAAATTTTCTGCGGCAGCAGCTGGGCAGCTGCACTGCCGTCGTCTGCTACAATGACGAGATTGCCTTTCATCTCATCCGAACGCTTCTGCGCGCGGGAAAGCGCGTGCCGGAGGATATCGCCGTCGTAAGCTTTGACAACAGTTACTACAGCACCTTCGGCCCTGTCAGCATCACCTCGGCCGGACATGATCCACACGCCATGGGCCATGCCGCAGCCGAGAATCTTCTCAGCCAGATCCGCCGCCAGTCCTGCAAGAGCATCCGCCTGCCATGGGCACTATACGCCCGGCAAAGCGGCTGATCGAATAAAAACGCGTGCATCCGGACTTCGGATGCACGCTGTTTTTAATATACACGGCTTTCCAGCAGTTCATCTGTGATGCGGTCGCCTGTAAAAAGCTGTTCCGGGACATACGACTGCTTTTCCGGCGTTTCGCCGCGCTCCAGCTGTTCGATGATCGCGCGCACGCGCGGCCCGTGGAGAGGGTTGCATTCGGCACAGAGGTCGATTTTTCCATCTTTACAGTAGGAAAGCGCCCGCCGTACCGCGTCGAAGGAAATGAGCGTCACGCCGCCGCTTCCGTAGACGATACCCAATTCGTCCATCGCCTGCATGACGCCGAAGCACATATTGTCGTTCTCGCAGTAGACCACATCCGGCGCGGGATTGCTTTGCAGATAGGCAAGCGTCTCCTCATACGCCTTTGCCTGCGTGAAATCACCGTTCAAATGCTCAGCAACCGTCCAGCCCTTGTGCGCGGCTGCGCCCGCTTCCAGCGCGGCAGAGCGCTGAAGCTGCGCCGTGGAGCCGGGCGTTCCCTGCAAATGCAGGATCTGCACCTCCGCGTCTGCATTTTCGCGCGCCTCCAGCGTCTCTGCCAGCCACGCGATCGCCTCGTCGGCAGTCTTTCTGAAATCCGAGCCGACCCAGCTTGTATAGAGTGACACGTCACTGAGTTCCACCTGCCGGTCAACAATGATAACCGGAATGCCCGCTGCGCGCGCCTCCTCCAGCACGCTTTCCCAGCCCGTCTCTGTAACCGGCGCAAGCACGATGTAGTCCACATCCTGCTGGATGAAGGTGCGGATGGCCTTGAACTGGTTTTCCTGCTTCTGCCGGGCATTGTCAAACAGCAATTCAAAGCCGTTTTCCTCGCTCAGGCTCTCGCGCATAGACTCGGTGTTGGCCACGCGCCAGTCCGATTCTGCACCGACCTGCGAAAAGCCGACGGTAATGAGCGTCGTCTCCTCCTCCGGCGTCTGCCGGACATAGGGCATACAGCCCCCAAGCAGCAGAAGCGCCGGAAGGAGAAGCAAAAGAATCAGCCGTTTCATGCCTCCGCCTCCTCTCTAATTGGAAAGCGCAGCGTGACTGTCGTTCCGACGTTTGGCTCGCTTTCCAGTTCCATGGAGCACTGCGCGCCGTACAACAGCCGAAGCCGCCGGTAGACCGTCCGCAAGCCGAAGCCAACCTGTTCCTCCGTATCCAGACTCTGCCGCAGCTGCTGCAGGCGCTCGGGCGCCATGCCCGCACCGTCATCGCGCACGCAGATTCGGACATGTCCGTTCTCCTGCGCGGCATCGATGAGAATATGGCCCATGCCGCGGCGCAGCTTGATGCCGTGATAGAGCGCGTTTTCCACCAGCGGCTGCAAGGTCAGCTTTGGCAACACACAGCCGCGCAGTTCCGGCCGGACGCAGATCTCATAGCGCAGGATATCCCGGTAGCGCACCTGTTGGATCTCCAGATAGCTACGCACATGAATCTCTTCCTCGCCAAGCGTAATAATATCGCGGCCCTTGCTCAGAGAACTGCGGAAAAAATTTGACAGGCTTGTGACCATCTCGACAGCCTGTTCGTTCTTTCCTGTTTCCACAAGCCATATGATCGTATCGAGTGTATTATAAAGAAAATGCGGGTTGATCTGGCTTTGCAGCAGCGCCAGTTCCATCGCGCGCAGCTTGTCCTGCTCCTGCCGGTTGAGTTCCATCTGCTGCTGCAGATGCTGGGCCATCTGTTCCAGACTGCTGCTGAGCGCCTGCAGCGTCTCATCCTCGGCAACGACAGGCTCCCGCGCGGCAAGATCGCCCCGGCCAATCGACTGGGCGCGCTCGCGCAGCGCATAAATCGGCTGTGTGATGCTGCGGCTGATTGCCGCCGAGCGGCGCATCAGCACAATCACAAGAATCAGCGCGCCGACGGCGACCAGCCCCAGTTCCAACCAGAGCCGGGCCGTCAGTGCAGCCTGCAAAGAATCCAGATAGCCAGCCTCATGGTAGAGATAGGTATAAAAATACTGCTGGATCAATTCTGTGAGAATATAGATATTGGACTCCAGCAGTTCCATTCTGGCCTCGTAACCGTCTGTTTCGGTGATCTGCACGATGCGTTCGCGCAGATTTTCGCACAGATTGATCGCGCTCGTGATGGCCTTGCGGCTCTGCCGGTCCTGCGTGCCGGACAGGAGTTCCTGGCCGAGCGTCTTTGCCTCATCGACCTCCTGCAGCGGCAGCGTTTCGCCGTAACTGCTGTCAATGACATAGTAGTACATTTTAAGATCGACGTCCTCCTTGAAGTTCTGGTTGAACTGGGAGGCTCTAACGATATTCGCGGTGACAATGGAATACTGATGGTTATGCAGCAGCAAAATTGCCAGCGTTGCCACCAGAATCACGCAGACGAGCAGCAGCATGCTCCACAGCAGCCGCCGCAGCCTTCCGTCCAGCGACGGATGCGGCTCATTTCGCTTCATGCCCGTCTCCGTTTCCCGCGCGGTAGCTGCTCGGTGTGCAGCCCTGCGTTTTTTTGAACAGGAAGCTGAAGTAGCGCGGGTCGCGGTAGCCGACCTCATACGCAACCTCGCTCGACCGCTTGCCGGAATAGCGCAGCAGTTCCTTCGCGCGCTCCATCCGCTTTTCCGTCAGATATTCAACGAACGTCTGCCCCATCTCCTGGCTGAACACGCCGGAAAAATAGTTTGGGCTGATATTGGCAGCCTTCGCCACCGTATTGAGCGAGAGATTTTCGTCGGTATAGTTCTGGTCGATGTAGCGCAGCGCACGCTTGAGCATGGATTTATATTGATTGCCGGATTCCTCCTCGCGCAGATCAATGGCGCGGCGCAGAAGCGCGGCGCAGTTTTTTTGCAGCGAATCACGGTCAACATCTGTCGTAAGCATTTGCCTGGAGCCCAGCGGACGCAGGAATTCCTCCTGCGAGTAGCCGAAGCCTTTGGCTGCGCGGATGGCGCTGAAGCGCAGTTCCAGCAGCACATACTGCCGGAAGAGCATCGAATCCAGCGCGTTTCCAAAGGATGCAAGGTATTCCGATACAAAGTCCGGAATTTCCTCGCGCATGCCGGTCTGTAAGAAATTGCGGATAATAGCGGGATCCGCCTTGCTGGCATCGACCTCGTCGAGCGCCGGGAGCGCTCCGCGCTGCGGCTTTTGCAGCACGTCTGCTGTCAGGACATGCCGTTCCGGCAAAAGATGCCGGTAGGAAAGGATCGTATGCGCCTTGGCGTAGCAGCTGGGAAGTTCACTCAGACGGGCGACCGGTTCGCTGACCGCCGCGTACCACGCAAGCGCTTCGTCCCCGCCGCAGCGGCGCTGAATATTTTCCAGGCAACGGTGCACGGCGGCGTCCAGCCCCGCGGCGCTGCCCTTTACAATGACGCAGTAGGTCATAAGGTTGCACCGAAACAGCAGATATTCGCCATAGCGCAGAAGATACGCCATCAGTTCCTCCAGCCGCTCGGCCAGCGTCTGGGAATACTCTGCCGTGCCCTTGCTCTGCAGGGTCAGCAAAATCACGTTATAACCCTCGGCGTCAATGTCGATCTGCAGCTTCTTTGCCTGCTCGTAGATCTCGGAAACGCGCAGCGTGCCGGAGGTGATCTGTTCAAAGAACTTGCGGCGGGCATACTGCTCATATTCCTGCCCTTCCTGCTGAAACTGACGCAGATAGGCTTTCTGCTCCCGCTCCTCGTCGATTTTCCGGCTGACATCCTCCAGCGTTTTCAGAAGCGACGTCTTTGTCACAGGCTTAAGCAGATACTGCTCCACGCCGATCTCAATGGCCTCCTGCGCAAACTCAAAGTCGTTGTGTCCGCTGATGAGAATAATTCTTGTCTCCGGCAGTTCTGCGCAGACAAGCTTGCTGAGTGCCAGCCCGTCCATAAACGGCATTTTGATATCCGTAATCAGAATGTCCGGGCGCAGCTTGCGGATCTGCGGCAGCGCCAACTCGCCGTCGGGCGCATCGCCGCAGAATTCAAAACCGTACCGTTCCCAGTCGATGCAGTCGCGCAGCCCTTCCCGCACGACGCATTCGTCCTCTACCAGAAAAACCTTCAGCAATGCAATCACCTCAGAGTCATTGTACCATTCTTTCCCGGCATTTAAAAGAATTATTTCGCGTTTTGCTGCCGGTGTGTTCAACAATCAGAGCGGCAATCATCCGGACGAACACATCCGGTGCTTTCTTACAACGTTTCTTTGCAGTCTATTGACAGCAGTCGTCCGCACGGGTATCATAAAAACATACACTTAAATTGTAAATAAAGGATAAGGAGAAACCAGAACCCAATGGAAAATTACAAGTTTTCAACACTGGAATACAAACGTCCTGATCTGGAAGCGCGCCGCACACAGCTTGCCCAATGGAAAGCTGCCGTCCAACATGCAGAGGACTACGCCGCGCTGCGCGCGCTGATGCTTGAGATCGACCGCGAAACCTGCGAGCTGTTCACACAGTATTCCATCGCGCACATCCGGCATACGCTCGACACGCGCGACGAGTTTTATGAAGCGGAAATTCAGTATCTGCAGGACACGCTGCCCACGCTCAGCGGCGCAGAGGTCGCGCTCAGCGAGGCGATTGCCTCCAGCCCCTTCCGCCCGGATATCGAGCAGGAGTTCGGCAAGCAGTATTTTGTTTCCATGGATTTGCAGAAAAAGCTGTTCTGTGAGGCCAACATTCCGCTGCGCCAGCAGGAAAGCCGGCTGACCAACGAATATCAGAAGATCATGGCCACGGCGGAAATTCCGTTCGACGGCAAGACGCTGAACCTCTACGGTGTGCAGAAATACTTTGAGCATCCTGACCGCGCGATGCGTGCCGCCGCCGTCAAGGCGTATTCCAAGTTCTATGAGGCCAATGAGCCGCGTCTGGAGGAAATTTGGGACGAACTGATCAAAATCCGCAATCAGATGGGCAAAAATCTCGGCTACGAGAACTACATCCCGGTCGGCTATCTGGAGCAGGGCCGCACAGACTACGGTGAAAAGGAGGTAGCTTCCTTCCGCGAGCAGGTGCGCACATTCCTTGTCCCGCTGTGCCAAAAGCTTTATGACGCACAGGCAAAGCGTCTCGGCCTCGACCACGTCATGTGCTACGACGAAAAGCTGGTGTTCCCGGACGGCAACGCCGAGCCTGCGGGCGACGACGCCTTCATGGTCAAGACTGCGCAAAAGATGTACCACGAGATCAGCCCGGAAACGGGAGAATTCATCGATTTCATGATCGACCACGAGTTGATGGATTTGCAGAACAAGCCGGGCAAGGCCTCCACGGGCTATATGACGAGTCTGCCCAGCCTGAAAGCGCCGTTCGTGTTCTCCTGCTTCAACCACACGATTTTCGATATGCAGGTGCTGACGCACGAATTGGGCCACGCGTTTGCGGGCTACATGGCCATGCGCAGCCAGCCCATTTCGGATTATTACAGCGAATCGACCGATATTGCAGAGATTCACTCTATGTCCATGGAGCAGTTCGCTTACCCCTATGCCGAGTGGTTCTTCGGCGATCAGGCGGACAAGTTCCGCTTTGCGCATCTGCAGGAGGCGCTGACCTTCGTGCCCTTTGGCGTGGCCGTGGACGAGTTCCAGCATATCTGCTACGCGCATCCCGAACTGACGCCCAAGGAGCGGACGTATCAGTGGCATCTGCTGGAGGAAAAGTATATGCCGTGGCGCCGCTACGAAAACGACCCGTTCTTTGAACGCGGCGGCTACTGGTACCACAAGCTGCACATCTATCTGTATCCGTTCTACTATATCAACTATACACTCACGACCATGGGTGCAATGGAGTTCAAGAAAAAATACGCCGAGGATAAGGACGCCGCATGGCAGGATTATCTCAATCTCTGCAAAACCGGCGGCAGCCGCAGCTATCTGGAAACGCTGCGCTATGCGAATCTGTCTAACCCCTTCGAGGAAGGCTCTGTCGAGCGTGCCTGCGGATATGCGGAGAAAATTCTGCTCGAGCAGATCGCAGCGCAGGAGCAGTAAGCACAGCGCCTTGCTGCACACGGATATTCTGATTCCTACCTTACAAAATTTAAAAACCGGCGGAGAAGGCGCATGCCCTCTCCGCCGGTTTGTATTCTCATCCGGATATTCGTCAATTTGATTCTGCGGACGAACCGTTTGCTTTTGTTTTAAACGAGAGCCGCAGCCATTTTTTCGCGGCGTCCAGCCATGCGTGATCATACGCATGCACAGCGGTCGGCCGTTCAAGGGTCTGATCGTCGCACGTTGCAAGGCCGTGATCACCGAATGGGTAAACGTGCAGTTCAAACGGGATCTTATTGGCCGCCAGCGCCTGCACATAGAGCAGGCTGTTCGCAACTGGGACAGTGCTGTCTGCCGCGGTATGCCACAAAAACGCCGGAGGCGTATCCGCCCGAACTTGTTTGTCGCAGGAAAATTTAGCAATTTCCTCCGCTGTGCGCTGTTCTGTTCCGGTCAGGGCATTGATACTGCCCAGATGCGCCCACATGGGGTCCGCCGTGATGACCGGATAGCCGAGGATCGACGCCTGCACCGGCTTGCTGTCAGAAAAAACAGCCCGAACTTCCGCGCAGTCATAACTTGTTGCGTAATGTGCCGCCAGATGCCCGCCCGCGGAGAAGCCGAGAAGCGCAATGCGGGACACATCGCAATGCCATGCGGACGCATTCTGATGGATCAGTTCCATGCAGCCTGCTGCCTCCCGCAGTTGCGTGGGATAGCGGTGCGGCTCAGTGGAGTAATTCAGGATAAAGACGTGAAAGCCCTCGGGGAGAAAGTGCAGCGCGATCGGCTCGGCCTCCCGCTGGCTGCAATACTGATATCCGCCGCCCGGGCAGATGACCAAACAGGGGCGCAGCGCATGATCGCGGCCCATTTCCGTCAGATTGTCCGCAAGATAGGCCGTGACCGTCGCATCACAGCCATTTTCGCCAAGCGCCGGAAAATAATCTTTCAGATGCAGAATTTCATATTTCATGTGTTGCTCTCCATATGCAGTCTTTCTCCTTCGCAGAGATGCAGCCTCTGCTGCCGCTCATCATAGCACAGCCGCAGCGTTTTCGCAATGCAAAAAGTCCTGTTCCAGCTACCGGTCTTCTTCATATTCCTCTGCCAGCACCCAGAGGTCATACTCGCGTTTTGCCTTTTCCAGAGAAGTCGCTTCCTGCTTCAGCGGCTGCTCCTTCCGCTTCTGCCTGCCGCGCCGCTCTTCCCGCTCTGCTCGTTGCTTTTGAAACCACATCTTCAGCGCCCCGCTGCTTTTGCCTGATACTCCGCAGTCAATTCGAGATAGCCGCGCCCGTTATGCGCGATCCCCGCCCAGTCGAGAATGGCCGACAGAACAAACACCGGGTCAAAAACGGACATGCCCTCTTTTTTCCCGGCATAGTCCTTCGCAATGCAGCCAACGACCGTATCCTCTGTGCACTCGCCATAGCCCAATTTGTAGTTCCGTCCGTTGCCCTTTCTCGCCTTGCCGCCAGTTTGGAACAGGAGACGGACGATCACATCAAACACACGGTATTCATATGGCGGTGTAATCGGAAGTTCGTCGCAGGAGAAGCTTTTCCCGTCTGCGTTCGCCTGAATTACATATCGGTTGCCGTTGACGGACTGTACTGTCGCGCATCCGCCGCAGTCAATCAGCTTATTCTTAATGATGTCAGACGCATCGATGCTGTGATCATCCGCTCTTTGCAGCATACTTACATTCACCGGTTCCTTTCTATCCGTTGTTTTGTCTTCAAGCAGATTCAGTGCCTTCAACAATTCCTCCAGGCGTTTCTTTGCTGTCGGGTATGAGATCCCGAGTTTTCCCTGCACATCTTTCAAGCTTCCGCGGCAGGCCAAAAAAGTATACAGGAATTCTGACTGCGCGGCGTCAAGCCGGTCAAAGGCCGAAATACTTTCCTCCACTGGAAATTCCGCTCTGCAGGAAGGGCAGGACAGTCTGCTGATATACAGCTGTTCTCCGCACACCGGGCACGCGCTGTTTTTTATAAGTTTCATTTACTTCACCTCACGGCTATATAGTATCACACCATATTCACCTTGTCAATATATGATTTCAATATTTTTAATTTCTATTTCTCATAGTGCTTTGATTCTATTGGAATAACAACGGGGCGTAAACGCAAAAATCTGCGTTTACGCCCCGTTGTTTCATTCGTTATGCAAGTGTGCGCGCAAGCGAATCAACCTCTTGTCTCCTGGGAAATGGCGCGGATGGCGTTGAGGGCGAAACCGTGCTCTTCAAGGGTGATGACGCTGCCGCAGTACGGGCACTTGGCGCTGGCATTGATCTCAACCGGCGCGCCGCAGTTCGGGCAGTTGACGGTCTGCATGGGTTTGTCCTTTTCCGTCTTCGTGCCGGTCGTGCGGACAAGATCCCACTCGTAGACCATGAACTTCTCCTTGTCCTTGCTGCCGGAAACAAGATTGCCGGTCTTGTCATCGAGCGTGTAATCGACGATGCGCGTGTTCAGACGGGCGACGAGCACGTCGTTGCCGCCCTCCTGGCACCAGCCGCGGAAGTTTACAGACAGCACGGCAATACGCTCGATATAATTGGTCTGGCCCTGCTGCTTCTTGCGCTGAAGCTGGTTGTCCATCTGCGTGAAGAATGTGTCGGTGCAGTACGGGCGGATAGGCGTAATGTCCTTCTTCTGCCAGCAGTCCTGCATCTGTACATACAGATTCGACAGCTTCGAGGTCAGCTCAGTCTCGTCGAAGTTTTCGTCGAGCTGCTGATACTCAGTCATGGGCTTCAGCTTGCGGTTTGCAGCCGCAGACCAGCTGGTGCCGCCGGACGCTCCCTTCTTCTTCTTTGTGCGTGAGGTCGAAACGATCGCAATGAAGACGATGATGGCTCCGACAACGATGGTACTGATCCCGCCGGAGGATTCGGAGCTGCTGGAATAGTCGGAATCGCTGCTGCTCCAGTCCCAATCGGAGTCGGAGCTGCTCCAATCAGAGGAGCTGCCGTAGTCGGAATCGCCGGAATAATCGCCGAAATCGGCTCCCGCAGGCAATACGGCCAGCAGCACCAGACAGGCGCACAGCGCCAGCATGAACAGCCGCCGCAGGAAAGTCTTGGACATGAAGGATCCCCCTTTTTCTTTCATTTCTTTTCCAGTATATCATGCGTCAGTGTATCCATGCAAGCAAAATTCCCGCCGGATTCGACAAAAAAACTTATCCATGATAGCCGATGGCGCGGGAGATTGTCTCGGCTGCGGCGCAGACGAGGCGGATGGCATGCAGGAATTCATCGGACTGCACCTGCCGGAACATGCCGACACAGCCGATGGCATAGCGCACCTCGCCGGTCACGTCATGGATCGGTGCAGAGACGGAGCGCAGGCCGATCTTATACTCGCCGTTTTCCACAGCGTAGCCCTGCTCACGGATGCGGGTAAGTTCGGGCACAAACTGCTCTGGCGTGGTAAGTGTATGGGGCGTGAAGGCCTTGAGTTCGGTGTGTGTAAGAATGCGGCGGCACTCCGCCGGGGAACTGTTGGCAAGAAACAGCTTTCCCTGCGACGTACAATAGGCCGGAAGCCGTGCGCCGACCTCGGACACGACGCGAAGACTCGCGCGGGACTCCTCCTCTGCCAGCGTTACGACTGCTGCACGGTCAAAAACCGACAGGAATACACTCTCGCCAAGTTCAGCGCAGATACTCTGCATATGCGGCCGTGCAATCGTACCGATATCCCATGAGTTGGAGACGGCACAGCCGTATTCAAACAGGCGGATGCCCAGCCAGTAGCGGCCATTCGGCGTCTGCTCGATCAGACCCGATTCCCGCATCGTTGACAGCAGGCCGTGGATGGTACTCTTCGGCCAGCCGGTTTTCTGATAGAGTTCCGTCAGGGAAGCGGGCTGACCGCTTTCCGTCAGAATGTCGAGAAGGCGGATTGCCTTCGCAACGGAATGAATGGTTTTGCCTTCCTGTTCTGCCATGCTGAAACGCCCTTTCTGTCAATTATGTTACTTTTACTATATCATGCCGAACATTGTTCAGCAACCGGATACGTTCGATATTGTCAAATTTTCTTCATCGTGCTCCAGCCATATTCTTTGGCGAATTGCTAGATTCTGATTGCAATTATACCGGTTTTGTTATACACTAATTACAAATGCAAAGGAGGGCGCGCCGTATGTACCAGATCATGCTTGTGGAAGATGAAATGCTTGTCCGGGAGTCCATGGCGCAGAACACAAATTGGGAAAAGTTCGGCTTTGCGCCGCCCCATGTATTTGAAGACGGCCGGCAAGCGCTTGATCAACTGGAATCCGTACTGCCGGATGTGGTCATCACAGATATCTGCATGCCCTTCGTCGATGGACTGGAACTGGCACGGAATGTCTACGAAAAATTCCCGGATACGATTGTCGTTGTGCTGACCGGCTTCAGCGAATTCTCCTATGCGCAAAAGGCCATCCGGTATCATGTACATGATTATCTGCTCAAGCCTGTCAGTCCAAAGGAATTTGACCAGCTGCTGGAGAACCTGTCCGCGGAACTCTCGCGCCGCGACAACCGGCAGGGCCTCTACAGCCGGGCCGTGCTGGCGGATGAGGTATTGAAGGATCATTTCTTCCAGGGTCTTTTGCAGCCCGATGCAGCGCAGGAACTGCCGGAGGCGACGCTCGCCGCAGGTGTTGAACTTGGCGGACGGCTCCACGCGGTTGCGCTGGCGTCTTTGATGCAGCGCCCCGATGGCTTCGAGACGCAGGGGCAGCGGGTCGCACAGGGCTGCGCGCCCGCACAGCTGCGTCTGCTCGGCGACCAGCATATCATGCTCATCGTCAGCGGCGATGAAACGGCGGAACTTATGGCACGCACCGCCGCCGGCGCACGCCATCTGCGCGCGGTCATGCAGGAGGCAGAACTTACCGCTCCCATCGGCATCGGCGGCGCTTATTCTGGGTTTGACGGCCTGCGGCAGTCTGCACAGGAGGCGCAGCATGCGCTGGGCTATGCGTTTTCCACGGGTGAAACGCTGCTGTTCGACCCGGAACTGCGCAAATCCTCCGGCTCTTTGCAGACGGACGACTGCCCGACGGCGGCGCAGATTGCAAGTACGCTCCAATCCGGCAGCGGCAACCGCGCGCTGGAACTGACCGGACTGCTGTTCACCTGTATGCGCCGCCGCAGGGTGCACGAGAGCGAATGCCGCCCTGTTTTGCAGCGGCTGCAGATTCTCATGGCCTCGCATCTGACGCGGGAGCAGCTGCTGCGCGCCCCCGCTATGCTTTTACCGCAGCAGGGGTATGCGCTGGAGGAAGTGCGGCTGTCCGTCGAGCGGCTCGAGGGCTACATTCTGCAGTGCCAGGCACAGCAGAATGACACACCTGCTGCCCGCTGCGGTCGTCTGGCCGTCGCGTATATCAATGAGCACTATGCCGACTGCGATCTCAAGCTGCCGGATGTTCTGGAACATCTCGGCGTCAGCCGCAGCTATTTTTCAACGGTATTCAAGGAGAAAACCGGCCAGTCGTTCGTCGAATACCTGACAAATCTGCGCATGGAGAAGGCCAAGGAATATCTGCGTGAAACGGGGCTGTGCACCTATGAGATTGCCGAGCGTATTGGCTTTGCCGACCCGCATTATTTCTCGCTCAGTTTCCGCCGCAGGACCGGCATGACGCCAAAGCAGTACAGAGAGGCTGAAACGAAGCAATGAAGGAACGAAGGCTCTTTTCCCGGCACTCCATCGGCACGCGGATCGCGGCGCTGTTCATGCTGTTGATTCTGGTCATTACGGCAGTTATGACGTATGTATCGATCAGTGTCCTGACAAACGAACTGCTGGACAACGCGACGGAATACACCGAGCAGCTGATCCGCCGCGTCAACGCCGAACTTGACATGTATGTGGAATACATGAAGGATATTTCCGATTTTATCGTTGATAACGGCGCGGTCGCGGCTTATCTGCGCGCAGCCAACGAGCACCGGCTGACAGACGCCGCCTGCCGCGACGCGCAGGAGCAGCTGGCCGCCGCGCAGAAAATCCGTTCAGAGATCACGGCTATCGCCCTAATCCCGGAATCCGGCGGCGCGCTCTTCGGAAGCGAGGGTGCGTCGCTCAACACCTATTCCAATTACCAGAATGCAGACTGGTACCAGGCCGCGCTGCAGGAACCGCACGAGGTACAGGTTTCCTCCTCGCGCGTGGAAAACCTGATCGCGGGCCAGTATAACTGGGTCGTTTCCTTTTCCAAGGCCGTGTTTGACCGTGCGGGAAACATGCAGGGTGTTCTGCTCATCGACCTCAACTACCAGATCATCGACCGGCTCTGTGCAGATATCCAGCTTGGCAGCCGGGGCTATATCTATCTGCTCGACCAGGCCGGCGGCATTCTCTGGCATCCACAGCAGGATCTGATCTATGCGGGACTGAAACAGGAAAACGTCGCGGAGGTTTTGTCTGCGGCCGACGGCCGGATGCTCTCCGGCAAGGGGCAGGCACGCAGGCTCTATGTCGCCTGCGAATCGGAGGCCACCGGCTGGACAGCCGTGGGAGTTGCCTACACGCAGGAACTGCTGCGCAGTCAGGACAGAATCTACAAGACCTATCTGCTCATTGCGGCAGCAGCGCTGGTGCTTGCTCTGGTATTCGCGCTTCAACTCTCGCGCTCTATCGCAGAGCCCATCCGCCGATTGATGCAGACCATGCGGCGCGTGGAGGAAGGCGATCTGCATGTGCGCAGCCAGGTATCCTCCCGCACAGAACTCGGTCAGCTGTCCGACAGCTTTGATCACATGATTGCCAAAACCGCCGAACTTATGGACGAGCGGCTTCGCAGCGAGGAGCAGAAGCGCAAAAGTGAATGGAAGGCGCTTCAGGCGCAGATTCAGCCGCATTTTCTTTACAATACACTCGACTCCATCATCTGGATGAGCCATGCCGGACGCAATGAGGAGGTCGTAGAGATGACGAGCGCACTGGCGCTTTTGCTGCGCTCATCCATCGGTGACGGCTCGGATACCAACACGCTCAAAAAGGAGATTGCCCATGTGCGCAGCTATCTGACCATCCAGAAGATGCGCTACAACGAGAAGCTGCGCTACGAGATCGACCTCGACCCGCAGACAGAGGACTGTTTGCTGCCGAAACTCATCTTGCAGCCGCTGGTGGAAAACGCGATCTACCACGGCATCAAGGTCAAGCAGCAGGGCGGCACGGTTCGCATCGAATCACTGCTGGAGGAGGACCGTCTGCTCATTACCGTCGAGGACGACGGCATAGGCATGACGCCGGAGCAGCTGGAAACCATTCTCGACAAGAAGGAGTCGGATGCGGAGAGCACCAAAATCGGCGTTTATAATGTCAACGAGCGTCTGCAGCTGTTCTTCGGCCCGGATGCTGTCATGAAGTATTATTCAACGCCTGGGAAGCGCACGATGGTCATGCTTGTTTTGCCCATCGTGCGGGAAAAGGAGGAGAACAGCCATGCGGAAGGTTAAATTGACCGTCTTTGGTTTGATGTTCTGTCTGCTTCTGCATCTTACCGGCTGCGCCGCGGCACAGAAGCCGCTGCGGGTGACACTGGTATTGAAAACCGTGACAGAGGTCGCAGAATTCTGGGGAACGCTCCTGTCCGGCGTTGAAAAGGCAGCGGAGGAATACGGCGTCGAGTTGGAGGTTCTAACCTCGCCGAGAGAAATTGACATTGACAAACAGATTGATTTGATTCGGCAGGTGACGGAGGATAAACCGGACGTTATGATCCTCTCTGCCGCAGACTATGACCGCTGCGCGGAAGCAACAGAGGAAGCCATCGCCGCCGGGATTGGTGTCGTTGCGATTGATACGGACGTCAATGCCGCAGGCCGCGCCTGCTATGTTGGCAGCAACAACTATCAGATTGGGCTGGAAATGGGCCGCGCCATGACGTCCTACCTGCCGGATGGTGGAAAAGTCGCAGTCATTCAGCACATGCTGACGACCACGACGGGTATTGAACGCACGCGCGGCGTTCTGGACGCGCTGGGTGAGGCTGGAAACATTGAGATTCTCGGCAGCTTCTGCTGCGACAACTCGACCGAGCAGGCGCAGACAATCACAACGGAACTTCTCTCCGCAGACCCGGAGATCCGGGGCTTTGTCTGCACAAATGAAGTCTGCAACGTCGGCGCAGCAAACGCGCTGGTCGATCTCGGATTGGGTGGGAAGGTCTATGTTGTCGGCTGCGACAATTCGCAGCGGCAAATTCAGTTTTTGGAGCAGAATATCATCCAGGCCATCGTCACGCAGCGGCCGTTCAACATGGGCTACATGGCCGTCCAACAAGCCGTCCGTGTGGCAAACGGAGAACAGACTGACGATTTTGTCGAAGTCTCCTGCGTCCTTATTACACGGGAGAATATGTACACGCAGGAAAATCAGAAGCTTCTGTTCCCTGTCCTGCGCTGACGCCAGCCCGACCCTGCGCAGAAGGCAAGTGTTCTGCGCAAGATTTTGGAAGTTTCTGTTGACAATCGCTTGTTCCCATAGTATAATGCTCGATGTATATCAAGTGATATACATCGAGCGTTTTATTTTGCGGAGAAGGAGCGCGGGCAATGGCTCCGAAAAACAAGTTTACGAAAGAAGAAATGACGGCGGCGGCACTGCGGGTCGTACGGGCAAAGGGAATTGCCGGCCTGACCGCAAAGACGATGGCGGACGAGTTGGGTACATCTACGCAGCCGATCTTCACGGGCTTTGGCTCCATGGACAGCGTCAGGCAGGAGGTCTATGTCGCTGCAATGCGCGTGTATGACCGGTATACGGATGCAGGATTGAAGGAAAAAATCCCGTTTCTTGGCGTTGGCATGCAGTATATCCGCTTCGCGCGGGAGGAGCCGGAACTCTACCGCTTCCTGTTTTTAACCCCGGCGCAGGGACAGGAATCCGGCACCATGCGATCCATGCGGCATCTGCAAACGCTCGTCCGTCCGACGCTGATGCACATTTACCGCATGACCGAAGAAGAGGCCGATCTCTATTTCCGCAACCTGTGGTTCGTGGTGCACAGCCTGTCCACGCTGATCGTAACTGGAGACTGTCCATACTCTGACTGGGAGATCAGGCAGATTCTGACAGGCTTCAGCGTCAGCATCTGCAAATCCATCAAAGAAATCCCCGGCTTTGCAGGCGGAAGCTTTGACCGCGACGCGGTTTTTCGCGGCCTTATCAACTGACGCCGAGCGGAGGTGATTCAGGTGGAGGATAGCTGCGAACCGGAAAACAAACTGGCTCTGCTGTCCCAAATGCGGCGGCAAAACAAGGACGCAGATCCGGCCGCATACAGTTCTGGAGGATTTTCCGCTGTTCTGCCCAAAGTGCAGATACAGCTGTGTGATTCGATTCCGGAACGGAAAAATAGAAGAGTTGAAACAGCCAGACGCTTAGACGCAGTGCAATCCGTGAAAACCGGTTTGCACTGCGTTTTTTGCAGGAGGATACGCATGAAAACATTTATGAAGAAGCATCCAGCGCTGGCGGACGCCTGCGACGCGGTACTATCCCTGCTCTCCGGCAGCTTTGCGCTGCTGGCAATCGGCCTCGTCTGACTAAAGGAGCGGATAGGAGGAACCGATCAGGACAAATGAAGATTCTCGTGTTCAACGGAAGCCCTAAGCGGGAGAAAAGCGGCACGCTGCACATTACTCGTGCGTTCTTGGACGGTATGCAGGAGGCCGCGGCCGTTACTGGCCCGCGGCTGGAACTTGTGAAGCAGGCCGGACGGCAGTACGGGCAGACCGGCGTGATCGACGCGGCGCTATTGGCGCGGATCGGGTCGCCGATGATCCCGGAGGCCGTCTATGCCGGGATTGTCAACGGCAGTGTTTGAAATTTGGAAGGAGTTACGATGAAGCATATTGTTGTATACGTCCACGGAAAGAGTGGCTCGCCAGCGGAGGCGGAGCACTATAAGTCCCTGTTCCCGGACAGTGCGGTGATCGGTTTTGATTACCGTGCGCAGACCCCGTGGGAGGCCAAAGAAGAATTCCCGCCGTTTTTCGCTGCCCTGCGCCAGCGCTGCGGCAGCCTCACGCTGATTGCAAACAGCATCGGTGCATTTTTCTCGCTGTCTGCGCTGGATGAAACGCTGGTCGATGCGGCGTATCTGATTTCTCCGGTCGCAGATATGGAGAAGCTGATCCGCAGCATGATGGCAGGGGCAGATGTGACTGAGCAGGAACTTGCGGAAAAGCAGGAGATTCCGACGCCGTTCGGCGAAACGCTGTCATGGCGGTATTTATGCTATGTGCGCGAGCATCCGGTTTCGTGGCGCGTCCCGACCCGTATTCTGTATGGAGCGCGGGATAACCTGACCGATATGGAAACTATATCGGATTTTGCAAGAAAATTTCGCGCAGAGTTGACCGTCATGCTGGATGGAGAGCACTGGTTCCACACGGAGGAACAGCTGCAATTTTTGAATGCCTGGATTTTGAATGGGCAGACACAGACAAAAAAGGAGGAAAATAACGATGAATAAGACAGAACTGCGCAGCAGCTGGAAGCAGGAAGAGAACGCTGCACATATCCATGGCTGGGACTTTTCGCACATTGCGGGAAGATATACGGAGGAAACAGACCTGCCGTGGGACTACCAGCGCATTGTACTGGAGCACCTGAAGCCGGAAATGAAGCTGCTGGATATCGATACCGGTGGCGGAGAATTTTTGCTGTCCCTGCATCATCCGTATGAAAATACGAGTGCAGCAGAGGCCTATCCGCCGAACGTACAGCTGTGCAAACAGACGCTTCTGCCGCTCGGCATTGATTTCCGCGCGGGAGACGGAAAAGATGCACTCCCGTTTGACGATTCCGCGTTTGACATTGTGATAAACCGCCACGGAGATTTCAACGTGCAGGAGCTGCGCCGCATCTTGAAGCCCGGCGGACTTTTCATCACGGAGCAGGTCGGCGCGGAAAACGACCGCGAACTGGTGGAATTGCTCTTAGGAAAGACAGATCTTCCGTTCCCGGAGCAGTATCTTGAAATTGCGTGCAGACAATTCTCTGCCGCAGGCTTTGAACTTCTTGATGCGCAGGAGTGCTTCCGTCCGATCAAATTCTTTGACATCGGTGCGCTCGTCTGGTTCGCGCGCATTATAATGAACTGGCGGCGCAGGAAACCGGCGAACCGGAATGGAAATAAGGGTCCGCAGTCAAGCCGCCTTGCCGGCGCGCTTAGTTTGCAGGCTGTCCAGAAAACAGGCTTTTGCGTCCAGATTTTGCGTGTTTTACAGCAATTACCTTGATTTTCTCCGTCCTGCGTAGTATAGTATGTCAAAATAAATGCTTCGCTTTCAGGAGGTTCGGCTATGGCGCTCAAAGAGAATTACCGAGAATTGCTGCTTGACGCGGTCGTTCGTGTTGCTGCGCGTGACGGACTTGACCGCACAACGACCAAGCTGATCGCGGCGGAAGTGCCGTGCAACGAGGTTTATATCTATCGCAATTTTGGCAGCAAGGACGGGCTGCTGCAGGCTGCGTTCAACCGTACCGATATGCGCTTTGTGCAGACCGTCCTGAAGAATCTGGACGTGATGGACAAACCCGGCCAGCCGCTGGAGCAGCGCTGCCGCGCGCTGTGGGAGCCTGTGTGGCGCTTCTGCCTGGCCCAGCCGGACGACACCCGGTTTTATCTGCGCTATTATTACTCCGCGCAGTTCCTTGCCAGCGCCCACGAACTGCACCACCGCAACTATCAGCAGCTTCAGGCCCGACTCAGCCGGTATTTCGTCTCCTCGCATGACAGCTGGCTTCTGATGGCGCACATATTTGAGACGATTCTCAGCTTCGTCTCTCATGTTCTCTGCGGCGATCTGCAAGACACGCCAGAACTGGACGAGCAAGTCTTCAACCTCATCTTCCGCACGCTGCAGCCCTATATGCTGCCATGAATTTTCAAAAAAACACTTGACTTTTTCGGATATTCTGCTATAATCATACCTGCATTTGAGATGCGGGTGTAGCTCATCCGGTAGAGCGCCACCTTGCCAAGGTGGAGGTAGCGAGTTCGAGCCTCGTCACCCGCTCCAAAACGCTGCGAACGAAATTCGTTCGCAGCGTTTTTTCTATTCAAATCGCAGGAGCAACCGCCCCCAAAGGCTCCTCCTGAACGGTGAGTCCGAACGAGAGCGCCTGCCGCCAGAGTTCTATTCCCCCAGCGGCACGAATTCCTGAAATAAAATCCGCAGCCGCCCGACGGTTTTGTCCGTATGGAAATGCCCGCAGTACCAGCGTTTGTAATCCAGCCGTTCTTCGATTTTATCCATCCATGCCTCCGTTGTGCTATCGACCGTGGACTGGTCAAGATCAGGCTTGAGCGCTTCGAGCGGTTTGTAGCGCAGCGGGCAGGTGTGCGTCAGCACCATGTCCATCTGCCATCCGCGGGCGTCTAGCAGCTGCTCAACGTGCCGTTTGGTTTTCTCTGACGGCTGCTCGTCCGGCCACCATCCCATTCCCTTTGCAAGCCTGTAGGCCTTGCCCGTGGAGTCCGCTCCGCCGACGGCGAGACAGTTCCTTTCGCCGAACCGGTACACCTCGCCGTCCACGGCGAACAGCAAATTCGGAAACTGCGGCTCATATAAGATTTTTCCGCCGCAAAAAGTCCCCTCTCCATAGCTGGGTGTCCGTAAAACAGTTAATCCTCCGTATGGCTTAGACCATGCGGAGGATTTGTTTATGTCTAATCTTCAAACTTGCTGGCGGCAAACGGTTTGTCAAAACCGTTTGCGGACGGCAAGTCCACAAGGGATAGCCGCATAAGCGGCGCAAGGGGGTGTAGCCACCTTGACGGAACAAAGTGACGAAACATTCTCGGTCGGGCAGTTTTCTTCTGCTGACCGGGAATGAAGCGACCCAGGACGCACATACTCCCGATAGGTGAGTATAGAAGTGCGCCCTTTCGTTCCTAAAGGGATTTTATCAGTTCGACAAACTGGGATTTACTCAACTGTAATACTTGTTGCAATAAGCAAGTCCGTCTGTTCTTCTATTGCACTTTCGATAATTACTTCATCCCCAATCTTTGCATTGGTTTCACAATCCTTTGTAAGCCAAAAGCAAATATCTTCATCACCAGTAGAAATTATGATGTATGAACGCCCTTGCCTATCTCCCTCATTTACAACACTCATAGCCCTATCGGTAACAGTTCCAGAATAGGTCTTTTCTGATCCTTCTACCAACTTGCTGCTACAACCGACCAAACCAAGCACACAGACCAATACTAAAAGCAATGCTATAAACTTTTTCATACAATCATCTCCTTCCTCAAGTTCCGATTTGTTGCATAATTATCGCATTCAAATTATACCATAATACTTGTGAACAATTCTGCCGCAACTCTGGAATATATGAGAAAAGTCCGAACAGTTTTCTGCCCGGACTTCCTCACTCAATCGTAAATCAATTCGATTTTCACAATTTCCTCTGCCTGTGCCTTGCAAGCGTTCATCTGCCGTACCCATTCCATTTGGTGTCGGCTTTCAGTTTCTCGGTCACGCCGTTTCGCTTCGCCAACTCCGGCATGATCAGCTCCATGCGGTTTCGTGCCGCTTCGTCAATCTTAGCGCAATACTGTCTTACGTACACCCAGCTATAGCCCGGAATGTTCTGCGGCCGGTTTTCCCGGTTGCCGTGCAGGGAGAAGATTGTAATGGGGAACTGCGACGCATATGTTTTCAGAGCCAGATCACGGGCCCCGCCGCCGAAGTTGAACCCGGCGTCACCCAGAATGATCAGAATATCATCCACTGTGGTCTGCTTTTCCCGGCAAAACGCTTCAATCCGCTCAAAATGCCCATGCGTGTCCCCTGTCAGCCAGATCATGTATGCTCCTCCTGTGCGTCGCAGCTGGTTTTTTATTCAGTATAACCCGAACCGCGCTGGCAGGCAATCAAAAACTGCGAGCAGACAGAAATTTGCAGTGGAAAATGAAGTCCAAAGTGTATATAATAGAGTAACCTAGCAGAGGAGGCTTTTGGTATGCAGATCGATCTATCGAAAAAAGAGTTCCGCCGTCTTCTGGATATGGTTTACATCGGCAACTGGATTCTCAACTCGACCCGCGGCGACGACCGCTTTGCGGATTACGACGATTTGGAGTCCAAACTCTTCGCGCTTTGCCGGGAACAGGGAATGGGATCGCTCGTCGAACGGTATGAGGGGACTGACGTACCTTCCCGCGCCTTTTCAGACGGCGGCATCCATGAGGCCATCATGGACTATGAGGACACGGTATTCTATGAGATTCTTGCCGAAGAACTTGCGCGGCGCGATATGGAGTATCAGCCGGTATCCAACGACAATTACGAGGAGTTAGTCTCCCGCATGGACGACTACATCGCAGAATTCGAGGCTCACGGGACAGACAATATTCTGATTTCCGACATGGATCAGCCATAACAGAAAACGCCAATGCCGCATTGGGCATTGGCGTTTTTTCGTTGAAAGGGTGCGTAGTTACAGCTTTCCCAGACGGAACTGCTCAATCATTTCGCCGGTCAGGCTGATGTTGGAATGATCCTCCGGCAGTTCGCTGCGCAGATGCCATGCGGCTTCGGCCAGTTCGGATTCCTGCACGGTAATTTTGTCGCTGCCGTCAAGTTCGCAGACGAAGCCCATGAGGAGCGTATCGGTGAACACCCACGGCTGAGATTTGTAGAAGCGGAGGTTTTTGACCCGGAGGCCTGCTTCCTCCATGACCTCGCGGTGCACGGTGTCCTCGATCGACTCGCCGATTTCATTGAAGCCGGCGATGAGCGCGTATTTTTTGAAGGGGCGTCCGCGATAGCGCGTGAGCAGCAGCCGGTCACCGTCGTGTACGGCAGCGATCACAGCCGGGCAGATTTTCGGATAGACAGTATTTTTGCACTGCGGGCAGACCATGGCGCGCTCTACTGCACTTTTTTCCATGCGCGCGCCGCATCTGCCACAGAATTTCTGGGAATCATACCAACGGTGCAGGCTCTCGCCCGCTGCGGCGGCGAACAGGGCGGCGCTTGTCCCGTCCGTCATGGCGCGGAGCGACGCGGAAGGAAGATAGCGGAACGCGTCTGTCTCGCCGGGGTGAGCGGAGACGAGATAATACGCTGTTTCGTCAATGGAAAACGCGTACTGCACCTCGCCGTCTGTTATATCGCGCATCCTGGGCAGCGTGAGCGTACTGCCTTCCAAACCGCAGTAGATCGTCCGATCCGGCGCGAAAATCAGTGCGATATCGTCCGGTGCGGGCGCTTTCCAAGCCATTTCATTGTGATAAACGTGCGGATACAAATCTTGCAGCATACACGTTCCTCCTCAGCGGCCCGCGAAGAACGCTTCAATCTCCGCACGGCCTGTCTGTACGCTGCCCTGCACAAAAAACGGCTTGCCGCCGCCGCGCCCGTGAAGCTGTGCATTCAAATCTTTTACCAACTGCCGCAGATCGCCGTTTTGTTCGCCGACAGCGTATTTATAGCCCTCCGCATCGCTGCCTGCAAAAATGGCCGCGCGGCCGCCACAGGCTGACATGACAAGATCGGTCAGCCGCCGCAGGCTGTCGGGACTCATCGCCGGCTCAAACAACAGGACATTCCCCTTCCCCATGAGCGCCTGCGCCTTCTGCGCAAATACGGCTTCCTCCAAGCCGGCCGCGCGCTGCTTCTGCGCAGCCTCTGCATCCAAAAGCCGCTGCACAGCGGCGGCCGTCTCCAACGGCTTTGCCGACAGCAGACCGGACACGCGCCGGTTTTGCTCGGCGATCTCACTGAGGTAAGCGAGCGCACGTCTGCCGCACAGAAGTTCCAGCCGCACACCGTCGTGGAACTTCACGCAGGAGAAAATTTTGATGAGGCCAATCTCACCGGTATTTGACACATGCGTACCACAGCAGGCACAGATATCCGCGCCGGGAATCGTCACGATGCGCACCTGCCCGGTCAGTTCCTTCTTGCTGCGGTAGGGGATGGTTTTCAGTGCCTCTGCGTCCGGGTATGCGATCTCAATCGGAACGTTTTTCCAGACCCACTCGTTGGCCTCCGCCTCGACGGCGGACAACTCTTCTGGCGTCAGCATGCCGGAAAAATCGATAGTTACAAAATCTGCGCCCATGTGGAAGCCGACGTTTTCATAGCCGAAGCGGCGGTGGACAACGCCGGAGAGAATGTGTTCGCCGGAGTGCAGCTGCATAAACGCGAAGCGGCGCTCATAATCGATCTGCCCATCGACGGTCTGCCCCTCGGCAAGCGGCTGTTCACAGAAGTGGACGATCTCACCGCTGCGCTCATGCGTGTCGGTCACGCGGACGCCGGACAGGAAGCCGGTGTCACCCGGCTGGCCGCCGCCCTCGGGATAAAAGCAGGTTCTGTCCAGCACAACGTCATAGCCATGCTTTCCCGGCTGGCAGGACAGCACCCGCGCCTGAAACGCCGCCTGGTGCGCATCCTGATAATAGATCTTTTCTGTTGCCATTTTGACACCTCTTGTCAGCTTTTTGATTATCATAACACAATATTCGTCAAAATTCTACTGTGATTCGTTCGGATTTCGGTTGACAAACCAGGAAAACCAACCTATTATATAAGTTGGGCCGTTTCCAAACCGCCCATGATCTGAAACAAAAAGGGGGAAGCACAAATGGACGCAGGAAGTAGTAGCGGCACATCCGCAGGCCGAAGTCGGCTTGAGTCCCAGCCGCCCTTGGGCGTCCGGTGCTTACAGCCCTCGTAATTCTTCGAGCGATGTGCCTGCGTTGTGTCTTTACCTTCCTATTCACTTATTTTAGGAGGAACAAGACATGGCAGAAAACAATTTTTCCCTGCAAAAAACCTTGACCATGCTGCTCGATGAGAAGAAGTATCATTCTCTGCGAGACATCCTCAGTACGATGAATCCCGCCGATATCGCCGCTATTTTTGACGATCTTGATCAGGCACGTCTGCCGCTCCTGTTCCGGCTTCTGCCCAAGGAACTGGCCGCCGAAACGTTCGTTGAAATGGAGCCGGAGGCGCAGGAACTGCTCATTCAGGGCTTCTCGGATTCCGAACTGAAGGAAGTCATCGACGAACTTTACGTCGATGATGCTGTCGATATCGTAGAAGAAATGCCCGCGAACGTCGTGCAGCGTATCTTATCCCAAGCCGAGCCGGACATGCGCAAGCAGATCAATGAGATTCTGCGTTATCCGGAGGATTCCGCCGGCTCGATCATGACCACCGAATATGTCTCCCTGCGCCCGAATATGACGGTCGAGGAAGCGATTTTGCGCATCCGCCGCACGGGCATCGACAAGGAGACGATCTACACCTGCTATGTGACGCGCGGCCATAAGCTGATTGGCCTCACAAGCGTCAAGGATCTGCTTCTGTGTGAAGACGACGACGCGACCATTGAATCCATCATGCAGGAGCACGTCATTACCGTCGGCACGCTCGACGATAAAGAGCAGGTCGCGCAGATGTTCAGCAAGTACAATTTCCTCGCTCTGCCGGTCGTTGACACAGAAAACCGGCTGGTCGGCATCGTAACCTTCGACGACGCCATGGACGTCATGGAAGACGAGGCTACGGAGGATATGGAAAAGATGGCTGCTATGCTGCCGTCCGAACATCCGTACATGCGGTCAACGCCCATCGAGATCTGGAAAAACCGTATCCCGTGGCTGCTGCTGCTGATGGTTTCGGCGACGCTGACAGGCATCGTCATTACGAAATTTGAAAATTCGCTGGCTGCCCTCCCGTGCCTCACAGCGTTCATCCCGATGCTGATGGACACCGGCGGTAATTCCGGTTCGCAGGCCTGCGTGTCGATTATCCGCGGCATCAGCCTGAACGAGATCGAGTTCCGCGATCTGGGCCGCGTGGTCTGGAAGGAAATCCGCGTGTCCGTCCTTTGCGGCGTGTGCCTGGCCGTTGCCTGCTTCGCAAAGATCATCGTGATCGATATGCTGCTGTTAAAGAGCGAGAGCGTGACGTATCTCGTCGCGTTTGTCGTCTGCGCGACGATGGCCGTGACGGTCTGCCTTGCCAAGATCGTCGGCTCCACATTGCCGCTGCTGGCAAAAAAGCTTGGCTTCGACCCGGCCGTGATGGCCTCCCCGATCATCACGACGATCGTGGACTTCCTTTCCCTGCTCGTCTATTTCGCATTTGCGACCGCCATGCTCGGTATTGGATAAATGTTCGCCCGCTGCACAGCCTCGTGCAGCGGGCATTTCATATGCCAATGCGCCCTTCTCCGGGATTGGAGAAGGGCGCTTGATGGTTTGGCTTATTCGGTGTAGAGATAGCTGTATTTGCTGCGGAGCGTGAGGATCAGAGTCTCGATATCCTGCGGCAGTTCGTTCGGCTGGGACAGATCGAGCACCTCGTCTTTTTCCAGACGGACACGAATCTTGTCGCCGCCGAGGAACAGGACGCCCTTGTTTTCGCTCTCGTTCATGTCCTTTTCGGTCTGGAAGAGTGTGAACTTGTCATGGCACGGCTCGGACGCATACGGGCAGAACTGCGTGCAGTTGCCGCACTCGTTGCACATCTTGTCGATGTGAACGATCTCGTGACGGCCGTCGGTCAGCTTCACCACGACATTTGCGCGGTTCGGGCAGGAATCGACGCAGTTTTCGCAGACGGTGTTGCAGTCGAGGCAGCGGCCGCCCTCGCAGCAGGCGCAGGAGGCCATCTTCAGGATACCCTTCTTCGCAATCGCGTCGGCCTTGGTGGGATAGGCCTGCTCCGGAATTTCATAAGCATGTGCCTTGCCGATGACGGCCTCTGCAAACGCAGCGGCGTCCGCAATGCCCTCGACAACGGTAGCGGGGCCTCTGTGTGCATCGCCAGCCGACCAGACGTTTTCGATGTTGGTCTTGAAGGCCGGGCCCTTGCGGCCCATTTCAATGCCGTTTTCGGCCATAAGCTTCGCGTCAACCTTCTCGCCGATCGCAGAAATAACAAGGTCACACGGAAGTTCAAACGTTTCGCCGGTGGCGACGGGGCTGCGGCGGCCGGATGCATCAGGTTCGCCGAGCTTCATCTGATTGCAGACCAGCTTTCCGTCCTTCTGCTCGACGGGAGCCGCCAGCTCGACCAACTTTACGCCCTCGTCGATAGCAAGCTTGAGTTCATGCTCATCGGCGGGCATTTCCTTCTTCGTGCGGCGGTAGACAATGGTGGAGGAGGCTGCGCCCATGCGCTTGGCAACGCGGGCAGCGTCCATGGCAGTATTGCCTGCACCGACGACGACCACATGGCCCTCGATGCACGGCTTGACCTGCTGCTTCATTTCCTTCATCCAGCCGATGACGCCCTTGACATTACCGGGAATGCCGAGTTCGCCTGCCTGCCATGCGCCGGTTGCCATCAGGATGTGCGTATAGCCCATCTTCTTGAGTTCGTCAACGCTCGGGGCCGGTGCGCCGCATTTGACTTCCACGCCGAGACGCTCCATGAGGGCAACATCCTTGTCAAGCGCTTCGTCGGAGATGCGGAACGCGGGAATGACATAGCGCGGCACGCCGCCGAGCTTCGCTTCGCGCTCGAAGATCGTGGTTTCCACGCCGCCGCGGGCGAGGAAGTAGGCAGCCGCAATGCCGGTCGGACCGCCGCCGATGATTGCAGCCTTCTTGCCGGGCAGCTTTTCGGTCGGCTTCAGCGAGGCCATGAGCGCGCCGTAACCATTTTCCGCTGCAACCAGCTTGGTATCGCGGATATGGACGGATTCATCATAGAAGTTGCGGGAGCACTTGTTCTGGCAGCGGTGCGCGCAGATCGTGCCGGTCAAGAACGGCAGCGGGTTCTTTTCCGTGATCAGCTTCAACGCCGGGCCGTACAGTCCGCGGCGGACAAGTTCCATGTACTCCGGAATGTCCTGATGAATTGGGCAGCCGCCCTTGCAGGGTGCGGTGAAGCAGTCGATGAGGGGCACCTTCTCCTCGCTCTTGCGCGCAGGCAGGGGCTTGATGGGCTTGAGGTGATGGAAATCGCTGTGGCTGGCGGCGGACATATCGCTGATGGCGGAGGAGTCCGTGCCGTTGAACGCATGATACGGCAGCTTTTCCGTCTTTTCGACCATCTGGGCCAGACGGTTGTATCCGCCGGGTTTGAGAATGGTGGTGGCAACGGTGATGGGCCAGATGCCTGCGGCGAACAGCTTGTCGCAGTTGAAGAATTCCGCGCCGCCCGCGAAGGAAATGCGCATTTTGCCGTTAAACTGACGGCTGATACGGCTGCACATCTCAATGGTCAGCGGGAAGAGGCTGCGGCCGGACATGTACATTTCGGTACCGGGCAATTCGTTCCGAGTCGTATCAACGGGGAAGGTATTGGAAAGTTTCAGGCCGAACTCCAGGCCCTTGGAGTCTGCCAGCGCCTGCAGGCGTTCAAACATCGGCACGGCATCGGCCCACTGCAGATCCTCGTTGAAATGATGCTCGTCGAAGACGATGTAGTCATAGCCCATGGAGTCGAGAATGGTGCGGGCGGTCTTGTAGCCAAGGATGGTTGGATTGCACTTGACGAAGGTGTGCAGACCCTTCTCGGTCAGGAGATAGGACGCAATGCGCTCGATCTCCTGCGGAGGACAGCCGTGGAGCGTGGAAACGGTGACGCTGCGGCTGACGCGCGGGGAAATGGCGGCAATGAAGTCCTTTTCCTCCGGGAACAGTTCGGTCAGGACGGCAAGGCATTCCTTGAACTGCGCGGTATTGGACGCGTCCATCATGTTGTCGATGTAGGTGTTGACCTTTCCGCCCTTGATGCCTTCGAGGTCATAGCCGACGGACATATTGAACACGAAGCCGTCCGGGGAGCCGAGGCCATAGACCTTGGACAGGACCTTGAGTGCGCACCAGGCCTTGATATACTCGTTCTGCGCCTGCGGAACCTCGAGTTCGGTTGACCATTCCTGGTTATAGCCCTCGTCCGCGGCCAGAATGCACGGACGCGGCACGCAGCGGGCCAGTTCTTCGCCGTCCATTTTCTGCACCGTCTTGACCTCGAAGAAGCGGGCGCCGGCAAAATACGCAGCGATGATGTTCTGTGCCAGCTGGCTGTTGGGGCCGGCTGCCGGGCCGAACGGGGTCTCAATCGTCTCGCCGAAGATGGGGAGCGTCTTGCCGGTGGCATAATACGGCGTATGCACGCCGAAGATCTCGCCCTCGCGGGCGTATTCGGTGACGATCCAGTTCATCAGAGACTTGAACGGGATCGGATACATTTTTTCAGACATGTGATTACCTCCTAAGTTTTAATAGCCGCGGCCCTTCCAGAAAAGCATCAATGCGATGGGCAGACCGGCTGTGACGAATGTCAGAAGATCCTTTGCGAAGGCCAGCGCCTGCGCGCCGAAGTCCGCTGCACTGAACAGGGCCAGAATGCTGGTCAGGAAGATCAGAATACTTTTGAAAAACGGAAGGACTGAAACGGCAAAGATCACGGTCGTTCCCGCGTGTTTTCCACAGAGCAGAAGAATCCAGCCGACCAGCGCGGCCAGTCCGGCAAACGCGGCAATATACACGGTCAGCTTCCCCGGAAACAGCTCCGGCAGGTAGAATTCAAAGAACGAATTGAGACAGCGCAGGCCGAGCCGTTCCGTTCCGATATCGAAGAGGGCAAACAGCGCGGCGTCGAGCGTGGAGAAAACGAGCACGGCAAGCAGGAGCCACTTGCAGATTCTCTGACGGGTGGTTTCGTACATTGGGCTACCCTCCTATCTTCCGTTGTAGGGGCCGATGCCCACATCGGCCCATTGAGAAGTTGCGAATTCGCCGTAGATTTCCGTAAAAGCGGGCATATTCTGCACGGGCCGATGTGGGCATCGGCCCCTACAAAACGCAGAAGCGGCTTAATATTCTCTGTGGTTCAGTGCGCCCCAGAGCTTCTTGGCGGCTTCGAGGATGTGCGCGTTTTCGGCTTCCTCGTCGATGCCGATGAGCTCACGATCCTTCATGAGAAGCTTGCCGTTTGCGATCGTCGTGCGGCAGAGTTTGCCGGTCATGCCGAAGAGGATGTGGCCGTCGATATTCTCGTCCGAGAACGGAGTGTACGGCTTGTAATCCATGACGATGATATCGGCAGCAGCGCCGGCCTTGAGAACGCCCAGCTCGTCCGGGAAGTACTTTGCGCCGATCTTCGCGTTGTTTTTAAAGAGCATGCCCGTGACTTCGCACCATGCGACGTTCGGCAGGCAGGCGTTCAGACGCTGGACGCAGAGCGCAGCCTTGAGCGATTCGATCATGTCGTTCGTCCATGCGTCGGTGCCGAGGCCGAGCAGGATGCCCGCCTTGGACAGCGGCAGCACCGGGCAGACGCCGACGGCGTTGGACATGTTGGACTCGGGGTTGTTGACAACCATGGTGTGGGTGTTCTGGATGAGTTCGATCTCAGCCGGGTTCACATGGATGCAGTGGCCGAGGATGGTCTTCTCGCCCAGGATACCGTGGTCGTGCAGACGCTGCACAGGGCGGCGGCCGTAGTTCTGCAGGCTGTCATAGACGTCGTTCATGCCCTCGGAGACGTGGATGTGATAGCCGGTACGGCCGTTATTGGCCTCGACCATGCGATCGAAGGTCTTGTCGGAGATGGTGAACAGCGCGTGGCCGCCGAACATGGCGGCGAGCATCGGGTCCTTCTGCTGTTCGCAGTAGGTGATCCAGTCGGCGTTCTCCTTGATGGCCTGCAGGCACTTTTCCTCGCCGTCGCGGTCGGAGACCTCGTAGCACAGACAGGAGCGGATGCCGAATTTCTTGGCGCTCTCGCCGATCTGGAACAGAGAGCCGGGGATCTCGCAGTAGGCCGCGTGATGGTCGAAAATGGTCGTGACGCCCTGCTTGATGCAGTCAATGTACAGGGCATCTGCGGAGGCGCGGGACCCCTCAAGCGTCAGCTTGCGGTCCATGGCCCACCATGTGCCGTCGAGCACTTCATAGAAATTTGTGGGGTTGTTGCCGACAATGGACAGACCGCGCGCCAGCGCGGAATAGATGTGGGTATGCGCGTTGATGAATGCGGGCATGATGACGCCGCCCTTGGCGTCGATGATCTCGGCCTGCGGGTATTTTGCGCGCAGCGCGGCTTCTTCGCCGACCTCGACGATCTTGGTGCCTTCATAGGCGACGGCGCCTTTTTCGTAATAGCCCTTGCCGCCCTCGTCGCGGGTGATGACGCGTCCGTTTGTGAGTAAGTTCATGGGGAGTCCTCCTTTTCGTGATGCTCACCGGTGCATATAACAAAAGTGCTTCAGATCTTCATCTGAAACACTCTGCCGTGCAAGCCGAGTGATAGTTGCAGCCCGTGTGCGAAACACTTCCTTACAGCTACCAATCTTAGATTGTAAGTTCATTATAAATGGCGGACAAAAAAAATTCAATGCTCCTGTCAAATTTTCTGCCCGCCATTTTTTACAAACTTCGCAGCTCATTTTTGAGCATTTTGCACGCCGTTTGCGATTGCGGAACAATATCTATCCGACAGCTGTCCACTGTTCCGCCGTGTTTGGAACGCGGCAGGTATGGTCAACCGCAGCCTCGATCAGATCGGCATAATACCATGCTGTCTCATCCTGATTGTCCCAGTACCACGCCGCGGCGCGCAGCTGCGCATCTTTCCCATCCGGACTGCGGCCAAGCAGGCTGTTGCATGCACGCGCAAACTCTGCACGGCTGACCGACGCGCTGCCTGCGGCACTCCCTTGCCCCGCCTCGAGGACGGTCTTCTCTTCCCACGCGGCGGTCAGCGCCGGGAACGCTTCGCAGCCCGTCTCCGAGCCTGCCAGCGTATCCAGCACACTGCACAACTCTCGCCAGCTGACCGTGGCTGACGGCAGAAACCAGCCGCCCTCTCCAAACGGCAGCAGCCCCAAGCCTGCAAGCTGACGAATCTGCGTGCAGGCCCAATGGTCGCCCGGCACATCAAAAAACGTCACGCGCGTCGGCTCCGGCAGCGGTTCTTCCGCCAGCCGCACAAGTGCACAGGCCAGCTGCGCCCGCGTGATGCGCGCATTGGGCCGGATTGTCCCATCCGGATAGCCGCAAAGATAGGCACGATGCGTCTGCTCCGCCGCCCGAACGGGAAGCGCCAGCGTCGCCGCCAGCACTGCTGCGCAGAAAAGCCCCCACAGCTGTTTTTTCATCTGTATCCCCTCTTCCGAAAAATCTGCCCTTAGTGTGGCAGATTCCCGGTGCAGATACAGTCGGGACATGGGCGGGGAAAAGCGGCCAGAACTGGCTGTACGCTGTAACATTAACGGCTATTCTTCAAGGAAGCTTGGGTGTGCGCGGTTTCCGCTCGTTTGCGTGTGAAGTTTTTCTATGTTACAGCATCCTGCAAGATGCTGCGCGTATATGACATCAGCCTACAGGTGGGTACACTTCAGGCCATAGCGGCGGAAGATCTCCGTATTCAGGTTCGGTGCGGCAGCGGTGTCGAATTCCGGCTGATAGGAGCGGCCGACCATCTCGTACTTTGCGCCCGCCGTCACATGGTACGGCAGCAGTTCGACCTGTTCCAGCTTTTCCGCATCCAGCAGCCGCCGGGCTGTGGCGTCAAAATTTCCATCCGAATCGTTGACGCCTGGGATAACCGGGATGCGGATGCGAAACGGCTTTCCGCTTTTCTTAAGCCGCTCGAGATTTTCCAGAATTGGCCCGTTGGATACGCCTGTATAGTGCCGGTGCCGTTCGAGATCCATCAGCTTGAGATCCATCATAACATACTCGACCCGCGCCAGCACGGCCTCGAATACGCTGCCGCTGCAATAGCCGCTTGTTTCAATCGCGCGGTGCATGCCCGCGACGCGGTCCAGCGTTTCCAGCAGGAATTCTGGCTGCCCGGTCGGCTCGCCGCCGGAGAAGGTCACGCCGCCTGACATTGCGGCAAGATAGTCCTTGTCCCGCAGAAGCTTTTGGGCCAGTTCCTGTGCCGTATAGCGTTTTCCGCATAGCTTCCGCAGCCCCTGTGGGCAGGCGCGGATGCACCGGCCGCAGGCCGTGCAGGTTTTCCCTCCATTCGGGCAAGCCCTGATACATGCACCGCAGTGCAGGCAGTTGTTCATCGATACCATTAGCTGCGGTTTGTAGGAAAGGCCCTCCGGGTTGTGACACCACATGCAGCGCAGGGGGCAGCCCTTCAAAAACACCGTCGTGCGGATGCCGGGGCCGTCGTAGACAGCCAGCTGCTTGATATCGAATACGGTTCCGGTCGCCGATGCGTTATCCCCGGGCATGACGAACCTCAAACTCGCGCAGTTCTTTATAAAGTGCGAACTGCTTTTCATAATACGCGTGCCGCTGCGCGTCGGGCATCGCTGTCTGTCCGTAGCGGACGAAGCGGGCAGCAAGGGCCGTCCGGTCTTTCTCGCCGGTTGCGGCGGCAAGGCCGAGGATCGCGCTGCCGAGCGCGCCGGCCTCGTCGGCCAGCGTGGGCCGAATTTCAGCGCCCAAGATATCTGCCTTGATCTGCCGCCAGACAGGCGACTTCGCGCCGCCGCCCGCAGCAAAGAGCGTCGTCGGGCGAATGTCGTATTTGGCAAGCTTTTCGAGGTTATAACGCATCTCGAAGGTCAAGCCTTCGAGAATGGCGCGGTAGAGATCAGCGGGCGAGGTGTGCATTGTAAGGCCGTAGATCGTGCCGCGCGCACCGGTCAGCACATCCGGTGTGCCGCCCATGCCCTGCAAAAATGGTAGGACAACCAGCCCCGTCGGCTCGGGCGGGCACGTTTCGTTCAGAATGTCGTAGACGGAGCAGCCGCGTTCCTTCGCGGCCTGCTTGAGATAAAACGCCAGCGAATCGCGGTACCAGCGCACAACTGCGCCGCCGGAGATATTATAGGCGTAGGTCACATAGCCCCGCCCGTCCAGATACGGGACACAGGCGTAATTTTCACGCTCAAACTCCAGCGTTTCCGGGATAGCTGCGAACAGCGGGCAGATGCATTCGACCGTACCGGTCGTATCGACGGCTTCGCCGGGGTTCGCCACGCCGCAGCCAAGGGCGTTGACGATCTGGTCGTGCGAACCGATGACGACCTTGACGCTCTGCGGCAGGCCGAGTGCGGAGGCAGCCTCCTGCATGAGCGTTCCGGCGCACGAGCCGGTCGGCAGGACGGCAGGGAGCGTTTCAGGGTCGATTCCGCAGGCGCTTGTCAACTCGTCCGACCAGCAGAGTTTCCGCACATCAAAGAGAATGCTGCGGCAGGCAAGGGAATAATCCGCCACCGTCTCACCAGACAGGCAGAAGCAGATGTAACTTGCGACAAATAGGAACTTCCACACCGGGCGCGGGGCCGTGCGGAGCGTATAGAGCATTTTCGCCAGCGAATACGACGCGTCCGGCAGGACGCAGGTGATGCGCATGAATTTTTCCGCGCCGACCGACTCGACCAGACGGGAAAATTCTCCGCTTTCGGTGTTGGCAAAATAGAGAATAATATCGCTCAGCGGCTGACCGCTGCGGTCAACGGGAACGAAGGACTCGCCGAAGGAGGAGACGGTGATGGCCGCGACCTGCTTCGCGTCGTCCAGCTTTTTGACGCAGTCGGAGATTACGAAGAACACGCTCTCGCGCAGCGCCAGCGCATTCAGGTTCACCTCGCCGGGCTTCGTAGGATATTCGCGGTAGGACATGGCGATCTGCTCGCCGGTATCGCGGAAGGCGACGCATTTGCAGCCGGTTCCGCCGATGTCAATGCCAAGACTGATCATAGAAGAGCCTCACTTTCTCACGCGGAAGCGGTAGATCGTCGTCTCGTGCAGCGGCTCACCCTGATGAAGAACCGGGGACGGGAATGCAGGCTGGTTGACCGCATCGGGATAGTGCTGCGTTTCGAGGCAGAATCCGCCATAGGACGCGTAGCGCGCGCCATTCTTGCCTGCGCGGTCGGAGATGAAATTGCCGGTATAAAGCTGCACGCCCTCAAGCGTCGTTTCCACCTCCATCACAATACCGGTCTTGTCGCCCTCGGCCCGTCCAATCTTACGAAGGCCCTTTCCATCGAGGCAAAAATTCGTGTCGTAGCCGCGGAAGGGTGCGAGCGCCGCATCATGGATATCGCGGCCAATGGGCTTCGCGGTGCGGAAGTCCATGCAGGTGCCGTCAACGGGCGCAATCTCGCCGGTCGGCAGCGTTGCGGCGTTGGCTGGCGTATAGGCCGAGGCGTTCAGCTGGAGCAGATGGCCCAACACGTCGCCGCTGCCCTGTCCGTTGAGGTTGAAGTAGGCGTGATTGGTAAAATTCGCAACGGTATCCGCACTGCTGACAGCACGGTAGTCAATATGCAGCGCATTGTCGTCCGTCAGCGTGAAGGTGATAGACACGTCGAGTCTGCCGGGGTAGCCCTCCTCACCATCAGCCAGAACCGTTGTGAATTCCACGCTATTTTCGCGGCAGGCATAGTCCCAGAGTTTTTTATCGAAGCCGCACAGGCCCCCGTGAAGCTGGTTTTTACCCTCGTTGGCCGTAAGCTGGAAGCGCTGGCCGTTCAGCGTGAAGGCTGCGTTTGCGATGCGGTTTCCGTTTCGGCCGATGCACGCACCGAGATAGCCGCTGTTTTCTTCATATTCCTTCACGCTCTCATAACCGAGCAGCACATCGGTCAACGCGCCGTTTTGGTCAGGGACAACAATGGACTGGAGCGTTGCACCATAGGACAGGAGCGTCACACGCATATGATTGCTGTTTTCCAGCGTAATGGCGACGGGCGCGCCCTTGGCGCACAGGGGAAGCTTTTGAATGGTCAGCATAGGAAAAACGTCCTTTCTTAAAAAAGTGAGGCGCGCTGCAAGCAGCAACGCGCCTCATGAAGATCTGCTGCGATTGCGTCCATTATACCGGAACGCAGTGGCTTTGAAAAGCCGCAGCGCAATTATTTCTTTGCAACGTACTTCTGCACGTCGATGGCGACGGCGATGATGATGATCGCGCCGCGGATGATGTACTGCAGATATGCGTTGACGCCGAGGAAGTACAGACCATAGTTGATTGCCTGCAGAATGATCGAGCCGATCACGACACCGGGGACAGTGCCGATGCCGCCATTGAAGGAGACGCCGCCGATGACGCAGCCCGCAATAGCGTCAAGCTCGTAGTTGATGCCAGTTGCAGTACCGACGGACTGGATACGGGCGCCTTCGAGGAAGGAGGCGATGCCGTACATCAGACCGGCATACAGGAACACGCCCATGATGGTCTTCGTGACGGAGACGCCGGAAACCTCAGCCGCCTCGGAGTTGCCGCCGACAGCGAACATATTCTTGCCGAATCGGGTCTTGTTCCAGACGAGCCACGTCAGAACGCCCAGCAGCAGGAAGATGATAACCAGATACGGCAGCTTGAAGCCGAAGATATCGACGGATCCGGTTGCGAGCGCCAGATAGCGCTGGTCAAGAGAGGACAGCGCCTGCGTGGAGCCGGAGGGCTGGTTCTCGATGTAAATGCAGCACAGACCGTAGGAGATCAGCTGCGTGCCGAGGGTAACAATGAAGGGGTGCATATGGAGTTTTGCCATGCCGAAGCCGTTGAACGCAGAGATGATGACCGCGATGGCCACGCAGGCGAGGAACGGCAGGATCGGGGGCAGCGGCTCTGTGATGCTGGGATAGTATCTCGAAGCGAACGTGACCGACTGCAGCAAGGAGGCTGCAACAGCCGCACAGAGGCCAAGCACACGGCCGACGGACAGGTCGGTACCGGCGAGAATGATGATGCCTGCGACGCCGTAGGCCAGAATGCCCTTCGTGGAGGCCTGCTTCAGAATGGAGATCAGGTTGCCGACGGAAAGGAAGTTGGGCTTGATCGCAACAATCACAACAAGGAGCAGAAGAAGGATGATATACAGTGCATATTTCAGCAGCGTATCCTTCAGCTTCTGTGGGTTCATTTTCTTAGAATTCGTCATTTTCTCAACCTCTTTATACATATTGCGCAGCCAGACGCATGATGGTTTCCTGCTCATTTTTAATACCGCCGAAGTCCTTGCCGCGTTCGAGGATACCGGCCATATGGCCGTTGCTCATAACAAGGATGCGGTCGCAGATCCCGATCAGTTCCGGCATTTCGGATGAGACCATCATAACAGCCTTGCCCTGCTTGGCAAGCTGCAGGATCAGTTCGTAAATCTCGTACTTAGCGCCGACATCGATGCCGCGCGTCGGCTCGTCAAGGAGCAGAACATCAGGATTTGTCAGCAGCCAGCGTCCAAGAATGACCTTCTGCTGGTTGCCGCCGGAGAGGTTTTTGATGAGCGTTTTCTGCGACGGCGTTTTGATGTGCATGGAGGAAATGGACCAGTCCGTGTCGGCGGTCATTTTTTTATCGGAAAGCAGCAGGCCCTTTTTATAGGAACCGAGGTTTGAAATTACGGTGTTGAACAAAATGTTGGCATAGGGGAAGATGCCGGTTGCGCGGCGTTCCTCTGTCAGCATGGCGAAGCCGTTTTTGATGGACTGGCGCGGCGTTTTGTTGGAAATGGGCTTGCCGTTCAGCTTGATCTCGCCGCTCTCACGCGCCATGATGCCGAAGATCGTGCTCAGAAGTTCCGTTCTGCGCGAGCCGACCAGACCGGCCACGCCGAGCACCTCGCCCGCGCGAAGCCCGAACGAAACGTCCTGACAGGTGGGCATGTATTTGCCGGTCAGGTGCGAAACCTCCATCAGCACGTCGCCGGGAACATTGTCCTTGGCCGGGAAACGGTTGGTCATCTCGCGGTTGACCATGCGCTTGATGATATCGTCGGTCGAGAGGTTTTCCGTCTTGTCGGTGGAGATCCACTGGCCGTCGCGCATGATGGTGACTTCGTCGGAAATACGCTTGATCTCGTCCATCTTATGGGAAATATAGATAATGCCGACACCCTGCTCACACAAGCGGCGCATGATGCGGAACAGATGCTCGACCTCCTCGCTGGTCAGCGAAGATGTCGGTTCGTCGAGCACAAGGATCTTTGCGTTATAGGAAACTGCCTTTGCGATCTCGAGCATCTGACGCTGAGAAACGGCCATGGTGCCGATGATCGCCTTCGGGTCAACCTTGATCTCCAGATCGTCCAGAACAGCCTTGGTGTCGTTGTACATTTTCTTGTGGTCAACCAGTCCGGCCTTCAGTGGGAACCGGCCCAGCCACATATTTTCCATGACGCTGCGGTAGAGCACCTGATTGAGTTCCTGATGCACCATGGCGACGCCGTGATCGAGGGCGTTGCGCGGGTTGGTGAAATTGATCTCCTTGCCGTTCATCCGGATGGAGCCCGCGTCTTTTTTATAGATACCGAACAGGCACTTCATGAGCGTCGATTTGCCGGCGCCGTTCTCGCCCATCAGAGCGTGGATGGAGCCGGGACGCAGCTGGAGCTTGGCATGATCCAGCGCCTTGACGCCCGGGAACTGCTTTTCGATATCGAGCATTTCGAGCAGGTAGTTTTCTTCCAAGTGTATCACCAATTCCTTTTTGCATAATCAGGTGGCCCCAGAGGGCCACCTGATTCGATTACGATTCTCTTACAAGATCAGCAGAATGATCTGAACAGATTATTCCGCAGTGACCTTTGCGTACGGGATACGGATGGAGAAGCCGTCGTCAGCCATGGTGTAGTCGGTGCCGTCGAGCCAATCCTTGCCCAGAGCGCCGTTGATCGCCATGAGGATGTTGGCCTTGCCCATTGCGTCGCCGTCCTGCTTGACAGTACCGTAGAGCTTGCCGGCGTTGATGTACTCAACGGCGGTATCGGTGCAGTCAACACCGATGACGATGATCTCATCGCCGCCGTCGCCGAGGTTATAGCCGACCTCGTTCAGAGCAGCGATAACGCCGATGGCCATATCGTCGTTGTTGCAGAAGACGACTTCGATGTTCTCAACACCGAGGGACGCGATCTGCGCGGTCATCATTTCCTGTGCCTTGGCGGTATCCCAGTTGGCGACCTGGTTCTCGGTCATCATCTCGCAGGGAACGCCTCTTTCGATGGCGGTGGACAGGGAGTACTCGGTACGGGCAATGGCTTCGGGGTTGTTGATCTCGCCTTCAAACTCAAGTGTCATAACCTTGCCGTCGCCGTTCTTGTCGACGCGCTCGGGGTTGGCGGCATACAGGTCAGCGAGGATCTCGCCCTGCATGATACCGGCCTCTTCGGGCTTCGTGCCGACGAAGATGGAGTTGGAACCGGTCACGATCGAGGAGTCAACGGGCTCCTTGTTGTAGAAGGAGATGGGGACATTGTACTGCTTGGCAAGGTCAACCAGATACTGGCCCGCAGAGGTGTCGCAGAGGTTGATGATGATGTGATCCTTGCCGGCGGCGAACATAACGTCAGCCTGGTTGTTCTGGGTCGCCTGGTCGTCGTTGCCGTCCTGCATTTCGAGGTTGATGGTCAGGCCCTTTTCAGCGCCGATTTCCTTGGCATACTTGTCCATGGCGACACGGACAGAGGAGCCGTAGGTGTCGGAATACTTCCAGACGAGAACACCGATGTTGAGCTCGGTCTTGCCGTCGGCGGCAGCCTCGGTAGCGGTTTCCTGGACTGCGTCGGTCTTGTTGTCAGTCTCAGCGGGAGCCGGGGTGTCGGTGGTCTTGGCGGCACAGGCGGCCATGGCCAGAACCATCATCACTGCAAGCAGCAAAGCGATGATCTTTTTCATTGTGTAATTCCTCCTAAATTAGTGTCGAAACGGGAATCCCCGTTCGTGATTGTATTTTATCATGCAGGAAATGAAAGGACTAGTAAAAAACGTTTTCAAAGCAGAGAAAAACATCTTTGAAACCATAAAAAAGGAAAGGCTATTTTTGTGCACATTGCCATATATCATTCCCTTTTTTAGATTGATACAATATAAAACAGAAGAAAACAGGTGAAAATACGACTTGTCTTTGCATACGAATTTACTACTTTTCCGGAAGGAGCCGACACTATGCTGGATCTGAAAAACGCCGGTTTGACGGAACTGCTGCACGATTTTTACACGCTGACGGGGCTGAAACTCTGCATCTTTGACACGGACTTTAAGGAATGTGCATCCACCCCCATCAAACTCTATCCCTTCTGCGCAAGAATGCGGGAAAATCCGGAATTTGAGCGCCGCTGCCACAGCTGCGACGCCGCCCATATGCAGACCTGCCGCCGCACGAGAAAGCCCGTGCAGTACCGATGTCACGCGGGGCTGACGGAATATCTCGCACCTCTGTATTATGAGGGCGTAATTGTCGCGTTCATCTGCATCGGACAGGCCACGAATGGTCGGGACGCGGAGTTCCATACCATCGCGGCCTACGCTGCGCAGTTCGGCATCGGCGAGGAGGAGTGCCGCTCGCTCTACGACATGCAGATCCACTATGCGCCCGATGAGATCAAGGCTGCCTGCAACATTCTTGACGCCTGCATCAGTCATATTTACCACCAGCGCATGCTTGAGGTGCGCAATCTCGACACGGCGCAGCAGATTGAAAAATACATCAACGACAACATTGCGTGGGATCTGTCCATTGAGCATCTGTGCGCGCATTTCTCTGTCTCGCGTGCCGAACTCTATCAGATCTTCCACACAAGCTTCAATTCCTCCGTCGCCGATTATATCCGCAGCAAACGCATCGCCATGGCGGAGCAAATGATTCGCACCACAGCGATGCAGATCTCCGAAATTGCGGCCAACGTTGGCTTTTACGACTATAATTATTTCTCCAAGGTCTTCCACCGGAAATTCGGCTGTTCACCGCGCGAGTACAGAAAGAATCTGGAGAGCAGCGAAGAAGAAGCGGAGAAAAAATAATTTTTTCAGGTTTTGTACAAAAATCACTATTGCCTGTACGTTTTTTCTGTTATCCTAGTGGAGAAGGAACAACGTACAGGCCTTTTTGCGTGTACGCACCTCTGGACTGAAAGGAGCACCCAAATGAACGAACGCGCATATTACGGACACGAATCGCAGCTGTTCGGCGTGGAGGAATACCGGCTGACTGGCGGCAAGGGCGACGGCATGCGCCTTTTGCAGGTACGCAACGGCAAGGGATTGGACTTCACCGTCTCCGCCGACCGCTGCGCGGATATTTCCCGCCTGCATTTCCGCGGCGAAAACTGCGGCTTTTTCTCGGCGAACGGCTACGTCGCGCCCGCTTACTATGATGACAAGGAAGCGGGATGGCTCAAGAATTTCACGGCAGGCTTCCTGACCACCTGCGGTCTGCTGGCCGTCGGCTCTCCCTGCACGGACGAGGGCGTCCGCCTGCCGCTGCACGGTGCAGTTGACAATATTCCTGCCGAGCGTCTACTCTGGGACATGGACGACGAGAAGATCTGGGTCAAGGCCGTCATGCGCCACGCGCAGATCTTTGCCGAAAAACTCATTCTGACACGCACAATCACCTGCTCGAAGCAAACGAACGAGATCACCATCACCGACGAGATTGAAAATGTCGGCGGCGAGGCCTCCCCGGTCATGATCCTGTACCACATGAACATGGGCTACCCCATGCTGTCCGAGGCGGCTGAACTCTATATCCCCGCCGCTGCGGTCACGCCCCGCAACGCACATGCCGCGGAGGATTTGGACACATGGAGTAAGGTTCTTACCCCCACCCCCGGCTTTGAGGAGCAGTGCTATTATCACGCGTTTGGCGGCAAACCCGGCCTTGCCGCCATCTTCAACCATGACCGCGGCTACGGCCTCGCCATTTCGTTCGACTCGTCCAGCCTCAGCTGCTTTACGCAGTGGAAGATGATGGGCGTCAAGGACTACGTCATGGGCCTTGAACCCGGCAACTGCTACCCCGACGGCCGCGACGTGATGCGCGAAAAGGGCCTTTTGCAGTTCCTCGCGCCCGGCGAGAAGAAAACCTATGGCGTGCGGCTGACGATGCTCGAAAACGAGACGCAGTTTGAAGCGCTCAAGCAGAAATAAGCAAAGGAGAGATACATATGAAAGCACAGGAAGCCGTCCGGCTGGCATGGCAGCATCATACCATCGTCCCGGCGTTCAACATCCCCTATCTGCCGATGGCAAAACCCGTCGCCCAGGCCATCATCGACGAGAAGACCGTCGCTATGCTGCAGGTCGCGCGGCTGGAATGGGAAAAGTTCGAGGCGCAGAGCCTCGAAGCCGTTGCGGAAGAATACTTTAAGTATTATGACCCGAAATACACCCTGCTGCACCTCGACCATGTACCCGTCATCGACGAGGATCAGAAACGCGTGGACTATATGCCCATTTTGGAACGCGCAGTCAAGGCAGGCTATCAGTCCGTCATGGTTGACGGCAGCCGCTTGAAGCTTGCGGAGAACATTGCCGTGACGAAGCAGGTCGCGGACTTCGCCCACGCAAATGACATCGCCTGCGAGGCCGAGCTCGGCTCCGTCATGGGCCACGAGGGCGCGGGTGCGAACATGGATTATGAAGAGATTTTCCGCACGAAGAAGGGCTTCACTGATCTGGGCGAAGCAAAGCAGTTTGCAGAGGAGACAAAGTGCGACTGGCTGAGCGTCGCCGTCGGCTCCATCCACGGTGCGATCGCCGAGGGCGTGCGCAACCAGAAAAAGCCCGAGGCCCGGCTGGACATCCAGCATATCGCCGACCTCAGCAAGGTCACGAATATCCCGCTCGTCCTGCACGGCGGCTCCGGCATCAACAACCAGTGTATTCTGGACGGCATCGCCAACGGCATTGCGAAGATCAACGTCGGCACGGAGATCCGTCAGACCTACGAACGCACACTGGGCGAGACAAACGACGTAGAAAAGGCCCGCGCCGCCGTCTATACCCGCACCTGCGAGATCATCCGCTCGTTCCGCATCGAAGGAAACCAGGAAAAACTGTTCGGATAAATAACAGGAGGAATCAACCATGAAAAAGAAAATGACCTTTGCCCTCTGCTTCTGCAACCGCGGCTTCATGCCCGGCGAACTGATCTACGGCGCACGCGACGACATGGTCAAGGCTGTCACCGACGCCGGCTATGACTACATCATGATGGACAAGGAGCTGACCCGCTACGGCGGCGTTGAGACGCGCGACGAGGGTCTGCTTTACGCCAAGTGGCTCAAGGAGCACGAGGGACAGTATGACGGCGTGATCTTCTCTATGCCCATTTTTGCCGACGAAAACGGCGCGATCACCGCGCTGCAGGACGCGGGCGTTCCCATCCTCATGCAGGCGTACCCCGACGAGATCGGCAAGATGGACTTTGCCCACCGCCGCGATGCCTACTGCGGCAAGTTCTCCGTCACGGACGTGTTCTGTCAGTACAATGTCCCGTTCACGGTCCTCAAGCCCCATGTCGTGCATCCGCTGAGCGCAAAGTTCCAGGAGAACCTGCGCGACTTCGCCGCCATCTGCCGCGTGGTCAACGGCATGAAGCGCTTCAACCTCGGCTGCATCGGCGCGCGCACTACCGCGTTCAAGACCGTCCGCTTCGACGAGGTTGCCATGCAGAAAAACGGCATTAACGTCGAGTCCTTCGATCTGTCTGAGGTCTTTGAAAAGGTTCGCGCCAAGGCGGACGACGACGCGGTCGTGCTGGCCAAGCTGGAGCGGCTGAAGAACTACACCGACTTCTCCAAGGTCCCGGCCTCCAACGCCCTGACGCTGGCGAAGGTCTCCGTCGTGCTCGACGAGTACATCGAAGAATACCATCTGGACGCGCTGGCGCTGCGCTGCTGGAACGAGATGGAGACGTATCTGCGCATCTGCCCGTGCGTGCTGCTCTCCGAGTTGAACGACCGCGGCATTGTCGCATCCTGCGAGATTGACATGTGTTCTGCCATTTCCATGCGCGCCATGAGCCTTGCCTCCGAGGGTCCGGCTGCTGTTCTTGACTGGAACAACAACTATGGCGACGACGAGGACAAGATCATTCTGTTCCACTGCGGCCCGGTCGCCCAGAGCCTGATGGCCGGCAAGGGCACCGTCACCGAGCACAAGATGTTCGCCAAGAACGATCCGGGCTCCGGCTGGGGCTGCAACGAGGGCCGCATCAAGCCCATGCCCATCACCATCTCCAACTGCCAGACCAAGGACGGCAAGATCGTCATTTATGCGTCTGAGGCCAAGTTCACCGACGATCCCATCGAGGACGGCTACTTCGGCTGCGGCGGCGTGGCGGAGATCCCGCACCTGCAGGATAAGTGCATCACGCTCGCCAAGGGCGGCTTCAAGCACCACACTGCCATCTGCGAGGGCCATTACAAGGACATCCTCAAAGAAGCGTTCACGACCTACCTCGGCTACGAGTGGGTCGATATTGACGGCTAATAAAAATGCAGGGGCGGAGCCAACAGGCTCCGCCCTTTTTCAAAACTCCCGGTTTAAACTGTTCAGAGCGCCCGCTGTCGGTGCAACGGGCGCTCTGTCATGTTTATTTCCACCCGAAGGTGACCATACCGTAAATATAGATAAAGATGATCGCAGCCGGGACGAGGTAGCGGAAGATGGGTTTCATCCAGGCCTTGACCTTCCAGCCCTTGCCCTCGTTGGCCTCAGCGAGGAAATTATCCCAGCCCCAGCCGAATTTATTGCAGCAGTAGAGCGTGAAGACGAGCGAGCCGAGCGGCAGGATGTTGTTGGAGACGAGGAAGTCCCAGAAATCGAGCCAGGCGCTGCCGTCCGCAAACGGCTGGAACTTGAACACGCTGTAGCCCAGCGCCGTGGTCATGGCAAGCACGAACACACCCACGCCGCAGACCAGGCAGCCCAGGGGCCGCTTCCAGCCGGTCATCTCGCGCACCATCGCAAGGATGTTCTCGCAGACAGCCAGAACCGTGGACATGGCGGCGAAGACCATGAACAGGAAGAACAGCGAGCCCCACCAGCGGCCGCCCGCCATGTGGTTGAAGACGGTAGCCATGGTGTCGAACAGCAGGCTCGGGCCCGCGTTGACCTCCAGCCCGTAGGTGTAGCAGGCCGGGAACATAATGAGGCCCGCGACGATGGCGACAAACGTATCGAGTACGATGACGTTCGCCGATTCGCCGAGCAGCGAGCGCTCTTTTCCAACGTAGCTGCCGAAGATCGCCATGGAGCCCATGCCGACGGACAGCGTGAAGAACGCCTGATTCATCGCGCCGACGATGACCGGGCCGGTGATCTTGGAGAAATCGGGGACGAGATAGAATTTCAGACCCTCTGCCGCGCCGGAGAGCGTTGCGCTGTGGATGGCCAGCACGACCATCAGAACCATCAGAAGCGTCATCATATACTTCGTGATGCGCTCCAGACCGCCCTGCAGGTTAAAGCACAGGATGCCGAACGCCACAATGACCGTCACGGCCAGATACGTCACGTTGACGCCGGGGTTTGTGATCATGGTGACGAAGCCGAGGTTTTCTGTCTGGCCGGTCAGGAACTTGACGAAATAATAGATGATCCAGCCGGTGACGACGGTGTAGAACGCCATGAGCGCGATGTTGCCGAAGAAGGCGACATAGCCGTGGAGGTGCCACTTCTGGCCCTTGCGTTCAAGCTTCTGATACATGTGGATGGGGCTGGCCTGCGCCGCGCGGCCCACGGCGAACTCCATCGTCATGACCGGCAGGCCCAGAAGCAGCAGGCAGAGGATATAGATGAGGACGAAGCCGCCTCCGCCGTACTGGCCGCACATCCACGGGAATTTCCATACGTTTCCGCAGCCGATGGCGCAGCCTGCAGACAGCAGGATGAAGCCCAGCCGGGAACCCAAGCGTTCTCTTTCCATTTGAGTCTCTCTTTCCGTTTTTCGTTTTAATAGGCAAATGCTTTAAATTGCTACTTTGAAGTTATAGCAGACTTGGGCTGGAAAGTCAAGGCTATGCGCGCGATTTGCGTACATTTGCCGTTCAGAAACGGACAGTTTGCAAACGGCGCGGTGCATTTTCCCGTGCTTTCGTCAAAATGCCGTCGGTGCTTGACAAGCGGGAAAAGCTGTGCTAAAAGTAAGATTCCCGGTATCTGAACCGGGCAGAAAAGAGGTTTTTCCTATGGATTCCGCACAGCGCGCCGAGCGGCGCAGGGTGTTTCTTTCCGGCGTGCGCGACGGCGTTCCCATTGGGCTTGGGTATCTGGCCGTGGCGTTTTCGCTCGGCATTGCGGCCCGAAACGCCGGTCTGAACGCCTTTCAGGGTTTTCTCATCAGCCTGCTCAATAATGCCTCCGCAGGCGAATACGCGGCCTTTACGGTCATTGCCGCGGACAGCGGCTTTCTGGAAATGGCGCTCATCACGCTCATTACCAATGCGCGGTATCTGCTCATGAGCTGCTCGCTCAGTCAGAAATTTTCACCTGATACGCCGCTGTATCACCGGCTGCTCGTCGGCTACGACGTGACAGATGAGTTGTTCGGCATCGCCATCGCGCGGCCCGGCTATCTTGACCCGTTTTATTCCTACGGCGCGTTCCTGCCCGCCATCCCCGGCTGGGCCATTGGCACAGCGTTGGGCGTCACGGCCGGGAGCGTGCTGCCCGCGCGGCTGGTCAGCGCGCTTTCCGTCGCGCTGTTCGGCATGTTTTTGGCAATTATTATCCCACCGTCGAGGAAGAACCCGGTCGTGCTCGGCTGCGTAGCGGTCAGTTTTGCAGCAAGCTGGCTGTGCTCCGTCCTGCCGCTTACAAAGGCGCTCTCCGAGGGAACGCGGACGATTCTTCTGACCGTCGTAATTGCATCCGCAGCCGCGCTGTTCTTCCCTGTGAAGGACGAACCGGAGCAGAAGGAGGAACAGCATGAGCGGTAAAATTTATCTTTATATACTGGTTTGCGCCGCCGTGTCGTTCCTCATCCGGGAACTGCCGCTGACGCTCATCCGCAAGCCTATCAAGAGCCGCTTTCTGCGCTCGTTTTTGTTCTATGTTCCATATGTGACACTGGCCGTTATGACCTTCCCGTCCATTGTCCACGCCACAAACTCTCCCATCGCGGGTCTTGCCGCGCTGGTATTGGGTATCGCCGCCGCATGGTTCGGCGCAAATCTGTTCCAGGTTGCCGTCGGCTGCTGTGCCGTCGTGCTGGTACTGGAATTTTTCCTGTTATAATCGCAGAACGCCGCGCCCGGACGGGCGCGGCCTGCGCAAAGCCGAACATGAAGTAAATCGTAGACATGAAGTTGGGCGGGAACATATAAAATTGAATGCGGATCCACAGCATCAGTGTCACACCAAACAGCCCGCCGAACGTAATACCTGCGTTCTTTTTTGCCAGCAGCAGCCCGGCTGCGGTCTTCCCTATTATTGCGGGACGCGCTGCGGCGGTCAAGCACGCCGCAGCGCCGTTCCGCCCGCGCGCTCACGATTGTTTTCGGCGATCCGCGCGGAAAACGAAAGCGGCTCGGGCCGTCTGCGAAGCTGCTCCGTAAATCTGGCGGAATACGCCGTAAAAATGGCATAGACATACGGCATGCCAAGATTCGTCTCCAACAGGGAATTGACGATCAGCGTGCGAAGCTTTTCTCCAAAATCAGAAAAGCCTGCGCTGCGGATTCCGCCCAGCAGCAGCCCGGCTTCCCAGCCGAACTGCACAAGCACGCCGATGGCAAGCAGCCACAGAAGATTGATACGGCCATCGCGGCTGCACTGGCGCAAATTGTAGACGATTGCGCCAAGATACCCCACAAACAGGATCAGCGCCATATAACCGTGATATGCGCCGGTCGTGCGTTCAATGATAATCGGCGCGGCATCCGGCGCAAATGTCTGCGTCAGAAGCGGGCAGCAGAACCACCAGCTGAGGATCAACAGCGACCATTCTAGCAGATGCTTGTCCTTTGACAGCCACAGCCAGATCCATGTAAAATTGGTAAATCCATAACTCATGGACATCCAGAGCAGCACCCAGAACAGGCTTCCGCCCGTAATGCTGCGCGAATGGCAGACCAGATGGAATATGCCGTAGTCCACCAGCATATAGACAAGTCCCATTACCAGCCCGACAAGGACGGTCATATACTTTCTTTTCCAGAGCAAAAGTGCCAGAAACACGCATAGAAACGCAATATCCAGCCAGATGTAAAGCGGCGCAAACTGTCGCCGTGCGATGAGTTCTTCCATATCGTCTCTCCTTTCTTTCCGGCGGAACAGTATACCACAGACAACCCCAAAAGAAAATGTGCAGACCCGCAATCTCATCCAAATTGCGGGTCTGCTCTTATTTTTTATGCGTTCGCGCTTACGACGCAGCCGACGTATGCAGCGCAGTCAAAATCTCCGGGAGAAGATTGTTGCGGTTTTCAGCCGATACCTCGAGCAGGCACACGTTCGGGTGGCTCCGAACGACGGCAGCAAGCGGTGTATCAGCCTTTTTCTGCACGACCCCGAGAATCGGGACCACCCCGTCCAGAAGCGTCCGGATGCGCGCGGAATACGCATCCGCATGGCGCTCCATGCGGCCAATTTCGTCCATCAGAATCAGATCACAGTCCTCCGCATCCGCCAGCGCGGCCAGTCCCGCCGTCTCAAACGCATCTGGAAACGACGCGATGCCGAGCGCCGGGTGGCGGATGCCGACGCGGTTATGCGCATTGCAGAACAGATCCTGTGCTGCGGCAGGATGCAGATAAACAGGCCTGCTGCCATCCGCCTCCGGCTTTGCCGAGACAGTGCGGAATCCCCCAAGCCGCTCCGGTTCGATGGCATCCAGTGCAGCAGCAATCAGCGTACTTTTTCCGATCTGCACGGGGCCGGTCAGAAAGACGTGCATCGCTATCCCTCCCCTCGCGGCTTTTTCGCGGTCCCGGATCGCTTCGCCCGGTGCAAGATCATCTCCGCCGCGATCGACACAGCGATCTCCGCCGGGGTCTGTCCGAGAATATCAAGACCGATTGGCGCGTGAATGCGGGTGAGGTCTTCCTCTGGAATGCCGTTTTCCATGAGATACGCGCAGGTTGACTTGATCTTATGGCGGCTGCCGATGCAGCCGATATACGTCGCGGGTGAGCGCATCGCCTGCAGCAGCACCTCGCGGTCGGCCTGATGGCCGGGTGTCATGATGCAGACATAATCATTTTCTGTAAGCGTCAGATGTGCGCCGATGTCCAGATAATCGCCGAGAATGACGCGTTCGGCCTGCGGATAGTGCTCCGGCGTAGCAAAATTGGGCCGGTTATCATAGACCACAACACGGAAATCGACCGAGGCCAGCACCGGCACGAGCGCCGCGCCGACATGGCCGCCGCCGAAGATATACGCATAGCCTGCCCGCGTGAGCGGTTCGACATAATAGCGCGGCTCCCCCTTTTTCGTGACCGCATCCGCACAAAGCATCGGACGCAGTTCGCCCAGCGTGATACAATCCGTGAAACGCAGGCCGTGCGCCTCATCATAGGTTCCCATCGCACTGACACAGCCTTCATCCATACGGTAGACAAGCCAGCTGTTCTGATTGCCGTTCAGCAGGCCCAGAATGCCGCACAGAAGCGCGGTATCCGCTTCGGCTTGCGGGTCAAAATACTGGAAGAAGACCGTCACATTGCCGCCGCAGATCATGCCGATGTCCGCGACCTCGTTGGGAGCCAGGCAGTAACCGTGGACGAGGGACTGCTTCGTTTTCAGAACCTCCATCGCCAGCTTCCCGGATTCCAACTCGACCGCGCCGCCGCCGACGGTTCCCTCCGTATGGCCATCGGCGAAGACAGCCATTTTTGCGCCCGCACCGCGCGGCGTGGAACCGGATGAGGCAAGAATGCTGCACAGCACGACGCCCTCGCCCCGCGCGAGCGCCTGCAGCATGGATGTGAAAAGCGCTTTCATACAAGATCCTCCATTCTGATCGTCAGGATGCCAAGCCGCTTGGTCTGCGGCAGATAATATGGATATTGCACATCTTCCGTCCGCCGCAGACGCGGCAGGACGGTTTCGGGTGCAACTGCGCCGGGGTCCTCGTCCCGGCTGTAGATGCGGAAAAACCGGACAGCATCGTCCAGCGATGCAAACGGCTGCCCGTGCTCCAGTTCCTGCGCGTCAAACTCGAACGGAACGCCCATTTCGCGGAGCGTTTCGCAGACGGCGGAAGCCGTCTCGCCGCGAATGGGCTGATCTGTCAGAGAAAACCGGTGCAGATCGTAATTCTTTTTGATGATAATCAGTGTTTTTGCGCACTGCCGGCGCGCGACGGGAAGGATCTCCGCGAGACTTCCAAAAAAGCAGAAGAGCATTGCATCATACTGCGTTCTATCCTCCGATGTCAGCAAATCGCATTGCAGCGGCGTGATGTTCCCAAGCTGCTGTGCATGGATGGTTCGCCGCAGCACGTCCAGCGCCTCGCCGGACACATCAGCAGCAGTGATAGACGCAAAATACGGGCTCAGCGCGGCGGATAGGGCGCCCAACCCGCAGCCCGCGTCGCAGAGCGTCCGGCAGTTTGAAAGCTTGGGCGCGAGAATCGCGGCAAGGCGGGCATGATAATCGTTTCTTTCGTTCGCCGCCTGCATAAACCGGATCATGTCCGGCGTCCAGACAAACATACTTCTATTCCTCCTGGGCGTAGGTAACCGCTGATTGAATCGGCAAGAGTTGTCAGCGAGAGATTTTGTCTCAAATGAAAGTTTGAAAACGCAGGAATACTTTGTGTATTTCAAGTTTTTCAAACTGCACAGTTGGGGCAAAAGCTCCGCTGACAACCGCAGACGATTTAATCATCGGTTACATAGGGCGTACAGACGGAAAAGACTCGGCTTCCGGCCTGTACCTGCGTGACGGCAACCGGAACACCATAGAGCGTCCGCAGAAGCGTCGGGGTCAGCACCTGCCCCGGCGGGCCGAAAGCCAGCACCCGCCCGTCCTTCAGGGCAAGCACCTTCGTTGCGTACCGGAATGCCTGATTCGGCTCGTGTGTGGAAAAAATGACGCTGTAGCCGCTCGCCGACAGGGATTCGATGCGCTGCATGACGCGGAAGCTGTTGCCGTAGTCGAGGCTGGCCGTCGGCTCGTCCATGATGAGCGTGTGCGCGTTCTGGATGAGCGCCCGGCCAAGGAGCATCAGCTGTCGTTCTCCGCCGGAAATGCGCATGCAGCCGCGCGAAGCCAGTGCGCCGATACCAAGTTCGTCCAGAATCCGCAGCGCCGCGTCCCTCTGCTCCCGCGAGGGGCGGTCGAACGGCCCAAGCTGCGCGCCGAGGCCCATCAGAACGCTATCGAGCACCGTATGGTCGAACGCCGGGCTGTAGGACTGCGGAATATACGCAAGTTCCGCCGCCAGTGCGCGTCGGGAATAGTCCCGCACGTCGCGGCCCGCGATTTTAACGCTGCCGCGCTTCGGCTCCAGAAAGCCAAGCAAGCAGCGGAACAGTGTGCTTTTTCCCACGCCGTTCGGGCCGAGCACGGCAATGCGCTCGCCCCTGTCCGCACAGAAGCTGACACTTTTTAACACGTCCGTTTCGTCATAGGAAAAAAAGAGATCGGATACCTCAAGCTGCATCCCGCGCGCCTCCCTTCACAATTAAATAAAGGAACAGCGGCGCGCCGACAAGGGCTGTGAGGATGCCGAGCGGAATTTCGCTCGTTGTGAGGCACCGCGCCAGGTCATCGACCAGCATAAGAACGCTTGCACCCAGCAGCATGGAGCACGGCAGCAAATGCCTCGTGTTCTGCCCGACGAGCAGCCGGCAGATATGCGGGATCACAAGCCCCACCCATCCGATCATGCCGCTGATGGAGACGCTGGCCGCAGTCGCAAGCGTCGCGCAGACGATGACAGCCAGCCGCAGAAGCTTTGTGTTGACGCCCATGCTGCGCGCCTCAGCTTCGCTGATCGTCAGCAGATTCAGCCGCCAGCGCAGAAAAAAAAGCGGAAGCAGGCCCAGCAGAATGGGGACCATCGCAAAATGCAGATCGTCCAGCCGCACAGCGGTCAGTGCGCCCATCAGCCAGTAGGTGATTTCGGGCAGCTGCTCGTTCGTGTCGGCGACCAATTTAATAAAGGAGGTTCCGGCGGAAAACAGCGAGCCGACCATCACGCCCGCCAGCACCATCGCCAGATTCGAGCGCATACGGCTCAGCCGCCCGACAAGATACGTCAGTCCCACAGCCGCAAGACCGAAGAGGAACGACCCCGCCGTAATCACAGCGTAGCTTGCGCCAAGCAGAATTGCCAACGCAGCACCAAAGCACGCGCCTGTCGATGCGCCAAGAAGATCCGGCGAAACCATGGGATTGCGGAACATGGCCTGATACGACGCACCCGCAGCCGAGAGCGCCGTGCCGATGAGCGCAGCAGACAAAATGCGCGGCAGGCGGATCTGGATGACAACAGAGGCCTCCTCCGGCGTCCATGTGGGTGCGAGGCGCAGACGCCCGCGCGAAATGCCGGACAGCGCCCGGTCAGCCAGCAGCCGTGCAGTCTGAAGCGCTGAGACCCGGTACCGGCCCAGCAGGAACGACAGGAAAAAGACCGCCGCCAGCAATATCAGAAGAATCAGGACACACCGCCTGCCCGTTTTTTCAGGTTTCATCTGCTTACTCCAAACAAAAGCGTTGTTTTTCATACCGTACCACCCCTTGTGCGTTCCTGTCAAGCGAAAGCGCCGGATTTTGATTCGGAATTGCCGAATCTTGTGAAAAAAACTCCGACACGGACGTGCCGGAGAAACGGACTGGAAAAAGCAGATTCACAAAGAACGTTGGCTCGTTCCGTCGAGGCCTATCACCAAAACGCAAACCAGCGAAGCGTTTGCGTTTTGGAAAGGAGGAAACGGGCTCAGAGGATAAGAGGCTTCGCGCGCAACGCGGGGGCTCGTTCCGTCGAGGCCGTTTCCGACGCACTTTCGGCGGCCATATCTTTTCTCTCGCAAGAGAAAAGATATGGGAAAAAGAGTGCTTGGACGCGTTTGGCGCATCCCGCGGATATCGTTCGGGTTAGCACCGAGTTTTTAGTTGTTACGAACACACATACTCATCTTACGGGCACTATGGTACGCGCCGCCTGTTATGGTTCTCCAAATTTGTGGGTAGTTGCGTTAGAATATCTGCGGTAAATTAGCCTTGCAGACAAAATTTGCAGCGCAGCACGAATTTTCCAGAGTCTTGTAGGGGCCGATGCCTACATCGGCCCGATGGGAAGTTCCAAATTCGCCACAGATTTCCGCAAAAGTGGTGTATTCTTCCAGGCCAGCGTGGGCAATCAAATATTCTTCAAATGCCGCACGTCGAGTGCAGCGGGATCATACTGCTCGAGATATGTCAGCGTATCTGCTGGCGTGGGGCAAAGGGCGTAGATATTCAGGCAGGCGGGGCGGATGAAGTTCTGCTCCACGGCGGACAGGACAAAGGCCTGCATTTTATCATAGAATCCGTTTGTGTTGAGAATGGCGATGGCCGGGTTGTGGCGGCCAAGCTGCTTGAGCGTCAGCACCTCGAAAAACTCCTCGAACGTTCCGAAGCCGCCGGGGGCCATGACGAACGCGTCCGCATGGGCGATCATGGCGGCCTTGCGCTCGGCCATGGTGTCCGTCAGGATAAACTCGGTGCAGCGGTCAAAGAGAATACCGTCTACATTTAAAAAGGACGGCGCGATGCCTATGATCTTTCCGCCCGCGTCCGCAGCGCCGCGTGACGCAGCGCCCATGACGCCCTGCGCGCCGCCGCCGTAGACGAGCGTATGGCCGTTTTTGGCCAGCAGGCGTCCGAATTCCTCCGCCGCGTCAAAATATGCGCGGTCAAGCGCGGGACTCGACGCGCCGTAGAGACAAATGTTCATGCCCGTTCCTCCGTTTTTTGCAGCTGCGCGATCTGCTGTCCGATCTGGCAGACATCCCGATAGGCGCAAACCTCAAAATCGCAGTCCGCCTCGCCGTCTTCTACAAGCACCATCCGTGAAGCGTCGCTCGTGCGGCAGTAACCGCTCAGAATCTGTTCCATCTCAATTCCTCCATATGCACTTAAGTTTTTATTATATATATACTCTTTTTAAAAATCCAGAGTAAATTGCGTATTTTGTCAAAAACGCCTATTTAGGCATTTTTTTATCGATATCTATTGCAGTTTCTTAACGCCTATGCTAAAATTAACAGAATCAAGTACATTCTGTACATAATATATAGAGTTTTTTCTGTATTTTGGGAAAATATGATGCGGCGCTGTTTTTTTGGAGCAGCGCCGCAGGGTGTACATGAAGGGGGTGATGGAAATGGCGATGCAGGAACTCACACAGATTGCCGCAGCGGAGGAACAGGCTCGCGCGATCTGCGAGCAGGCGCGCGCAGAGGCCGCCGAACTGGCCGTACAGGCCGAAAAGGATGGCACAGCCCGTCTGAACGCCGTGATATCCGGCGCGCAGGAGCGCATGCGCGAGGCAAAGCAGCAAGCCGAAAATCAGGCAGCGGCATTTGAAACGGATTTGAACAGCAAAACGGCCGCGCAGTGCCGGGCACTGGAGCAGGCGGCAGCCAGCCGGTCCGGCGCAGCGGCGGCAATGATTGTAGAGAGGATCTGGGACAGCGAATGGCAATCTTAAAAATGAAAAAACTGCGGTTGTGCGGCATCGCGGAGGAACAGACACAACTCATTCGTGAGTTGCAGCTGCTCGGAAGCGTCGAGATCGGCTCACCCGAGGCGCTGACCGGGGCACAGCAGACGCAGATCTTTCGCGCCGGAGACAGCAGCAGCGCGGACGCGCTGAGCCGGACATCCGCCGCACTCGCCTCCGCGCTGGAAACACTCAAGCAGTATGAAACAAAAAAAGGCGGTCTGTTCTCCGCCCGCCCGGAAAAGACGCTCGACGAGTTGTTTGACGACGATGCGTACAGCGCAGCCGTTCAGACAGCACAGGATGCGCTGGAAACGCAGGATGCGCGCAGCCGCAATCAGGCAGAAAAAAGCAGACTCTCGGCACTTCGTGAAAGCTTTGTGCCATGGCAGACGCTCGATTTGCCGCTGGAGTCAAACGGAACGCAGCACACGCGCGTGCTGATCGGCACCGTCCCGGCGCAGACAGGGTTTGACGCGCTGCGCGAGGCTGTTTACGAGGCCGCAGGCGAGGCGCAGATCGAAATGGTCAGCGCCGACCAGCAGAGTCTGTATCTGCTGGTGATCGTCTACAAAGGCGCGTATGATGCCGCAGCGTCTGCGCTGCGCGAATCCGGCTTCACACAGACCTGCTTCGACGGCGTAACAGGCACGGCGGCAGAAAACATCCGCCTGACGGATGAAAAGCTTGCCGCCTGTGAGCAGGAGGACAAGCGCCTGACAGACAAACTTACAGCGCTTGCAGGCGAAACGCCTGCCATCCGGCTTGCAGCCGACCGCTGCACACAGGAGATCGCAAAAGCGCAGGCCGCCGACCGGCTGGCGCACTCGGAGCGGACGTTCTTTTTGGACGGCTGGGTTCCGTGTGAGGACGTTGGGAAGCTTGAAACACTGCTGGAGCACTACTGCTGTGCATGGGAGTTGGAAGACCCGTCGCCGGAGGAATATCCGGACGTACCGGTCAAACTCAAAAACAACAAGCTGACATGGCCCTTGAACATGGTCACGGAGATGTATTCGCTCCCCGCCTATGACGGCGTAGACCCGAACCCGCTCATGGCGCCGTTTTTCATTCTGTTCTACGGCATTATGATGGCGGACATGGGGTATGGACTTTTGATGATCCTCGCTTCGATCATCATCACGAAAAAGTCCCGGCCCAAGGGCACAAGCGGACAGATGTTCGGCCTTATGTTCTCCTGCGGCATCAGCACATTTATCATGGGTGCGCTGACGGGCGGCTTCTTCGGCGATTTCCTGCCGCAGCTGGTCGGCATCATCAACCCCGACACGACGTTCAAGGCGCTCCCCGCGCTCTTCACCCCGCTCGACGACACGATCACGATTCTGATCGGCGCCATGGCGCTCGGCTTTGTCCAGATCGTGACCGGCATGGCCATCAGCTTCGTCGAGAAGATCAAAAAAGGGCAGATCATGGACGCCGTCTGGGAAGAGCTTACCTGGTGGGTCGTGTTCGCGGGCATCGCGTGCATGGCGCTCGGCGTGACGAACATCGTTTTGTATGTCGGCCTCGGCATGGTTGTGGTCGGTTCCGGCTGGAGCGCGAAGGGCTTCGGCAAGGTCACAGCGATCTTCGGCTCGGTCTACAACCATGTGACGGGCTACTTCGGCGACATTCTTTCGTATTCCAGACTGATGACCCTGATGCTGGCAGGCTCTGTCATTGCATCGGTCTTCAATACGCTCGGCGCGATCCCGGGGAACGTGGTGTTCTTCCTGCTCGTGTCGGTAGCCGGCAATGGACTCAACTTCGCGCTGAACCTGCTCAGCTGCTACGTCCACGATCTGCGTCTGCAGTGTCTGGAATACTTCGGTAAATTCTATAAGGACGGCGGCAAGCCGTTCGAGCCCCTGGCGATCAATACAAACTATGTAGACATTCAATCTTAAGGAGGAACTCTATCATGCAAGCATTTTTTGACGCTTTCGGCGGTCTGGCTCTGGCGCTTCTGGGCGCGGGTCTTGCGGCGGCGCTGTGCGCCATCGGTTCGGCAAAGGGCACCGGCATGACCGGTGAGGCTGGTGCTGGTCTTCTGTGCGAGGATCCGGCAAAGTTCGGCAAGGTCCTGATCCTGCAGGTCATCCCCGGCACGCAGGGTCTATACGGCCTCGTCGTGTGGTTCTTCGCCATTTTCCGCATGGGCCTGCTGTCCGGTTCTCTGCCCGAGTTGACCGTTACACAGGGTCTGCAGTATTTCGTCGCGTGCCTGCCCATGGCGCTCGGCGGCATGATCTCCGCGTTTGCACAGGGCCGCGTGGCCTGCGCGTCCATCAATCTGCTGGCCAAGAAGCCTGATCATTGGTCCAAGGGCATGGTGCTGTGCGTCACGGTCGAGTTCTATGCGATTCTTTCCCTGCTCGCCTCCATGCTGATGATCATCAATATCAGCAAGTAACCCCACAGGAGAGGGTAAAACAATGAACGGAATTGAGAAAATTTCCGCCCGTATTCTTGCCGATGCCGAGACCGAAGCCGCCGCGATCCGCGCGCAGGCTGAGGAAAAGGCGGCGCAGATCCGCACAGACTATGACCGCAGGATTGAGAGCGAACAGCAGCGTCTGACGGCGGAGGCACAGGCCGAGGCCGAAAAGCAGCTTGCGCGCGATCAGGGCGCGGCCAGAATGGCTGCGCGGCGGCAGCTGCTCGAAACGAAGCAGTCACTCGTTGACGCAGCCTTCCGGCAGGCAGAGCAGCAGCTTCTCTCGCTCCCCGAAGCAGAGTATATCAAACTCTGTGCGCAGCTTGCCGCGCAGGCAAGCGCAACCGGGTACGAAGCGCTGATCTTCTGCGAAGCAGACCGCAAGCGGGTGGGACAGGCCGTAACGGAGCAGGCGAATGCGCTGCTTCAAAAGGCCGGGAAGCCCGCGGAACTGACGCTTTCCGCCGAAACGCGGCCGATGTGCGGCGGCGTTGTGCTGAAGGACGGGCTGATTGAGACAAACTGCTCGATCGGCACGATGGTAAGCGGCCTGCGGCCCGCGCTTTCCGGTAAGGTCGCGGCCTGCCTGTTTGGCTGAGGCCGGGAGGCTGACGTGACGGAACAAAAAAAGAAAGTAAAAGCGTGTAAGGACACAGATTATCTGTTTATTTCGGCGTATCTGCGCGCAAAGGAGCCGCAGCTGCTCACCGAAGAGAAGGCCGTGCGCATGCTCTCGTCCTCTGTACAGGAGGCGGCGCGAACCTTAGAGGGCTGCGGCTATGCCGACGTACTGACCATCGGGCTCGACAAGGCGCTGAACGACCGGCGCGCCGCCGTATTTTCCGAGGTAGAGGCGCTTGCACCGAAGGACGGCGTCGTGGCGCTGTTCCGCATGCGCTATGACTATCACAACGCCAAGACCATCGTCAAAGCTGAGGCTGTCGGAACAGACCCAACGCCTCTGCTCTCCGGCGCAGGACGTTCGGAGGCGCAGGCGCTCAAAACCGCCTATGAGACAGGCGAGGCCGGAAGTGTTCCGCAGGCCGTTCTGACCGCGATGCAGACTGCGCGCGATGCACTCTCGAGAAGCGCCGACCCGCAGCTGGCCGATCTGATCCTCGACCGCGCGTATTTCGCCGAGTATCATGAAACAGCTACGCAGGTCGGAAGTGCGTTCCTGATGGGCTATGCACAGCTGCAGGCTGACAGCGCAAACCTGCGCGCCGCCGTGCGCGCGCGTCGTATGCACAAGGACGCCGCGTTTTTAAAGAGCGTCCTCGTTCCCGGTGGGAGCATTCCGGCAGAGGAGATCTGCCAGTCGCTTGCACAGGACGAGCCGTTTGCGCCGCTGTTTGCGAATACCGCGCTCTTCGCTGCCGCGCAGGCGGGCGACGAGTCGCAGACGGGGTCGCTGACCGCGTTTGAGCGGCTGTGCGACAACACGCTCACGGCATATTTTGCAAAAGCGAAGTCGGTCGTATTCGGTGAGCAGGTCGTGATTGCCTATCTCTGTGCGCTGGAAAATGAAATTTCAGCGGCCCGCATGATCGTAAACGGCCTGCAGGCGGGACTGCCCGCCGACACGATCCGCGCACGGCTGCGGGATCTGTATCAATGAGCGAGGTGAGCGGTATGTACAAAATCGCAGTTCTGGGTGAACGCGAGAGCGTCATGGGCTTTGCGGCTCTGGGCCTCACCGTGTTTCCCGTGAATTCCGCCGAGGAAGCGGCGGAGGTCTTTCACCGCCTCACGAGGCAATCCGACGCATACGCGATCATCTATGTGACCGAGACGTATGCCGAGGCGCTGCACGCGCAGATCGAGAAATACGCCTCCAGCGTCACCCCGGCGGTCATTTTGATCCCCGGTGCGGGCGGCTGCAAGGGACTCGGCATGAATGCGCTGAACGCCGCCGTCGAACGCGCAGTAGGCTCCAATATCCTTTAAACAGCATCCTTGAATTTTAGAAAGGATTCGATGAAATGTCAGGTAGAATTGTAAAGGTATCCGGCCCGCTTGTTGTCGCCGAGGGGATGGAAGACGCCAACATGGCGGATGTCGTCCGCGTCGGCAAACAGCAGCTGATCGGTGAGATTCTGAATATGACAGGCGGCTCGGCCTCCATTCAGGTCTATGAGGAAACGAGCGGCCTCGGCCCCGGCGCCGAGGTCACGACGACCGGCATGCCCCTCTCCGTCGAACTCGGTCCGGGCATGCTCGAAAATATTTACGACGGCATTCAGCGCCCCTTGACCGAGATCCGCGACCGCTGCGGTGAGACCATCGCCCGCGGCGTACAGGTTCCGGCGCTGAACCGTGAAAAGAAGTGGGCCTTCACGCCCACGGTCAAAAAGGGCGACAAGGTTTCCGGCGGCGACGTGATCGGCACCGTGCAGGAGACGAGCGCCGTTCTGCACAGGATCATGGTGCCGCCCAAGATGGTGGGCACCGTCAAGGAAATCCAATCCGGTGAATTCACCGTGGAGCAGACCGTCTGCGTGTTGGAAACGGCAAAGGGCGAGGAGAATCTCAGCCTCATGCAGAAGTGGCCCGTGCGCGTGGCCCGTCCGTATGACCGGAAGTTCACCCCCTCGCAGCCGCTTATGACCGGCCAGCGCATCATCGACACCATGTTCCCGCTGGCAAAGGGCGGCACGGCGGCAGTCCCCGGCCCGTTCGGCTCGGGCAAGACTGTCGTGCAGCACCAGTTGGCAAAGTGGTCGGACGTCGATATCGTCGTCTACATTGGCTGCGGCGAGCGCGGCAACGAAATGACCGACGTTCTGATGGAGTTCCCGGAGCTGCATGACCCCAACACCGGCGAACCGCTGATGAATCGCACGGTTCTGATTGCAAACACCTCCGACATGCCGGTTGCGGCGCGTGAAGCGTCCATTTACACCGGCATCACCATCGCAGAATATTTCCGTGACATGGGTTATGACGTCGCCGTTATCGCCGACTCTACCTCCCGCTGGGCCGAGGCCCTGCGTGAAATGTCGGGCCGTCTGGAAGAGATGCCCGGCGAAGAAGGCTATCCCGCGTATCTGGCTTCGCGTCTGGCGCAGTTCTACGAACGCGCAGGCTGCGTCGAGTGCCTCGGCGCGGACGAGCGGCGCGGTTCGCTGACCGCCATCGGCGCGGTTTCCCCTCCGGGCGGCGATATTTCGGAGCCCGTTTCGCAGGCAACGATGCGCATCGTCAAGGTCTTCTGGGGTCTGGACGCCTCGCTTGCCTACGCGCGCCATTTCCCGGCCATCAACTGGCTGACGAGTTATTCTCTGTACCTCGACACACTCAAAGGCTGGTGCGACGAGAATCTGGGCCGCGGGTTCATGCAGAACCGTGGCCGCGCCATGGCGCTTTTGCAGAAGGAAGCGGAATTGCAGGAAATCGTCAAGCTGGTCGGTCAGGATGCGCTGTCCCCGGCCGATAACCTGACGCTGGAGTCCGCGAAGATGATCCGTGAGGACTTCCTGCAGCAGAACGCGTTCCTGGAGAACGACCAGTATTCGTCGTTCGACCGGCAGGCACGTCTGCTGGAACTGATTCTTCGCTACAAAGACCTCTGCGACGCAGCCATCGAACGCGGTGCGGATATCTGGAAGCTTTATTCCATCGCAGCCCGCGCCGCCATTGGCCGCGCGAAAACCGTTCCGGCTGACCTGTATCGGGACGCCTACGCGAAAATCGTGGCCGACATGGAGCAGCAGATCGAAGAAGTTGCAAAGGAGGCTGAGGCTGAATGATCCGCGAATACCGTACCATCCGTGAGGTCTCCGGGCCTCTGATGATCGTCAAAAACGTCGAGGGCGTCACCTACGACGAACTGGCCGAGCTGGAGCTGCCGAACGGCGAAGTTCGCCACTGCAAGGTTCTGGAATGCAACGGCGATACTGCCGTCGTCCAGCTGTTTGAAAATTCCGCCGGCATCAACCTGAAGGACAGCAAGATCCGCTTCCTTGGCCATCCGCTGGAGTTGGCCGTGTCCGAGGATATGCTTGGCCGCGTCTTCGACGGCATGGGCCACCCGAAGGACGGCGGCCCCGAGGTTCTGGCCGCCGAGATGAAGGACATTAACGGTCTGCCGATGAACCCCGCCGCGCGCGATTACCCGAACGAATTTATCCAGACCGGCATTTCCACGATCGACGGTCTGAACACCCTTGTCCGCGGCCAGAAGCTGCCGATCTTCTCCGGCTCCGGTCTTCCCCATGCACAGCTTGCCGCGCAGATCGCGCGTCAGGCAAAGGTTCTGGGCGACGACGCTTCCAACTTTGCCGTCGTCTTCGCCGCCATCGGTATTACGTTTGAGGAATCGGAGTTCTTCATTCAGGAATTCCGCCGCACAGGCGCCATCGACCGCACCGTCGTTTTCTCGAACCTTGCCAACGACCCGGCAGTTGAGCGTATCGCAACACCGCGTATGGCGCTGACTGCCGCCGAATATCTGGCCTTTGAATGCGGCATGCACGTTCTGGTCATTATGACCGATATCACGAACTACGCCGAGGCGCTGCGCGAGGTTTCCGCTGCGCGCAAGGAAGTCCCCGGCCGCCGCGGCTATCCCGGCTATCTCTATACCGACCTTGCAACGCTCTATGAGCGTGCGGGCCGCCGGATCGGCAAGAAGGGCTCCATCACCCTCATCCCAATCCTGACCATGCCGGAGGATGACAAGACGCACCCCATCCCCGACCTGACCGGCTATATCACAGAGGGCCAGATCATCCTCAGCCGCGATCTGTACCGCAAGGGCGTCATCCCCCCCGTGGACGTGCTGCCTAGCCTGTCTCGACTGAAGGACAAGGGCATTGGCCCCGGCAAGACGCGCGAGGACCATGCAGGCACGATGAACCAGCTGTTCGCCGCCTATTCCGCCGGCAAGGACGCGAAGGAACTTGCGACCATCCTTGGTGAAAGCGCCCTCTCTCCTACCGACCGTCTGTACGCGAAATTTGCCGAAGAATTTGAACAGCGCTACGTCAGTCAGGGCTACGAGGAAAACCGCTCCATTGAGGAAACGCTGAACATCGGCTGGGAACTGCTGTCCATTCTGCCCGAAACGGAACTCAAGCGCATCAAGCCGGAGTTCATCGAAAAATACCTGCCCAAAAAGCAGGCGTAAGGCGGTGTTCGCATGGCCAGTAAAACGATCAATCCGACCCGGATGGAACTCACGCGGCTCAAGGGCCGCCTGCGCACGGCTGTGCGCGGCCACCGGCTGCTCAAGGACAAGCGCGACGAACTGATGCGGCAGTTTTTCCTGATCGTGCGGAAAAATAAGGAACTGCGCGCCAAGGTCGAGAAGGGCATCGAGGAAGCCAACCGCGCCATGACCGTCGCGTCAAGCGTGATGTCCCCCGAAATGCTCCAGCAGGCGCTTTTGTACCCGAAGCAGTCGGCGACGCTGGACATGACGTTCCAGAACATCATGTCCGTCTCCGTCCCGGTCTACGCGTTCCACACCAAAAGCGAGGACGCCGCGTCCATCTATCCCTACGGCTTCGCACAGACGTCTGGCGAACTGGACGACGCACTGGGTGCGCTGGCCTCCGTGTTTCAGGATATGCTGGAACTGGCGCAGGCCGAAAAGAAGACGCAGCTGCTCGCCTCCGAGATTGAGAAGACCCGCCGCCGCGTCAACGCGCTGGAATATGTCATGATCCCGGAAATGGAGAAGAACATCAAGTATATCTCCATGAAGCTTGAAGAAAACGACCGCGCCACCAAGGTTCGCCTGATGAAGGTCAAGGATATGGTGCTCAAGGACGCACACGAATTTGAAGCCTAAACCAGCAAAAACCGCCCCAGCCATGCACGCATGGCTGGGGCAGTTCTATTTGTGCAGCATCTAAAACGATTACTGCTTTTTTCCGCCCCAGAGTTCACTGAGAACCGTAGATCCGAGAACAAGGACGGCTCCCGTCAGACCGGCTGGGGACAGCGGCTCATGCAGGACGAGCGCGGAGAGAATCAGGGCTGTAATGGGATCGAGATAACTCATGAGCGCGACCGTCTGCGTCGGCAGGCGAACCATCGCGCCGAAATACATCGCATACGGAATCGCCGTATGCGTCAGCGACACCAGAAGCATCAGTCCGGCGGAGAGCGCCGTCAGATGCAGGTCGGAACATCCGCCTGTCAGTGCCAGATACGGCACCATGACCAGTCCCGCCGCGCCAAGCTGCACGATGGTTTTGTCGTATGCGTCCATCCGGGAGAGTGTTTTCCGGTTCACGGCGGTGATAGAAGCGTACAAAACTGCCGAGCCGATGGCAAGTGCAATACCGGTCAATGTCCCGTCCGGCAGCGTACCGCCGTCCAGGACGCCTGAGACGAGCACCATTCCGCACGCCGCCAGCGCCACGCAAACAAGCTGCCGCCATGTGAACTGCTCGCGGAAGACAAGCGGTGAGGCCAGAATCAGCATCACCGGAGCCGTGTAATAGCAGAGCGTGGCAACAGCGATGCTTGTGTAGCGGTACGCCTCAAACAGCAGCATCCAGTTAAAGCCGATCATGCCGCCGGAGATGAGCAGCGGCAGAAGATACCGACGAATAGAGGCCGTGTCCGGTTTTTTGCCGCGCAGCCGCTGTAGAAGCAGCAGCAGAACGCAGCCCAGCAGCCCGCGGAAGCAGGCGATCACGCCGCTCGGCAAATCGATAAACCGGCGCAAAAGGCCAATAGTACCAAAGACGAGCATGCTGACAGCAAACGGCAGGCGGGCAGAGCATTCTGTTTTTTCTTTTCTCATGGCTTACTTCCCGAAAAATGCAAGATTGAGATCCACGTCGCCATCAATGCCATCGACCGTGCCTGTGGCAGAGTACTGCCACAGATCAAAGTGGTAGGCAAACGACGGCGTATCATTATATTCGGCCAGCCAGAATGTATACGTCTGCAGGCTTGGCAGGTGCAGTTCCTCATAGCCAAGCTGCTGGTTGAAATAAAGTCCGGCCTGATAGCCCGCGTTTCGGATTTCGGTGCAGAACGTATCGGTCACAGTGGTCAGTGACGCCAGATCCATGGTGTCGCTGCGCGCTTCGGAACCGATCTTCTCCCAGTCGAAGAAAACCGGGAACGCAAGCTGATAGCCGGAGATCCGGTCCAGCACAAACCGTGCTTCTTCTCGCGCCTCCTGCTCATCGATGGCCTGCGAGAAGAAATACACACCCACGTCAAGCCCGGCGTCGATGGCGCCCTCCAGATTCTGCTCGAAATACGCATCCTCCTGAATAGTGCCCTCCGTATACCCGCGGTAGCCGACACGGAGAATGACAAACTGTATGCCGCTTTCCGCAACGCGCTGCCAGTCGACCTCCTGCTGGTGTGCAGAGACGTCGATGCCGATCTGGCTGGTCACGGTATCGCTTTCATAGTGCAGAAATCCGCCGTCCATATAAAAGCAGGACGGATCATATGTATTTTGCGGAATCTCCTCCGTCTCGTCCACCACGCTGGGTTCGACCGGCGTAAGCTGTTCATGATCTTTTGCGCTGACCGTCGCGTTCGCACCATAGTGAAACAGGCGGCTCAGCAGCGCAGCCAGTCCCCAGAGCACAAGTGCAGTCAGCAGCATGAAAATCAAGATCATCAGCACCCGGGATCGCCGCGCGCGTTTGCTTGTTTGACGCATAATTTGACCCTCTGTTACAAAATATATCGGATTATATCATATTTTCGTCCAAAAGCCAAGCGGCTTGTCTTTTCCCGGAATGTATGCTATATTGTATTAGTTACACGATCAATCAAAAGGAGGCGAACGCGTGGACAATATGGAACGCAGGCAGAACGAGGAACTGCTGGAGGCGCGCAGACTGCGGCGGCAGGAGCAGAAGCGCCGGCTTCTCATGCGGCAGCGGGTACTGGCCGTTGTTTTGCTTGTGATCGTGATCCTGTCTTTGATTCTCATTCTGCGCGGCTGCCGCAACCGGCGTGAACACCCGGAACTCTATGTCAAAAAAGACAGTGCACTGGAATTGCAGACCGAGCCGGACGCGACTGTCAACATTGCCGCCGTCGGCGACATTATGATCACCGACGATCTGCTTGCCGACGCCAAGCAGCCGGACGGCAGCTATCAGTTTGCCGAAAGCTTTGCCGCCGTATCCGGTTACACGCTCTCGGCCGACTTCACCATCGGCAATCTCGAATGCAATTTCTGCGGCGAGCCGTACGCCGGAAAGCCGGACTATCGTGCGCCGGATTCACTTGCCACGACGCTTTCGACCATTGGCTTCGATCTTTTGCAGACAGCCAATACCTGTTCTATTCAGAACGGCCTGTCCGGGCTGCAGAGCACCATTGACACGCTCACAAATGCGGGCATCGACCATGCCGGCACCTATACGAGCGAGGCCGAACGCACGCAGAACGGCGGCGTCGTGCTTAAGACTGTCAGCGGTATGAAGATTGCGATCGTTGCCTATACGAAGGGCCTCGGCGGCCTCCAGCTGCCAGAGGGCGCGGAGTACGCGGTGAACCTGCTCTACAAGGATTACAGCACCGACTACAACAAGCTCGACATGAGCGCCCTTCTGGGCTCGGTAGACGCGGCGAAGTCGCTCAAGCCTGATATCATCCTCGTCATGCTCCACTGGGGCAGCGAAGCGACGCTGGAGCCTACCAAAACGCAGGAATCCATCGCAAAACAGCTGTTCGAGCGCGGCGCAGATGCAATCATCGGTTCGCACAGTCACTTAGTCGGCAGAATGGAGACGATGGATATCACGACAGACGACGGAAAGGAGAAGACCTGCTTCGTGGCCTACAGCCTCGGCAATTTCTTCTCCAGCCAGAACAGCAGCTATGCCAGCGGCTGCGAGGAGTCAGTCATTCTGAATCTGCAATTCACCAAAAACGGCGAGACAGGCGAAACAACGCTGACAAATGCGAGTTATACACCGTTGTACCTGCTCGACAGCGGCAAGGATGCCGACGGCAGCCGCTACGAAATTCTCCCCATCCGTACAGCCATCGCCTCCGGCCTGTTCCCCAAGGAGACAGACCGCCTGACAAACGCCATCAGCCGCCTGCGCACAAGAACAGAATCGGACTTTGATTCCGGTAAATAAACGTTCAACACACCCCTAGTCACTCCGCATGACAAGGGGTGCGTTTTTGCAACGCCATCAGGTTTGGTGCATCTAGGCAGTCAGCTGCGTTAGACGCACAATCTCGGTGGGCAGACGGCATCGGCCCTTACAACGCAGCCGCAAAATCGATAAGCCCAATAAAGAAACCGCCCGCTGCCAAATGGCAGCGGGCGATCTGAACGATTAGAACTTAGTGACCGGCATTCATCTGTGCAGCGACTTCGGCAGCGAAGTCTTCCTGCTTCTTCTCAATGCCCTCGCCCTTCTCGAAGCGAACAGCATCGACGAACGTGACCTTGCCGCCCAGAGCCTTGGCTGCGGAGTCCATGTACTGCTCAACAGACATGGAGCCGTCCTTGACAAAGGCCTGCTGCAGCAAGCAGTTCTCCTCGTAGAACTTGTTCAGCTTGCCGGCAGCGATCTTCTCCTTGACCTGCTGGGGCTTGGTAGCCATCTTCGGGTCGTTGTCCATCTGCGCGACGAGAACCTTCTTCTCCTCGGCGATGACATCCTCGGTGACGAGGCTCTTGTCCCAGAAGCGGGGATTCAGCGCAGCGATCTGCATGGCGACGTCCTTGCCGATGGTGGTGGCGTCGATGCCGCCCTCAACCGCGAGGTTGACCAGCACGCCGATCTTGCCGCCTGCATGGACATAGGACACAGTGGTGTTCTTGTCGAAGCGGGCAAAGCGGCGGATCTGCAGATTTTCGCCGATGGACATAACCTTCTCAGGCAGAACCTCGGAAACCTTCAGTTCGGTGCCGGGATAGGTGCAGTCCTTGATAGCCTCAACGTCGGCGGGATTGTTCTCCAGAACAACCTGGCAGATATCCTTGACGAACTGAACGAACGGAGCGGACTTCGCGCAGAAGTCAGTCTCGCAGTTGACCTCGACCATGGCGCCGACACCGCACTTTTCGCAGACAGTCGCGTAAGCCATGCCCTCAGCCGCGATGCGGCCGGCCTTCTTAGCAGCCTTGGCCAGACCCTTTTCGCGCAGCCATTCAACAGCCTTGTCCATATCGCCGTCGGTCTCGGACAGCGCCTTCTTGCAGTCCATCATGCCGACATTGGTCATTTCACGCAGTTTCTTGACATCAGCAGCAGTAAATGCCATTGTAAATTCCTCCTGTTTTTATCTTTTGAAAAGCGCCCGTCATGCGGCGGGCGCTATAAATATTACGGATTATTCAGCGGCTGCGGGAGTTTCCTCGGCTGCGGGAGCCTCGGTGTTCTCTTCGCCCTGACGGCCTTCGGTCACGGCATTGGCCATGGTGGCTGCGATCAGGCGGATGGCGCGGATAGCGTCATCGTTGCCGGGGATAACATAGTCAACTTCGTCCGGGTCACAGTTGGTGTCAACGATGGCAACAATGGGAATGTGCAGCTTGCGGGCTTCCGCGATGGCGTTGCGCTCCTTGCGCGGGTCAACGATGAACAGCGCGCCGGGCAGCTTCTTCATTTCCTTGACACCGCCGAGGTACTTCTCAAGTTTGGCAATCTCGCCCTGATGCTTGATGACTTCCTTCTTGGGAAGCATTGCAAACGTGCCGTCGGCTTCCATCTTCTTCAGCTGGGCCAGACGGTCGATACGGGTGCGCATGGTGCGGAAATTCGTCAGCATGCCGCCGAGCCAGCGGGCGTTGACGTAGTACTGGCCGACACGTTCAGCCTCTTCCTTGATAGCGTCCTGTGCCTGCTTCTTGGTGCCGACGAACAGGATGGACTGGCCGTTTGCTGCCAGATCACGGACAAAGTTATAGGCCTCTTCCAGCTTCTTGACCGTCTTCTGCAGGTCAATGATGTAGATGCCGTTGCGCTCCGTGTAGATATACGGGGCCATTTTCGGGTTCCAGCGACGGGTCTGATGACCGAAGTGGACGCCAGCTTCGAGAAGCTGCTTCATGGATACGACTGCCATTGTGTGTTCTCCTTTTGTTTTTGACCTCCACTGGGCTGACCGCTTCCATCCCGAAGGACACGAGAAAGCGCCACCGCCCGGTGTGTGGTGTAGTAATGTCGCCGTTTTCGCACAGCGCCTTGACATTATAGCGGAAAAGCGCTCCAAATGCAAGTGTTTTTTCACGAAAACCCCTGCATTTTTTGCGCTTTTTACCGGCTTAAAAGAGGCTCCGCTTCTTGCGCGGCGTCCGCCACTCGGAAAGCGGCCCATCGACCAGGATTAGATCGTCTCCGATGCGTTTGATACACAGCCACGGGATCACATAGTCGTCCTCCCGGCCGAACAGTCCCAGAAACCGGCACGGCCCCGGTACAATCAGCGCCGTCACGCGTCCGCAACAGATATCGACCACCAGATCGTTCACATAGCCCAGCCGCGCTCCCTCGCACACATGGATTACTTCCTTGTCCCGCAGTTCCTGAAACCGGTTCGTCATCGCACAAGCCCCCTTTGCAGGAAGTATATGCGGCAGGCATTCCGAATATGAGGCGTCAGGATGGCAGAATTGCTTTTCGGATGGAGCGGATGGCGCTTTTTTCAAGGCGCGACACCTGTGCCTGCGAGATGCCGATCTGGCCTGCGACCTCCATCTGCGTTCGGCCTGCCTCGAAACGCAAGGCCAGAATGCGCTTTTCGCGCTCCGACAGATGAGAAATGGCCTCGCGCAGCGTGATGGATTCGATCCACTGCTCGTCTGTGTTCTTCCGGTCGCGCACCTGATCCATGACAGTCAGCGCGTCGCCGCCCTCGGAATAGACCGGCTCGTAAAGCGAAACGGGTGCGGTGATGGCGTCGAGCGCGGCGGTGATCTGTGCGGGCGGCAGGTCGAGCGCCTGCGCGATCTCGTCGATCGACGGCTCACGACCGTTTGCATCCGTCAGCTGCTGTCTGCACTGCAAAACACGATAGGCCGTATCTCGAAGCGACCGGCTGACGCGGATGGGACTGTAATCGCGCAGGTACCGCCGCAGTTCGCCCGCGATCATCGGCACGCCGTAGGTCGAAAAGCGGACGTTTTTCGTGGTGTCAAAATTGGCGATGGCCTTCAAAAGCCCGATGCAGCCGACCTGAAACAGATCGTCCGGGTTCTCGCCCCGGCTCAGAAACCTCTGCACCACCGACAGAACCAGCTTGAGATTTCCCTCCACGAGCCGGCTGCGTGCCTCCATATCCCCCTGCTGCGAACGCTCGATCAGCCGCATCATTTCTGCGTTTGAGAGCGTTTGCAGCTTCGATGTATTGATGCCGCAGATCTCGACCTTTCCCTGCATATCTGCTACCTCCGATCTTCCGTTTCCGGATATATCGTCAGTATTTCCCGGCTTTCCCATTTGATACAGAAAACTTCCGGGCAGATTCCGAACTTTTTCGCGGATTTTATCCCCATGCAGTTGACGATAATCCTTTCTGTCCTGTCAACGTAAAAAGGGAACTCCGGTTATCTGAAACCGCATTTGAACAAAAAAAGTTCATAAAACATAGGTGTTGACAACTCTGTTGACAGTGTGAAAAACTTTTGAACACCAATCGTTTTTCCACATTTCCACATCGTTATCAACACCCGTCTGTTTGCCGAAATTTGTTCTACCGGGGACATAATATAGTTTACATAACTATATTTCGACCTTTTACGACAAAAAAGCCGGAATTTCGCCCAGCGACAAGCTGCGGTGCAGCGCCAGATTACAGCCGTAGCCGATGAGTCTGCCCATCTCACGCACACGCGCGTCCACATCCTGCAGTGTAACCATTACGCCCTGCGGCACATCAAGTTCCAGTTCCGCCTGCCGGAACAGACTGAAGGCATCCACGACCGTCGGCACGCCCACAGCCACGACCGGGACACCCAGTGTCCGCCGGGAAAACTCGTGCCTGCTGTTTCCTACCCCGGAGCCTGGCACGATGCCGCTGTCCGAAAGCTGGACGGTACGGAACAGCCGTCCCGGCTCCGCTGCTGCCAGCGCATCGATCACGATCACAACATCGGGCTGCGCGGTCTGCATGGCACATTTTACTAGTTCCAGACTCTCGATACCCGTCTGCGCCAATACCCCCGGCTGGCAGGCTGCGACGCGCATGAGCCCCGGCAGCGCCTCACCCTGCCCGGCCTGCAGATGGTGTGTGACAATCAGGTTTTTCACAGCCTCCGGGCCGATTGCATCCGGCGTGATGTCCCGGTTGCCGAGTCCGACGACGAGCGCCTGCCTGCACGGTCCCAGCAGTTCACGCAGCGCTCGCCCTACTGTCCGCGCGGCATTGGAAAAGCTGCCCGGTTCCCGGCGCGTGAGCGCCTCGAGTTCCGCCGTAATATACGTTCCGCGCGGCTTGCCGAGCGCCTGCTCTCCCTCTGCGCTCGTGATCTTTACGACTGTCATGCGCACGCCATGCCGCTCTTGTTCGCGCGCAATGACGCCGGAAAGCTTCGTCTGCTCCTGCGCGGAGCGCTCATACAATGCCTTGGCCTCCATTGCCAGATCTGTTCTTGGCTGCATAGACTCACCTCTCGGCTAGTTTTTCTCCGAAAACGGAGATTATGTGAAAAAAATTTTTTAAAATCTCCGAAAAAAAGATTGATTTTATCGGACTATGCCGCTATAATATATTTCTGCATGAAACGGTATCTGTTTCTATATTCACGCTATTGGAGGAGGTGTAGTTATGCCCAACATTAAGTCTGCGAAGAAGAGAGTTCTGATTGCCAAGGTCAACAACGAGCGCAACAAGGCTGACAAGTCCGCCCTGAAGACCACCCTGAAGAAGTTTGAAGCTGCCGTCACGGAAGGCAATCGTGAGCAGGCCGATAGCGCTTACCAGGCTGCAGTTCAGTCCATCGACAAGGCTGCTGGCAAGGGTATTCTTCATAAGAATGCTGCCGCCCGCAAGAAGAGCCAGATCACACTGAAGATGAACAAGCTGGCCTGATGCCGAATGCTGCGAAATAAATGCCCCTCGGGAGTTTCTCTTCGGGGGGATTTTTCGCGCACTTTTTTAGGGAATGCCTTGCGGAAACACGCGGGGATACTATATAATAATATACTGGTGCGGGAGTTTCTGTAGGGTCCGATGCCGGTCACAGCCGTTCGCGACGAAGGAGCGTTACGGATGTGGGTCTGCCGCTTGCCGGTACACATCGGACCGCGCAGGATGCACTGTTTTTACGGTAATCTTCGGCGAATTTGCGACTGCCCAGCGGGCCGATGTGGGCATCGGCCCCTACAGGATCTGCAGCAATATGTCGGTAAGGAGCGCGAACCCATGGACTTATTTTCCCCCGTGACGGATCTGCGCGGCGTTGGGCCGGCGCGGGCGGCGGCTTTGCAGCGGCTCGGTATTTTCACGCTCTATGATCTGCTGGCCTATTTTCCGCGCGATTATGAGGATCGGACAAACCCGGTCGAGATCGCGCAGCTGCAGCCGGGCGTTCCGGCCTGTTTTGAAGCGATGGTCGTCTCGCAGCCGGTCCTGCGGCGCATCGGAAAAGGGCGCGATGTGACGAACCTTACCGTCGCGGACGAAACAGGGAAGCTAACGCTGCACTATTTCAATCAGGCCTATATCAAAAACCAGCTGCATTACGGCCAGCGGTATTATTTTTACGGAGCACTGCTGGAGCACGGCATGCAGATGGCAAATCCCGCCTTTGAAGAAGCAGACAGGCCCGGCACCGTCACGAACCGTCTACTGCCCGTGTACCCGCTCACAGCGGGGCTTTCCAACCGGACGCTCTGCGCCTGTATCCAACAGGCGCTTTCGGCAGCAGGCGCTCTGCCGGAACTTCTGCCGGAGGCGGTGCGGACGCAATACAGCCTCTGCGGCGTAACGGAGGCATATACCGCCGTCCACGCGCCGGAAAGCTGGGACGCGCTGCAGCGGGCGCGGAAACGGCTCGTTTTTGAGGAATTTTTTATTTTCTCGGCAGGCCTGGCCGTCCTGCGCGCGTCGAGAACGGAACTGCATGCCGCACCGTATGAAACCGGCTGCATGGACGCGTTTTTCCGCGCGCTTCCCTTCCGGCTGACGGGCGCGCAGAACGGCGTGATCGAACAAATCCTGCATGATCTGTCCTCCGGACATGTAATGAATCGGCTCGTGCAGGGCGACGTTGGCAGCGGCAAGACGATGATTGCGGCAGCAGCCTGCTTCTGTGCAGTCAAAAACGGGAAACAGGCTGCGTTCATGGCGCCGACGGAACTTCTGGCCGAGCAGCATGAAAAGACGCTGTCGGCGCTGCTGGGGCCGCTTGGCGTCCATGTCCTGCTGCTGACAGGCTCAAAGACCCCGGCGCAGAAACGTGCCGCACGGGAAAAGATTGCTTCCGGCGAAGCGCAGCTGGTCATCGGAACACACGCGCTGATCAGCACCGGTGTGGAGTTTCAGTCTCTCGGCCTCGTCGTGGCTGACGAACAGCATCGCTTCGGCGTCGCGCAGCGCACAAGGCTCACGGAAAAGGGGGATGCGCCGCATCTGCTCGTCATGTCCGCCACGCCCATCCCGCGCACGCTGGCCCTCATCGCCTACGGCGATCTGGATGTATCTGTGATTTCCGAACTGCCGCCTGGCAGGCAGCCAGTCGAGACATTTCTTGTCAGCGAAGCGCTGCGTGAGCGGCTGAACGTCTTCATTCGGAAGCAGTGCGCGGAAGGGCATCAGGTCTATATCGTCTGCCCCGCCGTGGAAGACAGCGAAGAAAACGCCATAAAATCCGCCGAAAGCTGGGCGCAGACGCTGCGCCAGGAGGTATTCCCCGATCTTCGCGTCGGGCTGGTGCACGGGCGGATGAAGAGCGCGGAAAAGGACGCAGCGCTGAGCGCGTTCCGCGCGGGAGAATCCGACATTCTCGTCTCCACGACGGTCGTGGAGGTCGGCGTGGACGTGCCGAACGCGACACTGATGGTCATTGAAAACGCCGAGCGCTTCGGCCTCAGCCAGCTGCACCAGCTGCGCGGGCGCGTGGGGCGCGGCAGCGCGCAGTCGTACTGTGTGCTGGTCAGCGGGACGAAAAATGAGGAAACAAAAAAGCGATTGCAGGCACTCTGTAAAACGACAGACGGCTTCCAAATTGCCGAGCAGGATCTGGCTCTGCGCGGGCCGGGCGATTTCTTCGGCAGCCGCCAGCACGGACTTCCGCTTTTAAAGGTCGCAAGCCTGCAGATGGATTTGGAGACGCTACAGGACGCACAGCAGGCCGCAGCCGCTGTGATTCAAACCGCAGACAGCCTGAACGCCCCGGAACTCGCCCCCCTCAAAGCAAGAGTCGAGGCCCTGTTCACCCGTCAGGAGGTCAGTTTGAACTGACCGATTTTGCGGCCGACGATACTTTTATCAATGTAATAACGCTTTTTGAAATTAGCGACTGCCCATCAGCATTTTCTTTTGCTTCTCCAAAAGAAAACGAGCCCGGAGGGATTTCGATTTCCCTCCGGGCCTCCTTGAACCGACCAGAAAAACCGCTTCGGTTTTTCTGGACTTTTCCCGCGAAATATGTAGCAGTTCAAAACTTCTGACGCCGTGCGTACAAGCTTCGTAGGGGTCGATGCCCACATCGACCCGGCAGGATGCACCGTACTTTACGGGAATCTTCGGCGAATTCGCAACTTCCCAGCGGGCCGATGTGGGCATCGGCCCCTACAGGACTCCGGCAAATTCGCACTGCCCTGTAAATTTTGAATGCAGGGCGTTTTTACCGCAGATATTAAATCGTAACTGCTTGCAAATTTTGTGTACCGTAACAGGCGGCGCGTACTGTAGCGCCCGTAGGGTGAGTTCGTGTGTTCGCAACAACTGAAAATCAGGGCTTGTCTGAATTGCATTCGCAATATGCGCCAAACGTAACCAAGCGTCCTTTTCTCCCCTATCTTTTCCCGCGCAAGGGAAAAGATAGGGCCGCCGGAGGCACGTCGGAAACGGCCTCGACAGAACGAGTCCCCGCGCCATGCGCGAAGCCTCTTATCCTCTGCGTCCGTTTCCTCCTCTTTCCCGTCGAACCGCTTCGCTGGGTTCGACGGGAATGCTTGAATCTCATAGCTGCACCAATATAAAAACCCGCGGCTCCCCGATATGTTCAGGGAGCCGCGGAATTTTTGTATGCTTACCGGTGCGTGCCGACAAAGAAGACGGAGATCACGCCCGGGCCGGTGTGGGCACCGATGACGGGGCCGACGTAGTTGATAATAATATCCTTGACCGGGGTCAGGGCGCGGATCTGTTCGGCCGTGTATTCCGCATCCTCGATGCAGTCGCCGTGGCAAATGAAAACGGTCTGCTCCGCCGGGTTGATAGCCGTGTCGGCCAGCTTCTGCGCGAGGGCTTTGAGCGCAGCTTTCCGGCCTCTGGCCTTGGTGACGTTCTTGAGCGTTCCGGCATCATCGGTGTGCATGACGGGCTTGATCTGCAAAACGGTGCCGACGATGGCCGTCGCCGCATCGACGCGGCCGCCGCGCTTTAAGAACATCAGGTCGTTGACCGTGAACCAGTGGCAAAGATGCGGGATCGTCTCACGGACATAGTCCGCGACCTCGTCTATGGACGCGCCGGACTGCTGCTTCTTTGCGGCCAAATACAGAAGCAGACCTTCGCCCAGAGACGCGCAGAGCGAATCAATGGCGATAAGTTTTCGCTCAGGGTATTTTTCCCGCAGTTCGTCGCAGGCGATCGCACCGGACTGATACGTTGTGCTCAGTCCGGAGGAAAAGCCGATGAAGAGGAGATCAAGACCCTCCTTCAGTTTTCCCTCCATGACGGCGGTGAACTCCGAGACGTTAACGGCGCTCGTGGTGGCGCGTTCGCCGTTGCGGAGTTTGTCGTAAAACTCCTTGAAGCCGATCTCGCGGCCGTCGAGATAGTTGGCGTATGTATGCTCCCCAATCAGAACATGCAGCGGCAGGACGGCAAGATCGAGTTCATCCGCCAGCGCCTGCGGCAGATCGCAGGAGGAGTCTGTTACGATTTGAAAACGTTTTTCCATGTGTGACCTCCGGTTCTTAATTTCTGAAGCATATTATACCGCGCCGTGCCGCAAAATGCTATTCAAAAAACGCTTTTTCCCGCTCTACACGTCTGAACGCCCGGTCTACCCGCGGTAGAGTCCCTGCGGCGCAAGGACTTGCGCTGTTTTAGCTTTGCCTCTTTTCGGAAGGGCGCAGATGTGGTAAAATAGGAATATCGCGAATTCCAAACAGGAGAAGTCCAATATGAACAATGACATGCAATCGCAGTTTGACCCTGAAAATGCGCCCGCGTTCGACCGTCTGCGCGACCGCAGGCGTGCAAAGCGCCGCCGGGTGCTCCGCGTCGTGCTGACGCTTCTTGTGTGCGCGGCACTTCTGGGCAGCGCAGCCTACTACGCGCACCGGCAATTCGTAAAGCCCTATCTCGACACACCAGTCACGAGCAGCGAGACAGACGCCCCTTCCGAGCCTGAGGTCACTGTCCCTGAGACGCAGGTGCAGGAACCCGCCCCGGAGCCGTCGCCGGAACCAGAACCCGAACCGGAACCTGATCCGGAACCAGAACCCGAGCAGCCTGCTCTAACGCTGGCAGAGTCGTCGGAGACGACCCAAACGCTCGATTTGGAGTTGTATTCGTCTTCCGCCATATTGGTCGATGTGCAGAACGGGACGGTGCTGGCAGAAAAGGGCATGGACGAAAAAATTTACCCTGCGTCCATGACAAAGCTCATGACGCTGCTGGTAGCAGCAGAAAACCTGCCTGATCTCGACGCGGCGTTCACCATGACGCAGGCCATCATTGACCCGCTGTACCTCGCGGGCGCGTCGATGGCGGGCTTTGTGAACGGCGAGATGGTCACGATGCGCGATCTGCTGTACGGCGCAGTTGTACCCTCCGGCGCGGAGGCGACGGAGGCGCTGGCGCAGGCCGTGGCCGGCAGCGAGGAAGCGTTTGTCGCTATGATGAACGAAAAGGCCGCGGCGCTGGGCCTGACCAACACGCATTTCATGAACACCAGCGGTCTGCACGACGAGAACCACTATTCCACGGTGCGCGAGATCGCGCTGATTTTACAGGTGGCACTGGAAAACGAGACGTGCGCAGAAATATTAAGCGCAGAGAATTACCGGGCGAGCGAAACGGAGCAGCACCCGGACGGGCTTGCCATGACGAACAAATTCCTCTACCGCGTCCATCACGAATACGCCCTGAACGGCGCGGAGATCACAGCCGCCAAGACAGGTTATACCGCCGAGGCCATGAACTGCTGCGCGAGCGCCGGAAAAACGCCGGACGGCAGAAGCGTGATCTGCGTGACGGCGAACGCGTGGACGGGTGATTTCTGCATCGAGGACCATATTGCGCTCTATACAAAATACTGCGGAAGCACAGAAGCTGAATAACGGGAGGATACCGGATATGAAAAAACTTTCCCCGCGCGTCTGGCTGACGCTCGTTCTCGTCGGCCTGGTCGGCCAGTTTGCCTGGACAATCGAAAATATGTATTTTAACGTCTATCTCTATAACACCATCTCCACCGACCCCGGCTATATTTCCGCCATGGTCGGCTGGAGCGCGGCTGCCGCCACGCTGACGACGCTTCTGATGGGCGCGCTGTCCGACCGTGTGGGAAAGCGCAAGCTGTTTATCTGCGGCGGCTATCTGCTGTGGGGCCTGTCCACGGCGGCATTCGGCCTCGTGACGGTCGAAAACGCGGCGAAGCTGTTCCCGGCAGCCTCCGCGGCAGCTGCTGCGGCAGTGATGATCGTCGTGCTCGACTGCGTGATGACCTTTTTCGGCTCAACAGCCAACGACGCGGCCTTCAACGCGTGGATCACCGACACTGTGCCCAATGAGGCGCGGGGCAAGGCTGAATCCGTGCTGGCCATCCTGCCGCTGATCTCCATGCTCGTCATTTTCGGACTGTTCGACAGCATGACGCAGCGCGGGCAGTGGCAGAAATTCTTTGCGATCTTCGGCGGACTCGTCGTGCTGACGGGCGTTGTGTCCATCTTCCTGATCCCCGAGCCGAAGCTGGAACCGAGACGGGACAGCTATCTGAAAAACCTTGTCTGCGGGCTCCGCCCGACTGTTGCGAAAGAGAACCCGGCGCTCTATCTGTCCTTTGCGGCGTTCTGCCTGTTTTCCGTGGCCGTGCAGGTCTTCTTCCCGTATCTCATTATTTATATGCAGAACTATCTGCATTTTGACGGCTACGCCCTCGTGCTGGGCATTGTACTGATCTTTGCGTCGGTCGTGAGCGTGCTCTCCGGCCGCGTGATCGACCGGCTCGGCGAACTGCGGTGCGTACTTCCGGCGGCAGGAGTCATGTTCGCCGGACTGCTCGGCATGTTCTTCGCGCGGTCGATGCTGGCCGTGATCCTGACGGGCTGCATTATGATGTCCGGCTATATGCTGGTCACGGCGATTTTGTCCGGTATCATCCGCGACCATACACCTGCCGGAAAGGCCGGACATTTTCAGGGCATCCGCATGATCTTCGGCGTTCTGCTGCCGATGATTTTAGGCCCTGCCATCGGCGCAGCGGTCATTCGCGGCAGCGATTCCACCTATGTTGATCTCGGCGTGGTAAAGACTGTGCCGACACCGTCCATTTTCCTTGCGGCAGCCGTCGTGCTGCTGCTGATTCTGCCGCCGGTGCTGCTACTTAAAAAGAAGGAGGAGGCAAAATGCTGACACGCTGGGGTGAAACACTGGACAAGGACACTGTTTTGCAGGAATATCCCCGCCCGCAGCTTGTGCGGGAAAGTTATTATAATCTTAACGGCCTCTGGGACTATGCCATCACGGCCTCCGACGCCTGCCCCAGCGCGTGGGACGGGAACATTCTCGTGCCATTTTCGCCGGAAGCGCCGCTGTCCGGGGTGAGCCGGACCCTGAAGCCCGGTCAGGTGCTCTGGTACCGGCGGACGCTGCCGTTCGGAAAGCAGGACGGCAGGCGGATGCTGCTGCACTTCGGAGCTGCCGACCAGCGGGCATGGGTGTACGTCAACGGCCTTCTTGCCGGGGCGCATACAGGCGGGTATACAGCCTTTACGCTGGATATTACAAAGCTTCTGCAAGATGGCGAAAATGTCCTGACCGTCGCTGTGCGTGACGATACGGACACCGTGCCCCTCTCGCGCGGGAAGCAGAAGACAACGCGCGGCGGCATCTGGTACACGCCGCAGAGCGGCATCTGGCAGACCGTCTGGGCGGAACAGGTACCGGAGCATTATATACAGTCGCTTCTGTTTACTCCGGAACTGCCGGAAGGACGCATCCGCTGGATGCTCACCGCGTCCGCGCCGAAAGGCGCTCGAATCGAAATTTCCTATCAGGGAACTCCGGTCACCGAGGGCGTAACGGACGAGGACGGCTGCGGCAGCGCCGTTCTGCCGCCGGAGCAGCTGCACCTGTGGTCCCCGGAGGCGCCGAACCTCTATGACGTAACCGTCACATTGGGGGACGATACCGTCAAAAGCTATTTCGCCATGCGCACCGTCGGCACCGGGATAGACGCAGCAGGTCATCCGTGCCTGCTGCTGAACGGGCAGCCGTACTTCCACCACGGCGTGCTCGATCAGGGCTACTGGCCGGACGGGTTATATACCGCACCGTCGGACGACGCGCTGATCTATGATATCGAACTGATGAAGCGTCTGGGCTTCAACATGCTGCGCAAGCATATCAAGGTCGAGCCCATGCGCTGGTATTATCACTGCGACCGGCTGGGCATGCTGGTCTGGCAGGACATGCCCTCCGGCGGCGGACAGTACAATCTGCTGACCATCTCCGCGCCGCTCATCACCGGCATTCATCTCAAGGACAGTCATTACCGCCTTTTTGCCCGTACGGACGCGCAGGGCCGCGAGGACTTCACACGCGAACTGACGGGGCTGATCACGCAGCTGCAGAACTGCCCGTGCATCGTCTTGTGGGTGCCGTTCAACGAGGGCTGGGGACAGTTTGACGCGAAAAACGCAGTGCGGCTGATCCGCAGGCTCGACCCCACGCGGCTGATCGACCATGCCAGCGGCTGGCACGATCAGGGCGTGAGCGATGTGAAAAGCCTGCATGTGTACTTTAAGTCCTATCGCTTCCGGCCTGACAAGAAGGGCCGCGCAGTCGTTCTGTCGGAGTTCGGCGGATACAATCTGCCGGTTGCGGGACATACCTGGAACACGAAAAACTTCGGCTACAAGGGCTATCAGACGCCCGAGGCACTGGGCGAGGCGGTCAAAACGCTCTATGAAACGCAGATCATTCCTGCACGCAGAGCGGGGCTTGCCGCCGACGTTTACACGCAGCTGAGCGATGTAGAGGATGAGGTCAACGGCTTTGTGACCTATGACCGGCGCGTGGAAAAGCTGCCGGAGGCGCTGATGCAGGCCATCGCGCAGGAACTGAAAGGAGATTGACCATGAAAAAACGGATACTGGCGCTGCTTCTGGTGCTGACGCTGCTGGTGCTCGGCGGCTGCACGGTGCGCGACACGGTGCAGGTCATGGGAATCAGCGTTACGACGCTGCAGGAGTTGGCGGACGCTGCGCTGTCCGAGGACACGGAAGCGCCCGAATCGGGCGAGCAGTTTGTCACTGCCGAAGACCCGGAGGTCACGCAGACTGCCGACACGGTCGATGCGCACGGGTATTATTACGATGCAGAGCACGTCGTTCTGTATCTTGACGCCTACGGCCATCTGCCGGAGAACTATATCACAAAGTCCGATGCCCGCGCGCTCGGCTGGGAGGGCGGCAGCGTTGAAGCATACCGGGAAGGAGCCGCCATCGGCGGCGACCGCTTCGGCAACCGCGAAGGGCTTCTGCCGGAGGAAACAGGAAGAACCTATACCGAATGCGACATCAACACGCTCGGCGCGGACTCGCGCGGGGCCGAGCGGCTGATCTTCTCGAACGACAGGCTGTATTTTTACACGTCCGACCACTACGCGTCGTTTACGGAGCTGACCGTGGACGGAGGCACCGTCATATGGAACTGACATACCGCATCGACTGCCGGGAACTGACCTCGCGCGCCGCCGCGCACGACTGCTTTGCGCGCGTGTTTTCGCTGCCCGCGTCCTATGGGCGGAATCTCGACGCACTGTACGATGTTCTGACCGATCTGCCGCCGTGTACGCTTATATTGGAGCATATTGACTGCCTGTATGGTACACTCGGGCCGTATGCGGAAAAGCTGCTTGACACCTTCCGCGATGCAGCGCTGGAAAACAAAAATATTCAAATTCAAGAAGATACCAAAACTTTTTGAGCATTTTTTGGCATTGTCTATATTGTAAAAAAACGGGCGATTTTCCTTGTGCGAATTGTCAATTTACAAAGCACGGCATTGTCGGATACAATACGCATTATGAACGAACTGTTAATAAGTCGTTTAAGAAAGAGAAATCAAGGAGGAACTCTATGGAAATCCAAACTGGCGCATTGGTAATCGTTCTTGCGTACATGGTCGGCATGATGATCATCGGCTACGTCGTCGGCAAGATCAACATCAAGGGCAGCGCGGACTATCTCGTTGCCGGCCGCAGAATGGGCCTGTTCATGGTCGCGTTCTCGCTGTCTGCCAACAACATCGGCGGCGGCAGCACCACGGGCCTGGCTCAGAAAGCCTTCGGCGCATGGGGCGTCAGCGCGATCTGGTACGTCCTGGCCGCGTCTCTGGCCATGATCCCGCTGGCCTACTTCGCTCCCAAGATCCGCAAGACCATGGCTGTCACGATCCCCGAGGTCGTCGGCCGCCGCTTCGGCAAGGTTTCCAGCAACTTCACGGCAGTCCTCAGCGTCCTGTCGCTGTTCTGCCTGACCTCTTCCCAGATCGGTGCTTCCGGCGCTGTTATCAACGCGCTGATCCCGACGATCCCTCTGAACGTCTGCCTGCTGCTGGCCGGTTTCGTCACCATCTTCTACACGACCTTCGGCGGCATGATCGCTGACCAGGTCTCCGACCTCATCCAGTTCGGTATCATTCTCGTCGGCCTTGCCATCGCAACGCCGATCGTCCTGAAGCATGCCGGCGGCTGGGCTGCGATCTCCGCTGCACTGCCCGGCGAAAAGCTGAACATGACCCAGATCGGCTGGGCCTCCATCATCGGCTACTTCTTCAACTACTTCTGCACCTTCCTCTGCGGCCCCGAAATGGTCTCCCGCTTCGAGACCTGCAAGGACGAGAAGACTGCAGTTCGTGCTTCCTTCCTCTGCGCCATCCTCATGGCTGCTATGGCAATTTTCCCGACCCTCCTCGGCCTCGCTGCCTTCGCTCTGAAGGATCAGCTGCCCAGCCTTGCTGAGAACGGCTCCAACGCCATGATGGTCGTCACTGGCACCTATGCGCCCGGCATCATCACCGGCCTCATCTCCGCCGCCATCATCTGCGCGACCATGTCCTCGGCAGACTCCAATCTGCTGTGCATGTCCACGATGATCATCAACGACATCTATCCCGGCTTCGGCGGCAAGAAAAAGCTGAATGACAAGCAGACCATCTTCTATACCCGTCTGTGCAACGTTATTGCAGCGCTCATCGCCATGTGCATCTCCATGTTCGGCGTTTCCCTCGTCGCCATGAACACCTTCGCATTCGGTATCCGCTGCGCAGGCCCGTTCGCGGCATACGGCCTCGGCCTTGCCGTTCCGAAGGCAACAAAGAACTCCGGCCTGATCTCCATCTTCACCGGCACCATCGCTTTCGTCGTCTGGCAGCTTCTGTCCAACGGCGGTACGCTGTGGTTCATGATGCCGGTCGTCTTCGGCAGCCTTGTCTCCGTCATCACGTTCTATGTTGTGAACCTGATCGAGTGGAAGCGCGGCGTTCCCGCTGCTCCCTCCGCTTACGCTGTCGAGGAAGCCAAGTAATCCCTCTTCCCCCAACTGAAACCGCCCGCCCTGCCGCATGGCAGGGCGGGTTTTCTGCCTCTTGACATTTTCTGCAGCGTTCGTTAAAATAGCTTCTGTTCATCGGAGGGTCGATTCATTGATTATTCGGCTGGATAAGATGCCGGGCATGCGTCCGGGGTTTTATCCGGTCTTTTTTTGGAGTTGAAGCTATGGAAAACCAGAAAAATGATTTCCTGAACGGGCCAATTCTTTCCCCGCTGCTGCGGTTTGCGGGGCCGGTGCTGCTGGCGCTGTTTCTGCAGGCGATGTACGGCGCGGTCGATTTGATCGTTGTCGGAAAATTCGCGGGCACAGCGGACATCTCCGCCGTCTCGACCGGCAGTCAGGCTATGCAGCTTGTCACATCGCTTCTCGTCGGGCTCACAACGGGCGTGACCGTTCTTCTGGGCCAGAAGATCGGCGAGGGCAGGCCGGACGAAGCCGGGAATGTCGTCGGCAGCGCGATCTGCCTGTTCGTGTGCGTCGCGCTTGCGCTAACGGCGCTGCTTTCTGCGCTGACCGAGCCATTCTGCCGTCTGCTGCAGGCCCCAGAGGAGGCCTTTGTTCCCACGACACAGTATGTGCGCATCTGCTCGGCGGGAACGCTGTTCATTGTGGCGTTCAACGTCATCGGCAGCGTCTTCCGCGGGCTTGGCGACTCCAAAATGCCGCTGATCACGGTTGCGATCGCGTGCGTTACGAACATTTTCGGCGATCTGCTGCTGGTAGACGTATTCCAGATGGGTGCAGCCGGCGCGGCGCTTGCAACGGTGTTCGCACAGGCGGTCAGCGTGATTTTGTCCCTGTTCGTCATCATGCGCCGCAAACTGCCCTTTACGTTCCGCAAGGAGCAGCTGCGCTTTGACCGGCCGCTCACAGCCGGAATTCTGCGTCTCGGCATTCCGATTGCGCTGCAGGACGTGCTGGTCGGCGTGTCGTTCCTCGTCATTCTGGCTATTGTCAATTCTCTGGGACTCTTGCAGTCTGCCGGCATGGGCATTGCGGAAAAGGTCTGCGCGTTCGTCATGCTGCTGCCGTCGGCATTTTCTCAATCCGTGTCCGCGTTTGTCGCGCAGAATACCGGCGCAGGTAAGCCGGAACGCGCAAAAAAAGCGCTGCGCTACAGCGTCGCCGTCTCGCTGTGCATCAGCGTGTTTGTGTTTTACTTCAATTTCTTCCATGGCGATCTGCTCGCTGGAATTTTTGCAAACGACCATGCCGTCATTCTCGAAGCGGCAGACTATCTCAAGGCCTACGCCATCGACTGTCTGCTGACCTCATTCCTATTCTGCTTTGTCGGCTATTTCTCCGGCCTCGGCAAGACAGTCTTTGTCATGACGCAGGGCATTCTGGGCGCGTTCGGCGTCCGTATCCCCGTGTCGTTCGCCATGTCCCGGCTGCCGAACGTGCGCCTGTTCTACATCGGCCTTGCGACCCCCTGCTCGACCGTTGTGCAGGTCCTGCTGTGCCTTGGCTATTATGCGCATCTGGCCCGCAGGGAACGGCGCGCATAGCTTGGACGCGGTTGGTGCATTCTACTGGTACAATTTCGCCATGGTTCATGCCATTTTATACGATTGTGCGCTTTCAGAAAACCCCGGACGGGCTTTGGCCTGTCCGGGGTTTTTTTATGCGATATCGTACTGACTCTTGTAGATTTCGTAATAGAAGCCCTTTTTCTCCAGCAGATCGCGGTGCCTGCCCTGCTCCACAATACGGCCGTCGCGCAGAACCAGAATGAGGTCGGCATCGACGATCGTGGACAGGCGGTGGGCGATGATGAAGCAGGTCCTGCCGCGCATGAGGCGGTCCATGGCTTTCTGGATGAGCAGTTCCGTACGCGTATCGACATTGGATGTCGCTTCATCGAGAATCAGCAGTTCGCGCTGCGCGAGAAGCGCCCGCGCGATGGTCAGCAGCTGCTTCTGGCCAGAGGAGATCGATGAGGTATCGCTGCCGACCACGGTATCGTAGCCCTTGGGGAGCGTGCGGATAAAATGGTCGCAGTACGCCTCATCGCAGGCGCGGATAATTTCCTCGCGCGTCGCGTCCGGCTTGCCGAAGGCTACGTTCTCGGCGATCGTGCCGCCGAAGAGCCATGTGTCCTGCAGCACCATGCCGAAGCGGTCGCGTGTGGAGGCGCGGGAATAGTTCGCAATGTCGTGCCCGCTCAGCAGGATGCTGCCGGAATCGACGTCGTAGAACCGCATGAGCAGATTCACAATCGTCGTCTTGCCCGCACCGGTTGGGCCGACGATGGCGACGTGCTGGCCCTTTTCCACATGCAGGTTCAAATCTTGGATGAGTTCGGTATCCGGCTCATAGGCAAAATCCACATGTCGGAACTCCACGCTGCCGTCTCCGCCCGCAGGAAGAGCTTGTTCGATCGGCGCTTCCTCCGGCAGTTCCAGCAAATCGACGATCCGCTTCGCAGCGGCCTTGGCCTGCTGCAGCGTACTCAGGCCGTTGGAAATCTGCTCGAGCGGCTCGGAAAACTGCCGTGCAAACAGCACCAGCGTCACAATCACGCCCACCGGAACACCCTGCCGCACGATCAGCCAGCCGCCGAGCAGATTGATGGCGATATACGCCAGCGAGTTGGACGCAGTGATGACCGGCTGGACGATGGCGGAGAGATAGGTTGCTTTCGCCTCGGAGACGCGGCGCGCATCGTTGATCTCCGCGTGGCGTTTGGCGCAGTGCTCCTCGAGATTATAAGCCTTTGTCGTCGCGTAGTTCGTGTAGGCTTCTTCCACGACGGAATACAACTCGCCGGACTGCTTGAACATCTGATGGAAATACGTTTCCGACCGGCCCGCGATCTTTGCTGACAGCCAGATGGAAACCGGCATGAACACGATCACGGCCAGCGAAAGCTGCCAGTTCTGCAAAAACATCACGACCGCGATGGCAAGGATCTGCAAAAAGCCGCCCGTGATGGTATCGAGCACGGTATGCAGGGAGCCGCCGATCCGGGACACGTCCTCTGTCATGCGCGAGAGAATATCGCCGACGGGCGTATGATCGACAAAGCTGACGGGCAGGCGCTGGATTTTGTCGGAGATCTGGATGCGCAGATTGCAGGTAAAATACCGGCTGACGGCGCGGTTGAGCAGCTGCATTTTGCCGTAGCTGATGGCGGCGCGCAGGAGATACACACCGGCCAGCGCCAGAAGCCCCGGCGCCAGCTGCGCCAGAACAGACGTGCCTGTCTCCGGCGCGTCAAAATAGTCAATTAAGATCTGCACCAGATCGCCCATCCGCGTCGGAATGATGAGTGCGCACACAACAAGCACCAGACTCATAAATACGCCAAGCGCAAGCTGCCAGCGGATGGACTTCGCACCCTTCAGCAGCTGAATAAGCGCGTCGGCGGAAACGTGGTTTTTCTGTTCCTGCTTCACTTCGCGTCACCTCCTGTCTGCGAGGCGTAGATCTCCTGATAGATCTTACAGCGGGACAAAAGTTCCGCGTGTACACCGTGATCGACCAGCCGCCCGCGGTCCATGACGAAGATGTGATCCGCGTTCATAGCCGAGGTGATGCGCTGGGTAATGACGATCTGGGTCTTGCCCTGAATTTTCTCATTGAGGCTCCGGCGCAGGTTCGCTTCTGTCAGGAAGTCGAGCGCAGAGAAGCTGTCGTCGAAGACATAGATCGGCGCGTCCTTCAAAATCGCGCGTGCGATGCACAGACGCTGCTTCTGGCCGCCGGAGAGGTTCTTGCCGGACTGCTGGAGCGGATGCTCCAGATGCTCGGGCAGGGAATTGAGGAAAGGTGTGAGCTGCGCGATATCGGCGGCTTCGAGAATGTCCGCTTCCTCCGCGCCGGGACGGCCCATCTCGATATTGTGCCGGATAGTGCCGGAATACACGGCGGTCTTCTGCAGGACGCAGCTGATGTTCTTCCGGATCACGCCCCGGTCGATCTGCGAGGCACTGACGCCATCGAAGAGGATCTGTCCCTCAGTCGGCAGGCGGAAGGACAGCAGCAGCTGCACGAGCGTACTTTTGCCGCTGCCCGTGCCGCCGATGACGGCGATCTTCTGTCCCGGCAGGATGTGCATGCTGACGTCCTGCACAGCAGCCTCCGATGCGCCCTCATAGCGGAAGGTCACATGGTCGAAGGTAATTTCGCCGCCGAACGTGTGCTCCGCGCCCTTGGCTGTCTCCTGCATTCCTGTGGCGTGAAAGATCTCGCCGATGCGATCAGCCGCGACCTTTGCGTGCGGCAGCATGACCATGGCAAAGCCGCCCATCAGAACGCCGTTGGCGACAAGCGCCAGATACTGGATGATGGCGAAGATATCGCCGCCGGAGATGGCGTGGCTGCCCGTCTCCATGCGCCAGCCGCCGAGCCATATGATCGCCACGCCTGCGAGATTCACAAGCAGCACGGCCGCCGGGCTCAGAAGTCCCATCTGCACGTTGGCATTGATGATGTTCTCGGCCATGACGTGTGTGGCGTCGGCGATCTTCTGCTGCAGACTCGCTTCCTTATTAAATGCGCGGATAACGCGGATGCCGTGCAGACGTTCGCGCATGACGTCGTTCTGGATATCGATGTACTTATCAGATGTTTCGTGCAGAGGGCCGATGCGCTTGCTGATGGGCCGGACGATCAGGAAAATCGCCGGGACGAACAGCAGCAGGATCAGGCTCATCGTCACGTCCTTGCGCAGCGCCAGAATGACACCGCCGAAAAACAGCACCGGAATCGTAATGAGGCTGCCGGAGATCATCGATGCGACCCAGGAGACGGTGCCGATGTCGTAGGTTGACCGGGACAGGAGCGCTGCCGCGCCGATAGAATTGAATTCCTCGAACGTCATATTATTGACGAGGGAAAACACGTCTGTGCGCAGATCGGCATTGAAACCCGCGACCACGTCACAGCTGATCTTCCGCCCAGCCAGAAGCGCGGCAAGACCCGCCGCCGCAACGGCCAGCATCCACGCGCAGCAGCGCACAATATATGCAAAATCCGACTGCCGGACACCGTTATTCAAGATGTCGTTCATAATCGTCGGCAGCAGCAGATCGCACACTGTCGCCGCCGCGACCAGCAGCATCGCCAGTGCAATGCGCCTGCGGTACGGCTTCAGATAGGGTAGGATATCCTTCATGAATGGCTCTCATTCCTTTCTGTCAATCAAATTCCAAGAGACAGTCTTAAAAAGTATTATACCATAGAAAACAAACGTTCGCAAGCGTCAATTCCTTTCTATTTTGCAGACCCGCGGCCAGAGAAAACGGCAGATATTCCATCCGGCGGCCGTCTGGATTTCTTTTCCTATCAGCAAGGAAAATCCATATAATTATCGGCAAAAATGTCGAAAAGGGTTGAAATTTACGGGAAAAACTGCTATTATTATAGTCCGCAAAGAGGCATTTACTTTCATGAGGGCGCGCCGGGACATATATGCCAAGTCCCGGACGCACGCCGAACAAAACCGCATCTTACAAAAGGAACAGAGAAATCATGGGAAAGCGCACAAGCAGGCCTGTTGACCTGCCGACCGCAGAGCAGCTTGCGACGGAACGCAGGCGGCTGCGATATAAAAGCAAATATAGCCGGACGCTCAGAAGTACGGTTGCAATTCTGGTCGTCGTCGCAGCGCTGGCAGTGCTGATCGCTACGCTCTGGATGCCGGTGCTGCGCATTTACGGCAGTTCCATGTCACCGACGCTGCAGGATGGCCAAATCGTTGTCAGTATCAAAAGTTCACGCTTTGAGCCAGGCGATATCGCCGCGTTCTATCACGGGAACAAGCTTCTCATCAAGCGGTATATCGCAGGCCCCGGGCAGTGGGTTGACATCGACGAAAATGGGAACGTTTTCGTTGACGGGTCGCTGCTGGACGAACCGTATCTTATGGAAAAGGCTTACGGCCAAACCAACATCGAACTACCGTATCAGGTGCCGGACGAGCGATATTTCCTGATGGGCGACAACCGCGACGTATCCGTTGATTCTCGGAACACGACGGTCGGCTGCGTCTCGACGGAGCAGATCGTCGGCAAGGTCATTTTCCGGATCTGGCCGCTCAACGTATTCGGCCCTGTATATTGATAATGTAACTAATGTAACAAAACACGCACAGAAGCGGAAAGAGATGAGGTATCGGCATGCGGAGACATCTGCCGGTTCGGGCAATCAACTATCTGAAAACACATCTCCAAAAGAAAAATGGCGCCGCGTCGTGACGGCGCTCTCCTGCATCGTCGTGTTCTGCACGACCTATGCGCTGATCCTTCCAGCGGTTACAATGTCGCAGCAGCCGTTCTGCGGAAAGGAAGAGCATATCCACGATCCTGAAAGCTGCTATGCGCGCGTGCTGGTCTGCGGACAGGATGCGCCGGATGAAGACACGCCGGAGCAGCCGGAACACGTCCACACGGACGCATGTTATCAGGAGGAGGCCATTCTGGTCTGCGAACTTGCAGAGGGCGAGGGTGCCCACCTGCACACGGCGGACTGCTTTGACGAAGCGGGCAATATCGTCTGCGGTCTGGAGGAGAACCTCGGGCACCAGCATACGGCCGACTGTTACCGCACAAGTTGGGTGCTCATCTGCGGACAGGAAGAGGGCGCGGACGAAGAAGCCCCGGCGCAGCACGAGCATACCGATGCCTGCTATGAAGATCTGCTTATCTGCGAACTGGAGGAGCATCAGCACAGTCTTGCCTGCTATTCAGACCCCGAAGCCGACCTGGAGTCCCCCGCCGTATGGGAGCGGACAATCCCGCAGGATCTCACGGACGATTTGGCTGCAAATGTCGCGGCAGTCGCAAACAGCCAGCTTGGCTACGCGCAGAGCAGCCGCAACTATGCCGTGGATGAAAACGGCGGGATTCACGGCTATACGCGCTACGGCGCGTGGTTCGGCGATCCATATGGCGAATGGTGCGCCATGTTTGCCTCTTTCTGTCTGCACTATGCAGGCGTCGAGCAGTCCGTCTTCCCCTATGCCTCCGGCTGCATCTACTGGACAGAGCAGCTGACGGCCGCGGGACTCTATGCCACCGCCGGAACGATGGCTCCAAGGACGGGCGACCTTGTCTTCTTTGATCGAGACGGCGACCGCCTTGCCGACCATGTCGGCATCATCACAGACGCACAGCCCGAAGCGATCACAACTGCGGAGGGCAATGTTGGCGGCTGCGTCATCAGAAAAACCTATGCCCTGGACGACGCCTCGATCCTCGGCTACGGCGTCCTGCCCGTCAGCGCGCCGGATACCCCGGATGAACCGGACACCCCTGACGAACCGGATCCTGGCCCGCAGCCCATCTGCGGGTTGGAAGCACACACGCACGGCCCGGACTGCTACAGCGAAGATGGGCTTTTGATCTGTCCGCTGCCGCAGCATACGCACACGGCGGACTGCTACGAGCAGTTGGAACAGCAAACGCCGCTGTGTGGTCTGAACGAGCATACACATACGGAAAGCTGCTATGATGCGGACGGAACGCTTCTCTGCACGCTTCCGGAGCATACGCATACGGATTCCTGCTATCTCCCGCAAGAACCGGCCAAGCAGGACTTCAGCTATGATGATGCACAGCTGCATCTGCGCGTCACAGTCGAAAGCCCCCAGCCGCTGCCGGAGGGTACAGCGCTTGCCGTGCAGACGGTGGACGCAGACAGCACGCTTCTGTCTGCGTCCGCATCGAGCGGCGCGGAGCAGTGGATCGTCCGGCAGATCGGACTGACACAGGCTGAAACGCCGGTCGATACCAGCGAAATGACGCTGACGGCGGAGGTTCTGGTCAAGAGCGCCGCTCTGTCTTCCCTGTTTGAACAGGCGGACGAAGATATGCCGGACGCAGATGCAGGCGTAACAGTCTCTGTCATGCAGCCGGACGAGGATGCAGGTTTGCAGGAGGTCGAAAGCGTAACGGTCGCGCCGGGCGAGTCTGTGCCCGTGCTGACGGTCAGCGTACAGGACGGGACGCTCGTTCTGCTGGCCTCGTCGGCGAATCCGGAATTCACGGTGCAGTATTACGCGGAAATTCCGCGCTTCGCCTCAGAGGGACACGCTGCGCTGACCATTTTTGACACAAGCGGTCAAAAGCTCCCAACCAACGGCACAACGAACCCCACAAGGGAGCTTCACCTGACAGAGGCCGGGACGCTGACAAGCAAGAATGCCGGAAACGCAACGCAGGAATATGTCGTTGCGACTACGCCGGAACTGACGCGGATGTACGCCGACAATACCTTTGAATATGTCAGCGCGCCGGAGCCGAAATATGTTGACAAGCTGATGGACAACGAGCACTATCAGATCAAGGAGATCTGGGTGCTGAAGGACGGCCGGGACGGCGCCAGTACCAGTGCGGACGACTGGGATGTTTACACCTACTCCGACTCCATCCGCTTCACCAACCGGCAGGCTGCCGCCGCGCAGGATCCGAGCCTCATTTATATCAAGCCCGGAAAGCAGACTGTGCTCCGGCTGGTCTACGATGCGGTGCAGGACAACTTCACCACCCCCGCCGCGTTCTATGACTATGACATTTCCAGCGGAACGAACGGCGCCGGAAAGTGGTCAACCGGCATCACGGGCATCAATTCGCAGGGGAACTACGGAACCAGCACGAACGGTCAGCGAAAATGGGATTCGTACTGTGATGTGCTGGCCTTCGGCAACGCGAACTGCGGCACCGGTATGGGCAACTACAAGTTTTCCGGTGTTTATCTGAACCGCCACAGCGGCCAGAATTATGGCTGTGCGTTCGGGATCGCAAAGTCGCTTCAGGACGGTAAAATCGTTTACAACGACTATATCGTTGCGCCGAAGCTCTTCAACGACGGCGACGCCAACGGCAAGCACACCTATTCCGGCAGCAGTCTGACGTTCCAGCAGGTGGGCGATACCCATACGCTCACCGCGGCCAGCGTCGCAGGGCTTGGCTCCATCGACCGGCTGGACAAGTTCTTCAATCCGTCGCCCAGCGCCAGTACGACGCACACGCATATTTACACAAACGACTTCTGGCCGCTGGACGCGGCGAAAGAAAAGAAAGACCCGCTCTTCGGCAGTTACAGTAATCCGATCTATTATCAGGGCTATGCAAGTGCTGACGGCATCAGCGGAAGCTGGACCGATGAATCCACAGCGCTTCCGGTCAGCGACGACGGGCAGGCGCACAACTCCTTCTTCGGCATGCAGTATGCCGTCGAATTCACGCTGACGCCGGACTATATCGGGCCGCTGGAATACACGTTCTTCGGTGACGACGATATGTGGGTCTTTTTGGACAATACGCTCGTCTGCGACATCGGCGGCGTCCATTCCTCGGTCGGCGAATACGTCGATCTATGGGACTATCTGAGTCAGGAAGGCCGGACAGAGACCGAGAAGCACACACTGACGGTCTTCTATACCGAGCGCGGCGCGTCCGGCTCCACCTGCTACATGAACTTCACGCTCCCGTCCGTCTCCGGCATCAACATCAAGCAGACGACGGGCGGCCTGATGGTCTACAAGGAGGTCTCCGGCGAGGCTGACCCGGAGCAGGCGTTCACGTTCCACGCCGTCTTTACCAGCTCAGACGGCAGCGCGCTCACGGACGATCATACCTGCTATCGCTATAACGCAAACGGCGTCAGAATTGATCAGTTTAATCTCCATTCCGGCGGCAGCTTCCAGCTGAAGGCTGGAGAGCATCTGGAAATTCTGAACCTGCCGGTCGGCACAAGCTACGCCATCGTCGAAGACAGCGCCGTCGGCTATACCACGACGCACACGGTCAACGGCGTCGTCAGCGCAGGTGCAAACGCCACAGGCGTCATTGTCAATGATACGCTGAACGAGGTCGTGTTCACCAACACACGCGGAACTGTCCCGCTGCACCTGCAAAAGCTGGACCAAGACGGCAATCCCCTCTCGGGCGCAGTCTTCCGCCTCCAGAACGCGGACGGAGACACGATCAATGTCGTCAAAAATGGCGACGGCAGTTACTCTGCCGTCACCAGCGCCGCAGATGTGATCGAACCCGGCAAGCTTTACTACATCACCGCTGCCGGCGACCAAAGTTATGTGGTCGGACAGAACACCTCGCTTTCGACCTTCGACGCGCAGCTGCAAAAGAAAACCGGCGCAGATACGCAAAAGGTTCGCGTCTACCAGCAAACGGACGGTTCTTATAGCTTCCAGAGCGCTGCGAACGGCAAATGGCTCGATCTGGACAGCGGTAAGCTGGACAACGGCACGCTGATCCATTTCTGGGAAAACGCCAGCACGCCGACAACGCACGACAACCAGAAGTGGTATCTGTCCGTCAACAAAGACGGCACATTCAAGATCAAGCCGCGCGTGGCCGTTCTGCACGAAAGCACAATCGTGTTTGACCTGAATCAAGCATCGTTCGCCGAGGGTCAGAAAATTCAGGGCTGGGCCGACAACGACTCTCCTGCACAGAAGTGGCTGCTCGTTCCGGTCGATCCAGTGCAGTCGCCCGCCGCGACGCAGGATCTGGAGGTCGGCGCAACCGGCGAACTGACTGTGACCGGCCTGCTGCCCGGCTGCTACACGCTGACAGAAACGAAAGTCCCAGCGGGCTTCCGGGATTCGCTCGGCGAGATCTCCCTCAAGGTCACGGCAGACGGAACCGTGATCGTGACAAAGCCGAACGTCTTTGTCGAAGTTGACGGAAAGGGCGCTCTGCTGAAGATCAAAAACCAGCATGAGGATGTTGATCTGACGCTGGAAAAGCGGCTGCTCCACAGTACCGTTACCACAAAATTCTCCTTCACCGTCACCTACACCACACCGGACGGGAGCACACTTCAGGAGACCGTGCAGCTGCGGGGCGGCGACCAGCAAACACTCACGCTTCCCTATGGCTCCGAGGTCACGATCACGGAGGAAAACCATGACGGCTTTGCCGTCGCGTTCCAGACCGGCGGAACGACGCTGGACTCGGACAACGGCTCCTGCACGTTCCGCCTTACGGAGAATATTCTCATCACTGCCGTCAACTCAGCCGGCTATGCCCTGCCCTCCACGGGCGGAGGCGGCACAGGCTGGTTTATGACCGCCGGACTGCTGCTGCTCTGCGGCGCAGCGCTCGCAGGCATCTGTCTTAGAAAGAGGAGGGATGCCCACTGAGGCCATATGGCGGACAAACCGCGTTTCTGTTTATCAGGATCATAAAAAGCAAAAAGCAAGAAAGGAAGAACAAAAACAAATGAAATACATCAAAAGAACCCTGGCTCTGCTGCTGGCCGTTGTGCTCGTGCTGGCGCTGAGCATTTCGGCATTCGCAGTTGACACCAACGGTAGCATTAAGGTCGATAATGCGGTTGTCAACAAAACCTACACCCTGTACCGCATTTTCGATCTGGACAGCCACAACACAGACTACTCTGCAATCAACTACAAGGTCAGCGCAAAATGGGCAAACTTCTTCGTAACCGGAGCAGAAGGCCTGAACTATGTCACGATTGATGACATGGGCTATGTGACATGGAAAGACGGCGCAAATGCCGCTGACTTTGCCGCAGCTGCGATTGCGTACGCTACAGCAAATGGTATTGCTAACGATGGCCAGCAGAAGGCCACAAGCAGCATTGTCGAATTTACAAACCTGCCGCTTGGCTACTATCTGGTTCAGTCCGATCTGGGCGCGCTGTGCTCGCTGGATACCACCATGCCGAACGTGACCATCAAGGAAAAGAACGGCAAGCCGACTGTTGATAAGGAAGTCGAAGAAAACGGTGTCTACGGCAAGACCAACGACGCCAACATCGGCGACACCGTCAATTTTAAGACCACCATCACCGTTACGGACGGCAACCCGGTCGCCTATATCCTGCACGATAAGATGAGCGCAGGTCTGACCTTCGATCCGAACAGCGTGACCGTCAAGGTCAACGGCAAGAACTTTGCCGCTGCAAACTACGATCTCGTTACCTCCAGCCTCACCGACGGCTGCACGTTTGAACTCCGATTCCATGATGCAGACAATGCCAGCGTTTTGAAGCCGAACGACGTTGTGACTGTGGAATACTCCGCAACGGTCAACGATCAGGCCGTGATCGCCGGAACCGGCAACCCCAACGACACGTGGCTGGACTATGGCAACGATCAGCACACCGAGCATTCCACAACCCGCACTTATGTTTGGGAAATGAAGGTCATCAAGTTCACCAAGAAGAACAACGACGAGGTCAATCTGAAGGACGCACAGTTTGTTCTGTACAGACTCAACGGTACAACGAAGGAATACGTCGTTGCTGACAGCAGCAACAAGGTCACCGGCTGGACGGAGAACACCTATGACTCCAATCTGACCCCCAAGGCGACTGTCTTTACCACTCCTGAAAACGGTACGTTCACGATCAGCGGTCTGGATGCCGGTACTTACTATCTGGAAGAGATCAAGGCTCCCGCAGGCTACAACATGCTGAAAGAGCCGATCGAGATTGTTATCACTGCATCGATCGATCAGACTGGTGTCGGTACGGCTACCGTGACCTATAACAGAACCTCTACGGGCGATGTCAAGGTTGAAAACCAGACCGGCACGGAACTGCCCTCCACCGGCGGCATCGGCACGACGATCTTCTACATTGTCGGCAGTCTGCTGGCTATCGGCGCTGTGATTCTGCTCGTGACCAAAAAGCGCATGGGCAAGACTGAAGGCTAATCATCCCAGCTTATAGGAAACAGGTGCGCGGCCTCGGCCGCGCACCGCTCACAGCATCAAGGAGAAGCCTGCAAATGAAAAAACATCTGTCCACGATTGCGTTGATCCTCGTGCTGCTTGCAGGCGTGTCCCTGCTTCTGTATCCGACCGTCAGCGACTACTGGAACGCCCGCCACGCCTCGAAGGCTGTGGCGGATTACACGCAAAACGTGCAGGCGCTGGACCAGGACGCCTATGACGAGCTGCTGGCGGCGGCGGAGGACTATAACCGGTCGCTGCTGACGCGGGAAAACGGCTTTTTCCTGACCGAGGAGCAGCAGGCGCAGTATGAGAGTCTGCTGGACATCAGCGGCACCGGCATCATGGGCTATATCGAGATTCCGTCCATCAACGTCTCTTTGCCGATCTACCACGGCACCAGCGATTCCGTTTTGCAAATCGCGGTCGGACATCTGGACTGGACAAGTCTCCCGGTCGGCGGCGAAAGCACACACTGCGTCCTCTCCGGCCATCGCGGACTGCCCAGCGCAAAGCTGTTTACCAATCTCGATCAGATTGTCGAAGGCGATACGTTCATCATCCGCGTGCTCGACGAGGTTTTGACCTACGAGGTTGACCGCATCCTGATCGTCGAGCCGGAGGACGTCACTGCCTTGCAGATTGAGTCCGGAAAAGACCTGTGTACGCTTGTCACTTGCACGCCCTACGGCATCAACTCCCACCGGCTTCTGGTGCGCGGCCACCGCGTTGAAACCGAGCAGGAGGAAGCGGCCGTCCGGCTCGTCTCCGACGGCATCCAGATTGAGCCGCTGCTCGTCGCGCCCGTCGTGGCGCTGCCGATGCTGCTGGCGCTGCTGCTCGTTCTGCTGCTGTCCGGAAACAAGCGGACGCACAATGACGAGACAGATGACTCGGACGCACCCTCCTGAGTCTTCGCTTTGAGCGCCTCGCATTATTTCGATATCGTCGTATATATATTCAGCTATATCGAAACATTAGCTTGCATCCGTGGCTTTAGGATGGTATGATGAGTTTGCTGAAACGGACAGCGGAATGCGCGGAGGCATGCGGCACTTGTTCGTTCCAATTCCTCGTCATCCTTTCTGACATTTCTGACATCTCCATGCTGTATCCGTACCGCGCATTCACAGACCCCGCCGGGCATCGCCGCCCGACGGGGTCCTGTGCGTTCGGCAATGCGGAATTTTATCATTTTTTGTTTGAAATTACGAAACGCTCCATTGCAATCCCATTCGGCTGCTGGTATAATGCGAGCAGAAGCAGCTCCTGCTGGTACTGCTTTCCCAAACGCTATTTTCTTCGGAGGATAACCATGCGATATAAAAAATTTCTTGCGCTTCTGCTGGCGCTGACGCTCGTGTGCGGGAGCCTGTCCGGCTGCGCGTCTGAGCGGCAGACGGAACCGGCAGAGCCGACTGTATCCTTTACGGACTCTCTCGGTCGGACGGTCGATATTCCCGAAACGCTCACGCGCGTGGCCCCGAGCGGTGCAGTCGCGTCGATGTTTCTGGCGACCATTGCGCCCGAATACATGACGACCATCAACGCAACGCCGTCTTCGAGCCAGTATAAATATCTCGACCCGCGCCTGATTGATCTGCCGACGACCGGCCAGATGTATGGCAGCAAATCGACGCTGAATCTGGAATCCATTCTGACCTCCGGTGCGCAGATCGTGATTGATCTGGGCGATAAAAAGGACAACATGGCCGCCGATCTGGACGCGCTGCAAAGGCAGATCGGCATGCCCGTGATCTTCATCGAAGCAGATCTTCCGCATATGGCCGAAGCGTACCGAACGCTCGGGAACATTCTGAGCGGAAAAGAAGCGCGCGGCGAAGAACTAGCGGCGTTCGTCGAAGAAACCGTCTCGATGGCGAAGGAAAATGCCTTGAAAATTCAGGATTCGGAGCGTATTTCCGTCCTGTACACCTCCGGCTCGTCCGGGCTCAATACGAACGCAAAGGGCTCCATTCAGGCGCAGGTGCTCGACCTCATGGGCATTGAAAATGCCGCCGTGGTCGAAGACGTCAGCAATAAGGGCGGCGGCAATCCCATCAATCTCGAACAGCTTTACCGCTTTGACCCGGACGTGATTTTATTTACAGCAGGCAGCACTTACTCGACTGCGGCAGACGACGAGGCGTGGCAGCCGCTGCGCGCGATCGAAGCCGGACGGTATTACGAGATTCCATCCATGCCCTACAACTGGCTTTCCAATCCCCCGAGTCTTAATATGCTGCTGGGCGTATGGTGGCTGGGAAATCTTCTGTATCCGCAGTATTATGCCTATGATATGGTAGAAAAGACACAGGAAATGTTCAGGCTGCTCTGGTCTTACGATCTGAGCGCGGACGAGGCGCGAGCCATGCTCGCAAACTCTACGCTGAAGGGTACGCCATGAAAAAGCTTCTGACACGGGGCGTTCTGCTGGTTCTGCTGTGCGCGGCGCTGGCGCTTCCAGCGCTGGCCGATTCGGTGACGGATAGCATTTCCGTTTGCATCGGCTATTTTGGCTGGGCAGAGGATGAATTCGTCGAAAAAGCAAAATTTACATGGCAGGAACTTGACGACTGGTACGGCGGCGCGCTCGACACGCACGAGGAATTCTATTCCTATTCCAACGGCAGCGGCCGGACATATCTGGTCTACGCACGCGGGTTTTACATCCGCGATCTGCTGGATTACGCGGGCGTCGATGTGAATTCCATCGCCTCCATTGACTTTTTCACGAAGGACCACTCCAACGGCGCGTACCGCTCGTTCACGAAATATGCCCTGCTGGACCAGCCGCGCTATCACTTCCCGAATCTTGCCGCAGACCCGGAAACAGGCGAACTCTACGCATGGGACGGCGGCGACGATTTATGGGTCGGCGCCTATCAGGTCGAACCGATGCTGGCGCTTGAGGACTATACCGAGTGGGACACATCCGGCTTTGACTTTGAAAGCTATATAGACGAAAGCCGGTTTTCGACAGGAAACCGGTTTCACCTCTTTTTCGGGCAAGCCAGCCCGGAGGAGGCCGCAACCAGTTCCGCGGCCAAATATGTCTATAAAATCCTTGTGACCTTCTCCGGCACACCAGTTCTGTCCAGTGAGGAAGACAATCTCGATCTCATTGTTGGCAGCGACCATGCCCTGCATGTGACCGCCGACGCGGAGGACGACGCACTGACCGATTATGTGCAGGCGAACCTTCAATATGCGTCCAGCGACCTGTCTGTTGTTTCGGTTGACCAGTACGGCAAGCTACATGTAAATGCGGAGGGCGACGCAGTCATCACCGCCTCGTTCGGGGAATCCAGCGTAAGCGTCAATGTCCATGTCGGCTCCGGCGGCGCATCCAGCACAGGCAGCACAGCAGGAAACGGCACGGAGCCCGGCGGAGAAGCCGCCTCCGGCACGTTCGATCTGCCGAAGCCGGAGGAAACGGAGACTTCCCAGCGGCGAGATCCGCATTGCGGACAGCCTTGATGTGACGCTGATCGGCCTTGACTCCCGCAGCGAAGAATTCGACAATCTCACACTCACAGTGGGAATGGGCACGAAGCTGACGCTGCAGGATGTGCGCATCACGGGCGACAAGACGCTTTTGTCTCTCGCGGGTGGCAATACGCTCACGCTTCTGGGTGAAAACCGGCTGATTGGCTGCGCTGACGCGTCCGGAAACGCCTGCCCGACCGTGATCAGCGGCGGCGATCTGACGATCTGCGGCTCCGGCAGTCTCAAATTGCAGGCACTGGTCAACAACGCAGCTTTTATGGGCGCGGAAACGAGCAAAATTTCCATCGAAAACTGCTTGATCTCCGTATTCAAATCTGATAAGCTTGGCTTCGACGGCGGCGCATTCTGCGCAAACGGCGCAGACCTGACCATGACGAACGCGACCTTCTTCGGCCGGACAGACAGCGATAATGTCGCCGTTTTGTCAGCAGACACCATCGCTATGACCGGCTGCACCCTGCGTGTGGAGGCGGAAAAGTCCGTCCATGCGTTGCTTGGCAGCGTATCCATTGCGGACTGCAGTCTCTACGCCTCCGGCCACAGCGCCAACAGCGCGAAGACCGTTTCGCAGACCGCCGGGCTTGACGCGTTCGAGACGGTTTCGCAGCAGTCCGGCGTGACGCTGCTGGCTGCTTCCGGCTTTGCAGATGTCAAGACCGAAGCTGTCTGCCAGCAGGATGTTTTGTTCTGCACGGCCGCAGGACTGATGACCGGAACTGGGAATCAGGCGTTCTCTCCGGACAAGCCCATGACCCGCGCCATGCTCGTCACCGTTCTCTGGCGCATGGCAGGAAGTCCTGCCGCGCAGGGAAATGGCGGCTTTACCGACCTGAAAGCAGGCTGGTACCGGCAGGCCGCCGTCTGGGGCGCGCAGAACGGCATTGTTGCCGGAACCGGCGCGGGCACGTTCTCCCCGGATACTCCTGTCACAAAGGAGCAGGCTGCCGCACTGCTGGTTCGATTCGCCCGGATGCGTGGCATTTCCATCCCGGCTGACACAGCGCCCGTCTATGTCGCAGAATGCAGCGCATGGGCGCAGGCCGATGTGCAGGCCGCGTATGCTGCCTCGATTCTCGACCGTTTCCCTGCCTGTCTGGCCGCACCGCAGGAAGCTGCAACGCGCGCGGAACTTGCGCGAATGCTGCGCCTGCTCTCCAATCTGCTTCAAAAAGCATAATGCTTTTTGAAATATTCGAAATATTAAAGAATCCACACAAAAGGAAGAACCTCACTATGAAGAAATTTGTATCCCTGCTGCTCGTGCTGACGATGCTCGTGACGGTGTTCGCGGGTCTTGCCGTGACGGCCAGCGCCGCCGACGCACTGCTGAGCGTTTACACGCAGGCAGGCGAGGACGGCGAAAAGACGCTTGCGAAGAGTTACACCGCCGAAGAACTCAAGAAGCTTGCGGAAACGAAGGCTGACGGCTACGGCTATCAGTACTTCAAGAAGGGCGAACAGGATGTCGTCGTGACTGAATTCGTCACGCTCGACGCGCTGCTGACCGACGCGGATGTCACCTTCGCCGACGGCGACAGCCTTTCCTTCGTCTGCGACGACGGCCCGTACACCAAGTATGCCCCCACCTACAAGGACATCACCGAGGGCAAGTATTACTTCAAGGACGGCAAGGCTGAAGAAGTCCCCGCCGCTCTCGCGCTGGTCTGGGGTGTCGGCGCAGCCGCTGACGACACCGTGGCCGATATTGCCAAGACCGCTAAAGAAGCCGGCCTGCGCTTCGTCTGCGGCACGACCGAGGCCGACTTCACGGCTGAAAAGTCTGCCGGCAAGCGTATGCCGTCCGGCGTGATGGAACTGATCGTCGTCTCCGCCGCCAAGGCTGAGGAAAAGCCTGCTGAAGAGAAGCCCACTGAGGAATCCCCTGTCGAAGAAACCAAGACCGGCTTCACCGATGTTCTGGACACAGACTGGTTCAAGGCAGACGTGGAAAAGGCAGTCGAGAACAAGCTTATGACCGGCACCTCCGCCACGACCTTCAACCCCAAGGGCGTGACCACCCGCGCTATGGTCGTTGCAACGCTCTACCGTCTTGCGGGCAGCCCCGAAGTGACCAAGAAGGCCGCTTTCACCGACGTTGCCTCCGGCAGCTACTATGAAGCAGCCGTCGCATGGGCAGCCAAGAACGAAATCGCCAGCGGCACCTCCGCCACAACGTTCGAGCCCAACAAGGCTGTCACCCGTGAGCAGCTTGCGAAGTTCCTGTTCAACTACGCCGTCTATCAGGGCATGGACGCCGTCACGCTGGCTGAAAACCTCTCCAGCTTTGCAGATCATGACAGCGTCAGCGGCTACGCCGTTCCCGCCATGCAGTGGGCTGTCGGCCAGGGCTTCATCAACGGCACCGACGGCAAGCTTCTGCCCACCGGCACTGCTACCCGCTGCCAGTTTGCAGCCATTCTGAACCGCTTCACCGCCGCGCAGAGCGAAAAGGCATAAGGTTCTATCTCCCCTGTCTCCCGGCCAAACGGTCGGGAGACATTTTTTCTGCGGTTTTCCTTGAAAAGCACGGAGAAACCGAATATAGTTGGTAAGGATGGAGTTGCTTTGCCCGATGGCAAGCCGTGAATCTGTGGGGGCCGATGCCCACATCGGCCCTTACAATTTTTCTATTCGGAGTAACTTGAACCTGAGGTATTGCTTATGAAAATTCTGATCATTGAAGACGAGGTCCTGCTGGCAGATTCGCTGCGGACTATGCTGGAAGGAAAGGGCTTCTCCGTCGAGGCTGTCCACGACGGCGAGACAGGCGCGGAATATGCCGAGACGGGCATATATGACCTGCTGATCCTCGACGTAATGATGCCCGGCATGGACGGCTATCAGGTCGCACGGCAGGTGCGTGCGAAGCGCTGCGGGACGCCGATTTTGATGCTGACAGCAAAGTCGTCGCTTGAGGACCGCATTGAGGGGCTGAATGCGGGCGCGGATTATTATCTCACCAAGCCCTTTGACGCACGGGAACTGCTGGCCTGCGTCGGTGCGCTGCTCCGGCGGCAGGGCGCGGAGGTCAACGCGCTCTCGTTCGGCAACACAACGCTCGATCTGGCTTCCGGGACGCTGATCTGCGGTGCGCGGCAGCTGCAGCTGTCCGCGCGGGAATTTGATGTCATGCGGTATCTTTTGCAGCTGAAGGGACAGAATGTGTCCAAGGAGGCTATTTTGTCCAAAGTCTGGGGCTTTGACTCGAATGCTGTAGAAAACCATGTGGAGGTCTACGTCGGTTTCCTGCGCAAAAAACTTACAGCCATCGGCTCGAATGTGCGCATTGAGGCCGTACGGCGGTTGGGCTATCATTTGGAGGTTGATGAGACATGCTGAAAAAGCTGCGGCTGAAGATCATTCTCGCAATCGTGCTGGTCGCTGCCGTGATGCTTGGCGCGATCCTCGGACTTTTTTATACGCTGACAAAGCAGAACCTGCGTACCCAGTCCATCAGCATGATGCAGGCCATCGCGGCCGATCCCTTCTCTCCTGTCCAGCCAGGGCAGGAGCCGCAGCAGGTGCACCTGCCGTATTTCGTGCTGCAGACCGACGCATTCGGCAATCTGGTTGCCATCGGGTCAAGCGATTACGATCTGACCGACCGGGCGTTTTTGCGGATGGTCGCCGCCGCGGCGCAGGCTTCACAGGACGCCATCGGTGAAATTCCGGAATACAGCCTGCGCTACTGCCGCGTGACCGGCAGCGTGATCTTTGCAGACATTTCCAGTGAACAGCAGACGCTGCGCACACTTTTAAAGACCGGAGCGCTGCTCGTCGCGCTCGGCCTGCTTGCCTTTTTCGGCCTTGCGGTGCTGCTGGCGCAAAGCGCAGTCAAGCCCGTGGAACAGGCGTGGCGGCAGCAAAAGCAGTTCGTCGCCGATGCTTCACATGAACTCAAAACACCGCTGACCGTCATCCTGACGAACACGGAACTTTTACAAAGTCCAGACTACGACGCAGCGCAGAAGCAGACCTTTCTTTCCGGCATTGACGCCATGGCAAAGCAGATGCGTGCGCTGGTCGAGCGGCTTCTGGAACTGGCGCGGGCCGAGAACGAACAGGCTGCGTGTGCATTCGAGCCGTGTGATCTCAGCCAAATCACCGAGAGCAGCGCGCTGCTGTTCGAGGCCGCGCTGTTTGAACGCGGTCTGACGCTCCAGACAGAGTTGGAGGCGGACATTATGGTCAGCGGCGACAGACGCCAGCTTAGCCAGCTTGTGGAGATCTATCTCGACAACGCCCGGAAATATGCCTCCGGCGGCACAGTCACAGTTCGTCTTTCCCGGTGCGGGAAAAACCGCTGCCGCCTGTCCGTCTCGAACGAAGGCGAGGCGATCGCGCCGCAGGCGCTGCGGCAGATCTTTGACCGCTTTTCCCGTGCTGACGCCGCGCGGACACGCGACGGCAGCTTCGGACTCGGGCTTTCCATCGCGCAGGCCATCGCGCAGACGCACGGCGGCAGCGTCTGGGCGGAGAGCGAAACCGGCGTCAACACCTTCTTCGCCGAACTGCCCATGCGGTCCGGGCATGAAAAGCGCCAAGAAGTCCCGAAAAAGGGTATATGATTTTGTGCAGAGCGCTGGTATCCCCCCGGTTGCAAAACAGCGCAAAAAGTGATATATTAGAAATGATATAAAGTAGAGGGCGGTATGGCTATGAATACACAGCATTTGCAGTACATCATTGAAATTGAACGTACCCGTTCGATCTCGCAGGCGGCGGAGAATCTATTCATCGGGCAGCCGAACCTCAGCCGTATTCTGCATGATGTGGAGCAGATGCTTGGCTTCCGCATTTTTGAGCGTTCCACGCGCGGCGTCCGTCCCACGACACGCGGCACGATCTTCCTGCAGCACGCAAAGTCCATTCTGCGCGAGACGGAGGCCATTGAAGCGCTCGGCCCCAAGCGGGCCGTGGCGAACCGGCTGCGCGTGTGCATCCCGCGCTCGGCGGCCATGCTGGATCTGACGGCACAGTATCTGGCCGGACTGCCGCAGGCAGAGCCGGTCGATGCGGTCATCCGCGAATGCCACGCGCGCACAGCGCTTGAGACGCTCGCAAGCGGCGAGACAGAGATCGGCGTAATCCGCTTCCGTTCGGAATACCGCGATTATTTTGACGAGCAGACCAGCGCCCGCGGCCTGAGTTTTGAACTTCTGAGCAAATATCACTATCTTGTCACCATGAACCAGTCTCACCCGCTTGCCGGGCGCAGTTCCGTCCTCCGCACGGAACTCGACGGACTGCCCGAGATCGTCCACGGCGATGTGTTCCGCGTACAGGGCAAACCTGAGGAACTGGTGCGCCGGAAGATCTACTGTGTTGACCGCCTGGCCCAGATGACGCTTCTCGAAACCATTCCGAATTCCTACATGCTGGCCCCGGCGATCCCGGAGCACTGCATCCAGCGCTGGAATCTCGTCCAGATCCCGTGCAGCGACAACCAGAGTTTGTATCTCAACGCGCTGGTATATCATAAGCAATATGCAATGAGTGAGATCGAAGCCGGATTTGTTCAGTTTGTGCGGGAGCACAAGGTGTCTGTCTGATGATTTGCTGCAAAAACGCGACGTTTTTCCATATCAAAAAGAGCATGCCTGCGTTCAAAAAAGCATTGGTGCTTCCAACAGAATACCGATATAATTTTATCGTAATAACCGATAAAATTATATCGGTATATTTTGTTTGATTCAAAACTGAAATTGGGGGTTTTGTGTATGAGTAAGATTACTGTCATCGGCGCGGGAAGCGTAGGCGCCACGATCGCAAACGACTTGATGATCCAGGGTATCGCATCCGAGATCGTCCTGATCGACGTCAACAAGCAGAAGGCCTTTGGCGAGGCCATGGATATCTATCAGGGCGCGCCGTTCTGTTCCCCGACGATCGTTCGTTCCGGCGATTATGACGCTGCCTCCGGCTCCGATATCGTCATCATCACCTCGGGTCTTCCCCGCAAGGCCGGACAGAGCCGTCTGGAACTGGCGCAGGCCAATGTCAACATCATCAAGGACATTGCCCCGCAGATCACCGCCGCCGCGCCAGATGCAATCTATATCATCGTCTCCAACCCGGTCGATGTGCTGACGTATGTGTTCCACAAAATCTCCGGCGTTCCCGAAAGCCACATCATCGGCTCCGGCACCATCCTCGACACCAGCCGCCTGCAGTCAACGCTTGCCAAGCGCTTCTGCATCAGCCCGAAGAACGTGCATGCGCATGTCTACGGTGAGCACGGCGATTCCTCCTTCGTCCCCTGGAGCCTTGTCCACATTGCAAACAATCACATTGATTCTTATAAAGAGCATTCTCCCGACTGCGACCGCATTAAATGGGACCAGAACTATGAGGAGATTGAACAGTTCGTCAAAACCTCCGGCGCACAGGTCATCAAGAACAAGGGCGCAACGTTCTATGCCGTTGCGATGTCGGTCTGTCATCTGTGCAAGTGTGTGCAGAGTACCGCCGGAACGGCTGTGACTGTCTCGACCATGATGCACGGCGAATACGGCGTATCCGATGTGTGCCTGTCTACGCTCGTGCTGGTTGACAATCAGGGCGTACGCGGCAAGATCCTCAACCAGCTGACCGACGGCGAGGTTGACAAGCTTCGCGCCAGCGCAGAAAAGCTGAAGGAAGTCATTCATCAGGTCGAGATTTGATAATAGAAGGAGAAAAAACAATGGAATATCGCGTCGAACACGATTCCATGGGTGAGGTTCGCGTCCCGGCGGACAAATACTGGGGCGCACAGACCGAGCGCAGCCACAACAACTTCCCCATCGGCGTCGGCATCGAGACGATGCCCGCCGAGATCATCCATGCCTTCGGCATTCTCAAAAAGGCTGCTGCGCGCGCCAACCGCGCCCTGCGTCCTGAGAAAATGACCGAAGAAAAGCTTGCCGCCATTGAACAGGCGGCGGACGAGGTCATTTCCGGCCAGCTTCTGGACAATTTCCCGCTCGTCGTCTGGCAGACCGGCTCCGGCACGCAGTCCAACATGAACAGCAACGAGGTCATTGCCAACCGCGGCAATGAGATCGCGGGCAGAAAGCTTCTGCACCCGAACGATGATATCAACATGTCTCAGTCGTCCAACGACACATTCCCGACCGCGATGCACATCGCGGCGGTCTGTGCGATTGAGGACAAGGTCATCCCTGCCATCGACACGCTGACAGCAACATTCCGCCGTCTGGAGGAAGAAAATGCAGGCATTGTCAAGTCCGGCCGGACGCATCTGCAGGACGCCACGCCCATCTCCTTCCCGCAGGAAATTTCCGGCTGGAGATCGAGTCTGGAACGGGATAAGGAACTGCTGCTTCTGGCCGTGAAGCCCCTGAAGGAACTGGCGCTCGGCGGCACCGCCGTCGGCACGGGCCTCAACACGCCGAAGGGCTTCGATACAGCGGTCGCCACTGAAATTGCGAAGCTGACAGGCAAGGACTTCAAAACGGCAGAGAATAAATTCCACGCGCTGACCAGCAAGGACGAGATCGTCTTTGCACACGGCGCTTTGAAGGCGCTGGCCGCCGATATGATGAAGATCGCAAACGACGTGCGCTGGCTGGCCTCCGGCCCGCGGGACGGCCTCGGTGAGATCTTCATTCCCGAAAACGAGCCCGGCTCGTCCATCATGCCCGGCAAGGTCAACCCCACCCAGTGCGAGGCTGTCACAATGGTCGCCGTACAGGTCATGGGCAACGATGTGGCCGTGTCCATGGCCGCGTCGCAGGGCAATTTTGAACTGAACGTGTTCATGCCGGTCTGCATCTATAATTTCCTGCAGTCGGCGCGGCTGCTGGCCGAGTCCATTGTCTCGTTCAACGACCGCTGCGCCTGCGGCATCCGCGCGAACCGTGAGAAGATGGAGCACAATCTGCACAACTCTCTTATGCTCGTCACGGCACTGAACCCGTATATCGGCTATGAAAACGCAGCCAAGACGGCAAAGAAAGCCTATAAAGAAAACATCTCCCTCAAGGAAGCCTGCGTGAGCCTCGGCTTTTTGACGGCGGAGCGCTTCGACGAGGTGTTCCACCCGGAGAACATGATCTGATGGGAGGGTCACAATGAATTACAGCTATTTCCCCGGCTGCACGCTCAAGACCAAGGGCGCGCAGCTGGACAGAGCCGGACGGCTTGCGGCGGAAAAGCTTGGCTTTTCGCTCTGCGAGATTCCGGAGTGGCAGTGCTGCGGCGCGGTGTATCCGCAATCAAACGATGAGATCGCCACGCGCCTTTCTTCCGTCCGTGCACTGATGGCCGCGCGTGACGCGGGCCAGCCGCTGGTGTCCCTCTGTTCTGCCTGCCACCACGTTTTAAAGCGTGTGAACGGCGACATGCAGCACAGCGAAGACATCCGCACCAAGGTCAACAACTACTTAACGCCGGAAACGCCTTATGCTGGTGAGACAAGGGTTCTGCACTATCTCGAGGTTCTGCGCGACGAGATCGGCTGGGACAAGGTCAAAGAGGCTGTCGTAAAGCCGCTTACGGGCAGGAAAATCGGCGCATATTACGGCTGCATGCTTCTGCGTCCCAGCCGCGAAATGCAGTTTGACGACCCGGAGAACCCGAAAATGCTCGAGGACTTCATCCGTGCCATCGGCGCGGAGCCTGTTCTTTACGCGCAGCGCAACGAATGCTGCGGCGGCTACATGGCGGTCGAGAACAGGGCCTACGCCGCGAAGCAGGCACAGAAGATTGTAGACAACGCAAAGGCGCAGGGCGCGGAGCTTTTAATTACGGCATGTCCCCTGTGCAGCTACAATCTGCTGCACAACACCGACGGCGCGCTGCCTGTCGTCTATTTCACGGAGCTTCTGGCCGAAGCGCTCGGCTGCGGGGAGGAGGACGCATGAACAATCAGAACATGATCGAAACCGTCACCCGCATCTCCGGCGTGAACCCCAGAAAGTGCATGCGCTGCGGCAAATGCTCGGCAAGCTGTCCTGCGTATGACGAGATGGAATACCATCCGCATCAGTTTGTCTCCATGGTCGAAAACGGCCGAATTGAGGAACTGCTTTCCTCGAAGGGCATCTACACCTGTCTGAGCTGCTTTGCCTGCGTCGAGCGCTGTCCCCGAAACGTCGAGCCTGCAAAACTCATTGAGGCCGTGCGCAATGCCGTGCAGCGCCAACAGGGCATGGATCACCTGAAGCCCGAGCGCATCCCGGAAATTCTTGACGAAGAACTGCCGCAGCAGGCGATTGCCGCGGCGTTCCGCAAATATAAAAAGTAAGGAGGGAACGCAATGCAGAGAATCGGCGTATTCGTATGCTGGTGCGGCAGCAACATTGCCGCGACCGTCGATGTGGAAACAGTCTCGCAGGCCCTTGCCAAGGAGCCCGGCGTTGTTTTCTCCACCAATTACCAGTACATGTGTTCCCAGACCGGCCAGCAGATGATTCAGGAGAAAATCCATGAATACGGTCTGACCGGCGTAGTCATCTGTTCCTGCTCGCCCAGAATGCACGAGCAGACGTTCCGCAAGACCTGCGAAAAGGCAGGTCTGAACCCTTATATGGTCGAGATCGCAAATATCCGCGAACAGTGCTCCTGGATTCACAAGGACAAGGAAGCCGGCACGGAAAAGGCGATCATTTTGGGCCGCGCCGCCATCGCCAAGGTGCATCTGAACGCGCCTCTGACCGCAGGTTCCAGCCCGGTCACCAAGCGTGCGCTCGTCATCGGCGGCGGCATCGCGGGCATCCAGACGGCACTGGACATTGCCGAGGCTGGCTTTGAGGTCGATATCGTCGAAAAGCAGCCGACCATCGGCGGCAAGATGACCCAGATCGACAAGACGTTCCCGACACTCGACTGCGCGGCGTGCATCCTGACACCGAAAATGGTTGACTGTGCGCAGAACGAAAAAATCCACATCTATTCCTATTCCGAGGTTGAATCCGTCGGCGGCTTTGTCGGCAACTTCCATGTGAAAATCCGCCGCAAAGCGCGCTTTGTGAAGGAGGACGTCTGCACCGGCTGCGGTCTGTGCACGGAAAAGTGTCCGCAGAAGAAGGTTCCAAACGAATTTAACCTCGGTATGGACAATCGCCGCGCGATCTATATCCCGTTTGCGCAGGCCGTGCCGAAGGTTGCGACCATCGATCCCAACTACTGCAGCATGCTCAAAAACGGCAAGTGCGGCGTGTGCGCGAAGGTCTGTTCCGCCGGGGCAATCGATTACAAGCAGACCGACACGTTCATTGAGCAGGAATACGGCGCCATCGTCGCCGCGACGGGCTTCAACCCCATCGATCTTTCCAAATTCGACGAATTTGCCTACAGCCAGAGCCCGGACGTCGTTTCCAGCCTCGAATTTGAGCGTCTCATGAACGCCGCCGGCCCCACGAGCGGCACGCTCCTGCGCCCGTCCGACGGGACACATCCGAAGACCATCGTCTTCGTCCAGTGCGTTGGCTCCCGCTGCGACGGTGTGGAGAAGGGCAAGCCCTACTGCTCCAAGATCTGCTGCATGTACACGGCGAAGCATGCCATGCTCTGCCGCGAAAAATACCCGGATACAGACGTATATGTGTTCTATATCGACGTGCGCACCCCCGGCAAGAACTTTGACGAGTTCTACCGCAGAGCCGTCGAGCAGTACGGCGTACATTACATCAAGGGCATGGTCGGCAAGGTCACGCCCGAAAACGGCAAGCTGAAGGTGCAGGCCTCCGATCTGCTGGACAACCGGCAGCTGCACATTGACGCCGACATGGTCGTGCTGGCTGCCGCCATCGAACCGGATAAGTCCGCACGGCCGCTTGCGACCATGCTGACCGCCTCCATGGATACGAATGACTTCTTTACGGAGGCCCATCCGAAGCTTCGCCCGGTTGAAAGCCCGACTGCGGGCGTATTCCTGTCCGGTATGTGCCAGGGGCCGAAGGATATTCCCGAGACGGTCGCACAGGCGTCCGCCGCTGCGGCAAAGGTCATCGGACTTCTGTGCAAGGACAGCCTGACGTGCAATCCGTGCGTGGCGCAGCCGGACGAGATGATGTGCAATGGCTGCTCCAACTGCGAAAAGGTCTGCCCCTACGGCGCGATCACTTACATCGACAAAGAATTCAGAGGCCCGAACCGCACGACGCTCGTGCGGCGCGTGGCGCAGGTCAACCCGGCGGTCTGTCAGGGCTGCGGCGCATGCACCGTCGCGTGCATGTCCGGCGCGATGGATCTCAAGGGCTTCTCCAACCGTCAAATCATTGCGGAGGTGGATGCGATATGCAGGTAAACGGCTCCTGGACGCCCACGATCGTGGCGTTCTGCTGCAACTGGTGCTCCTATGCGGGCGCCGATCTCTCCGGCACAAACCGGCTGAGTTACCCGGCCAATGTGAAGATCATCCGCATTCCGTGCTCCTGCCGGCTGAACCCGATGTTTATTCTCCGCGCGTTTCAGCGCGGAGCCGACGGCGTGATCCTCTGCGGCTGCCATCCCGGCGACTGCCACTACACGACCGGCAACTATTACGCCCGGCGGCGCATGACGCTCCTGTTCTCCATGCTGGACTTCCTCGGCATTGAGCGTGAGCGCACGCGCGTGGAATGGGTCTCGGCGGCAGAGGGCGCGAAGTTCGCCAAAACCATGAACGAATTCGCCGAGACGATCACAAAACTCGGCGAGAACCGCAGACTGGAGGATCTACGATGCAAAGAGTAAAGGAAAAAGCGATCCAGCTGCTGCATGATCAAATTGTTGACCGCGTCATTGGCTGGCGCGCGGGCGAATTCTTCTACGACCTGACACCGTCCGTATTCACGAGCGTGGAAGACATTGAGAAAAATTTCGTCTGGAGCGTCTTCTCCGGCGCGAATCTGTCCAAATATCTCATCGCGGAATCCCGCAAGGGCGGCAAGGCCGCCGTGTTCCTGAAGCCCTGCGACAGCTATTCGTTTGTCCAGCTTTTAAAGGAGCACCGCATTCTGCGTGAAACCGTCTACGCCGTGGGCGTACAGTGTGACGGCATGTGCGACATGGAAGCCATCAAGGAACTGGGACTTGCCGGTGTCACGGCAGTCACGGAAGACGGCGAAGACCTGCGCGTTTCCACGATCTACGGTGAGCGGACGATCAAGAAGGCCGATGCGCTGCTGCTCAAGTGCAAGACCTGCAAGAGCAAAAAACTCGTCTGCTTCGACGAGTTGCTCGGTGCGCAGGGCGAGGAAAATCCGGACTGCGGCCGTTTTGCCGAGGTTGAAAAACTCGAGTCCATGACGGCAGAGGAGCGCTACACCTTCTGGCGCAGCGAACTGTCGCGCTGCATCCGCTGCAACGCCTGCCGCAACGTCTGTCCCGCCTGCTCGTGCGAAAAGTGCGTGTTCGACAACCACGATTCCGGCTTTGAGAACAAGGCCATTGCCGATTCGTTCGAGGAGAACATGTTCCATATCATCCGTGCCTTCCACGTCGTCTCCCGGTGCACCGACTGCGGTGAATGCTCCCGCGTCTGTCCGCAGCATATCCCGCTGCATCTTTTGAACCGCAAGTTCATCAAGGACATCAATGAACTCTACGGTGACTATCAGGCCGGCGCCGATTTCGACTCCCGCCCGCCGCTCATGGATTTCCGCAAGGACGACTGTGAGCCGTCCGTCGTCTATGAAAGAGGAGGTGCGCAATGAAACAGCTTCCCCTCTCTAAGCTTCAAAGCCTGTTTGCTGCCGTGTCGGCAGCACAGACACTCTACATCCCGGCAGACGATGCCGCCGGTCAGGCCAGCTTTACCGTCTGGCAGGAGGGCATGACGCTGACAAAGAAACTCAATACCGTCCGTTCAGCCAAGGATCTGTTTTTCCCGCAGGTGGAAAACCTCGTCGGCTTCCGTGTGACGGGCAAACAGCTTGACCTTGTGGAAACGCGTGACCCGGCAGAGCCGTTCGTCCTGTTCGGCGTGCGTGCCTGCGATGCGAGAAGCTTTGAAATTCTCGACCGGGTCTTCCTTGCTGAACCGAAGGATACCTACTATGCCGCCCGCCGCGCCAGCGGTACCGTTGTAACGCTGGCCTGCACCCACCCCGAGGAAACGTGCTTCTGTCAGTCCTTCGGCATTGACCCCGCAACTCCGCAGGGCGATATCAGCTGCTGGATCGAGGGCGAAACGCTTTTCTGGCAGACCAACACGGAAAAGGGCGATGCGCTGACCGCAAAGCTTCCCATGCTGGAAGATACAGACGGTGCGGCAGTCGCAGCCCAGCAGGAACGGACCCGCAGCATTCTCAAAAAGCTTCCGCTGGCCGGACTCGACCTGTCCGCCGTCGGCGCAGGCAAAACGAAAGCGCTCTTTGACCGCCCGGAATGGAAGCAGCTGTCCGAAAGCTGCCTCGGCTGCGGCACCTGCACCTTTGTCTGCCCAACATGCCAGTGCTATGACATCAAGGAATTCGACTCCGGTAAGCTTGTCCGCCGCTTCCGCTGCTGGGACAGCTGCATGTACTCGGATTTCACGAAGATGTCCGCCGGTCAGCCGCGTCCGACGCAGCTTGAACGCTTCCGGCAGCGCTTCATGCACAAGCTGGTCTATTTCCCGGATAACAACGAGGGATGCTTCGGCTGCGTCGGCTGCGGCCGGTGTCTTGCCAAATGTCCCATCCATATGAACATCGTTAAAGTCATCAAAACACTTGGGGAGGAACACGCATGAGAAACGATCCGCTGATCCCCAATCTCGCCGTCGTCACGGATATCCGCGTCGATACGCCGGACGTCAAGACGTTCCGTGTTGTCGGCCTTGACGGCAAAAAGCCCTTCGTCCATATCCCCGGCCAGTGCGCCATGCTCTCTGTTCCCGGTGTCGGCGAAGCGCTGTTCTCCATCACGTCCAGTCCCACGCTGGAGGAATATGTGGAGTTTTCCATTAAAAAATGCGGCTGCGTAACCGAATGGCTCCACGCCATGGAGCCCGGCCAGCAAATCACTGTCCGTGGCCCCTACGGCAACGGCTTCCCGGTTGACACCGCGTTTGCAGGTAAGGATCTGCTGTTCATCGCGGGCGGCATCGGTCTTGCCCCGCTGCACTCGGTCATCAACTATTGCCGCCACTACCGCGACCGCTACGGCAAAATCGACATCGTCTACGGCTCCCGCTCAAAGGACGACCTGGTAGACTATCCTGAGATCGAGAACGTCTGGTGCAAAGAGGACGGCATCAACGTCCATCTGACCATCGACCGCGAGCAGCCGGACTGGGACGGCCACGTCGGCTTCGTGCCGAACTACGTCAAGGAACTCGGCTTCACGACCGACAAGACCGTCGTGATGTGCGGCCCCCCCATCATGATCAAGTTTACCCTTGCGGGCCTCATGGAACTCGGCTTCGCCCGTGAGCAGGTCTATACCACGATGGAACTCAAGATGAAATGCGGCCTCGGCAAATGCGGCCGCTGCAACATCGGCGACAAATACGTCTGCAAGGACGGCCCGGTGTTCCGCTTCGACCAGCTCGATGAGCTGCCGAATGAGTATTAAAGGAGAACAGGTATGGAAAATATGGTGACGGTTTTCCTGTTCGGCAAGAAATATGAGGTGCCGGACAGTCTGACCATCATGGAAGCGATGGAATATTCCGGCTATCAGCTTGTGCGCGGCTGCGGCTGCCGCAACGGCTTCTGCGGCGCGTGTGCGACGATCTACCGCATCGCGGGCGACCGCGAACTGAAGGCCTGTCTGGCCTGCTCGACGCGCGTGGAGAACAACATGTATGTGGCAACGCTTCCGTTCTTCCCGCTGGTGAAGGAAGTCTACGACATGGAAAAGCTGAAGCCCACGCAGACGGTCATGATGCAGCTGTACCCCGAAATCTATGCCTGCGTCGGCTGCAACGCCTGCACAAAGGCATGCACGCAGGGTCTGAACGTCATGCAGTACATTGCCTATGCCCAGCGCGGCGAATTTGACAAGTGCGCCGAGGAATCTTTCGACTGCGTCATGTGCGGCGTATGTTCGTCCCGCTGTCCGGCCGGCATCTCCCACCCGCAGGTCGCCATGCTGGCCCGCCGTCTGAACGGCAAGTACATTGCCCCGCACTGTGAGCATCTGGACGCGCGCGTGCAGGAGGTTAAGGACGGCAAATTTGAGGCGCTCATCGAAAGTCTCATGGAAAAGCCGCTGGATGAGATCAAGGAACTCTACAACCACCGCGAGATTGAAAAGTAAGGAGGACGCATATCATGTATCAGGACTCTAATATGCTGGCCTCCATCCGCAAGGTGGAAGCGGCCCGCGAAGAAAACGCGAAGCTGGACCCCCGCCGCATGACGGCGGAGGAAAAGGACACGCTGCTGAAAAAATTCCATCCCGACTACCGCGCCGAACAGTTTACCGAACTGCGCTTCGGCCCCAACAAGGGCCAAAAGGTTCCGCTGGAACTGGCGGAACTGCTGGAGGGTGAATCGCGCATCCTGCACGAGCAGTTTGATCTGACGAAGCCCGATTATGAGACGGATGTTCTCATCATCGGCGGCGGCGGCGCAGGCTGCTCCGCAGCCATTGAAGCCGACAAGGCTGGTGTAAAGGTCATGGTCGTCACGAAGCTTCGCATGGGCGACGCGAACACCATGATGGCCGAGGGCGGCATTCAGGCTGCCGACAAGCCGAACGACTCCCCTGCCCAGCACTTCCTTGACGCCTACGGCGGCGGCCATTTTGCTGCGCAGAAGGATCTTCTGTATAAACTCGTCATGAACGCGCCGGAGGCTATTCAGTGGCTGTCCGGGCTCGGTGTGGAATTTGACAAAGCGCCCGACGGCACCATGATCACCACCCACGGCGGCGGCACGTCCCGCAAGCGCATGCACGCAGCCAAGGACTATTCCGGCGCCGAGATCATGCGCACGCTGCGCGACGAGGTTCTCAATCGAGGCATTCCCGTCGTTGACTTTACCTCCGCCGTCGAACTCATCAAGGATGAAAACGGCCATTGCGCAGGCGCGGTGCTTTTGAACATGGAGACGAAGGAACTGCTGGTTGCGAAGGCGAAAACCGTCATTCTTGCCACCGGCGGCGCAGGACGGCTCCACTATCAGGGCTTCCCCACCTCGAACCACTACGGTGCAACAGCCGACGGCCTTGTGCTCGGCTACCGCGCGGGCGCGAAGCTGCTTTATCCCGATACACTTCAGTACCACCCCACAGGCGCGGCCTATCCCGCGCAGATCTACGGCGCGCTGGTCACGGAAAAGGTGCGCTCTGTCGGCGCAATGCTCGTGAACGCGGACGGTGAGGTGTTCATGAACCCGCTCGAAACGCGCGACGTGGCCGCTGCCTCCATCATCCGTGAATGCACCGAGCGCGGTAAGGGCGTCAAGACTCCCGCTGGGCAGGCGGTCTGGCTTGACACGCCGATGATCGAACTGAAAAACGGCGCGGGCACGATTGAAAAGCGCATCCCGGCCATGATGCGCATGTTCGCAAAGCACGGCATTGATATCCGGAAAGAGCCGATTTTGGTTTATCCGACGCTGCACTATCAAAACGGCGGTCTGCACATTACGGCAGATGGCCAGACGGATGTGGAAAACCTGTTTGCCGCAGGCGAGGTCGTAGGCGGCATCCATGGGCGCAACCGTCTGATGGGCAACAGTCTGCTTGACGTCATCGTCTTTGGCCGCAACGCGGGCCAGCATGCCGCAGAAAAGGCAAAGTCCGTGAACGTCGGTACGCTGACGCTTGACCACGTCGCCGCGTTTGAAGCCGAAAAGCAGCAGGCCGGTGTAACGGATCACCGCCTTTCCCCGCAGCTGCTGCCGGACTACGCCAGAAAGATCCATCCCGCAGAAAAATAAGGTAAAATAGAGGAGAAAAGAGATGAGTGCAACCATCAATGCCGCGAATTTTCTGATGCTTTCCGTATTCGGAATCGCGGCAGTCGGGTATCTGCTCGGGCGCGTCACCATCAAGGGCATCAGCCTCGGCACGGCAGGCGTTTTCGTGATCGCGCTGATTTACGGCGCGTTCTCCGGAACGCACTTCAATTCCAAATTTGTCATTGAAGAGATCAACTACGCCTCGCAGGCGCTGAAGATCATCGAAAATCTGGGCCTTGTGTTCTTCGTGACCTCGGTCGGCTTTATCGCGGGCCCGAACTTCTTCAAGAACATGAAGCACAACTTCAAGTCCTATGTGCTGCTCGGCGTCGTGATCATTCTTTCCGGCGGCATTACGGCAGTTTTGTGTCTGCTCGTCGGCCGTGCGATTGAAGCCGGGCAGCCGGGCTACGACCCGAACCAGCTTACGGCTATGATCTCCGGCCTGCTCGCGGGCAGTCTGACCTCGACCCCGGCGTTCTCGGCAACCAAGGAGGCCGTCGCCGCGCAGTATCAGGACGCGGTCACGGTCGGCTACGGCATTGCGTATCTGTTCGGCGTCATCGGCGTTGTGCTGTTTGTGCAGCTGATGCCGCGCGTCGTTCATGCAGATCTGGATGAGGAACGCAAAAAAATTACGCATGTGGAAACAGGCGACGTTGCCAAGTTCAAGGGAAAGCTGCTGGAGTTTGACGATTTCGGCTTCACGCCCTTTGCTGTTGCGGCTGTGTTCGGCATTCTGCTGGGCTCGATAAAGTTCTTCAACTTCTTCTCGCTCACCACAACAGGCGGCGCACTGCTCGTCTCGCTGGTATTCGGTCACTTCGGCCACATTGGCCGGGCCGATCTTATGCCGAGCCAGAAGGTCTTGGAAACGTTCCGGGAACTCGGCCTTATGGTCTTCCTCATTGGCGCAGGCGTCTCCGGCGGCATGAGTTTCGTGCGGTATTTCAAGCCCATCTACTTCGTCTACGGCATTTTTATGACGCTTCTGCCGATGGTCGTGGGCTATGTCGTGGCAAAGCATCTATTGAAGATGAACCTGCTGAACATTCTCGGCTCCATCACCGGCGGCATGACCTCCACGCCCGCCCTCGGCACGCTCATCCACGTCGCCGGAACGAGCAATGTCGCCTCCGCCTATGCCGCAACCTACCCCATCGCCCTGATCGCAGTCGTCCTTGTCTCCCAGCTTCTTGTACGGCTGTTTTAACGCATATTCTCACTTCAAAGGTTCTTCTTTAAATCGCAGGAGGCTGACTGAAAGGTATCTGCACTGCATATTTCCAACCGCTCCGCACGCTGCTGGCTATCTCGTCCGCCCTTGCTCCGAAAATGCCGCCTCCCCTTGCCGCACAGCATGCGACAAGGGGAGGCTTTTCGTATATCTGTAAGTCTTTCAAAAAATACAAAAACTGGTTCTTTCCAGAATTGTATCCGCAGCGCGCACAAAACGCGTCCAAGCACGTTTTTCCTCCATCTTTTTCTCTTTCGGGAGAAAAAGATGGACCGCTGGCGGCTCTTTGCGCTCAGTTCATTTCCTCAATATAATACACATAATCCAGCGATCGGAGCGCCTCGATGATCTCGCCGTGCTTTTTGTATTGCTTAAGTTCCGCACTGTCAACGGTAAAGGAGACGGTGAATACGCTGAGACCGGAGTTCAAGTACGCTGGATTCGACTCAATATCGTCGATGCGGATACCGAGCGCGCGGACAGTCGAGACGAAATCCGGCAGATCAAGCTTGTTTTTTAGTTCCAAGTGCACCTCGAAGTGGTTCGAGCGGTCTTTTAAGTGCGTCTCCAGCGCTGGCAGGCCTGACATACTGCAAAGCAGGGCTGCAAACAGCACCAGCGCCAGCGTATAAAGCCCCGCGCCGAGCGCCAGCCCCACGATGCCGCAGCACCAGAGGCCGACCGAGGTCGTAAGGCCCTTGATCTGGTTTTTGGAACTGAAAAGGATGGAGTTTCCGCTGATCGTCGTGATGCCGATGACGGCTGCCGCCGACAGGACCGGAATTGTGATTGGCAGAACGTCCATAAGATATTGATCGATGAGCATTGTGGACGTACCGGCGAGGCTCACGAGGATGAATGTGCGTAGACCGGCGGAGTGCCGCTTGCTCGAGCGTTCGCAGCCGATGATGGCGGCCAGTGCCATACTGAGCGCCAGACGCAGCAAAATTGCGCCGAGCGTCAGTTCTGTGCTCCATGTGCCAAGAAAGCCCGCAATCCAATCTGTTTTCATATGCTCTTACCTCCTGAGATAGAAAAATCTGCGCTGCGCCTGTGTCTGGGCCAGCTGCTCCTCTGCCGCCTCGGTAAAAGCGGCCTCTTCCTCCGACATGTCGCTGTCCAGTGCCGGAAGTTCCTTCTGAATTTTCTGGATGCGTTCGATGAGCAGCTGCACGTCGGTCTTTTTCTCACCTGTTTCCGTAAGTTCCTCAACGACTACGACGTCTTCCAGCTTTGTCGAATACGATTTGGATAAGTACAGCGCCAGCTTTGCGCAGCCGGGGCCGATGAGTTCATATAGGACGCTTGAAGCAAGGATAACGGTCTGCAGGTCGCTGCCCATCGCGCCGCCAAGCGTTCTGGCGCCAAGCGCCGCAAGGCCAATGGCTACGCCTGCCTGCGGGATGAGCGCAAGTCCCAGATAATTGCGCACCAGCCTGTCTTTTCCGACAAGCCGGCATCCGAGCCATGCGCCTGCGTATTTGCCAAGAATGCGCACAAGGAAATAACTTGCACCAATCACCAGCAGCGGTACGCCGTCTAAGGCTCCGGCCGGAGAGATCAACGCGTCCAGCTGGAACGACATGCCGGAGCGGACAAAGAACAGCAGCAGAAGCGGCGGACTGAAATAGTTCAGCTGCTTGAATAGTTTATCATCGTCCGCAATATTTGTATAAACCGTGCCCATCACCATGCAGCCGAGCAGCGGCGAAAGATCCAGCAGCGCGCACACACCACAGAACGCGAACAGCAGCGCGACGGAGATGATCAACTTATTATCCTTCGAGCGCTTCTGCGGCATGAGAAGCTTCATGAAAAGCCCGAATATGCTGCCAAGCAGCAGAACCAGAAGATTCAGCAGCACCGGATTTCCCAGCGTCTCGAACGAGAATCCGCTCACGCCGCTTAAGGAAGCCAGCGCGATGGAAATTGCGATAGAATAAAGGACCAGCCCCACCACGTCGTCCAGTGCCACGACCTGCAGAAGCGTATCGACGAAATCACCCTTTGCGCCAGTCTGCCGGATGGTCATCATTGTGGATGCCGGTGCCGTCGCCGAAGCGAGGGCTGCAAGCACGATGGAAAACGCAAGATCAAGCCGAAGAATGAAATATGTCAGGATAAAAATGAACACCGAAGCCAGAACCGCCTCGAAGACCGTGATCCAGACGACCTTCATGCCGCTTTTCTTCAAGACCGGAAGCTTAAAGAACTCGCCCGTTGAAAACGCAATGAATGCGAGGGCAATATCGGAAAGAAAATCTGTGCCGTCAATGATACGCTGCGGCACGAGATTCAGCACATACGGCCCGATGAGAATACCGGCAAGAATATAACCGGTCACGTTCGGCAGCCGCGCAAGCTTCGTCAGCCGCGTCATCGCAAATCCGGAAAACAGCATCAGCGCGACGGAGATAATGATGCCCGCGACCGGACTGGCATTGGCAATCAGAGAAGACAGACGCATATCATTCACCCCGTTTCATATTTGGATTTAACCTAGATTTTACATAGTGTACCACAAATGCGCGCCGCTCGCAAGCCATTCGTGTCGGAAGCAAAATTTCCTGCGAAAAGGGCTTGCAATCTTCTGTCGGAACCGATACGATAGAGGCAGTAACTTGCAGGAGGCATTTCACATGCAGAATCAAGCACCGAAACTTGTCATTATGGCCGCTGGAATGGGCAGCCGCTTCGGCGGGCTCAAGCAGATGGAGCCCGTTGACAAGGAGGGGCACAGCATCATTGACTTTTCGATGTACGACGCAAGACGCGCGGGGTTCCGCGATCTTGTCTTTATCATCAAGCGCGAACACGACGCGCTCTTTCGTGAACGCATCGGAAACCGCATGGAGCGGTTTTTTAACGTGGAATATGTCTATCAGGAGTTGACAGATATCCCGGCGGGCTGCACTGTCCCGGACGGGCGTGTCAAGCCGTGGGGCACGGGACAGGCCATTGCCTGCTGCCGGAACGTGCTGCACGGGCCGTTTGCCGTGATCAATTCCGATGACTTCTACGGACGCACAGCATTCAGCGAGATCTATGAGTTTCTGCGTACGAACGACGACGAGCACTGCTACGCCATGGTCGGCTATCGGGTGCGCAATACCGTGACGGAGTTCGGCTCCGTGGCGCGCGGCGTGTGCGAGGTCCAAAACGGCATGCTCATGGGCATCACCGAGCGGACAAAGATTTACCAGCGTGGCGACCACGCCGCCTATACCGAGGACGGCGAACACTTTGTCGATCTGCCGGGCGATACCATTGTCTCCATGAACATCTGGGGCTTTACCCAGCCGACTGTTTCGGAGTTCTGGACACGGCTTGGTGCGTTTTTTGAGAAAGAGGTTCCGCTGGATCCGCTGAAGCGTGAGTTTTACCTCCCGAGTGTCGTAAACCAGCAGTTGGAGGAAGGGACAGCGCGCGTGCGCGTGCTGCCATGCGAGGAGGTATGGCACGGCGTGACCTACCGCGAGGATCTGGCCTCCGTCAAGGAAGCGATCTGTGCGCTCAAGGCCGCCGGCGTCTACGAAGAACGCCTCTGGCCGGACTGATGCTGCATAAAAACGGACATCCCTACTTTTCGGGGATGTCCGTTTTCGTGGTCTATGCCGGTCCCAGAGGCTTTTGATAGATCCGTGCAACTTGTTCCGAAAAAAGTTCCGGCTGCATGGCAAACAGGCCGTAAAGCGCTGCACAGCGGCGCTCCAGCGCATAATAGACTTCGTCCGGCGGCGTCTGGCCCGCATTGATGAGCGTGAGACGCGCGTCTTTTTTGGCCTGCCGCAAAACGGTACGGCCCATTTCATCGAATGCCAGCACGCGCACATACGGCGCTTCGCGCAGGAGCGTCTGCGTGTCAATACCCAAATACGCGCACAGCAGCAGCCGCTGGAGCCGTGTACGCGGATAGCGCTTTGATTTTGACGCTTCCAGGACGCGTTCATAGTCCGGCTGCGCCTGCACGGCCTTCCAAACCTTTGACCACAGACCCTCAGAGCCGTGTGCGGCTTGTACCCAGTCTGCCTGCTCCATGCCGCGCAGACGCGCGAGCAGGGCCTTCTCGCCCCACAAAAGTGCGTGGGGAACCGCGTTTTCATAGGTGCAGGCTGCCGGAACGTACTGCCGCCAGTCTCCGCCCGACAAAATCAGCTGCCGTATCGCCGTGGCGGACGGATGTTCCGCATCCGGCGCATCTGCATGATAATCGCCGGGACGCAGAACGGCCAACGGGTGCATGTGACTGTTCTGCGTGAGGATTGCGCGGCAGTATTCAAAGGCCAGAATGTCGTTCGGCCTTGTCAGCAGCTGCCCATCCTGCCCGAGCGCTTCCAGTGCCCGCTGCCGCGCGGCGGCGTAGCTGAGGCCGGTCTGGATGCGGACGTGCAGCGCCTGCTCAAATTCTACCGAGCAGGAGACTTCCGCTGCGCGGAAAATTGCGGCTCCGTCCCCGGATTCGCAGCCGAAGCTGAGAAAGCCGCAGCGCAGCTGCGATAGGATGTGCACACCGCCTGCGGCGAAGCCCTCTGCCGAGCGCAGCGCGTATGTGACCGGCAGTTCCAGTACGAGACTAGCCCCGGCTTCCACCGCCGCCTGTGCCCGGACGCGCTTGTCAAAAATGGCAGGTTCTCCACGCTGGACATAGTTTCCGCTCATCAGGCAGACAATGGCCGTCTCCGGTTCCAGCTGCTGCCGAATCAGGCTCAGCTGCCGCGCGTGGCCGAGATGAAAGGGATTGTATTCACAGATCACGCCGACCGTCTGCATGGAATGACCTCCGGTAAAAAAATCTTGTAAAGCCCTTGTTTCTGTTTGGCTTTTGTTGTATGATGAACAATAGCTATGTGATATAGTAACACGAATGATTGAAAAAAGAAATACAGGAGTGAATGGAAGTATGAACATTCTGGTTATCAATGCTGGCAGCTCCAGCCTCAAGTACCAGCTCATGAACCCGGACACCGGCGACGTCACCGCCAAGGGGCTGTGTGAGCGCATCGGTCTGGACGGCCGTCTGACCCACAAGGTCCCGGCCAGCGGCAAGAAGTATGAAAAGGACATTCCGATGCCGACGCACAAGGAGGCGATCGAGGCCGTTATGTCCATTCTGGTCGATCCGGAATACGGTGTGATCAAATCCGTCGATGAGATCGACGCTGTCGGCCATCGTGTTCTGCATGGCGGCGACAAGTTTGTTGAAAGCTGCATCATCGACGAGGCCTGCAAGCAGGCCATCCGCGACTGCATCCCCCTCGGCCCGCTGCACAATCCCGCCAACCTCATGGGCATTGAAGCATGCGAAAAGGCCATGCCGAGCAAGCCGCAGGTCGCCGTGTTCGACACCGCGTTCCATATGACCATGCCCCCGAAGGCATACCGCTATGCCATTCCCACCAAGTATTACACCGAAGACCATCTGCGCCGCTACGGCTTCCATGGCACGTCTCACCGCTTCGTCTCCAAGCGCTGCATCGAATTGATGGGCGGCGTAGAGAACGCACACCGCGTCATCGTCTGCCATCTGGGTAATGGCTCGTCCCTGTCCGCTGTCAAGGACGGCAAGTGCCAGGATACCTCCATGGGCCTGTCCCCTCTGGCTGGCGTCCCGATGGGCACCCGCGCGGGCGATATCGACACCTGCGTTGCACAGTTCATTATGAACAAGTACAATATGTCCGCCGACGACTGCCTGACCATGCTCAACAAAAAATCCGGCGTTCTAGCCCTGTCCGACGGCATTTCCTCCGACTTCCGCGATCTGGATGCCGCCGCTGAGAAGGGCAACGAGGCTGCACAGCTGGCGCTCGACAAGTTTGCCTACGAAGTCCGCAAGTATATCGGCGCCTATGCCGCGGCTCTTGGCGGCGTGGACTGCATCGTCTTTACCGCTGGTGTCGGCGAAAACTCCGGCTCCATGCGCGCGTCTATCTGCGACGGTCTGGAATACCTCGGCGTCAAGCTTGACCCGGAGAAGAATAAGCTTCGCGGCGAAGAGGTCGTGATCTCTACGCCCGACTCCAAGGTCACTGTTTGGGTCATTCCGACCAACGAAGAACTCATGATCGCGCAGGATACCGCCGCGCTGACCAGATAAATACCTTCCGGCTTAACAGAGATTATTTCAAACAGCAAAAATGCGTGACTGTTACAGTCACGCATTTTTCTTACCCAAGAGGAGGTCAAGCGGCAGGCGGCGGCAAAAAGCGACGGCCATTCGGCGAATTCGTATACATTTTCCCACTTGGTCGTAGGGGCCGATGCCCACATCGGCCCGTTGGGGAGCCGCGAATTCTCCAGAGTCCCCATAAAAAACCAGTGCATCCTGCGGGCGGACAGAGCCATCCGCCCAAAAATGCGGGGAATTTTCCGCACACTTCCATAAAACGATACATTCTGCCGGGCCGATGTGGGCATCGGCCCCTACAACCACATGCGCGGGTACAGCCGGTTTCTGTTTTGTGTTACCCAAAATACCGGACCGCGCCAAGGATGGTCAGGTGCAGGGGATAATAGAGATAGAAGAACCACTTGAGGAACTTGTTGACGCGGGCGTTTTTCCCGCGCTGGCCGTTATAGCGTGCAAGCAGCGGCAGAGACAGTGCGACGGCCAGCTGCAAAATGCCGTAGAGCTTGTCGAGCGCGAAGAAATACACGACTGCATAAATCGCCACAAAAAACAGCATCCACCGGCCCTGCGCCTTCAGATCGCCCCGGTTCGTGCCGAACGCCAGCACACACAGGCTTGCAATGCAGCTCCAGTCGCTCGGAAAGCTGACCAGACAGATAAGAATCACCAGAAGCGTCTTCTGCAGCTGTGTGAAGTGCTCGCTGTTCGCCACACGCAGCATCACAAGCCCCCACGCAAGCGGCCACATGACGCTCGTCTGGTTCAGAATGCTCCCGAAATAGAACGGGATGAACGAACGGGCATCCACAAAATCGTTGGATGCAAAAATATACGCAAAGTGTGAGATCACGGCGAACAGGAACAGACGGAAGGTGTATTTCCGGATATTCCGCGTGTGATAATAGCCCTCAGCGATAAAATAGCACATGATGGGGCAGGTCAGGCGGCCGATGATGTGCATCACGACCGGCAGTGCTCCGTCCGAATAGCCGGGGAAGAGCAGCCATGCGATATGGTCAAGCGTCATGGCAATGATTGCAATCAGTTTCAGCTTATTGGCGTCCAGCGTCTTTTTCATACCCCATTCTCCTATCGGAAAAAGCCCGGCGTGCCGGGCTTTTTCGTATATTGAAACAGAGCGTTCGATTATTGCTCCTTCATCAGCTTGCGGCGGGCCAGGTTGATGGTGCCCTCCTGCATGGAACTGATCCACTGCAGGCTCCGCCCGCAGCCGTTGGCCACGCAGGAATCTGCGTCGTCCGCGATGGAACAGGCGATCTCCGTTCGTTCGGAGATCAGCTTGTCAAAGCCGTAGAGCAGACTCCCGCCGCCGGTGAGCACGATGCCGTTCTGCGCAATGTCCGCCACCAATTCCGGTGATGAGTGCTCCAGAACATCCAGAACCTCATCGACGATCTGCCGCGCCGGGCGCTTGAACGCCTCGAGCATCTCAGATGACGAAATTGTTACCTCGTTTGGAAGACCTGTTTTCGCGTCGCGGCCCTTGACAAGCATGGAAAGTTCCTGTGGGCGCGGGTACACGCAGCCGATGGTAATTTTGACCTCTTCGGCTGTATTCAGGCCGATGAGCATGCCGTAGCGCTTGCGCATATAGGCCGCAACTGCCTCGTCGAACGTGTCGCCCGCGACCTTGATGGAGGAGGACGTTGCGATTCCGTTCAGACTCAAAACGGCGATGTCTGTCGTGCCGCCGCCGATATCGACGACCATGTGTCCCTCCGGTCCGGAAATCGCCAGCTTCGCGCCAAGCGCGGCGGCGAGCGGCTCTTCGATCAGGTACACGCGGCGCGCACCGGCCTCCATAGCGGCCTGAATGACCGCACGTTCCTCGACCTCGGTAATGCCGGACGGAACGGAAACGATCACACGGGGCTTCACGAGCGTGAATTTGTTGATCTTTTTGAGAAACTGCTCAAGCATTTTCTCTGTCATTTCATAGTCGGTAATGACGCCGTCGCGCAGCGGGCGCACGGCGACAATGTTGCCGGGGGTGCGGCCAAGCATATTGCGTGCCGCTGCGCCGACCTGCAAAACCTTACCGGTGTTCTTGTCTACGGCCACGACCGACGGTTCGCGCAGGACAATTCCGCGCCCCTCTACATAGCAGAGCACGTTCGCCGTGCCAAGGTCGATGCCGATATCACGAATCAGTTTCATAGCGTTGTATCCTTCAGTCTTGTTTTCTCGGCGCGGCAAATGCCGCGTAAACGACGTCCGACGCGCCCGCCTGCAGCAGCGTGCGGCTGCATTCTGCCAGCGTTGCGCCAGTCGTTACAATATCGTCGATGATCAGAACACGTTTTCCGGCAAAGCACTCCGGCCGTTCGGCCCGGTACGCTCCGGAGACATTCGCCCGCCTCTGGGCTGCATCCGTGAGCGTGGACTGTGCGGGCGAATCCTTGATTTTCCGGAGCGTCTGCATGGATTCGAGTCTGAGATGTATTCCAATCTCGCGGCACAGAAGCGCCGACTGGTCATAGCCGCGTTTGCGCTTTCTCGCCCGGCTGACCGGCGCCCATGTGAGCACGTCGTATTTCCCCGCAAGCTTGTCCCGGATTGTGTGAGCCATCCACGCGCCGTAGGTCTGCGCGTAAAACGCCGAACCGCCGAATTTGAAGCGCAGGAACGACTCACGCAGCTGGCCCTCGTAGAAAAAGCTGACCGCGCCGCCGCTTGTAAAGCGCACGGCGGGCGCTGCACCGTCAAACTCAGGGAGTGCGTCCATGCAGCGAGGGCACACCGGGCCTTTGCCCGTCAGAAGTCTGCGGCAGACCACACATTTGGGCGGATAGAGCAGATCAAGCAGCCACGAAACGATGCTCATACCTTGCCCTCCAGACGAAGCTTAAGGCCGGAATAGCGCCGCTGGCGGCGGTCATTGCGGGTCATGGCGGCGACGGTTTCCTCATTGCCGACGATGATGAGCAGTTCGCGCGCGCGGGTAATGGCGGTATATAAAACACTGCGCGTCAAGAGCGGCTGCGGCCCGCCGCAGAGCGACAGAATAACCGCACGGTATTCGCTGCCCTGACTTTTATGGACGGTCATGGCATAGGCCGGTTCCAACTCAGAGAGCATATCAAAGGCGTATTCCGCCGTCCGGTCATCAAACTGGACGGACATCGTTTCCTCCTGGAAATCGATGTCCAGGACAGTTCCGATATCGCCGTTGAAAATGCCGGTTCCAGCGCCAAGTCCGTCGGCCCGTTTCCACATTATATCATAGTTATTCCGGATTTGCATTACCCGATCGCCGGTTCGGAAGGAAAAATCTCCATGTTTTTTTTCTTTTTTGCCCTCCGCAGGCGGATTCAGCACGGCCTGAAGCGCAAGATTCAGTGCCTTTGTGCCCGTCTCATGCTTGCGGCTGGGACTGAGCACCTGAATGTCGGACGGCTGGATACCCATGTTTTTCGGCAGCCGCGTCTGGCAGAGTTCCTGTATCGTTTTCACGGCTGCGGCCGGGTCGCGGCGGCGCAGGAAGAAAAAGTCCCGGTCGGTGGCCGTGAGCACAGGCAGTTCACCCTGATTGACTGCGTGGGCATTCATGACGATGAGGCTTCTTTGTGCCTGCCGGAAGATTTCGGTCAGGCGGACAGTCTGCACCACGCCGCTGCGGATGAGGTCGGAAAATACGTTTCCTGCACCGACGGGCGGCAGCTGATCCGGGTCGCCGACCAGAAGCAGGCGGCAGCCGGGCTTGAGTGCCTTCAAAAGCGACGCCATAAGCTGCAGATCCACCATCGATGTTTCATCCACAATCATCGCGTCACAGGCAAGCGGTGCGTCTTCGTCGTGAAAAAAAGCCATGCGGCCCGTCGCTTCGTCAAACTGTGCCTCCAGAAGCCGGTGGATAGTTGAGGCCTCGCGGCCCGTCACCTCAGCCAGCCGCTTTGCGGCCCGTCCGGTCGGTGCGGCCAGCTGTGTTTTGAGTTTCAGCGCGTCAAACAACCGCAAAATGCCGGACATGACCGTCGTTTTGCCCGTGCCGGGGCCGCCGGTCACGATCAGAAGCTGCCGGGAGGCCGCCGCGCGGATGGCGCTGCGCTGCTCCGGCGCGTAATCAATGCCCTGCTTGTCCTCAATCTCCGCAACCAAATCGTCAATCCGGCCGGGCTCGGGGTATTCGCCGTCCGCCATGGACAGGATTTTCCGGCAGACATACGTTTCCGCCTCGTAGAGTTCCGGCAGATAGCAGGCTGTTAAGCCCACAATCGGGCTCAGTTCCATCCGTCCCTGCTCCTGAAGCCGGAGCATCCCGGCGTCAATCGTCTCGCCGTCCAGTTCAAGCAGCGCGCAGGTTGCCGCACGAAGCTTGTCCTGTGGGATAAACGTATGGCCTGCGCCGAGATTGTAGGATAATTCAAATAAAATGCCCGCCTCTACACGTCGCTCATCGTCGGCGCTGACGCCAAGTGCGATGGCAAAGGCATCGACCTGCGAGAAATCCGCGCGGTAATACTCGTCTGTCAGCAGATACGGGTCGTCGCGCAGCGCTTCCTGCGCAAGTTCGCCGTAGGCGCGGTAGAGCCGTACGGCAAGTTGGGCGGGCAGATGGTAAATGGTCAGAAATTCGATCAGACGCCGAATACCGGACTGCTTCTGGAAGCTTTCGGACATTTCCTGTGCCTTTTTTTCGCTGATGCCTGGGATTTTCGTCAGCTGCATGGGATCCTGTTCCAGCACGTTCAGACTCTGATCGCCGAAACGGGCAACAATTTTCTCTGCCATTTTCGGCCCGATGCCCTTGACGGCGCGGGAGGACAGAAACGCCAGAATTTCGCTTGTTGTCTCCGGCATGAGGCGTTCTAAGAATTCCGCCTCAAACTGCTGCCCGAAGGATTGGTGGCGCGTCCATCTGCCGACGATGGCCAGCCGTTCTCCCACAACGCTCATGGGAATCGTACCGACGACAGTGACAGCTTCTCCCTGTTCGGTACGAACCTTCAGCACGCAGTAGCCGTTTTCGGGGTTCTGATAAATGACCGCCAGAACGGTCCCCTGTATCATTTGCGATTCCTGTTCCATGTTATTACTCCCGACATGCCGCGCAGGGGCGGTATTCCACGCAGGCATACTGCGCGGCCAGACGCTTTGCCAGCGCCGCAGTCTCCGGCGGCTCTTCTCCGCCAGCCAGAATCAGACGCCCACCCGCAAGTCCGCTTTCGCGCGACCAGACGAACGCCCGCACTTGTCGCTCCAGCTGCGGCTCGGACGCGGACAAACGGTAGATGGTGACGGCCTCGCGCCTCGGCGGCAGAACGCACCAGCCCAGAAGTGCCCATACGATCAAAAGCAGTCCGGCAGACGCCAGCACCGCGCAGACAATCATCCAGATCATTCCGCATCCCTCCGCGCTATTCTATGCGGCGGGATGCAAATCTGTGTTTATTTTACTATAAAACAGACACGTTTTCCATAGCGTTTGCAAAAAAAGCGTCCGGCAGCAGCCGGACGCGCAGTGTCCGCTCACAGCGGAAGATAGGAAAATGCCCATGTCAGAACCGGTGCGAACAGAACGGCGGGCAGCAGATCGGCAGTCTTGATCTTTGTAATGTGCAGCATATTGAGTCCGATGGCAAGAATCATCACAGAGCCGCAGCAGGTGATCTCCGCGATGGCCGCGTCGGACAGCAGCGGCGCGATCACATGCGCCAGAAGGGCCAGCAGCCCCTGATACACGAACAGGGGGATCGCGGAAAACGCCACGCCCAGCCCCAGCGAGACGGAGAGCATGCACGCCGAAATGCCATCCAGCAGAGATTTTGTAAACAGCAGTTCATAGTCCTGCTTCAATCCTGCATTGAAGCTTCCAAGAATCGCCATGGCACCCACGCAGAACAGCAAAGAGGCTGTCACGAAGCCCTCTGCGATGGGCGCGCGCTGCCCGCCGCGCTGGAACCGGTGCTCAAGACGGCCGCCAAGACGCTCGATGCGGCCGTCGAGATCCAAAAGCGTCCCCACGGCGGTGCCGAGCACCATCGAGACAATCAGAACCAGCGTGTTTTCGCCCTTCAGCATGCCGCTGACGCCGATGTAGATCACGCACAGCGCAATGGCCGTCATGATCGCGTTCGTAATCTTTTCCGGGATTCCTTTCTTGGCCAGAAGCCCGACAAAGCTTCCGGTGAGAATGGCAAGTGCATTGACAAGTACCCCAAGCATGGAGATGACCTCACTTCCGAAAATATACTGTATCGTATCACACCTGTACCGAAGAAAAAAGAGATTTTTCGCAAAGTGGAGGAAAAACGCGAAAAAAGCGGGAAAATTCAGGTCGAATCAGGGACGATCTTCCAAAAAAGGTAGAAATCCAGAGCAAAATGTAGTATAATCAATTTATCTTGATTGACGGCGCCCGCTTCCGCGGGCGCTTGGGAGTGTATATGAAACTACGCAGAACAAAGCGAATGCCCACTGCAGCGAAGCGGAAGCTGCGTGCAAAGCGGCTGGCGCAAATGAAGCGTTTTTTGCGCGAGCATACCTGGGGCGTGATGATCACGATCCTGATTCTGATCGCGCTGATCCTGTTCGTCTGCGTGATCGCCGGTGCATCGCCAAAAGAGCCTGCCGAGCAGGAGACGGTGCAGGAGCAGACGCCGCGCTATGAGTCGGGCTTTATCTGCGCCATTACGACGCAGGTGCCGTATTACACCGAAGAACTCTCCGAGGCCGGGACAGTCGCACGCGGCATGCAGATCACCTATTCGACCGACAAATCCGTCGAACGCGACGGCATCCGGTATTATCTGACCTATTTCTCCACGCTGGACTGCGGCTATGTCTCCGAGGAAAATCTGACACAGGATCCCGCTGCTGTGGTTGCCGAGAAGGCTGTCTATGTCCGCACGCCGCAGAACCTCCGCGTAGACAAAGACACGCTCGAACTCGGCACGTTGGTTGAAAAAGGAGCAGAACTACAGGTCCTGAGTTACGAGGGTACGACGGACGGCATCGTTGATTTATATCAGGTAGCCTATCAGGGTCAGACGGGCTACATCAGCGGCCAGTATGTCTCGACGGTGCAGGAGGAGGCCAACGACGTCTATGACCGTTTCGGCGTCTACGCCATCCACGCCGGACGCGGTGATAAGTGGGGCGGCGGCGACGCGGAAAGCCTTGATTATTTCCCACGCACGAAGGCAAGCTTTGAAGACAACAAAATGCCGAACCCGTGCTACGCAATTTATCTTACCTGCGACCCGGCAATTTTAAAAGATATCGACAAGTACATCGAATACGCAAAATCGACGAAGATCAACGCCTTCGTCGTCAACATCATGGATGGCACGTCCATCGGCTACGATTCGCCTGTGTACGAGGAATATTCCCCCACGGCGTATCAGTACGCCCAAAACTCCGTCGCAGATTATCAGGCAGTCATTCAGAAAATCAAGGACGCAGGATTCTATGTGATCGGCCGTCTGACAACCTTCAACGACTCCTTCTTCTGCCAGGATCATCCCGAGTACGCCATTGCCGACGGCTCCGGCGAGCCGCTGTATGTCGCAGCCAGCTACTGGCCGAGTGCCTTCTGCCGCTATGTCTGGGAGTATAAGGTCGCGCTGGCTATCGACGCAGTGCAGACCATGGGCTTTAACGAGATCCAGTTCGACTATGTCCGCTTCCCGGACAATACGGACCAATACGAAGCCTCGGGTGATATCGACTTCCGCAACGAGTACGGCGAGACAAAGGCACAGGCCATCCAGCGCTTTTTGATGTATGCCACGGATATTCTGCACGAATACGGTGTCTACGTCGGCGCGGATGTCTTTGGTGAGACGAGCGGCAACTATGTCACGGCCTACGGCCAGTATTGGCCCGCGATCAGCAATGTTGTTGACGTGATTTCCGGCATGCCTTATCCTGACCATTTTGCCCGCAACGGGGCCTACCGCCCGTGGGAGCATCCATATGAGACGCTGCTCGACTGGGCAGAGTCCGCCGCCAAGCGGCAGGCTGAAACGCCCACGCCTGCAGTTGACCGCACCTGGATTCAGGCGTATAACGCCATCCAGCCGCCCTATAACGAATACGGCGTGCAGGAGATCGGCGACGAGATCCGCGCGCTGCAGGAAGAGGGGCTTACCGGCGGCTTCATGGCATGGAACGCCGCATGCAGCCTCACCAAACTCGAAGAACTGCGCCCCCTGTACGAAGCGCTGGAATAAGCAGCCCGCCCATCTGAACGCAAAACCCCGGCCCGCACTTTTGACGCGGGTCGGGGTTTTCAGCGAGGCAGACGCAGCTGCTTTGGTGATATGGATGGTCAATAGGCCAGTGCGGACTGAACCGTGTGATGGATGAGGTCGTGTCCGGCCTGCGTGGGATGGATGCCGTCTGCGCCGATGAGCGTCGGAAAAATGCGGCTTTTGAGGAACTCCGCGCGCAGATCGACGAGCCTGCAGCCAAACGCACGACTCAGCTGCGCAACCATGGAATTATAATATTCCTGCCAGCGATATAGATGATCGGTGTCGCCCAGCCAGTGCAGGATGTTCTCCGCGCTCAGGCCTCGAGTGATAAAGGTAAAATACCGCTCCTGCTCCAGCGGCGGCAGGCTCGTCATTGCCACGCGGGCCCCCGCGCTCTGCGCCTTACGGATGGCCGTACAGTAGCGGTCGATGAACTGCTCTGACGGCGTGTGCGGCAAATGCTCGCCGTCCGGATCTTCCGAGATGGCTTTCCAGTCATAATCGCAGTCGTTGCCGCCAAAGCAGAACAGAACCGTCGTATCGCTGTCACAGGCACCGAGTTTCCGGTCAAGCTGCTTCAGTCCCGCATCGATGGTCGCGCCCATCTTTGCGTTGTTTTCCACGGTGACGCCTTGCGCGCGCAGCGTGTCGAAGTCATGTTCCTGACACAGATGATAACTCTGGCCGTTATAGGTGACGCCCTTGATAATGGAGTCGCCGAAAATCTTCAAGTTTTTCATGGGGGATCCCTCCTGCTTGTTTGTGACTCCAGTGTAGCCGCATGGAAGGGAAAAGTCTCCCGATTCCTGCCTTAAAACGCTCTCCTGGTTTGCTCCCGTTAGTCTACAAAACGAAGTCCGGCACTCTACGGGCAGTAGAGTGCCGGTTTTTCGTGAGAAAAGTTAGCAAGATGTAACCAATAGCAGTAGAATCCGAACCGGTTGCGCTTCACTCGCTTTCCTGCATCTTTTTAACAATTTCCATGAAGCGGGCGGTCACGCGGTCGTAATTTTCCTTCCGGTGCGGGAACAGGCAGCCGGAACAGTCCTTGATTCCGTTCTCCGTATAGTGGAAACTGCCGCCGCAGCCACGTCCGAGTGCGTACAGCGGGCAGTAGCAGAACAGGCAGTTAAAATCCTCCGGGTGCTTTGTGTCATGGCAGGGAAAATATTCACAGTCCCGGTTCTGAAAAAACGCATAGTGCCGCTCTTCCATCATTCCTTCTCCTTCAGCCGCTCGCACAGCGCCGCGTCCGGCGTGACAACCGCGGTCTGATACGTTGTGTAGATCACCATGCCAGGCTTCGCGCCCGCTGGTTTTTTGACGAATTTCACCGGCGTGTAGTCAACCGGCACGTTCTGGCCGCCGCGAGCCTGCGAATAATAGGCTGCAAGCTGCATCGCCTCCGTCACGGTCCGGTCGGGCGGCGTTTGGCCGTTTGTTTCAATGATGACGTGGCTGCCGGGAATCTTCTGGACGTGCAGCCAGATATCGCTTTTTGCGGCCAGCTTTGTCGTCAGTTCATCGTTCTGTCGGTTGCTGCGGCCGACGCGAATCGAGAAGCCGTCGGAGGAGGTGAAGCGCATGGGCTTACTCGGAGGCAGCTTCATGCGTTTTTTGCGGTCTGTCTCGCGCAGATAGCCGCCGGAGACAAGTTCAGCCCGGATCTCCTGCAAATCCCGTGCGGATTCCGCGCGCGTGAGCGCGTCGAGCACGCTTGCAAGATACGCAAATTCCTGCTCCCCCTTCGCAATCTGCTCCGTCAGGATTTTTTCGGCATTTTTGGCTTTTTGATAGTCTTTATAAAATTTTGCTGCGTTCTGCTGCGGGGAGATGGCCGGGTTGAGCGGGATCTCAATCTCCTTCATATCCGGGTCATAGAAGTCGGCGGCGCGCAGTTTTGTCTGGCCGCGTTTGACAGCGTAGAGATTTGCCGTGAGAATATCGCCGAGACGACGCAGACGCTCCCGGTCGTGGGTCGCAGCGAGTTCTTTGCGCTGGTTTTCCAGCTTCCTTGCCGTTCGCGCGTGCAGATTGGAGACGGTTTTGCGGATAGCCTGCGATGCCTGGCGCATGGAATCGGCGCGGTCACGCGCGGCATAGAACCGGTCGAGCAGCTGCGAGAACGAGTCATACGTCTCCTGTCGGATAAAATCGCCGTACTGCGTCACGGGCAGGCAGGTAAAGTCCCACGGGCGTTCGTCCTTGTACAGAAGCACCGGCTGCGGCGGTACAGTCTGAAGCTGTGCGAACGTTTCTAGCAGACGTTCTGCCAGCGCCGTTTTCCCCTCCAGCGGCAGTTCAGACAGATCGGTGTCCAGATCGCCGGTCAGCCGGAACGCTAGTTCCCGGCACACAAGCGGAGAGAGGCCGCCGAAGGTATCCAGCAGCCAGCCGTCGAAGCGCTTCGGCGTGGTCTGCGCGGACAAGAGCGATATCATCTCCTCCCCCGTGACGGCAAACGGGTCGCACTTACCCTGCGTGGGCGGCAGATGATAGTAAAGGCCCGGCAGAACCTGCCGTTTATCGCTCATCTCAAAGTCCACCCGGCGCAGGCAGTCAAGAATGCGCCCGTCCTCGCTCGTCAAAATCAGGTTGGAATTGCGGCCCATGATCTCCAGAATCAGATGCTTCTGCGTGGGGCTGCCCATTTCATCGGTGCAATCGAACGTCATGTCGAGCAGCCGCTCCATCTCCGGCTGCTGTATGGACACGAGACGGCCTCCCGTCAGGTGCTTGCGCAGGAGCATGCAGAACATGGGCGGCTGCGCCGGGTTTTCGGCGGGTTCGTTCGTTAAGTGAATACGCGGATGATTGGGCGAAGCCGTCAACAGCAGCCGCCCGCCGCCCGCCGCTCCGCGCATGGACAAGATCAGCGTGTCGCGCTGCGGCTGCTGGACCTTATCGATACGGCAGCCGGTTAGACTGCCCTCCAGTTCACGGCGGACCGCCGTGAGAAAAAATGCGTCAAATGGCATGAGAATCCTCCATGCTTAGGATAAAAAGCGCATTCAGCCGGTCAAGCTGTCCGGAAAGATACAGGGCGCCAAACAAGCATTCCAGCCCGGTGGCCTTGGCATACTGCGCATAGGTAGCGTTCTTCGGCACCTGATGCACATGCGCGTTGCGTCCGCGCTTGTAAACGGCCAATTCTTCTTCTGTCAGGAGCGGGAGCATGCGGTCAACCCGCGCCGCCTGCGCCGGAGCGCAGACAAGGTCTACTGTCGCGCGGTGCAGATTGCCGTTTGCCGCTTTGCCGGCCGCACAGAGATAGCTTCGCACCAGCAGTTCAAACACCGCGTCGCCGCAGTGCGCAAGGCCGAGCGCGCTGATCTGGTTGATCGCGCGCCGGTCCATGTTCAGGTGAAAATAGTTTTCCAAGCAAACGCCTCCATTGTTCGGAACTTTTTATACTATACCACATATGCAGGCTGGTTTTCCAGTGGGCACAAAAAAATGGTTGACTTATCGGTTACATTCTGTTACAATTTGAAAAGAATTCATCACACGAAAGAAGGCACCTGCATGCAGAAGAAATTCCGCCGTCTGGCGGCGGCCATTTTATGTCTGACACTGCTGGCCGTACCGGCGCTGGCCGCCGAGGCGACCATTGATCTGGATTATGTCACAATCGTGGGAGAGGGCTTCGTCGCCGACACCTTCTGCGGCGTGGACGCGCTGTATAATGAGACAGGCGCAACGCTGTTCTGCAATGAGTTGATCGAACGGTTTTACAGCGCCGTCTACGGCGTGGACGTCTACACGGACAACGGCAATATCACCGCCGCCAGTCCGGCAGGCTATCGGTTCGAGGTTACATACACGCCGCAGCCCGGCGATATCGCCTATGCCTCCGCTGAAGCACGGGAGCGCTACGGCAATCACTACGCCATTGTCAAATCCATCGATGAGGCAAACGGCACCGTCACCCTCTTCGAGCAGAACTGGGTCTGGGACGGCAAGGCGGGCGTAAACCGCCGGATCCCATATGACGGCGAGTGCTATACGTTCTATACCATGTGCTCTGACGCCGGCCGCGCAGCGCCTGCCGGAGAAGCAGAGTCTGTTTCCGCGCAGCCTGTGACAGGAGATCCGCAGCCTGCATACGACGCGTCCACGATCTACGCGTGGGGCAGCGGCATATCCAGCATTACTGGAACGCCGTCCAACTGGGCCGCAGAACTCACTGTCCGCGCCGATGCCTATGGCATCACCATGCTGGCCGACGGCAGCTATCAGTCCGCCATTACACGCAAGACCCTTGCCCGCCTCGCGGCAAACACCGCACGGACGCTCGGGCTGGTCGAGGATGTATCCGATCCGATTGCCGTTGTGCAGCAGCTTGGCGTGATGCAGCCGAATGCCGACGGCAGCTTTGACACGACCTCCCAAGTTACGCGTCAGATGGCTGCGACCGTGCTGCTGCGCCTGCTGCGGCAGTCGAGCGTGGTATTCGAGGCCGACATGACGATGCTCAGCCGCTATCCCGACAGCGGCGCCATCTCTGACTGGGCCAGAGAGGCCGTTGCAATGATGACGCAGTATGACCTGATGAACGGCACGACGAAGGGCTTCGAGCCGAAAAAGGATATGACACTCGAACAGTGTCTTGTTCTGCTTACACGCATCTGTGAATTCTGAATTGTGAACGAAAACCGGCTGTCCTCTTTGCGAGGGCGGCCGGTTTTTATGTTCAGAATAAACTCTGCTGCGGTTCCTCCGGCTCTGCCTGCGACAAAAGCATTTCGATTTCACTCTCGCCGTAGACTGTGATACCGTTTTCCTTCAAAAGCGCCGCCGTTACCCCGTCGCCGGGCGTCAAACAGCCGGAGAACGTACCATCATAAATGTTTCCGCTGCCGCAGCTTGGGCTGCGTTCTTTCAAAACGGCTGCCTTACAGCCGTACAGCCGCGCCAGATGCAGCGCCTGCTCGGCGCCCCGGCGGTACTGGGCTGTGACGTCTGTGCCGTTTTTCATCACAACGGCCTCACCCTGCCGTTCCGACGGTTCGCGCGGCGTGGGAAGCCCGCCCAGCTGCTCAGGACAGACGGGAACAAGATGATATCGCTCCATGAGCGCGACAGTCTGCATGATAGGCTTCGATTCCCCGTCATACCGGCACTGAACGCCGAGCAGGCAGGCGCTGATCAAAATATTTTCCATGTTATCGGATCCTTTCCCCGTTTAAAACGGCTTCCATGAGCGTATCGCCCGCATACACAAGCTTCAGCGAGAAAAAAGGAACGTGTGCGTCCATCAGCTTCAAAAAAATCCGGTCGCCCTCCCACTGCTGCAAAGCGGCAAGCTTTCGCTTGTCGATCCACGCCAGTTCGCCCTCGTCGCAGTCCTTCGGCGTGCCGGTAAAGCCTGTGGCGTGGAACAGGTGCATATACTCGGTGGGCCAGACATCGGAGACAAAGGTCACAAGCCCACAGTAGCGGTACTCTGTGAGCATCAGTCCCGTTTCCTCCAGCACCTCGCGGCAGACGCAGTCCTCCGGGCTTTCCTTGTCCTCAAATTTTCCGCCGACACCAATCCATTTATCGTGATTCTCGTCGTGCTCTTTTTTTACGCGGTGAAGCATCAGATACTGCCCATCGCGCTCGAGATAGCAGAGTGTCGTCTGCTTCATGCGCCGCATCTCCCTCCAGTGTTCTTTTTTTATTCTATCAGGTTCACATGAAAAAGTAAACGGGAATCCGATTTGTGCGTTCTGCCGTGTTTCGCGGTACAAATTCAGCAAAAACAACAAATGACTTTACCAAAGCAATCTGATATAATGTTTGTATCTTAGTCGAGGTGTACCAATCCACATTTATGGTGCGCTGCGGCAAATATAAAGGAGGATATTTTATCCGGGAGACTCCCGGTGCGGCATTGTGGAGACATGTCGCAATGCGTCCGCCAAGCCCGGCGGTCGTGAGAATGCGGTGCGGAGGCAGCGCAGTCAGAGTCCAAAACAGTATGGCAGAAGTAAAACTCGTAAACGTCAAGAAGATCTACCCGTTCGTCAGTGGCGAAGAAAAGAAGAGCAAGAAAAAGAAGAAGGGCGAAGAGCCTGCCGAGGAGAAGAAGGTCAACCTTCAGATCACCGACAAGGGCGTTGTCGCCGTGCAGGAATTCAACCTCGACATCGCGGACAAGGAATTCATCGTTCTCGTCGGCCCGTCCGGCTGCGGTAAGTCTACGACGCTGCGCATGGTTGCAGGTCTGGAAGAGATCTCCGAGGGCGAACTGTATATCGACGGCAAGCTTATGAACGATGTTGCTCCGAAGGACCGCGATATCGCCATGGTCTTCCAGAACTACGCTCTGTATCCCCACATGACCGTTTATGATAACATGGCCTTCTCTCTGAAGCTGAAGAAGACCCCGAAGGCGGAGATCGACCGCAAGGTTCGTGAGGCCGCCGAGATCCTCGACATCACCCAGTACCTCAACCGCAAGCCGAAGGCGCTGTCCGGCGGCCAGCGCCAGCGTGTCGCCATCGGCCGTGCAATCGTCCGGAACCCGAAGGTCTTCCTGATGGACGAGCCGCTGTCCAACCTCGACGCCAAGCTGCGTAACCAGATGCGTGCTGAGATCATTAAGCTGCGCGAGAAGATCGACACCACCTTCATCTACGTTACCCACGACCAGGTCGAGGCTATGACGCTGGGCGACCGTATCGTCATCATGCGCGACGGCTTCATCCAGCAGATCGGCACCCCGCAGGAGGTTTTCAACCATCCGGCAAACCTCTTCGTCGCAGGCTTCATCGGCACGCCGCAGATGAACTTCTTCGATGCAACGCTTTCCAAGAAGGGTGACAAGTACGTCGCAACCGTACAGGGCAAGGACTTTGAACTGCCCGCTGACAAGCAGGAAGCGCTCAAGAAGATGGACAGAGTCCCCACCGATATCATCGCCGGTGTCCGCCCGGTTCATATCCACCTGTCCCAGGACGGCATCGACGCTATGGTTGATGTCTCCGAGTTGATGGGCTCCGAACTGCATCTGCATGTTAACTCCAACGGCAAGGATGTTGTCATCGTCGTCCCGACGACCGATATCGACCTCGACGCTGTCCACGGCAGCCACAAGCCCGTAAAGTACAGCTTCAAGCCTGAACTGATGCACTTCTTCGACAAGGAAACCGAGAAGAACATTTTCTGATTCAGAATGACAAAAAGAACCGCCCGCCGGAATTTGCTGCCCCCTGACAGGGGTAACAACGGCGGTGGGGGATACCCGGCTGGTGTTTCAGGCACCAGCCGGGTTTTCTGTTGGCGTATGGCCGTGAGTAGTTTTAGGATACCATCGGGATCCCCTCGCGCTGTTCGGGTTTTGCTGTTTGTCTGTTCTCCATGCAGCCAATATCGGCGTAGTGAATTTCTACAGTCTGTGGTGCGTGTTTGGACCATTTTACTTCCTTTTCCACAATCTTCTGGATGAAGAGCCGCAGCAGCTCCGGTGTCAGCGCTTGAATATCCGTGTATCGCTTTGCTTTGTCGAGGAAGGCTGCCGTATTGCTTACCGTCTCTTTCAGCCGCTGTATTTCCGATTCTCGCTGCGGGAGCGATTCTGTCAGTTTTGCCTGTTCATCTGTGTAGCTGGCAACGAGCATCTGGAACTGTTCTGCCGTGATGCGCCCCAGTACGCTTTCTTCATAGAGCTTCTTAAAAATCGCATCCAGCTCGGCTTTGCGTTTCTGCATGGCCGATTTCTCTTTTTCCAGCTTGCAGATCTCTTTTTGAAGCTCTGCGGACTGTTTGCTGTTTAGGTATTCGGCAAATTCCTGCGGATGCTCTCTGGCTTCCGCCGTCACCCGACGCAGATCCTCCAGCACGATCTCATCGAGGATGCATTCTCGGATATAATGGGCTGTGCAGGCTTCACCATCCTTTTTGTAGGTACGACAGGTGAAGTGGTTGTAGTCGGCGGACATCGTATGCGCCCGGTGGAGTACCATTGCTTTGCCACAATCAGCACAAACTACCAGTCCGGAATACTTGTTCTGCTCATTCATCTTTGTGGGGCGGCGTTTGTTTTTACGCACCCGCTGTACAATATCCCAGACCTCTTTGCTAATGATGGCAGGATGCGTATTTTCAAACACGAGGCATTCTTCCCTTGGGTGTTCCATTTTGCGCTTGTCCTTATAGGATTTGGTGCTGAAACGGTAGTTCACAGTGTTGCCTATGTAGATCTCATTTTCCAGCATGTCGGCTACCGTATCCCCAGACCAGTGATATGGGCGCTGGGTATCCAATCCTGTATGGGCCATGCCGTATTTGATATAGGCGTACATGGTGGGTGTTAACACCTTTTCTTTTGTCAGGCTCGTTGCAATCCGGCTGGGGCCATTGCCCGCGGCACACAGGGCGAAGATTCCGTTTCACAACGGCAGCGGCTTCCTCGTCTATGAGCAGCTTCTTGGTCTCCAGGTCTTTGACATATCCATAGGGAGCGCGCGTCCCAAGCCGTTCTCCGCGTTCCGCTTTGGCTTTTTGAACTGCACGGATTTTCCGGCTGGTGTCCCGAATAAACCACTCGTTGAACAAATTTTTGAACGGCATGAGATCATTGCTCTCTGCGTTTTCCGTGTCCACATTGTCGTTGATCGCAATGTACCGAACGCCGAACATGGGGAAGCGCTCTTCAATGTAGAGACCGGTATGAAGCTGGTTTCTGCCAAGGCGGCTGAGATCCTTGGTCACGATGATCCCAATCTCCCCGTTTTCCATATCCGCGATCATCTGCTGAAATGCGGGTCTTTGGAAGTTACCGCCTGAAAAACCGTCGTCCACATAGAAGCACGGGCTTGGGAAATGATGGTCTTCTGCGAACCTTTGCAGGATACTTTTTTGAGATGTAATATGTAAAGGGTGGTTTCTGCCACCTAATACATATGCTGACGGTGCGCCCGCTTGATGAACAGGGCAACTGGCAGTACAAGACCGAGAAAGAATATCTCTGTGTCAGAAACGGCGAGGAACGAGGCTTTACCGCCGCCGAGTTCAAGGCAGCACAGGCAGACGGATGGGAAAAGCAATATCCGTACAAGGTCGGTCGAAAGAAAGTGTATATGCCTCCATCCGAGGCTGAGAAGCACGGCTATGAACGAGCCAACAAACACCCCAAAAGCACCAAGTTCGGCAGACAGAATCCCATTGCCGAGCGTTGGAACAGCGAAGAACAGCTTGTGGAGTGGCGCAAGGCGTGGGCAGACGTGACCAACTGTTATTTAGAGAGATACGGACACGACGAGCGCATCGACCACCGCAGCCATGCAGACAGAGGCTTGACCGAGCAGCCCACTATTCACGAGGGTGTGGTTGCCCGTGCGTTGGAGAAAAAGGGTGTTATCTCTGACCGCTGTGAAATCAACCGTCAGATCAAGGCAGACAATGCACTGCTCCGTGAGCTGAAAGCAACGGTCAAGAAGCTGATGCAAGCGGTAAAGAATACGGTTCCTGCCATAGCGGAAGCATTGGAAAAGCTACGCAGCAGTATACTGATTTTCAGCTATCAGCTTCGTTATATTGGTGTAGGTAAGAACCGCATGGGTAAGCGTGTTGATGCAGTCAAGCCGGAGCTTGAACGCTATGCGAGTTTGGTGCAACAAATCAAGGAGAAATCCAAGGAACGGAGGAATCTGCTTGCGGAGAAAAAGGAAACGCCGTTCTATCTGATACCCAAGCTGCATGACCTTACCCACCGCATTACCGAGCTGACTGAGGAAATCGAGGAGCTGAAAACCGAAAAAGACTTTCTGCTTCGTTCTTTGGACTGCGCCGACGATGCGGGTATTTCCGAGGTGAAGAAAGAAATCGCCACATTGGAGGGTGCGCTTCAGAAGCTGTCCGAGCAGGAAGAAAAATATTCTGCCGAGCTTGATGAAGCTTTGAAGCAGTATGCCGAGCTGAAAGAACAAGGCGCTGGTATGGATGCTGCTGAGCTTGATGGATGCACGGCTTGCCGTTCGTGAGGAAAAGGAACGCTCTGCCGTTGACCGTGTGAAAGCTGCCTACGGCGAGAAATACGATCCGATGCTGATGCACGACAGCAAGCGTGATGTGGCAAATCTGCTCCATGAAGAATCAGATACACGTTCTGTTCGGGAGTTCATTCGCCGGAAACAGCAACAGCAGTCACAGCAAAAGCAGAACAAGAAGAAAAATCGAGACAGTTGGGAGCGATAAAATTTCAGCGGGAGTGCATTTTGAACGATGCACTCCCGATTTTTCTGTTTTATTCGTGAAGCCGGTAGAATTTTTCATATTTTTGTGCTATAATTATTATAGATTTTTGTATCTATGAGTAAGGCGATTGCTTTGATAACCAATTGATTACGAACGGAGGCGAAATACTGTGCAACTCCTTTATGGAGTACCGGAAGATATTGAAAATTGGATGAGCCTTGTTACACAGGTGCGCTGGAATTTCCCGGGGTCTGGAAACGCAAGAGAAGCTAAACGAGCATCGAGCCACCGTTCTCAAGTTCATGGACAAGAGACAGGCTATCTGTATAAAGGACGAAAACGAGATTGCCGGTGTTATGCTGTTCTCACGAGGACACAACATGATCTGCTATCTCGCTGTTTCGCCCGAATACCGTCGCCGTGGTGTTGCTTCCATTCTCATGGATGAAGTTCTTACCAATTTAGACAGAACAAAAGAAATCTCGGTATCTACTTTCCGTGCTGACGATGAAAAAGGAACCGCCCCAAGAGCATTGTATGAAAAATACCATTTGTCTCCCGATGATGATTACCCCGAATTTAAGTATTATGAGGGGCTTCCTTATCTGAATGATTTTTATTTGGAAGTTCACTATGAGGGGACTTCGGAGCAGGATGAGTCGATACAACGGGTACTTGCTGAACGTGGTAAAACCGTGTACGCAACCGCTGTGCGAGCTGGCGCAATTCTCGTGGATAATGGAAACCTTAAACTGCTCGGTGATGTCAAGGTGTTTGGCAGATAGAGCTACGGAGAAAAGATATGAATTTTGTAACGAAAGAACCAATAAACAAAGGCTGGTCGAGTGATAAAAAATACTGTGTTACCGACGAAAACGGCACACGGTATCTTTTGCGTGTTTCCGATATTGCACAGCACGACACAAAGCAGTCTGAGTTTAATATGATGAAACAGGTCGCTTCTTTTGGAGTGCCTATGTGCCAGCCCATTGAATTTGGCACTTGTGAGGATGGCGTTTATTCCATCCAAAGTTGGATTGACGGCGAAGATGCAGAACAGGTCATGTCGGGCTATTCTGATACCGAGCAATATGTATATGGCTTGGAAGCAGGACGTATTCTTCGCAAGATCCACTCCATTCCTGCTCCTGCAACGCAGGAGGATTGGGAAATCCGTTTTAACCGTAAAATGGATTATAAGATCAAAAAGTACGTTGAGTGCCCCATCAAGTATGAGAACGGACAGGCATTTATCGACTACATAAACGAGAACCGTCATTTGCTGAAAAACAGACCGCAGGCATATCAGCACGGCGATTACCACATCGGCAATATGATGATCGACAGAGGCGGTCAGCTCCACGTTATCGACTTTAACCGTAACGATTACGGTGATCCGTGGGAAGAATTTAACCGCATTGTTTGGTGCGCTCAGAAAGCTCCTCTCTTTGCTTCCGGTATGGTAAACGGATACTTTGATGATAACGTACCTATGGAGTTTTGGAGATTGCTTGCTCTTTACATTTCAAGCAATACTCTCTCATCTGTATATTGGGCGATTCCGTTCGGACAGGACGAAGTGAACACCATGCTGAACCAAGCCAAGGAGGTTCTGTCTTGGTACGATAATATGCGTAATCCTGTGCCGACATGGTATTTCAAAGGGTATTATCTGCAGTACATCGACGGGATTCCTTTCAAGCTGAATAGTACTTTTGATTTCAGCTTTATGAAAGAGTATGGAACGGTGTTCAAGGTTTACGATGACCAGGATTCCGGAAACATCTGCTTTGGTACTGAAAAAGATGAGAAAAAATTGATGTGAGAATACATAATTATTGAACAATTTGTAACTTTTGCAGAAAGCCCCCTTGACAAATTCCGTCTTGGTTCTGGATGCTGTTGGAATCGCCATCTAAGCCGTCGTCCTGACTGAGCCGGCAGTAGAGGGCGGTTTTCTTCTGGTTTGACATGTTGTCTGTCCTCCTTTAAGTCAAACCGCTCAGAGCATTGTGAGCGCACAATACTCCAAGCGGCGCGAGAAGTCTAGCTCTATGCCGACTTTTTTCGCTGAAGTTCCAACGCGGCCAAAAACCTGAGTTTTTCTTCCACTGTCTGACTTCCGTTTTTCGGAAAAACGGAGACGACGCGGATGGCTCGTCCGTGCGAGATCTGAATGCGCTCAACACGGACGGAATCAGGGCAGGCCGCTGGTTTTGTAGTTTGGTTCATGACGACCTCCCTGATTTAATTTTCAAAAAATGTACTTGCAAAAAGCAGCCAGGAGAGTTAACATCTGACAAACCGTTTGAGGAGGATCGCCGATGTTAACTGCCTGTTTTTCCGTGATGATTCACTTGCTGCTTTTACTGATTCGTATTGCGATAAAATTGAGATTGTCCATTCCGCTGATGTACCTGGTACTGATGCTCACGGCGTTTCAACCGTGGTATCGTGCGCACGCGGCACTGGCGGACGGGATTTTTCTGGTGATGTTGGGCTGCGTGACGCTGTCATGGATCATCTCCCTCGTTCGATTTGTAAGGCGAGAGCTGGCTTGATGCCAGCCCTCGTTTTTTTGCGCCGCACGGTGGGCGGACGCGGCGTTTGCGTGGCGCAAACCTGCACGGATGCGCGGTCAGCCTGCAAAACCGCACACGGCGGCACGACGCGCCCTACGCCGCGGAGCGAATGGCTGCGCCGATGTGCATTTCTGACTTGTGCCGTAGTTCAACCGTCAACTCTCCGCTCGCAGGCGGCATTGGGGTCAGGGTTCTCACTGCAAGCCGCATTTTGGTACCAAAATGCTATGCTTGCGCTTTTCTTGCGCAGCAAGAAAAGCCAAAAGTGTAGTCCGATTCTCATTCCGCTTAGAAGAATTTTTTGCTTTTCATTTTGCACAAGCCATGAAATTCAAAATTTTTGCGCTTCGGATGCCGTAGTCGCTACATTAGTCGCTATGTAAATTTGAAACTCAGATTTCTGCCTTTTGTAGTCGCTAGTATAGTCGCTATGGTTTTCTTTTCCGCCGTATTTGCAGCTCGCGCCCCGGCGATGGGGAACAGCGCGGACAGAGCTTGGCAGCTCTCACAGCTCGTGGAAGGGGTCTCGACTGCTTTCAACCCCAGCCACGGCAGCCTGTCTTGCGCTTTTCCCAACCTGCGGTGTTGCCCGCGTTGCTGGTTATTCAGTTGTTTGGGAGTGTATTTCCACCTCCGAATTTCTCCTAAAGAGCACCAAAAGGAGCGCTGCGGCCATTCTCGGCCGCAACGCTCCTTCATTACGTTTTATGGTGCGCTTCGGAATATTCTGTTGTCGGCAGGATTTCCTGCTATGTTTCACATGATAGCATCGGAACAAATGTTTGTTAATAATCTTTCGCAGAAAATTTTTCTTGCTGACGCCGCTTCTGAATCGAATCGATTCTATCAGTAATATATATATTTACTTAATATATATATTTTATTGCGTTAGATTATCCAACGTAGGCAAAACCAACAGATTTAGCGGAAGCCGTTCATTTCTGAAGCTGATCCAGACTTGCTGCGAGTTTCTGATTGCCGGTTTCGTAATCCTGGACTGCGTCGAGTATTTGCGCGCAGGCTTCGCTGTCGCCGGTATGGGCGAGCTTATGTGCCAGCTCTTTGAGTTCGTTGGTGTGCGAAACATTGTGACCGACCATGTAGCGCATCAGAGCAATCAGCTCATCGCGCGGCGCGGCTGTGTGCGAATGGTCATGGGCGTGTTCCAGCTCATGGGTGTGCGGATGGTCATGGGTATGACCGCAATCGTGTTCGTGTTCCAGATGCATGACGTTTCCTCCTGATGTTCAGTTCCAAACAAAAACACGGCGTTTTCTTCCCCAAGAAACGCCGCGCTTTTGTTTTAGGATTGGATTGGGTTGAGCGTATTAACCGATGGCTGTATTGTAGCAGACCACAAGCCCATTCGGAAGCTCCCCCGGGGGATGTTTTTTGTACGCACATCGCGTGTTTTCATATCCCCACATGGGGTTTTGCGCGGAAAAACGCACTGTTTTTCAAAAAACTGAACCTCCCCACAGGGTTCCGTATCGCGTCATATTTCTCTAAAATGCACAATATAAAGGCTGCAAGTTTTACAGTTTCTACAATCATTTTGACTTGAACCTCCCCGGGAGCTTTTTCTTTCCGATGCGTCGCGCTACACTGGATGGTATCCTGAAACGGCGAAAATCGCCAAAGAAAAAGGAGGAACAAACAATGGCATGTTTCCTGGTTCCGACTGCGGAAGCTATCGTCACGGGTGTGGTTTCCAAGGTAGAAAAGAAGAATGAGGTCGTGGCGGAGGGCAAGATCCCATTCTCCCGCAAGCTCAAGTGGCTCAAAAATATGCTCTGGGGCGGCGCAGCGCTGCTGGCGTATGAGCATGTCTGGCACGGCGAAGTTGTACCCTGGTTCCCGTTTTTGACGGCTGCGGCAAATCCGGAGGATGCGGCAGTTATGCTGCACGAGATGGCGACCGTCGGCGTGACGATGGCGCTTCTGGTCACGGCTGCGTGGGGCTGCATTGCGCTCGCTGCGGATAAGATCGTCAAGCGCGAGTCCGGCGTGACACCTGCCGTTCGATAAGGAGGAGATGCAATGACACTTCTGACCTGTGTGTTTGCGGCGATCATCTGCTCGATTTTATGGTACAAGCACGCGCCGGACAACACCATGCAGCTCGGTACACTGAGTCTCATGTACTGGGGCGCGTCGCTTATGTGGCTCGGTGATGCGATTTTTGAATATGCCGAGCTGCATGAGGCGTTCTTCACGCCGGAACCAATCGATATGCTCAACGACTTCTATCTCGGCTTGTCCGTGGTTGCACTGGGTCTCATCATCTGGCTTGTAATCCTGCTCGTCAAAGACCCGAAAGGCGCGGTAAAGGCGTCGCTGCTGAAAAAGAAATAGGTACAAATGCCCGATGCGGTTGCATCGGGCATTCCCATTTTATAACTCATTTTTTGATTCCGCAGACCTGATACATTGTGTCGTCAGAAATGACAACGTCCACGCGGAATGCCTCGTCCATCATCTGCGCAACGGCTTCCGCCTCCGGCAGCTCGATCGACACGCGGCTGGCGCTGCCGGAATGGTGGCGCGTCAGCATGGCACGGCTCATCCCGTGCGCAATGCTGAGTCTGCCGCCAGACTGTACGAGCTCTGCCAAATGGTCGATCAGCCCTTTTGGATTCGGGAAGTGCGGGAACGCATTATAGACCATGACGCAGTCGAACTGCCTGTTAAGCTGCACCGATTCTACATCGCCGCAGATCAGCTTCACAGATTCCTGCGGAAATTTCTTCTTTGCAATGCGAATCATTTCCGGCGAAATATCAATGCCGGTCACACTGCGGACCGATCGCTTCAGATAATCCGGGATCAGCACGCCCGTTCCACAGGCAACGTCCAGCACATCGATACCGGCGCAGACGCCGGCGTTGTCCAGAATTGTCTGAATAACAGGTTCGTTACGGATCATATCGGCATCCCATTCCGGGGCACAGCGGTCAAAAAAAGCGATCACATCAGCTTTATTCATGGTGTTGGTTCTCCTGTTCTTTTTTGTCTTGGGTATCTCGCCGGGATCAGACCGGCGCGTGTCAGTGCAAATACGATTGTTGGAATGACAAGCAGTTGCAAAACGGTTCCCGGAAGTGTCTGCACGAAATAAGTCGTAAGCCACACCGTCATGGTAAAGCCATCCCTTGCCGTGGCAAGGTAAACCAGCATTTTGCAAAGACCGCCGAGCACTCTGCCGAGCAGTATGGCCGGAAGCATGGCGCAGTACAGATCCGGATAGATCTTCCCGGTACGGATGTGCCGGTAAAGCAGCCCGCACAAAAGTCCGTAGGCACACAGCTCCGGTGCCATGGACGCAAGCTGCAGCGCCGTCGGCATACCGGACAGCACGCACGAAACGACCGGACCGGCTATACCGCAGAACGCGCCGTACCCCGCGCCGCAGATCAGACCGCACAGTAAAACCGGCAGGTGCATCGGCAAAAGCGTGCTTCCCGCGCCGAGCGCGTGAAACGCCAGCGGCAGCACATAACACAGCGCCGTGCAAAGCGCGCAGATGCACGCGCGCTTGACGGAAGACAGTTCCATTTCATCACCCCGGCTATTCATTGTAATGGAAATTCTCTGCCTGAACAACCTCCCCCCGGGGTTGTTCAGGCAGAAATCTTTTGCTACTATATAAAAAATCGACCGAAAAGGATGTAGCTGCAATGAATCAGAAACTGGATGCGATCTGCCGGGAAGTGCAAAAGGCATTGACCGGCAAGCAGGCTGTTGTAGAAAAGGTGCTGATGGCGATGCTCTGCGGCGGGCATATTCTGCTGGATGATGTGCCGGGCGTAGGAAAAACGACACTTGCCGTCGCGTTCAGCAAAGCGCTTGGGCTGCGCTACCGCCGGATCCAGTTTACCCCTGACGTTCTGCCGTCGGATATCGTTGGCTTTTCCATGTACGACAAGCAGCAGAATGCGTTCCGCTATGTGCCGGGCATCGTATCGGATACCAACCTGCTGCTGGGCGACGAGATCAACCGTACCTCCAGCAAGACGCAGTCTGCGCTTTTGGAGGCCATGGAGGAAAAGCAGGTCACTGTGGACGGGATCTGCTATCCGCTGCCCGATCCGTTCTGCGTCATTGCTACGCAGAACCAGGTCGGCACAGCCGGTACACAGCCGCTCCCAAACGCGCAGATGGACCGCTTTCTGGTGCAGCTCACGATTGGTTATCCCGATTACGAGAGCCAGATGACGCTTATCCGCGACCGGCAGCTGGAAAATCCCATGGAGCAGGTACAGCAGGCTGCGGACGCAGCGGCGCTTGTTTCCATGCAGCAGGAGGTTCGCCGGGTGGCGATGGACGATAAGATCATCGACTATATCACGCGGCTGGCAATGGCCTCGCGCGCGCATCCGCTGCTCCGGCTCGGGATCAGTCCGCGCGGTGCGCTGGCGGTATCCAGAATGGCAAAAGCATGCGCGTATCTGCACGGGCGCGACTACACGCTGCCGGAGGATGTGCAGGAGATCTTTGCGGATGTCTGCGCACACAGAGTGCTGCTTTCCCAGCAGGCAAAGACGCAGCAGAGCACCGCGCAGGACGTCATGCAGGCGCTTCTGCGGGAAGTTGCGCTGCCGGACGCGGCGTTTTGAGTATGGCAGGTCGTAGAATCCTCTGGGGCATTCTGCTGGCTGGTGCACTCGGCCTGTACCTGTTTGCGAACAGCGCGGGAACGCTCTGCGTGCTGCTTGCCGCCGCGCTGCCGCTGCTGTCCGCCGTATCGCTGCTGCTTCCGCGGCAGATCACGCTTACGCTTTCTGCGCCGGAAACAGTGGGGCGCGGTGAGCAGATGACATGCACGCTTACTGTTTCCTCATCCGGGATACCGGCGCAGTTTGAACTTACGGTTGAAGCTGAAAACAGCTTTACCGGTGAATATTCTACACGGGTCATGCCACTTTCCGTTGGGAAAAAGCCGGCATCGCTGTCGTGGCAGCTTGCCGAAACGCACAGCGGTGTCGTACGCCTTTCCTGCACGAGCGTCCGTGAGTTTGACAGCTTCGGCCTGTTTTCCCGGAAACGGATATGCACTGCGCAAGCCGAGGTCCTGCTTCCGCCGCAGACCTTCCCGGTGTCCGTCTGTCTGAATCAGGCGGCGGAGGTTTTACTGGACAGCGAGAGCTATTCCGCACAGAAAGCAGGAAATGATCCCGGAGAAACGTTCCGTATCCGCGAGTATGTGCCGGGAGACCCGATCCGGCAGATCCACTGGAAGCTGTCTGAGAAAATGGGGACGCTGATGGTGCGCGAGTTTGGCCTGCCGGCGGAAAACCGGCTGCTGCTTGTATTTTTGCCGGAGAGATCACTTTCGCCGGAACAGCTGGACGCTATGCTGGATACGATGGTTTCTGTTTCATCGGAGCTTTTGCGGCAGAAGCTTCCGCACACGCTGCTTTGCACCGGGGAACTGCATGATATTGCTGATATGCCCGCGCTGGCGCAGACGGTGCATACACTGCTGCACAGTGCGCCGGAGATCGAACGTACCGCAGCGTTCCTGCAGAAGCACCCTGCGCTTTCCTACGCGCATATCGCACTGATCGCAGCAAGTGCCGTCCCTGCGGCGGAGGATCTCGCGCAAACCGGCTGTGTGAGCATTCTTTTCCCGGATGCCGGCGCTTTGCCGGAGATCGCTGAACCAGTCCGCGTCCGCGTTCATGCGTTCCGCGCGGATGCGCTGCGCGCCGGGACGCTCCATTTTGAATTGTGAGGATGATCCATGCAGATCGTTGACACCAGACCGCCGCAGGCAAAACAGGAAAACCGCATATTCCGCGCGATCGGCTGTACCGCCGTCTATCTCACAAGCGCGGGCGCGCTCTGCAGCATGGCAGGGCTTGGCCGGACGCTGCTCGGCGCATGGGGGGCTGGCACGGTGCTGCTGTTGGCACTCTGTTTTCTGCCGAAGCAAGCAAAGATTCAAAGTATCGTCCGGCTTTCTCTCTTTCTGCTGCTTGGCGCTGCGGTGTGGGTTTTGTGGGAGCCCTCGCGCGACGGCGTTTGTCTTTTCCTGAACCGGCTGTTCGCCGCAAGTGAGCTGCAGCAGGCTTATCTCTATGAAAAGCTGCCCGTTTACGCGCCGCAGGCGGAACAGACCGGCTGCTTACAGACGGCGGCAATTTTGTTCGGATTGCTGCTTGCACAGCTTCTGACACTGCCCAGCCGCTTCAGCCGGACGTTTGTACTGGCCGCACTTTGCGGTGCGATGGCGTATCTCGGTGTTTTGCCGGAGCGCGGCTGGCTGATCGCGCTTGCAGGCTGCCTGCTGCTGACGCTTTTGCCGCAGGACGGCGGACTGCGTCCATGGCGGCTTCTTCCAATCGCCGCCGTGTTTGTCCTTCTGGCTGCGGGCTGCCTGCTTCTGCCGGAAACGGAGAACGCACAGCTTTCGGCGTGGGAGGAACATGCACGCGATCAGCTTGCCGTTCAGACGGCAGCTTACGGCGAACTTCCGGCGCAGCAGGATACGTCTACGGAACAAACGCCGCAGAGCGAACCGCCGACGTTCCGGCAGGAGTCCATGCAAAGCACACTGGACGGAGACAGGAAACCGCTTTCCCGTCCCATTCGCGCAGCGCTGGTGATCATTCTGTTGCTGCTGCTCCTGTTCGTGCCGTCTGTTTATCTAGACTGGCTGAAAAAGAAGCGGGAACGAAACCGGGCAGGTCTTTCGGACGCGGATGCGCGCGTGTGTATCTGTGCCAGCTTCCGCTATGTGCTGCGCTGGCTGCGGCTTGCCGGTCTGGAGCCGGAAAACGTGCCGTTCGCAAGCTATTCGGAGAAAATCGAAACGATTTTGGGACCTGAGATCGCCGCGCAGTATTTGCAGATCCTCCCGCTGTGGCAGGAGGCCGCTTACAGCACGCACGAGATGACCGAGCAGCAGCGTACGCAAATGCGCGTGTTTTTGCAGACTGCTGTGTCGCTTGTCTGGAAGAAGCTCTCCAAAAAGCAGCGGCTTTGGACAACGTACTGGCTTGCACTGTGAAAGAGCGAGGAATTTTGATGAAACGAATATTTTTGATCTTTCTGTGCCTGACGCTCCTTGGCACGCTGTGCGCCTGCCGGGTGCGCCTGATCGCAGACCCGGCGCAGGCCGACACGATCCTGCAGGCGCAGCAGGAAGCGCAGCCGCCGCAGGAAGAAGAACCGCAGCCGCCCGCGCAGGAAGAGCCTGAACCACCGGAGCAGGAGTCGGAAGAGGAGCCTCCTGCGGAGGAGACCCCGCCCGATACGCCGCCGCAGCCGGATGAAACCGCGCAGGCGGAACAGCCGGATACCTCCGTATCTGTGGCACAGACAGGCACGGCAGTCTACACCGAGCAGCTGGCAGCCGGCGTTACCGTGACCTATGATCCGAACGGTGGCGACAGCGCAACCGTGTCCGCAAGCGTTACGCCCGGTCAGCCCTACGGCGCGCAGCCGGAGGCCGTCCGGCGCGGATATGCATTTGTCGGCTGGTGGACGCTGCCGGACGGCGGAGAGCAGATTTTGCCGGAAACAATCGTTTCCGATGTGCAGGCGCATACGCTCTATGCGCACTGGCAGCACAGAGACGCCGCGACGCTGACCCTCGACCCGAACGGCGGCAGGATCAAGTCCAAGGAGGCGACGCTGGCGCTCAGCGACGGCGACTGCTACGGCGCGCTTCCTATTCCGCTGCGGGAGGGATATGACTTTAACGGCTGGTGGACGCAGATAGAGGGTGGCGAACAGATCCTGCCGGAAACCGTATTTTCCGGCACAGACGACCAAACTGTCTACGCGCATTGGACGTATGATCCGCTGGCGTTCTGGACCTTCACACTGCAAAACAAGACGCAGCAGATCTATCTCTGCCAGCAGATCTCCATCTATTTTGAAACGGAAACCGACGGCGTGACCCAGCAATATTGCGATCTGATCACAGCGACCGGCTCGTTCAATATTGCGGAAAACCGGGACGATCCCAACGTTACAGACGATTGGGTGCAGGCGAAAAAGCCGCAGGTCGTCCTCAAATGCGCTGATCTGTCACAGGCGGCTTCCATCCGTGCCTTGGTGCAGGCGCGCTTCCCGGAACAGCAAATCATTCTGGTTTCTCCCTCGGCGCTCCGGGGCGACGAGGCGACCATGCTATACGCAAAGCTGGCGCTTGCCAAGCAGCTTTACGGTGACTGGTACACGGATGTTGATCTTGCGAAGGCCGCGCAGGAGCTGAACGTCCGTTCCATTCCAATCAGCTTTTCATAATAAAATTCTTCCGGCTGCGCTTTTGCAACGCCGGAAGTTTTTTCGCAAAAATGATTTTTCAGAACCCCCGGGGGAGCTTGCGGCAGACAAAGCGGTTTGCTATATTGGTAAAAACGCAGAAATCTGCGCAGATACACTCCAGAGTGAAAGAGAGGAATCAAACAATATGAAAAAAACACTGAGTCTTCTTCTGGTATTGGTCATGGTTCTCAGCCTGTGCTCTGTCACCGCTTTCGCGGCGGAGAACTACACCGGCAAGACCGTGATCCTTTATACCGCCAACGTCCGCGGCGATGTGGACGTATATGCAAAGGTTGCCGCTGCAAAGACGGCCTATGAAAGCGCGGGTGCGGACGTGATCCTGGCCGATGCCGGCAACTTCCTGCAGGGCACAGCCGCGGTGAACAGCGACCGCGGTCTGGGCGTTTACAACCTGATGGACGCGGCTGGCTATGACGTTGCGGCGATGGGGCTTGCGGAATTTGGCTATGCCGACGCCACGACCGGCTACGGTTACCACAAGAACATCACGAAATACTACACACAGGCTGAACTGCAGAATGGTGCAGAGGCTCTGACCTACAACAAGGACATGAAGGGCGAGGTCACGGCGGACCGCGCGGAGAAAGCGGCTGCGACATTCACGGTTCTTTCTGCCAACGCAACCTCCGATACGGAATACTATTCCTTTGAAGCCAGTACGGTCCTTACTACAAAGAGCGGCCTGAAGGTCGGCTTTTATGGCCTGACCGCTACTTCCGCAGCAGCGAATGTGCAGGACGGCTGCCTGCGCGTTTCCGAGCCGAAGCCCGTAAAGCTGAACGCGGACGTGACGATCTGCCTGTCCAACGCCGGTGTCAGCGGCAGCGAATACGGCGATCTTGTCATTGATGCGGGCAATGCGGAAACGGTCGGCGCGTATGTTATTGACAATTCCAGCAAGACTGTGACTTCGCTCACGCCGGATCTGAGCGGCAGCGACGCGGAGATCGCCAAGAGTGCCGCCGCGCTGAAGGCAGCTGCCGGTAAAACGGTCGGCCGCTCCGATGTTATCCTGACCGGCGCGGATTCCGCGAACTGGAACGGCGAGACGAATCTCGGCGATCTGACGACGGACGCACTGCGCTGGTATGCGCAGAACTACATCGACGGCTACAACAAGAAGCTCCCGTTGATCGCCATCCAGAACGGCGGCAACTGCGACAACTTCCTGTATTCCGGCGAGATCACCGAAACAGATCTTTTGAAGGCGCTGCCGTTCTCCCCGATGGGGATCGGTGTCATTGAACTGACCGGCGCACAGCTTCTGGAAACGCTGGAGGCCGCATCGCAGCGGGAAAACTGCCCGGGCTTCGCGCAGGTTTCCGGTCTGACCTACTCGCTTGACACAGGCAAAGAATATGACGCGGGCGAGGCCTACGGCAAGTTCTTCCGTGCAGACTCCGTCAGCCGCGTGACTATCACCTCCGTAAATGGTAAGGCATTTGACAGCAAGGCGACCTACGCCGTTGTCTGCGACAATTTCCTGATCAATGGCAATGACACCTACTACACGCTGAAGGAAGCCAAGGAAGCCGGCGCAGCCTACGCCAACAACGGCAACGGCGTAAAGGTCCGTGACGCTGTCGCGCAGTACATCCAGAAGCAGCTGAACGGCGTGATCGGCAGCAGCTACGCCAGCGCGCAGGGACGCATTTCACTGGAAAAGACGGACGAAGTGTTCCACGATGTCAAGGCGGCAGCCTATTACGCCGACGCCGTGAAATGGGCAAGAGAGAACAGCATCGTCAACGGCACCGGCAAGGAAACCTTCGGTCCGGACGCTAACATGACCCGCGCAGCGCTGTGGGCAGTACTTGGCCGCGCAGCAGGCGCAGATGTTGACGGCGGCAGCCCGTGGTACCAGAAAGCACTGGAGTGGGCAAAGACCGAGGGCATTTCCGACGGCACGAATCCGAACGGCAGCATCACGCGTCAGGAGCTTGTCACCATGCTTTACCGCAACGCCGGAAAACCGGCTGTGTCCGGCGATCTTGCCAAGTTCTCCGACGCATCTGCAGTCGCATCCTGGGCGTCTGACGCAATGCTCTGGGCCGTTTCCGAGGGGCTTGTCAAGGGCAGCGGCAGCAATCTGAATCCGACCGCTACCGCGACCCGCGCGCAGGTCGTTACTATCTTATATCGCCTGATGGCAAAATAAAGCGGATCCCATTCCCAATGCCCTCCGCGCAGCTGGCGCGGAGGGCATTTTGCATCCCCTGCACCGGATCCTGTTTTTGGTTTTGAATATTTCGCACAAAAATGAAGAACGAGTTTTGGTGATTTTCACGATTTGAATCACCATTTCAGCAAACACACGCAAAAAAAGATGCGTGTATCTCGCAGTTTACCCCCGGAGGGGGTTTCGATTTCTGTGCCGCGCACAAAATTTCATCCCCCGGGGAGGCTTACGAGCCAGCGCGAAATTTTGTAAAATACAAAAGATTGAAAGGCGGTGGTGTATGTGGCTGGACTGGAGCAGGAGCATTTTCATGAACATGAACACACGCATGACCATGCGCATCCGCACGAGCATGACCATGCGGACGGACACAAGCATCCGCACCATCATGAAAACACGAAATATGTTCAGAACCGGCTGGCGAGAGCCTCCGGACATTTGCAGCACGTCCGCGCGATGGTAGACAGCGGCGAAGACTGCTCGGACGTTCTGATGCAGCTCTCCGCCGTGATTGGCGCGCTGCAATCCATCGCCAAGGTAATTTTGAAAGACCATCTCGACCACTGCGTTGTGGACGCAGTGCAGTCCGGCGATACACAGACGCTCGACGATTTCAAAAAGGCCATTGACCGCTACATTCGCTGAGGAGGAACGCTATGATCGACAAGAATTTTGACCCGTGGAAGCGAGTTCGTGAGTTCAACCCCGAATCGCTGCTTCAGGAAAGCAGCGATCTGGTGCAATGGCCGATCAAGCTCTATAAAGCGCCGAAGCTCTCGCCCTACTATCATCACGGACATCTGCTCATTGCGGCGGACTGTTCTGCGTTTTCCTATCCGGGCTTCCATGACGCCCTGTCCAAGGGCCGTGTTCCGCTGATCTGCTGTCCGGAAAACGACTTTGATATTACGGTGAAGCTGGCGGACATCTTCAGCCTCAACGACGTTGCAAGCGTCACCATCGTCACGATGGACAAGCCCTGCTGCGCCGAGCTCAAGGACATGGTGCTTCGCGCCGTCAAGCAGAGCCGGATGCCGATTCCCGTGCAGATCACAAACCTTTTCGTAGACGCGGAGGAGGTCGATTGAGACCTCGTCTAAAATTGCAAATCTCTGATTTGACATATATTCACACAAAGGAGAACCACAAATGAAAAAACTTCTTGCTTTGCTGCTCTGCCTGAGCCTCGTATTTGCTCTGGCAGCCTGCAGCACCCCTGAATCCCAGACGCAGCAGCCAGCGGAACAGCCGGCACAGGCTGAGGATCAGCCGACTGAGTCAACACAGGCGGAGCAGCCGTCGGAACCGGAAGCGCTCACATACCCGATCGAGCAGTTCACGGTCGGCACGACGGCTGCCATTGAGACAGCGACGTTTGGTGAGTATAACTTCGATATGCTTGCCAGCGGTGTGAGCGAGCTTCCGTTCGTCTGGCAGGACGCGGAGGGCAATTACCATCCGCTGCTGGCTTCCTACGAGACCGCGGATTCCGTCACGTGGGTCTACACCATCGAGCCGGGCATGACGTGGTCGGATGGAAAGCCAGTCACGGCGGAGGATATTCTGTTTACGCTCGAATATGACGACGCAAACGGCAGCGCCAATTTCGTCTCCCAGACAGACGAGGACGGCAAGGTCACGGAGGCAAAATACGCATCCTATGCGATTTCCGACGATGGAATGTCCATTTCCCTGACACTCTCGTCTGCCAACGTGCGTGAGCTTTCCAACATGACATCCTTCCGCGTCATGCCGAAGCACATCTACGAGGGCAGGGATTCCGTCACAGAAGCTGAAGCCCGCGTCACCTGCGGACCGTATATGCTCGACAGCTTCAACAAGGAGGCTGGGACGCTCACATTCATTCCGAATCCATATTATCCGCTAGAGCCGAATGTCGGCAAGCTCACCTACCGGCTGTTTGGCAACGAAGATACCATGTATCTCTCGCTCCAGAACGGCGACCTGGATATGACGTGGGCATACTCCACGGGCGTTTCCGGTTCGTATCAGGATGTGCTGGCTGCCACCGACACGCTGACGCTCGAAGCCGTCACGGCGGCAAACGCTCCGGCGGTGCTGGCGTTCAACAACGCAAATGGGCCTTTTGCGGATGAGAACCTCCGGCTGGCAGTCTCCTACGCACTGGACTATGACAGCTTCCGCACCGTATTCGGCAGCGCCTATGCCTCGAACCCCAACCGCGGCTTCGTGCCGCCCGTGACCGTGGGTTATAAGGAGACTGAGGCGCTCGGTCAGGATCTGGACAAAGCCGCGCAGTATATGGCAGATGCCGGTTACACCGAAAAGAACGCGGACGGCTTCTATGTGAACGCGAATGGCGAGGTCTGCGTCTTTACCCTCACCTGCAACGCAGGCAAGGAAGCCCATGTCGGCTATGCAGAGCTTGTCAAGACGCAGCTCGAGCAGTTCGGCATTCAGGTCGTTCTTGAAACGCTGGACGCAGACAGCTACAACGCCAAGACCAGCAACAAATTCTCTGAGAACAATATCACGATGGAAGCCGCGATCTACGGCTACACGGCTGCCGGTATGGGCATGAAGAACGGTCTTGCTTCCATTTACGTCGATGGCACACATCCCGTGCAGGGTGGCTGTCAGGTGTTTGACGAAGAATTCCAGGTGATTCTTTCCGCGATGGGTGAAGCGAAAACCGTAGAGGAATACACTGCTGCGGCGGGCAGCCTGCAGGACTGGTATGCTGCGCATATGCCGCTCATTGCCCTCTACTGGGACAGCCAGATTCTTGTCCACAGCGCGGCATATGAGAACTTCACCGTAGACGCTGTGTTCGGACTCAACAACGCGACCACCTGGTTCTCGATCACAGCAAAATAATCAAGGTTCCTTTCAAACGCGGGGGTTTCTTCGGAAATCTCTGCGTTTTTCTAAGGCGTCACCGCATAATTTGGCAAGATGACTCGGCGTGGGATTTTTCGTCAAGTCAAGGTTTGGAAAACGAAGGAATACTTTGTGTATTTCTTGTTTTTCAAACCGCAGAATTGGCGGAAAAGACCCGGCGAGGCACGCAGACACAATTGTGCGGTGATGCCCTAAAAATTATCCCCCGGGGAGGGTTACGCACATCGCCCAGATACGGTACAATAATTAAAATCACCGCGAGGAGGGAACGCCGATGGCTGCAACTGAAATACTTCCGGCGTTCTCTTACGCCTGCGGTATGATCTCCGCAAAGCTTTCGCACGGCGAACGCGTGCTTTTGGAGAACGTTTTTTTCTCATTATCATCCGGGGAACGGCTGGCAGTCATCGGGGAAACCGGATCGGGCAAGACCATGCTGGCACTCTCGATTCTGGGGCTTCTCCCCTCGAACGTGCGGATGCAGGGCGGATGCCTGCAGCTGGACGGCGCGGCGCTCCCCGCGGGAAGACAGCTGCAGGCGCTGCGCGGCGACAAGCTTGTTTATATTCCGCAAAACGGCGCGGAATTTCTGCTCCCTGCGCGTACCGTGCGCAAACAGCTCTATGACAGCCTGAAAAAGCTCGGCTTGCCGCGCAAGGACTTCCCGGCATTGGCGGCAGAAAAGCTGCGTCTTGCGGGCTTCGACGCGCCGGAGACGGTTCTGGACAAGTATCCCTTTCAGCTCTCCGGCGGCATGGCGCAGCGCGTAACCATCGCATTGGCGGCGTGCTCCCGGGCTCGGCTTCTGATTGCCGACGAGCCAACGAACGGATTGGATGAAGCCGGGCGTGCGCAGTTTTTCGCGCTCCTGGATTCGATTTTCCCGGACGCGGCGAAGCTCATTATCACGCACGATATTTCCGTCGCCGCACGCTGCGACCGGGTGCTGGTTCTGTGCGGCGGGCGGATGCTGGAAACGGGCGTGTCAAGCACAGTTTTAAGCGCTCCACGCCACCCATACACGAAAGCGCTGCTTGCCGCGCAGGTCGCAAACGGGATGCAGCCGTCGCCCATTCTGCGCGAAGGAACGTCCGGCTGTCCGTTTTACACCCGCTGTCCGGAGACGGATGCGGGCTGTCTGAACGGCGCGATGCAAAAACATACGGTCGGAATGTCAGAATGGTGGTGCTGCCATGCTTGAGATCAAAAACTGCTGCAAATCGTTCGGAAACCAGACGGTTTTGCAGGATGTTTCCTTGAACATTCCAGATGGAAGCATCATCGGGATGTCCGGCGCAAGCGGCATCGGAAAATCGACGCTTGCAAAAATTCTCTGCGGCGTGACAGCGCCCGACGCGGGAGCGGTTTTCCTTGACGGGAAACTGCTTGTGTCCCCAAAAGAAGCATATGACAGAAAGCGCGGTCTTGCCATCCAGATGGTTTATCAGCAGCCGTATGCCACGCTCGACCCTTTGCAGAAAATCGGCGCGGGACTGCGGGAGCTGATTTCCTATCATCGTCTGACGAAAAACAGGCAGGAGACGGAGAAGCTGATCGCCGACATTCTGGCGCAGATGCAGCTGCCGTCTAAAATTCTTGCCCATCTGCCGCGACAGATCTCCGGCGGCGAAGCGCAGCGTGTGGCGTTGGCGCGCTGCCTGCTTTTAAGCCCGAAGCTTCTGATTTTAGATGAGGCGACATCGATGCTGGATGTGTCTACGCAGGCAAATCTTCTGGCGCTTGTAAAGGCGCAGATGGTATCCGGCGGCGGGTCGGTGCTGTTCATCAGTCACGACCGGGCGCTGACGGATTTTTACTGTGATACGGTCTATGCGTTTGACGAAGACCACCGGCTGAAAGAGGTGCGGGCGTGAAGGATTACAGAAAAAATGTGCGGCTTGCGCTCGTGTGCTTTCTGCTGGTCGTGGTTCTGAATTTTTTCCTGCCGCGGCTGCTGCCCGGCAACCCTGTGGCGTACTTGACAGGCTTTTCCGAGCAGGACATGACGCCCGCGCAGGTGGCATTTTACGAGGATGCGCTGCATCTGAACAAATCTCTTCCGGTGCAGTTTGGCTATTACCTGCGGTCGCTTCTGAACGGGACGCTCGGATATTCGTATAAAAAGGATGCAGCTGTTTCGGCGCTCATCGGCGAAAAAATCGGCTATACGCTGCAAATTACGGTTCCGGCAGTGCTGCTCTCGGCTGGCATCGGGCTTCTGTGGGGGCTTCGGTGCGGATACAAAAAAGGCGGCCTCGCCGACCGGCTGTCCACGGCGACCCTGATTGTCTTCAACGCCGTACCCACGTTTTTGATTGGACTGGGACTGATGATCGTGTTCTGTTTCCAGAACCGGCTGCTGCCCTATACCGGTCTCAATTCTCCGGAGACTGTACGCGGAACGGTTGGGTATGTATGGGACAGAGTGCTGCATCTGCTGCTGCCGGTCGGAACCTTAACGCTGGCGGCGCTTCCCAGCCGGTATCTGCTCGTGCGCAACATGGCGGCAAGCGCGTCGGACGGAAAGGACATTTTGTACGCAAAGCAGCGGGGCCTTCCAGACAGCGTCATCCGCCGGGACTACCTCCTGCGCTCGATCGCACAGCCGTTTCTCACGATGCTCGGCATGAGCGTGTCGCTCTGCGTAGGCGGCTCGGTCGTGATCGAAAAAATTTTCTCCATCGGCGGGATGGGTTCGCTGCTGACGGAGGCGGTCTATACGCTCGATTATCCGCTCATGCAGGGCATTTTGTTCGTGACGACGTGCATCATGGTGCTGTCGATTCTGCTTACCGATTTTTTGTGTCTGCTCCTTGACCCCAAGCGGAAATTGGAGGGCAGGACATGAGAAAGAAAGGCCTTTTGCCGCTCATTTTGGGACTCTTGCTGCTGACCGTTTTTGCGTTGGCTGCATTTGTACCCGAATTATTTACAAGTTTCAGTCAGAAAGAGCTGTTCACGAAGTGGCTGCCAGTCAGCCGGGAGCATCTGCTCGGCACGAATGCGATGGGCTATGACATTTTTACGGAGCTTATCTATGGCGCGCGGCAGACGCTGCTGGTCGGCGTCTTGAGCAGTATTCTGACGCTGATTCTGGGGGCGGGGATCGGGATTTTGGGGAGCTTCTGCGGCTGGATCGGGCAGATTTTCAATGGTCTTATTCAGATTTTTGTTCTGCTTCCAAAGCTCATTACGCTCATCGTTCTGGCGACGTTTTTTGGCAGCTCTGCCGCGCACCTGATCATTCTGATCGCGGCGTTCAGCTGGGTCGGTACGGCGCGCGCCGTGCGCGCAAAGGTTTTGCAGCTGCACACACAGCCGTTTATCGAAAGCTGCCGGATCCTCGGCTACAACCGCGCCCATATTGCCGTGCGGCACATCCTGCCGAACCTATCGGATGTGCTGCTCTCGCGCTTTCTGCTCGGGGTCAACAGCTGCATCATGATGGAGTCGACGCTCTCGTTTTTGGGGCTTGGCGATCTCTATCGCCCGACGTGGGGCACGATGGTCAATTTTGCGTATAAACGCGGCGCGTTTCTGCGGGGTGCGTACCAATATCTGCTGGCACCCGGCGTGTGCGTCATGCTGCTGTGTCTGGCATTTTACCTGATCAGTCTCTGGCTGACCGCCAGAAAAGAAACCATTTCGGAGGGGTAACATGGGAAAATACTTTGCAGACGTTCATGCGTCGCACGAAAGTCAGCTTCAGAATCTGCCGCATGGGCTTGCCGACACGGACGAAATTCTCGCCTGCCGCGCAAAACCGCAGACGTATGAAAATATTCTGGAGCTGGCAGACGCGCTGTGCTGGCAGCTGCGTTTCCGGGAGGCGATCGACGCTTTGACGCAGGCAGTCAAGCTGGAGCCGGAACGCATGGAAGCTTACCGCAAGCGCGGCCCCAAGTATCTCGATACGCTGCAATTTGAACGGGCGCTCGCGGATTATACGCACTGCGAACAGGCGGACGGCATGAGCATCGAGTCGCGCTACCGCATCGGCATGGCGCAGTATATGCTGCAAAACTATGATGCGGCGACCGCCGCTTTTGCCGGTTCTCTTGCCATCGCGCCGCAGGACGACGATATGTATATTGCGGATGTCTACTGGCTGGTACTTTCGCAGCTTCGTGCTGAAAAAGCGGACGAGGCGCAAAAAACGTTGAAGCAGCATTATCGACCCGATATGTACGTCGGCCACCACACGGCGTATGAAAAAGCCATGCGCGTGGCGGCTGGCTTTGCGCCGATGGAGGATATGCTGGCAGAGTTGGACGCGGAACCGGACGATTTACAGTTTGCCATGACGGCTTACGGCCTTTGCGTACTGCTGGAAACGCATGGCGAGACGGAAAAGGCCGATGCCTTGCGTGAAAAACTACTTAAGCGCGACGGCTTCTGGTTCTGCTTCAGCTATCTCGCGGCATATAGCGACTATAAATACACAGTTAAACCGGCAGCAGTCACTTGACTGTTGCCGGTTGTTGCTCTAAGCGATTTTTTGTTGTCCTTATGCGTACTCGCCATTTCCGGCGGGCAGTTTTTATGTTTATAAATTATCGCACCAACTCTGCTTCCTCGTTTTTTCCGAGGCGGCGGAGCATGGTCTTTTTTACGGCGCGGAAAATGTTCTGGTAGCCTGTGCAGCGGCACAGGTGGCCGGAAAGAAGCTTGCGCAGTTCGTCGTCCGTGTATTCCTTTCCGGAGTTGACGATCTCGGTCGCCGTCAGAATGAAACCGGGGATGCAGAAGCCGCACTGGATAGACGTTTCCTCCATGAAAGCCTTCTGCACGTCGGAGACGGTGCCGTCAGGGTTCATCAGCCCCTCGAGCGTGATAATGTGCTTGCCCTCGGCCCAGACAGCCAGATACAGACAGGTGTTGATTGCCTCGCCGTCGATAAGCGCGGTGCATGCGCCGCATTCGCCGACCTCACAGCCCTTTTTCACAGACGTAAGCCGGAAATCATTGCGGAGCATATCCGTCAGACTTGCACGGACATCGACGATCTTTTCCACATCTTTGCCGTTGATGTTGCATTTGACAAGAGCGTACTGTGCCATCAGATTTCACCTCCGCAGCGTTTGACAGACTCGATGAGTGCGCGCTTGGCCATTTCCACGGCGATGTGCTTGCGGAACGCCTTGCTGGCACGCCAGGAATCACGGGGATTGATGTCCTCCAGAACGGCCTTGGAGAACGCCTCAACATTTTCCATTGTGACGGGCTGGCCGTTTACAACGGCCTCGGCGCTCGGTGCGCGCATGGGCACAGGACCCGCGACGCCGTAGGCGATGCGCACACGGTCGAACGTTTTCTTGTCCGCGGACAGCCGCACATTGACGGAGCAGCCGGTCGTGGCAATTTCCATAGCGTTGCGCATGCCGTATTTGATATAGAAGCCCTTCGTATTTTCCCACGAGGCCTTCGGAATCAGAATTGCAGTCTGAATTTCACCCTCGGCGACGTTGATATCGACCGTACCGGCCTTGATATAGAAGTCCTTGATCGGCAGATACCGCTTGCCGTTCACGCCGGTCAGTTCGACAATCGCCTCCCATGCGTGGAGCGTAGAAGCGGAATCGGCAGAGGTCACGCCGTTGCAGGTGTTGCCGCCGATGGTGCCGGCGTTGCGGATCTGCGGGCCGCCGACCATATCGACGGCTTCGCCCAGCACGTTGATCTTTTCAATGATGATAGGATTATGCGTAATGTGGGAAAAGGTTGTAAGCGAGCCGATGCGGATGTTTTCGTTTTCGTCCATACACACGCCGCGCATGGAGTCGATCTTCTGGATGGAGATGAGTTCCTTGCCCGCACGGCGGCCTTCGCGCATCTGGACGAGCACGTCCGTGCCGCCCGCGATGATCTGCGCTTCGGGATGCTCCAGACGAAGCTTGACTGCTTCTTCTACGCTGTACGCTTCATAGAGCGCTTTCATATCATACATAGTCTGTTTCCTCCCTCAGTCCTGAATCAAGCCCGCTTCGGTGAATTTGGCGAAGAGGACGTGCGGTGTGATCGGCACCTGATTGATGGCGACGCCGGTCGCATGATAAATGGCATTGCGGATGGCAGGGGCCGGGGAGCAGGCGGGCGGCTCGCCCAGCGCCTTGGTGCCGAACGCAGAGGTCGGCTCATAGTTTTCCACAAACTCGGCTTCGAGGTTCGGATGATCCATAAAGGTCGAAAGTTTGTAGTCAAGCAGGTTATTGTTGAGCGGCCGGCCGGTCTTCTCATCGAACAGCAGCTGCTCGGACAGGCCGTAGCCGATGCCCATGGACATACCGCCGTGCACCTGCGCTTCGGCAAGCGCTGGGTTAATGAGTTTGCCGCAATCGTGGACATTGACAATGTTCAGCAGTTTGACCTTGCACATCGGGATATCAACCTCGACCTCGGCGAACGTGCAGCCGAAGGAATAGGCGTTGTTGCGGATGGTGTAGGTCGATTCCGCTGTCAGATGCTCGGAATGGACCGGGTTATACTGCGCGGTCATGGACAACTCGGACAGGCTCATGAGCACACGTCCATCGGTGATACGGACGATGTTGGAGTCGATAATATCCATGTTATAGGCTGCCTGACGTGTGACCTCGCAGGCGTATTCGAGAATCTTCCGCTTCAGCAGCTCGGACGTCTGCCGGATGGAGAAGCCTGCGGTGAACGTCTGACGGGAAGCGTATGCGCCGAGGCCTGTCGGGGTCACATCGGTATCCTGGCAGGACAGAACATGTACTTTTTTATAATCGGACAGGCCAAGGATCTCCGCGCACATCTGCGCATATGCCGTATCTGCGCCCTGACCGATCTCCGTTTCGCCGACCTGCAGATTGACCGTGCCGTCGAGATTCAGCTGCAGACGGCAGGAGGAGGTTTCCAGCGAAATGGGGAAAACGGCAGTGTTGTACCAGAAGGTCGCAAGGCCGATACCGCGGCGGATGGGACCGGTCTGGTTGGCGTAGGCCTTCAGCTTTTCTTCATAGCCGATGGCCTTCATGCCCTTTTCCATACACTGCCGGTAGGAGTCCTCATAAAGTTCGTTTTTCGAGAAGCCGTCAACGTAGCCGGGCTTCATCAGGTTCTGCCAGCGGTAGGCCAGCGGCGTCATGCCGACAGCCTCTGCGCACTGCTCTGCGTGGGACTCATCCGCGAACGACGCCTGCGGCATGCCATAGCCGCGCATGGCGCCCGCCGCCGGGCGGTTGGTGAAAACAGTATAGGCATCGCCCTCAAAGTTGGGGCAGGGATAGTGCTGGTTAAAGGAGCCGAGCGCCTTGGCAACAATCGAATGGCCGTGGGAGGCGTAGGAGCCCTGGTTGGAGAAGCACTCGACCTTCTTGGCGGCGATGGTGCCGTCCTTGCGCAGCCAGGAGATGATGTGCGTGCGGATGGCATGGCGGACGCGGTTGGAGACAAACGTCTCTTCGCGTGAGCAGTCAAGCTTGACGCAGCGGCCGCCGACCTGCGTGCAGCACCATGCGCACAGCGGCTCATAGAGCGCGTCCTGCTTGTTGCCGAAGCCGCCGCCGATGTACGGCTTGACGACGCGGATGTCGCCCCACGGACGGCCCAGCGCCTGTCCGACAACACGGCGGATGATGTGCGGGATCTGCGTGGAACTCGTCACGACCAGACGACCGTTTTCCGCGTAGCAGAAGCAGCCGTGGTTTTCAATGTGGCAGTGCTGTACGGTAGGCGTTTCGTACCAGCCCTCGACTTTGATCAGGCCCGGTTCTTTGATCGCTTCGGCATAATTGCCCGCCAAGGCGGTCGTATGCTTGAGAATGTTGTTGGGGAACGCCTCGTGCAGCTGCGGCGCGCCGGGCTCCATGGCCTTCTGCACGTCGAGCACGAACGGCAATTCCTCGTATTCGACCTCAATGGCGCGTACGGCCTGCATAGCCGCAACCTCATCCTCGGCGATAACAGCGCACACATCATCGCCATAATAGCGCACATGCTGGTTCAGCAGGTGCCGGTCGGCAATATCCTGATGAGACGGGTCCATTGACCACGGGTGGCCAGCCGTGGGGAACGGGATGTCCGGCACATCAAAGCAGGTCAGGATCTTGACAACGCCGGGAATTTTCTCGGCCTTGCTGATGTCAACCGACTTGACGAAGCCGTGTGCAATGGTCGAATGCTTGACTCTGACAATCAGCGCATCCTTTGGGGCCAGATCATCATAGTATTTCGTCCGGCCGGTCGCCTTGTCAAAGGCGTCAACACGAACCTCGCTTCTGCCTACGATGTTCATTCGATTACCTCCATTTGCCGGGTTATAGGCGGATTTTACGCGTCTGCGCATGAAATCCGCCATTTTTCCACTTTTATTTGTTTTTATTGTAGCATATCCGGATTTGAAGAGAAAGCAAAAGCATTATCCTACTTTTTGAATAACGAATTTTTTCGTGAATGTCGAAAAAATCGTATGATTCTTGCGCAAATATGCAAAAATAGCTATACTGTTTTGTAGAAAATCACAAGGAATCGATGATTCCATCGTCTGCGGGTATCAGCGGTTCCTAAAGGAGTACACAATATGGCTGCATTCTCTGCGCCTCCCATCGGCTGCCTGCTCATGGCGGCCGGAAATGCTTCCCGTTTTGGAGAAAACAAGTTGACCGCGCGCTTTGACGGGCAAAGCCTGTTCTCGCGGGCACTTGAGGCGATCCCGGCGGGCGTATTTGTCCGCGTCACGGTCGTTTCGCAGTATCCCTCGCTTCTGGAAGAGGCTTCGCAAGCGGGCTTCGATGCCATTCTGAACGACCGGCCAAAGGACGGCATCAGCCGCACCATTCGCCTCGGCACTCGGGCGATGGCGGACTGTGCCGGAATCTTATACATGGTCGCCGACCAGCCGCTGCTGCAGGCCGGAACGGTACGACGCATTGTGGACGCATGGCAGGAACACCCGAACTGCATTACCGCCGCAGCGCACAACGGAAAGCGCGGCAACCCGTGCCTGTTTCCGTCGCGGTTTTTCCCGGAACTGTGTGCACTGGAGGCAGACCGCGGCGGCTCATCCGTCATTCGGCGGCACGAAGATGCGCTGCTGCTCGTCGAGGCAGGAGAACGCGAACTGTTCGACTGCGACACAAAGCAGGCACTGGAAATTCTGAAGGGTAACGCATAATTCTTAATCCAGAAGAATTAGTGGGCGTTGAGAAAACCGAAAGAAATCGTCATTGCTTTGGAATATAAAAGAAACCCCGCAAACAAGTGACCGGCTTGTCTGCGGGGGATTCTTTATCAATATGAGGGGAAAATGAAAAAGTGTATATCGCTTCTTGCATGATTATAATAGCAAGGGTTTATTAAAAAACTTAGCGGCAAGTTTTTAAATAACTATTAAATCCGAAAAAACTTTTTTCGATCAAATGTTTACAAAAATATCATAATTTTTATCCCCTTATCCTCTTGACAAAATCCGGGCACAGGTCTATGATGAAGCCAAAGTGAATTAGCACTCACATGTATAGAGTGCTAACGTTGGAAGAAGAGGTGTGAACTATGAACGCACAAAACTATACACAGAAATCTCTGGAGGCCATTCAGGCCGCCCAGAAACTGACCATTGAAAATCAGAACCAGCAGATTGAGCAAATCCATCTGCTGGCCGCACTTTTGAGGCAGGAGAACGGCCTTGTGCCGCAGCTGCTGAAAAAGATGGGTATCACGCTCGAAAGCTTTGAGGCTGCGGTCGATGCAGAGTTAGGAAAACTCCCGCGCGTGACCGGCTCGGGCCGTGAGGCAGATAAATATTATGTTGCGCGTGCCGTTGATACGGCGCTGAACAGCGCGGAAGACATCGCAAAGCAGATGAAGGACGAATATGTCTCCGTCGAGCATCTGTTTTTGTCCCTGATTGAAAATGCGGATGCAACGCTGAAAAATCTGTTCCGTCCGTACCAGATCACGAAGGAGGCCTGTCTGCAGGCACTGCAGTCGGTGCGCGGCAATCAGCGCGTAACGTCCGACACGCCGGAGGATACCTATGAGGCGCTTGCCAAATACGGTACGGATCTGGTCAAGCGCGCGCGGGAACAGAAAATGGATCCGGTCATCGGCCGTGACGATGAAATCCGAAACGTCATCCGCATTTTGTCCCGTAAGACGAAGAACAACCCTGTGCTGATCGGCGAACCGGGCGTCGGTAAGACGGCCATCGTCGAGGGGCTTGCACAGCGCATTGTCGCAAACGAGGTTCCGAAGTCCCTGCAGGACAAGACGATCTTTTCACTCGACATGGGCGCATTGATCGCGGGCGCAAAGTACCGCGGCGAATTTGAGGAACGTCTGAAGGCCGTGCTGGCCGAGGTCAAAAAGTCCGAAGGGCGTATCATCCTGTTTATCGATGAACTGCATACCATTGTCGGTGCGGGCAAGACCGAGGGCTCCATGGACGCGGGCAATCTGCTAAAGCCGATGCTCGCGCGCGGTGAACTGCACTGCATCGGCGCAACCACGCTGGACGAATACCGCCAGTATATCGAAAAGGATCCTGCGCTCGAGCGCCGGTTCCAGACCGTTCTGGTGCAGGAACCGACCGTCGAGGATACCATTGCCATCCTGCGTGGTCTGGAATCCCGCTATGAGGTCTTCCATGGCGTCAAGATCACAGACAATGCAATCATTGCCGCCGCAACGCTCTCGAACCGCTATATCACCGACCGTTTCCTGCCTGACAAGGCCATTGACCTCATTGACGAGGCCTGCGCCATGATCCGAACGGAAATGGACTCCATGCCGACCGAACTGGATGTCATCAACCGCAAGATCATCCAGATGCAGATTGAGGAAGCAGCGCTCAAAAACGAGGACGATGAACTTTCCAAGGCGCGGCTGACGGAACTGCAAAAGGAACTGGCCGAACAGCGCGAAACGTTCAACTCCATGAAAGCCAAATGGGAAAACGAGAAGAACGCAATCGGCCGCGTGCAGCAGCTGCGCGAACGCATCGAGCAGATCAACCGCGATATTGAATCTGCCGAACAGAGTTACGATCTCGAAAAGGCCGCGAAGCTGAAGTACGGCGATCTGCCCGAAGCGAAAAAGCAGCTGGAGCAGGAGGAAAAACTGGCGCAAAGCAGCAAGGAGACGAGTTTGCTCCGCAACAAGGTCACGGAGGAGGAAATTGCCAAGATCATCGAGCGCTGGACGGGTATCCCGACCGCAAGACTGATGGAGGGCGAACGCGACAAGCTGCTGCATCTCGAAGATACGCTGCACAAGCGTGTTGTCGGCCAGGATGAGGCCGTGCGCGTCGTCTCTGAGGCTATCCAGAGAAGCAGAGCAGGCATTCAGGACCCGAACCGGCCGCTCGGCTCGTTCCTGTTCCTTGGCCCTACCGGCGTTGGCAAGACAGAACTGGCCAAGACGCTGGCAGAGGCGCTGTTTGACGATGAAAAGAATCTGGTGCGGATCGATATGTCGGAGTATATGGAGAAATTCTCCGTGTCGCGTCTGATCGGTGCGCCTCCCGGATATGTGGGCTACGAGGAGGGCGGCCAGCTGACCGAAGCCGTGCGCCGCAGACCGTATTCCGTCATTCTGTTTGACGAGATCGAAAAAGCGCACCCGGACGTGTTCAACATTCTGCTGCAGGTGCTCGACGACGGTCGTATCACCGACTCGCAGGGCCGCACGGTGGACTTCAAGAACACCATCATCATTCTGACCTCGAATCTCGGTTCACAGGCCATTCTGGACGGCATCACGCCGGAGGGCGAGATCTCTGAGGATGCGAAAAACGAGGTGCAGACGCTTTTGCGCCGCAATTTCCGCCCGGAGTTCCTCAACCGGCTGGACGAGATTGTGTTCTATAAGCCGCTGTCGAAGGAGAATATCACCGGCATTATCGACTTGCAGATCGCGGCGCTCAACAAGCGCCTTGCCGACAAGCAGCTTAAATGCGAGTTGACTCCGGCGGCAAAGTCGTTCGTCATTGACGCAGCCTATGACCCGCAGTTCGGCGCAAGACCGCTGCGCCGGTATCTGCAGCACACGGTCGAAACACTTCTTGCCCAGCGCATCCTGCGCGGCGACGTGCTGCCCGGCCAGACGCTGGTCTGCGACGTACAGCACGGCGAACTGGTCATCAACGCAAAATAATAATCAAGGGGCATGCTACAAGCTTCTGCTGCAGCATGCCCCCTTTTTGTGCGCACGCAGAAAACCGCCCCCGGCTTTGTGAACCGGGGGCGGTTTTAAATCTGGAATTATTCAAAGGTGAGGAAGCGGTGGAGCATGACGGCGACCTGAGCGCGGGTGGCGTTGCCCTTTGCGGAGAGGGTCGTCTTGCCGCCGGAGGTGACGCCGGTGATGATGCCGCTGCCGACGGCCCACTGCATCGCCGTGACGGCGAAGGAACTGACCTGCGCCTGATCGGAGTAGCCGCTCAGAGAACCGGTCACGGACGGGCTGCCCGCGTAGCGGTACAGGATGGCTGCGATCTGCTCACGGGTGATGTTGCCATCCGGGTCAAAGGTCGTGGCGGTCGCGCCGTTGACAATGCCCTTGTTGGAGGCCCAGAGAACCGCGTTGTAGTAATACTTGCCCTGCTTGTTGTCGGTGAACTTGTTGGTGATACCGGTAACAGAGGGTTCGCCTGCCGCGCGGTAGAGAACCGTGACGAGCATGGCGCGGGTCATCTTGGCGCCCGGCCCGAAGAGTTTCGGGTTCTTGGTGTTGTTGCCCTTGATGATGTCGTTCATGTACATGAAATCGACCGAGTTGGCTGCCCACTTGTAAGAACCGCTCACATCGGTGAACTGGTTGGAAGCCGTCTGCTGGTTGACCGAGAAGGACAGGGTGCCCTTCGTGCTGCCGTCGATGGTATAGGAGATTTCGACACTCTTGCTGTCGGCCAGCGGCAGGACATAGAGGCTGTCCAGGCTGTTGGAGCCAGAGAAGTAGAACTTCGTGCTGCCGAGATCCTTGCTGGTCAGCGCGGTGCAGTTCTTGATGCTGGTGTAGGCGGAGTAAAGCTTACCGCCGACGATGCGGTCAATGGTGATGTAGGTGCTGCCGGTGGCGTTATCCGGCGTGAGTTCGTTTGCAATGCCCATGGAGCGGAAGGACGCGCCGGTGGAGTTCAGCGTGTGGGTGTCGTTGACATAGACCACAAGCTGGCCGTTCATCTGGCCGGACGAGCCGCTTGCCGTGAAGGGGATGGTCACGGTGTACTTCGACGTGGTGCTGCCCGCGATGAAGTAGACGTTCTTCAGCAGGTTCGAGCCGGTCGAGACGCTGTAGGACTCGCTGCCGACCTTGCCGGAACTGGTCGTGCTGCCCTTGTACAGAGCGCCGCGGGTATCGGTGTTCGAGCCGAAGGTCACGGTGCTCAGGCCGGAGCCGTAGACGCGCTGGAAGTCGCTGACGGACATCTGCTGCTTTTCATTGGCAGAAATGTGGTATTCAACCGTGCTTGCGCTGGTCATGACGATGATCGTGCCGGTTGCGATCTGGGCGCTGCCGTCATAGGCGGCGTACTTGATCGTATGCGTGCCGGTGGTTCTCGTCGGACGGTAGACCATCTTGCTGACTTCGCTGGCAGAATACTTCGTCGTCGTGCTGACCGTGCTGGACATGGCGCTCGTGGTGTAGAGCGTGCCATTTGCCGGAGACTCAAAGGTGAAGGTGCTGGGCGTAGTCTTGGCTGCGCCCTTAACTGCCGCGGCGATCTTGCTGCCGTCGAGCAGGACATAGGTGTCGTTCTCGCCGAGCGTCAGCGCAACGTTGGCCGCCTCGGGAACCGTGACGGTGAACACCTTTTCAGCGGCATACTTCTTCGCGCCGATGGTCGTCTCAGCCTTGATGGTGACCTGACCGCCAGCCTTGGCCGTCGCGGTGACGGAGGGGCTGCTGTTGGTGCTGATTTTGCTGGAAAGCTTGACAATATTCTCGTCGCTCGAGGTCCATGTGATCGTATAGGTCTTGCCGGTCACGTTGGTCAGCTTTCCGTTGACATACTCCTGCGGCACGCCGGTGATGGTGAACGTCTCGCCGGCCTTTACCGCAGTCGGGTTAAATGTAATGTTGATGTGGTTTTCACCAGTGATGGTAATAATAGCCTTGCGGGTTTCGGCATACTTGCCGTTGTCGGTCGTGACGCGGCAGTAGAACACATAGGTTCCGGTACCGGTGATGTACTGCTTGAGATTGGACAGGACCGAACGGTAGTTCGTAGGCGTACCGGTAACTTTGTCTGTCTGAATTGCTTTATCCACACCGCCGGTCGTCTGGTCGCTGTTCATGTACCAGACCACGGATTTGATCGTGCTTGTCGAAACCGACGCCGTCATCGCCAGATCGGCAATGGTGTCCGTGATCTTATAGGCCGCTGTCACGGGCTGTTCCGGGAAGGAGATATCAGAGAATGTCACCTTGTCTGTCGTCGTAACACCACTGTCGCTAGGGTCGTTTCTGTTGTAGAAGAATTCCTTTGTGGACGTTTTGAGTCCGTCAAGTGTATAGGTAAACGTATAACCAGCTGCATCAGAACCAGTTGCCGTTGCAGTCTTGACTGGCAATTCATAAATCATTACCTCGTCAGAGTAAATACTGGTTTGAATCTCGACCTTCGCCGATTCTTTCTTAAACAGAGCTTCAAGTTCTGTCTGGGTCATTTTTCCGACCGTTTCGCCGATACTCGGTTCTTCCGTGATCTTGTAAGCGCGGCCCTGATAGACCGTGACCGCATAAGTAGCCGTTACATTGCCATCGACCTTTGCGGTGATCGTCGCCGTGCCGGGTGCGACAGCCTCAATCGTTGCAACCGCCTTCTGATCATCAGACGAAGTAGTCTTTACCTTTGCAACAGCAGGTGCAGAACTCGTCCACTCGATGCGGGAGTACGCATTTCTCCGATCCGTTTCACTGTTAAGCAGCGAGTCAGGCGCCTTGATGCGCGCGGTCACTTCGAGCGTGCTGCGGATCATCGAGGACTTCACAGCGGGCTTATAATAGCTGTCCTGCAGGCCAAAGACCATCGTGCCGTTGTTCAGCAGTGTTTGCAGACGAACCTCTTTATCTTTTCCATTTGCATCCTTAATCGTTACGCTTTCGTTGTTCATGACTTCGAGTGCTGTAACAGCCATGCCCTTATTCTTGATGCTGACGGTGCAGACGGCATAAGAACCGGTAATCGAATGCTCCGGGTCATCCTTGACATCATTATATGTCTTGCCGATATTGTAGCTTTCAATGCAGATATAGATATTCGTCGCATCGCAGGCCTTGTACGGCTCGACCGTTGCAGAGGTCGTGGCGGCATTGGGACGGACATACAAATAGTTGCCCGTAGTATCGCCTGTGGTATCGTACAGATACAGCAGCTTCGGCTGGGCTGTGCCGGAATAGCCGGTCACCTTCGGCTGCAGCGTGGCAGACGTGCCGCCTGCCTCCAGCGACAATACCTGCTGGGCGGTCGGAAGCGTGACCGAGATCGTCGCCGCGCCGCTGACCCTGAAGCCGATGGTCTTGGTCGCAGTCGCGGACGTGGACGGCTTCATGCCATCTTTACCCTGATACCAGACCTGCGCCGTCAGCGTTGCGCCGCCGACCTTCTCTGCTTTGACAGTCGCTTCGACCTTATAGGTCGTGTAGTTGCCGACCGTGCTTGCGGTGACCTTCGCGCTGGCAGGCTTAACCGAGATGGCATCGTTATCGCTGGTGAAATGCACCTCGCAGTTTGCCAGATTGCCTGCGGTCACGCCGCCGCTGCTGCCGACCGTGACAGTCGCGGTGAGCGTTCTGGTGTCGCCCTGATTCAGCGCAACCGTGCCGTTGATGTTGCTGTTGCTGAGCGCCAGCGTGAGAGTATATGCGTCCCGCACATAAACCGTGAAATACTCCGAATAATCACGACCATTTACCTTGCCGGTGGCCGTGATCCGGACAGCTGTATTGCTGGCCTTTACGCCGGTCACAGTTGCCTCTGTTGTGCTGCCGCTGACAGCTGTGACTGTCGCGACGCTCTCATCACTGGATTTCCAGTTTGTCACAGTAAAGCCTGTGATCGACGTCTTGATCGTAATCGTCGAGTTCGGTTCGACGCTGTACGCCTGATTTGCAGCCAATGCCGCAGGCACCATCGCCAATACCATGGCGAGCACCAGCAGCAGGCTCATGAATCTTCCAAATGTACGCTTCATAAGTGCACCTCTTTCAATTTGCGGCCTGTTGCAGCCGCAGATTTTTATGTAATCAGTTTACCATAAAAATTAAAAAATGCAACCAATTTTTACGAAAATGGCTGTTTTTCCAAGCATTTCAGCTCCTTTCGCCCCATGTTGCGAGGTAGACGTAACATCCGCCACAAGATATTGTGGGCCGCGCCGCGTCCGCCGCTGTATTTCTCTTTTCCACACGCAAAATTTCCGCGAAGGTTGCGCGCGTTTGAAGAAAAATTTTTCATCCCCAAAAAAAGCCTCCCCTTTCAGGGAGGCGGCGCGGCGGTACGCCGGGTCAGAGGGGTTCTGCCGGCTATGCGGTCATGCTTCGAGCAGATAACTCAGGCCAAGTAAGATGTACAAGGGGCCGAAGCAGTATGCCATGAAGAGTTCCTTCTGCGGGACTTTGCGCCGGAAGCCGTCCGTCAGGACGAGGATCTCAGCAAAATACGCGCCCGCGCCGAGAAAATACGCCGCTGCGCGCAGCAGTTTGTGGATATCCGCCAGCGCAAACGAGGCCAGAAACAAAACAGCCGCCGCGCCCGCCGCCAGATTGCGCACAACGAGCATAACATGCTCCCGCCGGGCTTCCTCCGGCGACTGATCTTCTGTGATGGTATAGACTGCGTTCTTTTTCTCCATGCAGCGTCTCCTATGCTTTTAATATTATACATTGTATCAGAAAAGCATGGCGCTTGCCTAGTCTTTCGGAAAGGAAACTGCCTGCCTCGACAAAATTTCCATCCGCTCCCCCGTCATGGGGTGCGGGAAAACGAGCCTTGCAGCACACAGCTGCTGCGTGAACAGTCCGTGGGCAGCGGAATACGCCGTCGATTCCGGGCTTGTATACTGCGGGTCGCCTAAGATGGGGAAACCGGAGGCCATGCAGTGCAGCCGCAGCTGATGCGTGCGGCCCGTCAGAGGGTGCAGTTCCAGAAGTGCTGTTTTTTCCGCCCGTTCCAGCACGCGGTACTGCGTCAGCGCCTTCTGTCCCCGCTCGTCCACAATACGGATGAGATTCCCGCCGCCGATCTTATAGACCGGCAGGTCGATCTGCCCTTCCGCCTGCGGCGGCTGGCCGAAAACCGAAGCAAGATAGGTCTTCTCCAGCTGCCGCTCGCGCAGCATCCGGCAGAACCGGTCGTGGATATTCGCGTTTTTCGCCAAAATCACCACGCCGAACGTGTCCCGGTCGAGCCGCGTCACGGGATGAACGCCGGAGGCCTCGCCGCGCGCCAGCAGGTGATACAGCACGCCGTTTGCCAGCGTCCCGCTGTTTTTCTGCGGCGACGGATGCACCAGCATTCCAGAGGGCTTGTCCACAGCGAGAAAGCATTCATCTTCATAAAGGATGGAAAGCGGCAGTGGCTCCGGCTCAAAGCCCTCCGTCCGCTCCTCCAGCACGACGCGCACCCGGTCGCCGGGCATGACCGGCGCATCGGTATGCGCGGGCGCGTCGTTTACAAACAGCGCGTTCTGCCATTTGAGCCGCTTGACCAGTCCGGCAGACAAGCCGAATTCCCGCCGCAGGAGCGACAGCAGCTTTGCCTGCCGCGCGGCCGTCTGTTCCAAAACCATGCGCACCGCCTCCTTCGGCGCTATTATACCGTGCCGCGGCACAGCGCGCAAGTCCTGCGCCACTATCCCTCCGGCTGCAGGCCGGAATGATCCCAGATCTGCTTGAAGAGCATGGCCGCGATGGGAAACACGATCATCCCGCCCACGCCCAGCAGCCGGTAGCCCGTGTAAAGCGCCAGCAGCGTCAGCACCGGATTCAGCCCCACCTGCTTTCCGACCAGACGCGGCTCAAGCGCCTGCCGGCTGAGGGCTGCGGCTCCATAAAGAATGACAAGGCCAATGCCGGTTTTCGTCTCGCCGCGCAGAAACAGCGCCAGCGCCCATGGAATCAGAATCGTGCCCGTACCGAACACCGGCAGCGCATCGACCAGCGTGATGACCAGCGCTGCCAGCACCGGATAGCGCACCCGCAGCAGCAAAAGCCCTGCGTTCAGAATCAAAAATGTAATGCCCATCAGCTTCAGCTGCGCCCGCAGCCAGCCGCCGAGCGTCGCGCGCACATGTCCGCCGAGCGTCTGCAATTTTTCCAACCACGCGGGCCGCACCGCGCGGCGCAGCCAGCTGCGGATGGCGGGCAGTTCGCCGGAGAGCATAAAGCTGGACAAAATCGCCGTCACCGCAAACAGGACCGCATCCGGCAGCCGTCCGATGACGCCGGAAGCCCAGGAAAAGAGCGTCTCGTAGAGTTTCGTACCGAAGCCCGCACCGGTCTTGAAAAACTCCTCGACGCCCGCACGTAGGCCCGTTCCGAGCCCGTCCGGCAGCCGTCCGGCAAGTGTGAGCAGGCGTGATTTCAGGCGTTCAAAAAGCGGAGTCAGATTTTCCGCCAGCTGCGGCAGCTGACGGGCAAGATCCGCCGCCTCCGAGCACAGCAGGCGGCACAGAAAAAACAGTCCGCCAAACAAAATCCCGAACAGCAGCAGTACACACAGCCCGGACGCCAGCGGGCGCGGAACATGCCCCCGCGTCTGCAGAAACCGCACCGGTTTTTCCGCCAGCAGGCTCACGGCAAGCCCGATAAAAAACGGCAGCAGCACCGGCAGCAGCAGCGCGCCGAATGCCCACGCACCGAGCGCGCAGCCCAGCACGATCAGAACAGTCTTCCAGATCTTGCGGCTTTTCATGGTTTGAACTTCCTCCTGTGCTTTTCTGCTTGCATTTTGCGGGTATGTGGTGTATATTGGAGTCTGACTATAGACACTTGCTTTTCCAACACGGACAATTATGAGGTGAACGCTATGGAACAAAGCCCGAAGTATTATATTGTGGAGGCCGCAGCCCTGCCGGAGATCTTCCAGAAGGTCGCCGAGGCCAAGCGGATGCTCGAAACCGGCGAGACGGACAAGGTCAACGTGGCCGCGCAGGCAGTCGGCATCAGCCGCAGCGCATTTTATAAGTACCGCGACGCCATCGCGCCGTTTCAGAACCTGATGGCGGGCCGCATCATCACGTTTCAGATCATGCTCAAGGACAAGGCCGGCATCCTGTCCGAGATATTAACTATTTTTGCCAGTTGCGGCGCGAATATACTGACCATTAACCAGTCGATCCCCACCGGAGGCCGCGCCATGGTGACCATTTCGGCAGAGACAAGCAACCTCAACTGCAACATCGAAGCGCTGACCCAGCAAATCGCAGAAAGGAAGGGCGTAGTCAAGGCAGACTGCGTCGCAGGATAAGCATATGCAGGCATTTGAATATTTCGTACCGACTGAGATCGTGTTTGGCGCAGGCAGCACGGAGAAGCTGCCGGAACTGCTGAAAAAGCGCGGGCTTTCGCGCGTGCTGGTCGTCTACGGCGGCGCAAGCGCGAAGAAAAGCGGATTGCTTGACCGCGTGTTCCGGCTCCTGGACAAGGCGGACGTCCGCTATCGCTCGCTCGGCGGCGTACAGCCGAACCCGCGCGTGGCGCTGGCCCGTGAGGGCGTGCAGCTGGCGCTGGAATCGGGCGCGGAGCTCATTCTGGCAGTCGGCGGCGGCAGCGTCATCGATACCTGCAAGGCCATCGCCCACGGCGCTGCCAACCCCGGCACAGACATCTGGGAATTCTGGAAGCGCCGCGCACCGCTGACAAAATCCATGCCCGTCGGTGTCGTGCTGACCATCCCGGCAGCCGGCAGCGAGACGAGCGACTCCGCTGTTCTGACCAACGCGGAAGCAGGCGAAAAGCGCGGCCTCAACACCCCGTTCAACCGCCCGGCCTTCGCCATTCTCGACCCCCTGCTTGCCGCGACGCTCCCGGTGCATCAGGTCGCCTGCGGCGTGAGCGATATTCTCATGCACACGCTCGACCGGTATTTTAACCCCGTCACCGACAATGCCCTGACGGACGAACTGGCCGAGGCACTGCTGCGCGTCGTGCTGGAATACGGCCCTGCCGCCGTGCGTGACGCACATGACGAGAAGGCTATGAGCGAAATCATGTGGGCAGGCTCCCTGTCGCACAACGGCCTGACCGGCCTCGGCGGCAAAAAGGATTTCGCCACGCACCAGCTGGGGCATGCACTGAGCGAGAAATTTGACGTCTACCACGGCGACAGCCTGACCGCCGTCTGGAGCAGCTGGGCAAGATCCGTCATGGACGAAAGCCCGGCACGCTTTGCCCGCTTCGCACGGAACGTCTGGCATGTGGAGGAGGCAGACGACACTGCCGCCGCCCTCGCCGGCATCGCAAAGCAGGAATCGTTCTTCCGCTCTATCGGCATGCCCGTGTGCCTGGGCGAACTCTCCTGCGGCAAGCAGGACGAGGCGGGGCTTGCAGACCTTGCCAGCCGGTGCAGCTACGGAAAAACACGCACGATCGGCACGTTCCGCGTGCTGGACTACGAGAAGATCCTTGCGATCTACCGCAGGGCCAACGAAGCATAAGGAGGTCCGTCATGAAAAAGCTTGCCATTCTCGGCCCCGGCGTCGTCGGCGGAAGCTGCGCGGAAATTCTGCTGCGGGACGTAAGCCTGCTTGAACGAAGCGCAGGGGAACAGCTGGAACTTGCGTATGTGCTGGCACGCCGCGAACTGCCGGACAGGCTGTACCGGGACAAGGTCGTCACGGATTTTTCTGTGATCGAGCGCGACGCGAACGTGTTTCTCGTTATAGAGACGATCGGCGGCTGCGGCGCGGCGCTCGAGTATGTCCGCCGCGCGCTTGCCGCAGGCAAGCACGTCGTAACGGCCAACAAGCAACTCATCGCCGAGCACGGCACGGAACTTCTGGCGCTAGCAAAAGCCAACGGTGTAAGCCTTTTGTTTGAGGCCTCCGTCGGCGGCGGCATCCCGGTGCTGCATCCGCTGAGTCAGTGCCTCGGAGCAAACGAAATTTACGAGGTGCGCGGCATTCTGAACGGCACAACGAATTTTATCCTCACGCAGATGCTCGAGCGCGGACAAAGCTATGAATCGGCGCTCCGTGACGCGCAGGCGCGCGGCTACGCCGAGCAGGACCCGACTGCCGATGTCGAGGGCATCGACGCGGGCCGCAAGATCTGCATTCTGGCCGACATGCTGTTCGGCAGAAATGTTGCCCCGTCCCGCGTCAGCATGACCGGTATTTCCGCCATCACGGCGGTGGACGCCGCATTTGCCGAGGCCGCCGGGATGAAACTGCGGCTGCTCGGCCGGGCCGTCCGGCAGGGTCAGGCGCTCGCAGTGTTCGTCTCACCGCATTTCATTGCGGGCACGCAGCCGCTTGCTCCCATCTCCGGCGTTCTGAACGCCGTCGAAGTGCTGGGCAGCAGCGTCGGCGCGGTCATGTTCTCCGGCCCCGGCGCAGGCGGCCCGGCGACGGCCAGCGCCGTTCTGGGCGATGTCATTGACATTGTCCGCAATCCCGGCCGCAGCCAGCCCGTCAGCTGGTCGGCGGAGCCTGCCACACTTCTTGATCCGGAAGAACTTGAAGCATCGTTCTTTTTCCGCACAAGGCTCCCCAAGGAAACCTGTGAACAGGCGCTCGGTTCCGTCCGCTGGCTGCCCGATGCAGGCGCATTCCACGGCGGCTTTACGGAGAAGACCACCCGGAAGGCCCTCCGCGCCTCCGGCCTCGCGCTGGACGCAGTCTGGCCCTTGTTGGCATAAAAACGTTCTGAATCCGCTCTCCCCTGTCATACATCTATGGCAGGGGGGATTTTTTATGAAACGCAAATGGTGGACCGTCTGTTTTCTGAGCATTCTCGCCGGTTCCGCGCTCCATTTTCTCTATGACCTGTGGCCAAACCCTCTGACAGCAGTGTTTGCACCGGTCAACGAAAGCGTCTGGGAGCATCTGAAGCTGCTATACTGGCCGTTTCTCGCCGCCGCGTTCGTGCTGACGAAGGACGAAGCGGACGGCCGAAAAAGCTGGTGCGGTCTGCTGGCGGGACTTCTGGGCGCGCCGCTGCTTCTTCTGGGCGCGTATTACACACTCTTGTCCGGCTTCGCGCTGTACGGCCTGCCGCTCGACCTTATTTTGTACGCGCTGGCAATGGCCGGCGGCTTTGGGCTGGCGTGGCATTTGCAGAAAGCGGCTTCTCCCGCGTGGCTGTGCGGCGTACTGGTGATTACGGCAGGCGTTTACGGTGCCTCGCTGGCGCTGTTTTCGTTCGCGCCGCCGGATCTGCCGATTTTCACGCCGCCAGTCTAAAATTTTCTGTATTTTTGTGTTGACAACCGCGTTTTTCTCCTGTATAATAGCCCGGAGAAAACAAAGAAGGAGCGGCGAGCACCGCAACTCACCTCCAGCAGTCTGCGAAGAGGTTCATAATTTCCTCCGCTTTGTGCGGGAAGTTGGATTTTATGTGCGGGTGCTTTGCGGCATCCGCACTTTGCATTTGGAGGTGCTTTACAATCGGTAAATTAGAACATCAGATCAACGAGGAGATCCGCGATAAGGAACTTCGCGTGATCGGGGCTGACGGCAGCCAGCTTGGTATTATGACCTCGTCCGACGCTCTGGCGCTTGCCGAGGAAAAGGACCTTGACCTTGTCAAGATTGCGCCGAACGCTGTTCCGCCGGTCTGCAAGATCATGGACTACGGCAAATTCCGCTTTGAACAGCTGAAAAAGGAAAAAGAAGCCAAGAAGAACCAGAAGGTCGTCGAGATCAAGGAAATCCGCATGTCCCCCAGCATCGACACCAACGACTTCAATACCAAGGTCAAAAGCGCAGTCAAGTTCCTGAACGATGGCAACCGAGTCAAAGTCACTGTACGTTTCCGTGGCCGTGAAATGGCGCATACGTCGCTCGGACAGGAACTTCTTGCGAAGTTCGGCGCCGATTGCAGCGAGATCGCCACGATCGCCAAGGACGCCAAACTCGAAGGACGCAATATGTCCATGTTCCTGAGTCCCAAGAATTCCAAATAAACTACAATCGCAATCACACGGAAGGAGAACCACTATGCCTAAGCTGAAGTCCCATAGCGGCGCCAAGAAAAGATTCAACCTCACCAAGAACGGCAAGGTCAAAAGAGCGCATGCATTCAAGAGCCATATCCTCACCAAGAAGACCACCAAGCGTACCCGCAACCTGCGCAAGAACGGCTACGCCGACGTGACTGTGGAAGATATCGTGAAGAAGATGATCCCTTACAAATAATCGGTAAGGGTTGACGACACATAGGAGGATAATATAATGGCAAGAGTAAAAGGCGCAATGATGACGCGCAAAAGAAGAAATAAGACCCTGAAACTCGCAAAGTCCTACTGGGGCTCCAAGTCCCGTCACTTTAAGATGGCCAAGCAGGCCGTTGCAAAGTCCGGCGTTTATTCGTATGTCAGCCGCAAGCTGAAGAAGAGAGATTTCCGCCAGCTGTGGATCTCCCGTATCTCCGCGGCCGTCGCACCCTACGGCATCAACTACAGCCGTTTCATCTACGGTCTGAAGAAGTCCGGCATCGAGATGAACCGCAAGGCTCTGAGCGAACTCGCCATCGCCGATCCCGAGGCGTTCAAGGTTCTCGTCGAGACCGCAAAGAAGGCTCTGTAAGCAATTTTTATGGCCGCCATATGCAATATGGCGGCCTTTTTCTATGGATAAGGAGAGTTTTATGGCCTGGAAAGCAGTTTTATTTGACATGGACGGCGTTCTGATCGATTCCGAGGAATATATGGCGAAGACCGGTGTCCGTGCGCTGAAGAAATACGGCATCAACGCAAAGGAATCTGACTTTGCGGAGTTTGTCGGCTGCGGCGAGAACCGCTACGTCGGCGGCGTGGCAGAAAAATACGGCGTGCCGTACCGCACAGAGATGAAGTACTATCTCTATACCTGCTATGGTGAGCATGTAAAGGAGGAGGCCAACATTCCGGACGGCGTTCTGGACGTACTGCATACACTGCGTGCACGGGGCTACCGTCTGGCCGTCTGCTCGTCGGCAGACCGCGTGAAGGTTCTCATGAACCTGTCCGCCATTGGAGCAGACGAAGCGCTGTTCGACCATCTTGTGACCGGCACCGACATCAAGAACCCCAAGCCGGATCCCGAGATCTATCTGACAGGCGCGGCCAGTCTCGGCCTTGCGCCGTCCGAATGCATCGTCGTTGAGGACGCGCCCAGCGGCATCCGCGCGGCGCACGCTGCCGGGATCGAAGCCATCGGCCTCGCCACCAGCTTCCCGGCAGATTATCTGCGCCAGCAGGCACAGCCCGACTATCTTCTGCCGGATCTCAAGTCGATCCTGACGCTGCTGTGAGCCCCATGCCGGAATTTTTACCGATTTCCCGCGCCGACATGCAGCGGCGCGGCTGGGAACAGTGTGATTTTGTCTATATCATCGGCGACGGCTATGTCGATCACCCGTCGTTCGGCCACGCGATCATCTCGCGCGTACTGGAGGACGCAGGCTATAAGATTGGCATCATTTCACAGCCCGACTGGAAAAAAACCGATTCGATCAATGTTCTCGGGGAACCGCGTCTGGGCTTTCTCGTCATGGGCGGCAATATGGACTCGATGGTCAACCACTATACCGTCTCCAAGGCCCACCGAAAGCAGGACGCCTATACCCCCGGCGGCGTGATGGGCAAGCGGCCCGATTACGCTGTGACGGTCTACTGCAACCTCATCCGCCGTACCTACCGCCGCAAGCCCATCATCATCGGCGGCATCGAGGCAAGCCTGCGCAGGCTTGCGCATTATGATTACTGGTCAGATAAACTCAAGCGGTCGATTCTGCTCGATTCGCAGGCTGATCTTCTGATCTACGGCATGGGTGAGCGCGCCGTCATCGAGATTGCGAACGCGCTCAACGACGGCATGGATGCGCAGGACATCACATATATCGACGGCACAGTCTATAAGACCCGAGAGCCGGACACGTCCGTTCCCTCCATTATGCTCCCGGCCTTCCCGGATATGCAGAAAAACCCGCGCGTCTACGCCGAGAGTTTTTCTGTCCAATACCGCAACACCGACCCCTTCTGCGCCAAGCGGCTCATTGAGCCGTATGGCGAGCACGAATTCATCGTCCAGAACCCGCCGCAGAAGCCGCTTTCGCAGAAGGAGATGGATCATGTCTACGATCTTCCATACTGCCGCACGTTCCATCCGTCGTACAAAAAACTTGGCGGCATTCCAGCCATCGCGGAGATCGAATTCAGCCTGACCTCCTGCCGGGGCTGCTTCGGCGCGTGCAGCTTTTGCGCGCTGACGTTCCATCAGGGCCGGATCATCCAGACCCGCTCGCAGGAGTCGATCATCAAGGAAGCCGAGGGCATGACGCATACACCGGGCTTTAAGGGCTATATCCACGATGTCGGCGGCCCGACAGCGAACTTCCGCCAGCCCGCCTGCAAAAAGCAGCTGCAACGCGGCGCGTGCCCGACAAGACAGTGCCTGTTCCCCTCCCCCTGCAAAAACCTGATCGCCGACCACACGGATTACCTGTCCCTGCTGCGGAAACTCCGGAAGCTGCCGGGCGTCAAAAAGGTATTCATCCGCAGCGGCATCCGGTTCGATTATCTGCTGGCCGACCCGAGCGACACGTTTTTCAAGGAACTGGTGCGCTATCATATTTCCGGCCAGCTGAAGGTCGCGCCGGAGCATGTGTCCGATCAGGTGCTGCGCGTGATGGGCAAGCCCCCGCATGCCGTCTACCAGCAGTTTGTGGAGAAATACAAAAGGATCAACGAGCAGGAGGGCATGAGGCAGTATGTCGTGCCCTATCTCATGTCGTCCCACCCCGGCTGCACGATGGAAGAGGCTGTAAAGCTGGCAGAATATCTGCGCGATAGTAACCACGAGCCGGAGCAGGTGCAGGATTTCTATCCCACGCCATCCACACTCTCCACCGTCATGTACTATACCGGCCTTGACCCCCGGACAATGGAGCCAGTCTATGTGCCGAAAAATCCGCACGAAAAGGCGATGCAGCGCGCGCTGATGCAGTACCGGCGTCCGCAGAATTATTTTCTCGTGCGCGAGGCGCTGCAAAAAGCGGGCCGGACAGATCTGATCGGCTTTACACCGAAATGCCTCATCCGCCCCTACCCGCCGAAGGAGAAAAAATCCGGCGCGCCCGAGCAGGCGGCCGACCGAAAAACCACGCCCGCAAAACCGGCCAAAAAACGCCCGCCCCGCCGGTAGTCTATTGCACGAATTCCCCTCATATAGTCTTCCATACGAAGAAAAGATGAGGTGGAACTATGGAAAACACAGCCAATCACATTACCCTGACCGGGACGCTGGCGTCCCTGCCGGAATATTCGCATCAGAACCACGAGCGCAGATTTTTCCGCTTTCTGCTTGCCGTCGAGCGGCTGAGCGGCACAGAAGACCTGCTGCCGGTTCTGGCGGCGGAGGACGTGTTGGAGCAGGCGGAATTGTTCGAGGGCGAACGCTTTACCATTGAGGGCCAGATTCGCTCGTTCAACAACCGCGAGCCGACCGGACGCCGTCTGATTCTGTGCGTCTACGCGCTTTCCATGATGACAACGGACGCGCCCATGCAGAACGAAGCCGTCCTGACCGGCACGGTCTGCAAGCCACCCGTTTACCGGCAGACACCGCTTGGCCGGCAGATTACAGATCTGTGTCTGGCCGTGCCGCGCCTGTACCGCAGGACGGACTACATCCCTTGTATTTTATGGGGCCGGACGGCGCTGGCCGCCGCCGAATACCCGACCGGCACGGAGTTGACGCTCACGGGCCGCCTCCAAAGCCGGACCTATCTCAAGAATCTGGGCGAGACGAGCGAAACACGCACCGCATACGAACTTTCCGTCAGCGCCTGCGAGCGCGTCCCGGAATTCGCAATTTTTTAGAAAATTCTTCCCAACCCATGCAACCGAGCCCCTGAAATCCCGTCTTTAAAGACAGAACACAAAAGAAAGGGGAACCCACCATGAAAAAGCAATCGATTCTTGCCATTCTCATTGCCGCTCTGCTGGTCCTAACCATTTTTACCGGCTGCGCGGCAAACTCTAAAATGGCGGCAGCGGACACCGCGTCCGCGCCCAACGGCTATTACGATTCCAAGCAGGAGGCAGCCGCCGCCGAGACGCCCATGGAGGCGCCCGCCGAGCCGGAGGAGGAATTCGCCTACGACACCGTCGCCACAACGGAAGCGGGCGGCGGAGCCGCCGAAACGCCGGAGCCGGATGATTCCGTCGCCGACTACACCGCCAAGATCATCTATACCGCGTCCGTCTCCATCGAGACGACCGAGTTTGACAAGGCGGTCGCCGCGCTGGAATCGCAGGTGCAGAAGATCGGCGGCTTCGTAGAAAGCTCGAACGTGACGGGCGATACGCAGTATAATTCCGACGGCACGACCTCCATCGTCAACCGCTGGGCGTATTATACCGTCCGCATCCCGTGCGAGCAGTTTGAAGCCTTTCTGCACGAGACGGAGGGCTTCGGCAACGTAATCTCCACCAGCCGCGACGCGCAGAACGTCACCTCGGCCTACACCGATTACGAAGCGCGGCTTTCCAGCCTCAACACGCAGGAGGAGCGGCTTCTGGACATGCTCTCGAAGAGCGAGGACGTGGAAACACTCATTGCGCTTGAACAGCGGCTGTCCGACGTGCGCTATGAGATCGAATCTATCGAGCGGAGCCTGCGCAACTATGACATGCAGATCAAGTATTCGACCGTGGATCTTGATCTGCGCGAGGTTGAGGTCTACACGCCGACTGTCCCAGTTCGACGCACATTCAGCCAGAAGCTGTCTGATTCCCTGTCCGACGGCTGGACGGGCTTCACCCGCGGCGTGCAGAATATCATTCTGGGTCTGGCCTCCGCGCTGCCCGCGCTGATTCTGCTGGCCGTGATCGTCATCGTTGTAATCGTGCTGGTCAAAAACGCCCGCAAAAAGCGCAGAGCAAAATTCGCCGCCCAGCAGGAACCCCCACAGGAGCCGAAGCAGTAAATCAGATACGCAAATCCCGGCCGCAGCTGCGGCCGGGATTTTCGCTCACAGGGAGGAACGCAGCGCGTCCAGAAGCGCGCGGCATCCGGACTCGATATCACGCCATGCGGCGTCAAAATCGCCGGTGTACCATGGGTCGGCGACATCGCGCGCCGTGCCGGTATATGCCATCAGCAGCCGGAGCTTCCCATCTGGATCGCCGCCGCAGATACGCCGCATGGCCGCGAGATTACTGCCGTCCATGCCGATGAGCAGATCATATGTGTCATAGTCAGCCCGTGTCATCTGCCGCGCCCGGTGATCATCAAACGGCACGCCGTGCGCGCGCAGCTGCCGCTGCGCAGGCGGATAGATAGGGTTTCCAATCTCCTCCCGGCTGACCGCTGCAGAATCGATCTGAATTGCAGACGTCAGTCCCGCTTCCCGTACCGTCGCCTTCATAATAAACTCCGCCATCGGGCTGCGGCAGATGTTGCCGTGGCAAATAAACAAAATCTTTACCATCTTGGTTTTTCCTCGATTATCTTGGTATTTCGTTGCTTCTTCGTAGTTTTTTAAATTAACAGAATATGTTTTCTTGGCATATTGTGGCATATCATGGTACCTCGTATCCGGCGAAAGTAGTACAAAAGTAGTAAATTGCGTCCATATACTGGATTTTACTACCGAAAGTGGCCTTAAACCGCGCGTGTGGCATATAAACAATATCCCATGGCAGAGTACCACTCTCTGTCTTTGGATCTTCGATAATGTACTCCATCTGCGTTGTGCGCTGCAGCTGATGATCAACGTGGATCACGCGGGCACGCAAATCGACATCGTTGAGTGTCAGGCCGGCAAATTCGGAAATGCGCAGGCCGGTTTTGAACAGGATGCACATGCCGTCGTAATACTGCGAGTAATGCTTATCGTTTCGGATAAAATCCAGAAAAATGCGTTCATCCTTTCGTGAAATCGCCTCTCTGATCACACTGTCGTCAACGATCACACTGGCCAACTCAAAATCAAATGGATTCTTACGAAGCAGGTCGTCATCAACGGCCATCTGGAATGCTGGACGCAGGACACCGCGAATGGAGTGAATGCTGCTATAACTCTTGCCGCTTTTTTGCAGGTCAATCAGCCATACTTTTGCATCGGATTGCTTCACACGATCGATGCGGATTCCGGAAAATAAATCCTTCTCCAGAAGATTCAGAACGGTTTTATAGCCAGCCCTGGTGCTTGCTCTGACGCCGGTTTTGGTGCGCAGATACTTTTGAACCAGTTCCACGACAGTCATGTCACCACCGCGCGGGGATATTTTATCCTCAAGATCCCGTATGATTTTCGGTTCCAATTCCCGAAGCGCAGGACCGTCCCGCTTGCCGGCAGGCAGTCTGTCAGTCGGCTCTAGCCGCCAGCTATATACAAATTGCGGCTGACCGTTAATATCCCGATATTTGAATACATAACGGCCATCCTTGCGTTGGCTCTCTCCATTGCGAAGAATACGATTTCTTTGATCCCGTCTTTTTTCGCTCATGTTCCATGCTCCTTTCCTCATGAAAAAGAGCCTCGGCACGATATACAAACAGTATATCATGTCAGAGGCTTCTTTCCTAGCCGCTGGAGACACTATAATTTGAAAGATGTTTCTCAAATGGAGGAAATGCGATCAAGAAATGCTTCAAACTTTTTTCGCTTGATCAATGTTTTTACACCATTCTGTATGATGAAATCCGATGTTTGGTTTTCTTCGACGATTTTACGCATTCGTTTTTCGCCGATATTGAAGTAGGCAACAGCCTCATCAATCGTCAGACAGTATTTGTCTTTGATCAAAACCTGTGGTAATGACATTGTATTAACCATCCTTTTCTATTTTTACAACAACTAAATTAGAAAAAAGTCTTTGGCGAATGCGTATAATTTTTCCAGCTCATCCACTGCCTGCTGCCGGATTCTCTGTGCTGTCCGTACAGTCATGTGCATAACCTTTGCAACGTCTGTCCACACATACGACTCAAAGTAGTATAGCCGGAGTACTCTGCCCTGGCGCTCATCCAGTAATCCAGTATAATGCTGGAGTCGGTCATGCTCCCGCCAGAGGTTCACATAGGCAGACGCAAGTTCGCCCAGCGCCTCAGCATTCATCCGTTCAGCCGTTTTCTTATAGGAAAGCGCAACGTCCGGAACAGCTTTTGAGTTAGTCGCTTTTTCGCTGCTTGTCAAGGGCGGCAGGGACATTGCCTCAATCATTTCCGAATCAGAAACCTGCGGTATATGCTGAAGCTCATACCGCATGAGTTCAATTTGCCGCAGCCGATGTGAAGAATTCTCGAGGAGTTCCAGAACGTAGCTTTTGCATGTGGGCCCCATAGTGTTCCTCCCATCCGTGCAAAATCAAAATGGAAAGCAAAAACAGATGTTTCCGCGCACCAGCACGCAAAACATCTGTTTCCGTAATTTTCTATGATAAGATTATCACAGAACAGCGCGACATTACAAGAGCCAAAGCAGCGCGAATTCGTGAAAAATGTGCGACAAAATAGCGACATATATTCATTATAAAAAAGCAGCACCTTCAATATGCTTGTTACCGTATTCAGAATATTTGAAAAGACAATCTCCCGGAACGCACAATCGTGTATTCCGGGAGATTTTTGATTCTGTATTTCTTACAGGCACGTATATCCGCCGTCAACGGAGAGGACTGCGCCGGTCGTGAACGTGGACGCGTCGCTTGCAAAATAGAGCACCAATCCGACCATTTCGTCCGGTTGGGCGACTCTTCCCATCGGCGTGCCGCCGAGCCACTTTGCGACCGCGGGGTCGTTCGGCGTACTCAGCCGTCTGGCCGTGAGCGGCGTGTCGGTAAAGCCGGGGCAGATCGCGTTGACGCGCACGCCGCGCTGCGCCCACTCGTTGGCCATGCACTTTGTCAGCATGATGACGCCCGCCTTGGATGAATTGTATGCGCACTGCTGCTGCGGCAGCGGGTTCACGACCAGACCGGACATGGACGCGACGTTCACGATATTGCCGTGTCCCTGCTGCAGCATCCGGTTTCCGAACGTGCGGCACATGAGGAACGTGCCCGTCAGATTGACGCCGACGACCTTCTGCCAGACCTCCAGCGGCATCTCCTCCGCGGGCGCCAGCTTGTTGACGCCCGCGTTGTTGACCAGAATGTCAAGTCCGTTCGGGAAGATCTCCCACGCCTGTTCCGCAAGGCGCAGCACGTCTTCTTCCTTCGAGATATCCGCTTTCAGCACCGTGCAGCTCACGCCCTTGGCGCGCACAGCGGCCTTCGCTTTCGGAAATTCTTCTTCCATCAGGCCTGCGATGATAATATTCGCGCCCGCCGCGGCCAGACCCTTTGCAATCTCCAGCCCGATGCCGCGCTCCGCGCCGGTCACAAGGGCGGTCTTGCCCTTCAGACTGAACCGGTCCATTGTAAAATCAGCCATATTTATAGATTCCTTCCTTCTTATTCCGTCGTAAACGAATAGATGGTCTTGCTGTCAAAGACCTCGCCCGCGCGCAGGACGCAGCTTGGCCAGTCCGGATGGTGGATGCAGTCCGGGAAATGCTGCGTTTCGAGGCAGAACGCGGAGCGGTGGCCGTATTTCTGGCCGTTTTTGCCGATGCGCTCTTTCATATGATTGGCCGTAAAGAGCTGCACACCGGGCTGGTCGGTCGTCACGCACATGACGATGCCGCTTTTAAGAGACTTCGCCTCGATCGCCGGGATGCTTCCGTCCAGGCAGAAATTCACGTCGTAGCCGCGGAAGGGTTTCACGCACGGCTCGTCGCTGTCCGCGTCCTTGCCGATGGGCTTGAAGCTGCGGAAGTCCATTGCCGTGCCCGCGACAGGCGCAAGCTCGCCTGTCGGCAGACAGCCCGCGTCGTTCGGCGTATAGTGGTCAGCATGAATTTTCAGAAGCTGCTCCTGCACCGTGCCCTCACCGTCGAGGTTAAAATAGCTGTGGTTTGTCAGATTCAAAATCGTATCCTGATCGCACCGTGCCGTATAGTGGAGCATCAGCCCATCGCCCTGCCAGCTGAATTTTACGGAGACCGTCAGCGTGCCGGGATACCCCTCCTCGCCGTCCGGCGAGACGCGCGTGAACCGGACACCGTCCGGCTCCTCCGTTCCCTGCCAGACGTATTTGTCAAAGCCGCGCAGACCGCCGTGCAGATGGTTCTCACCGTTGTTTTTCGCCAGCCAGTACGTCTTTCCGTTCAGCGCAAATTCCGCGCCGCCGATGCGGTTGCCGAAGCGGCCGATTGTCGCGCCATAGAAACTGGGGTTGCCGGCATAGCCGGCCAAATCGTCATAGCCGAGCACAACGTCGATAAGACGTCCTGCCCGATCGGGAACCTGAACGCTGCGGATCGTCGCACCATAGTCCAAAAGCTCCGCGCGCAGGCCATGCGCATTTTCCATCGTCCAGCAGGATACGGCAGTACCGTCTGCAAGTGTGCCGAACGGACGCTTTGTAATCTTCATATGGTTTCTCCTTTTCATACAGCACTGCGCCTGCCGGTGTCCCGGCAGGCGCTTAATGGTTACAGGATCCTGTCCGTGCCCAGCAGTCTGATCTTGCCGATGCAGTAATCGCGGATGGCGTGGATGGGCTCGCGCATGAACACGTCCAGCGCGACCGTCGTGCGTTCTGTGACCATGACCTGATCAAGGAAGGCGTAGCAGAGGTCGGTTGCAAAGTTGACCTTGCGAATGCCGGCTTCTACTGCCATGCGGATCTGTTCGTCTGGCACACCGGAGCCGCCGTGGAGCACCAGCGGCAGTTTGCCTGTTGCTTCACGGATGTCGCGGATACGCTGAATATCCAGCACAGGCGCTTTTTTATACCGGCCATGCGCCGTACCGACCATGACAGCCAGGGTGGAAACACCGGTTTCTTTCACAAAGCGCTCTGCCTCCGCGACATCGGTATAGTTGCCGAGCACCTCGTCCTTCGTCGCGCCGACATGGCCGAGCTCACCCTCAACCGGAACGCCGACATAGCCGCAGAGCTCTGCCGCAAGCTTCGTCGTGGCAATGTTCTCCTCCAGCGGCAGGGTCGATGCGTCGATCATTACGCCGGTCATGCCGAGACGGATGGCCCGGACAACCTCCGGGATACCCGCGCCGTGGTCAAGGTGCATGACCGCAGGTTGAGGGATCTGGCGGATGGCCTCTAGGATGGCGGGCGCGACAAAATTACCGTCGTTGGTATCGGCCAGACGGCTGAACATTTGGAAGATGACCGGCGCGCCGGTTTCCTTCGCGGCTTCCAGAACACCCATGACGCACTCCTGCGTGTAGCAGTTAAACGCCGGGATCGCGCAGCCTTTTTCTTCAGCCAGCGCAAGAATGGATCTTAAATCAGTCAGCATATCAGTTTCTCCTTTTAATCCACCGTATCGGAGTCCAGATGCGGGATCAGGCGGCAGAACTCGCGCAGCTCCCAGGTATAATCGCCCTCGACCTCGGCCATGTGATGGATGTACGGGCCGTCGATCAGCTTGCGCTCCCACTTGGTCAGATCGTTGAACCGCGCCCAGAGGTAGGTGCCGAAGGTGTACGGGCCGTCGGCGCTTTCCAGCGTGCCGTTGAGCAGCTGATAGTGGCCGTCGTCCTGATCGAAGCGGCAGATGGTGAATTGGCCGTCCTTGACCTGGAACCACTGGCGCTGGTTCTCCTCGCGCGCGACGGTGCCGGGCTTTTTGAGCGAGTAGGCAAACGGGCCGCAGTGCCACAGCAGCTCGACGTTCTTGTCCTCGGGGTGGCGGACGGTGAACTCGCCGAAGAATGGAGGATTCTTGCCCAGCGCTGCGCAGGACAGCAGCGCCATGGAGATTGCGCCGTGCATATCGCTCTCGCAGGAGACGATGTAGCCCATGTCGGCCAGAATGCTGTAGGCCGTGCAGGGCATAGCCCCGACGCCCAGCTGCATGGAGGTCCAGCACTCAGAGGAAATGACATCGACATCGTATTCCTCGAAGATTTCCTTATAGAGAAGCACAAATGCGTAGATCTTTTTTGCAAGCGGCGGGGTATCCTTGTCCATCTGATAGCGCTCGAACAGGATCTTCGCACCCTCCTCCAGCTCCGCGTCGCGCTCTTTGAGAATACGGTTATATTTGTCAATAATGACCGCCATGTTGACTGGGATGATGTGCATGCCAAAGCGCTGCATCAACTCACCCTCATTGAAAATAACGGAGCAGAAGGGCTTCGGACGCAGACCGACTTGTGCAATGCGCATACCGCGGAAATTCTTGATCATGCAGGCAACGCGGACGAATTTGTCCAGGCCGTCGGCGAAGATCGGGTCACTTACGCGGCAGTTTTCAATGTAGCTGAACGGGACGCCGTAGCGCTGCATCTGGCGGCTGACGCCGAACAGGCCGCATTGGCTGTCGGTGTGGCGGCTGCCGTCCGGCTCAAATACGTCGTCCAGCGGGCCCCAGAGCAAAACCGGCAGGCCAAGCTCTTTGGTGACCATGGCGGCGACCTCTTCGTTGCCGAAGTTGCTGTTGATGATAAAGATTGCATCGGCGCGCTCTTTGCGCATCAGGTCAACGACAGGCTGCACATCCTTTTCGTTATACAGGACTTCAACCTCGTTGATGCTCTTGAGATCGACGAACGAGACGTTTTCGCTGGTGAAATGCTCCTCAATATACGCTACGGTTTTTCTTGCGCGATCTTCCGCGTATTCCCAGTTGAAAATGCCGGGGCGCGGGGTGCAGTCTCTGCGGATCGGCACCAGACCGATCTTGACATGATAATTCAGCATAATGGTTTCCTCCCTGTCTTTCTTTTTGTCAAGCGTTCAGAAGTCCATATTTATAATGCTGGACACGCTCGTCCAGCTCGGTTCCGTCAATTTCGCCCGTGGCGAGGAATTTTTCCAAAATCGGCAGCGTCGGAATGCCGGCGCGTCCGCCGGGGCGGGTGCATTTGATCGCTGAAACACCGGAGCAGAACCGGCAGCAGGTCTTTGCGTCCCAACCCTGCAGCCAGGCGTAGATATAGGCTCCGTGGAACACATCGCCTGCGCCGGTCGAATCGACTGCCTTGACCTTGAAAGCCGGAACTTCAAAAAATTCGTCTCCACAGAGACCGATGCAGCCATCAGCGCCAAAAGTAAAGATCACGGTCTTCGGCCCCTGCGACTGAATGGCGCGCAGGACACGCCGAATATCCGCTCTGCCGCCGGTATAGCCCTCGGTCTGGCACATGACGTTGTAATATGTCTCAGAGCCGATGAAGATGTCCAGATGGCGGTAATTTTCATAGATATCCGGCCGGTAATACGCTGCGTCAATGGACACGACGCCGCCTGCCTCGTGCATCCACTCGCAGGCTTTGATAATGGCCGGTGTAAACTGGCCGATATGCAGCGCCTTTGCCGACTGGATATAGTCCCTATCCAAATCTGACGGGGTCAACGGGTCAAAATCGCCGGGCTTGCTGATAAATTCCTTGCCGTCAATTTCCTGTTCGGCCACACACAGGCAGAAATTCGTCCGTTTGCCGGCAGCTACCTTCAAGTGTGACGTATCAACATGGTTGTAGGTGAAATCCGCTGTGGCAAGCCGCCCAAGCATGTCGTCACCGACGACACCGAGAATGGAGCTTTTCAGCCCCAGTCTCGCCGCCGCGACCATTGCCGTGGGGACGTTTCCGCCGCCCATGAAGCAGTAGTCGTTCATACGCATATTGACGTTGGTTTCCGGGAGTTTGGACAGCTGGATATCCAGATCCTGAAACGGGTCGCCGAAGCCAATGACGTCAAATTTCTTTTCCATTTCGTTCCCCTTTCCGCGTTTACGGGATCATGGCGCAGTATTTGAAGTCGAAATACTCTTCGAGGGACCAGGGGGATTTGTCGCAGCCGACGCCGGACTGCTTGACGCCTGCGTGCGGGGTCTGCTCGGTGCCGCCGGAGCCGTTGATGAAGATCTCGCCGGCCTCCATGCCCTCGAACGCTTTGGCGATTTCCTTCGCGTTGTGGCCGAAGAAGTAGGAGGACAGGCCGTAGATCGTGTTGTTGGCCTTTTCAATCGCCTCGTCCAGCGTTTTGAACGGCTGCATCGGGATGATCGGCCCGAAGATCTCCTCTTTGCTCACGCGCATATCGTCCGTAACGTCCACCAGCAGCGCGGGCGTCATGTACGCGCCCTTCGCAAAGTCCTCCGGCACCTCGCCGCCCATCACGAGCTTCGCGCCGGACTTCACCGCGTCGTCCACCAGCTCCAGCATGCGGTCGCGCGCCTTTTTGTTGATCAGCGGCCCCATGACCTGCCCTTCGTCCTTCCACCGGCCGAGCTTCACGGCGCGCAGCTTTTCCGCGACCTTTTCGCACAGCTGCGGATAGATACGCTCCTGCACATAAATGCGGTTATAGTTCACGCACGTCTGGCCCGCGAAGCCGGTCTTCTTCGCCACGATATTCGCCGCAACCTCGTCCAGATCCACGTCCGGCATCACGATGACCGGTGCGTTGCCGCCCAGCTCGAAGGAATACTTCTTTACGGATGTCGCACCCTCGCGCATGATCTGCAGGCCCGTCTCGCTCGAACCGATGAGCGTAATGAGCTTCGGGATGCTGCTGGAGTTGAGCGTCTTACCAACCTCTGCGGCCGGGCCGGAGATGATGTTGATGACGCCCGCCGGGAAGCCGATCTTTTCCGCGATCACGCCGAGATAGAGCGTGGCCAGCGGGGTCTGGCTCGACGGCTTGATGATGCAGCAGCAGCCGGAGACGACTGCGGGCGCGATCTTCAGTCCCGCGTTGCCCAGCGGGTAGTTCCACGCCAGATGGCCGACCGAAACGCCCATCGGGCGGCGCTCGACAATATGATAGCCGCTTCCATACGTCCCTGCCGCGTTGGGGAAGGACGTGCCGTAGACGCGCTTGACCTCCTCCGCGTAATACTGGAAGCTCGTCATGCACCAGTCAAAGTCGCCGCAGGCCAGCGCATACGTTCTGCCGGATTCCCGGCTGACCAGCTCGACCAACGTCTCGCGCTCGGCAAGGCATGCCTCGCGGAGCTTCAGCATCCAGTCGATGCGCGTCTGCAGAGGGGTCTTCGACCAGGTCTTGAACGCCTCCGCCGCCGCGTCCAGCGCCTGCTGCGCCTGCGCCGCGTTCGCGGAGCCGACCGTGCCGACGACCTCGCCGGTCGACGGGTCGAGCACGTCCAGCGGCTTTCCAAGGCCAGTAACCAATTTGCCGCCAATATACTGCTGATACATCCTGCTTACTCCTTTCTCTCCAGCGCGTCCGCACGCTGCTGGTTCTTAAAGCCCTTCAGTCCGCGCGCACCGAGGAACTTCGCGGTCTTGCCGAGCTCTGCTTCAATTTCCATGAACCGGTTCGCTCGCGGGCCGATGCCGCATTCGCGCACGGAGCCGGCGTTGATGCCCACGGCATAATCCGCAATGGACTCGCCCTCGCCTCTGGAATCCGACGGCATGACGGCGTAGCCGAACTTGTACGCATACTGGATCATCTCCAGCGCCTCGGAGATCGTCCCGATCTGGTTGACCTTCAGCAAAATCGTATTCGCTGCGCCCTTCGTCACGCCATAGGCCACGCGGCGGATGTTCGTCGTGAACAGATCGTCGCCGACGATCTGGATACCGGAATCCTTCGTCAGTGCCGCGGTCGTGTCATAATCTTCCTCGTTGAACGGGTCCTCCAGAATGACGAACGGGAATTCCTTGATGATATGCAGATAGAACTCGTAGAGCTGATCCTTCGTCTTGGGCTGATTATTGAACAGGCCGTAATACTTGCCGTCTTCCTTGTTGTGATAGGTGTCGGTCGCAACGTCCATCTGGAAGCCGGCTCTTCCTTCATAGCCCGCCTCGATGATCGTCTCGGTCATGGCCTCCCAGATCTCCTCATCGGACTTGAACACGCCCTCCGGCACGACGATGAAATCACGGATATTCGGCGCGCCGCCGAAGCGCCTGTCCATCTTCTCGGCCCAGCGGGTGTGGATATCCCAGCAGGCGTAGGAGGCGTCGGCAAACGTGTCGAAGCCGAAGCACATGACGGACATGGTGGGCTTGCCGCCGGGGGTAGTGATGCCGCCGCCATAGCGCTCATGGCCCGCGACCATCGCGACGCCCGGAACGGGCAGATACATCGCGTTCGCGCCGCCGATATGCCGGTAAAGCGGGATGCCCAGCGCCGCCGCGCCCGCCTTTAAAACAGCCGCGGAAACGGCTGCCGTCGCGTTGCCGCCGAGCTTTGCCTTCGCGTCCGGGACGATATCGAGCATCGTGCGGTCGATCAGCCGCTGGTTGGCCGCGTCCAGCCCCTTCAGCGCCGGAGCGATGATCTCGTTGACGTTCCGCACCGCGCCCAGAACGCCCTTGCCGCGGAAGCGCTCGCCGCCGTCGAAGTCAAAATGGATCTCATGCGTGCCGATGGAAATGCCGGACGTGCACATGGCCCGGCCCGTCGCGCCGTTTTCCGTCGTGACCACGGCCTCTACGCCGGGGTTGCCGCGGTTCGTGTATACCTGTCTTGCCGTAATGGAGCGGATCTCTGTTCCTGCCATTTTTCTGTCACTCCTTCTGTCGATATCTATAAATTTATTCCTGAATCAAAATCACGCGCAGATCGAGCGCGGAGACATTTGCTGCCGCCGCCACGCCGCAGCCGAGCCGCCAGAGCGGCTCCGACGTGCCGTGCGTGCGCAGCGCGTCCTCCAGATCGATCCCGGCCTGCTTCGCGGCCTGTGCTGTTTCACCGTCTGTGATCGCACCGGCGAGGCAGTCCGGCGCGCCGGGATATCGGAAGCCGCCGGGGCCGTCCGTGCCGTCGGTGTCGACCGCGCCGAAGACGATCTTACGGCTGCCCACGATCGTCAGCGCCGCCGCCGTGCAGTATTCCTGATTGCGCCCGCCGACGCCGCTCTCCGCGCCGACCGTCACCACGTTCTCGCCGGAGGACAAAAGCACGATGGGCGCGCGGAACGGCTCTGCCATGCGCTCTGCGCAAAGGGCCATCGCCGCGTCGACCAGTCCCGCCTCCTTCGCCTCCGCCTGCTGATATTCCGAGAGCATGACGCAGGGCAGACCAAGCTCCGCCGCCTTTTTCCGCACGGCGGGATAGACCGTCGCGTCCTTGAAGATGAGGCCGAAGAACCGTGCGCCGAGGCTTTCATACTCTTCTACACTCATGTTCTCCGTCTCCGGCGTGCCGCGCAGCAGCCGGTTCTGGATGGAGACGGGGGTCTTGTCCCACGCGTTCCACTTTTGCAGGATCGCGATGCAGTCCGCGTAGGTCGTACCGGTCGAGAGCGGGGGGAAGAAGGTGTTGTGCTCCAGCATCTCAAAATACGTCGTGCGCGTCACGGGCGTATTCTGCTTCGAGGGATCTGCCGTCGTCATATGGACAAGCGTCGCGGGCCGAAACAGCCGCGAGAGCCGGCCGCCCTTGAAGCGGTCGATGTGCGTGCGGATGGGGTTCAGGTCGCTGGTCGGCACGCCCTTTTCGATCTGCATCATGTGGGTAAAGCGCGCGATCTCGTCGATCGTGATATCGTCCGCCGGATAGGTCATGAGCGAGCCGCAGCCGCTTCCTGTGATGGTGAAGACCAGATCGCGGCTGGTGATATTCCGCGCCAGCGCTTCGATCTTTTTGCAGCCCTCGACGCAGGCCTCGTCCGGCACAGGATGGCCCGCCAGCGTAACGCCGATCTTTTTGCAGATGATGTCTTCGCCGTGCTTGGCGATGACATGGCCGCCGGTCAGCACATCGCCCAGCGCTTCCTCCATCGCCAGCGCCGCGCGCTGCACGCCCTTGGCCGCGCCGATGACATACACGCGGTCATAGTCCTTCAGATCAAATTCCAGCGGCCCCGCGTGCGGGTCGCCCTTCATCTCGAAGCCGTCCGTGTGCAGAACGATCTTCCCATTCTCCACATGGACAAGCTGCTTCACCCGCACATACGGGTCGAGCGCGTCCAATCCCGCGTCCAGCAGCTCCGCGACGATTTTTCGCCCTTCGCGGTTGCCGTGCGCGGCCAGCTGTTCTTTGTTGGTTATCCTCATATCAGAAATGGATCTCGTCGGGCACGGGAGCCTCGCCGCAGACGCCCTTGAGGTTCGCGATCAGATCCACGTCCTCCGGCTCCAGCTCGAAGTCGAACACGTTCAGGTTTTCCTTCACGCGGTCCGGGTTCGCGGACTTCGGCAGCGGCAGCCAGCCCATCTGCATGCTCCAGCGCAGGCAGATCTGGCCGACGCTCCGGCCGTACTTCTGCGCAAGCTGCTGCATCTGCGGCACCTTGAAGATCGCGCCGGTGCCGAACGGGCTGTAGGCCTCGACAAGAATGTTGTTCTTTTTGCAGTACGCCACGACCTCCGGCTGCGTCACGCCGGGGCAGAGGCGAAGCTGGTTGACCATGGGGAGAATTTCGCAGTGCGCCTTCAGAAGCTCAATATGGTGCGGCATGAAGTTGCTCACGCCGATGGCGCGGATGCGCCCGGCCTTATAGAGCTCTTCAAACGCCTTCCAGGTACCGATGGTGGCCTCCTGCCATGTCGTGCGGTACTGGATGGGGTTCGGCCAGTGGATCAGGTACAGATCCAGATACCGCAGGCCGAGCCGGGAGAGCGTCATGTCGAACGCTTCAAGCGTCGCCTGATAGCCGTGCGCGGCGTTGCGCAGCTTGCTGGTCACAAAAATTTCCTCGCGGGGAACGCCGCTGATGCGGATGCCCTGTCCGACGCCGCGCTCGTTGCCGTAGGCGGCAGCGGTGTCGATGAGGCGGTAGCCCGCCGCCATTGCGTCCTTGACCGCCGCGGACGCGACCGCGTCCGGGGACTGGTATGTTCCAAGGCCGATGCACGGCATTTTCACGCCGTTTGCGAGTGTGTATGTATCCTGACTGGATCTCATTGTCATTCCCTCCCTTATTTCCGGATCGCCAGACGGTTGCGCAGATCCTGCGCCTGATAGACAGACTCGCGCAGATTTCTTGCGATGAGCGCGTAATCGTTGTTCACAAGCGCCTGTCCCTGCGTGAACATCCAGTCGCCGCCGCAGATGACCTTCCGGTTTTCCAGCAGCGGGAGGAAATTCGTCTCATTGAGCATACCGGTCACGAGGAAGTGGAGCATGGGATATGCGCCGGTATATTCATTGAGCGTCGCCAGACCGCCGAGCTGGTAGATCGGAAAAAACTTGACCATATCGAGGCCGTATTCCACCGCCATGGTCATTTCACCCGGCGTGATGCAGTTCGGAATGACGGGGATCTTCCTGTCGATGCAGTATTCCACGACCTGCCGGCCGATGCCGGGCATGATGATGAACTGCGCGCCGTGGTCGATGGCGGCCTTGGCCTGATCGAGCGTGATGATCGTGCCCGCGCCCGCGACGATCTCCGGGACATCTCTTGCGATGCGCTCCAGATTTCCCATCGCATGCTCGTTGCGCATCAGCACCTCCACCACGGGAAGTCCGCCCGCAACGAGGGCTTTTGCCGCCGGAACGGCCTGCTCCGGCTCCGCATAGGCAATGATCGGCGCAATGCCGGTCACCTTCAATACATCCTTCATGAGTTCGGTTTTGTCCATACCCTGTTCCCTCTCAATCTGCCAGCCAGTGCAGGCTGGTCTTTGTCAGCGCGGCGGCCCTTTCGAGGTTCTCCGCCATATTGTCCGCGAGCTCCAGCCGGTTTTCCGCCAGCGCCTTCTCGCGCTTTGCCCACTCCATCTCGCCGGGGACGAAGATCTTCTGCGCGTTCTTCGCCAGCGGCGCGGACTCCAGCTCCTTCACCATCTGCTCCATACGCGCTTCAAATTCGTCCATCGGCAGCATCTGCGCCAGATCCACGGCGATGAAGGCGTGGCCGACGTTGTTCTTTGCCTCTAGATCGAGGTTCCAGCTCACGACCTGGCTCAGAAGTCCCGCGCCCGTCAGCACGGAGGCAAGGATCTCGACCATGATGGCGAAGCCGTAGCCCTTGTGCGCCGCCATGGGAAGAAGGTGCGAGTCATACGGGAAGCCGGACGGATCCGTCGTCGGCAGGCCCTCGGCGTCAATTAAGAAGCCGGGCGGCACCTGCTGTCCCTTTTCACGGGCCATGACGATCTTCAGGGCCGCTGCGCCGCTCAGGGCGATGTCGAGGAAGACGGACTTTCCGTTCTTCAGCGGCGCCGCGAACGAGAAGGGGTTGTTGCCGATGGCCACATCGCGGCTGCCGGGGATGGCCATGTTGGGGTCGGTGTTGCTCATGGCGATGCCGAGCAGGCCCTGCTGCGCGGCAAGATTGGCATAATAGCCCGCCGCGCCAAAGTGGCAGCTGTTGTGCACGCCGGCATAGGCGATGCCGGTCTTCTTTGCTTTTTCGATGGCAAGATTCATGGCCCTACAGGACGAGACCATACCCATGGCCGCATTGCCGTTGACGATGGCCCACGAGGGGCCTTCCTTTTCCACCGTCGGGACAGCCTTCGCATCCAGACCGCCCGCCTGCATCTTGCGGATATAATTGTACAGATTGTTCGTGCCGTGCGAGAACACGCCGAACGTGTCCGTCGTCACGAGCGTATTGGCGATCGTCCGCGCATCCTCCGCGCCGACCCCCGCCGCTTCCAAAGCCGCCTGCGCAAACCGCAGAAGCTCATCTACCTGAATCGATTTCATGTCGTTTTCCTCCTGTTGGAAACGTTATTTGACTGCACTGTCGACCTGGCCCTGAATGAAGTATTTCTGCAGGCACAGATACGCCACGATCAGAGGCAGAACGCACAGCACTGCCGCTGCCGCTGCGCCGTGCATATTCTGGGCGCTGTCTGCACCACCGAAAAACTGCCGGATGAGCAGTACCAGCGTGTATTTCGACGGCTTCTGTAAGATGTAATACGGATACAGGTACTCATTCCACGCCGTAACGCCTTTGAGGATGATGACGGACACTGTCACAGGCTTGAGCTGCGGCAGGATAATACTCCAGAACGTGCGCAGAACGCCTGCACCGTCGATCGCTGCGGCTTCATCCAACGCGACAGGAATGGAGTTGATGAAGTTTGTGTACAGATGAATGGACATCGGCAGGCCGAATGCCGCCGCGATGACGATGACCGCCCACTGCTGGTTGATACCGCCAAGCGCGACGAGCTCGGTGTACACGCCGACCAGAATGGACAGCGGCGGGATCATCATGATGCCCAGACAGAAGCTCTGCATGAAGCTGTTGAGCCGTGAACGGTTGCGCGCGAACGCATAGGCCGCCATACAGCCGAATACGACCTCGATTGCAACTGTGCCAACCGCAATGAGAACAGTGTTGCCCAACGCCCTGAATAACTTTCCACTTTCAATGATAGAGGTAAAGTTGCTTAAATCAAAATAGGTCGGTGGGGTCAGACGGCTTCCGAGATCCGTCGGATGCTTGAAGGCCATGACCACGAGCACATAGATCGGCAGGATATAAACGAGGATGATGAGAACGCTCAGGATATATTTCCATGCGTTTTTCTGCTTTGTCTTATGTGTCTGCTTCTGAAGAGTCTCCTGCATCAGTACTGCACCTCCCGTTTGCGGAAATAACGCGTCAGGAACGTCGAGATAATAAAGATAAATGCAAACAGGAACACACCAATTGCCGAGGCGTAGCCTGCTTTTTCAGAATCAAAGTACATATAGGAAATGTATGTGGACAGCGAATGCGTCTTCAATGTAGGGCCACCCTTTGTCAGGGAGATGATCACATCGTTCAGCTTCAATCCGCCGATGACATTCTGAATGACTGCGGTGGACATGGCAGGCGTGAGCAGCGGGAGCGTTACATGGCGGAATACCTGCCATTTACTGCCGCCGTCGAGTGTTGCCGCTTCATAATACATGGATGGAATATTTTGCAGGCCGGCCAGATAAATGATCATCGCGATGCCGACATACTGCCAGCTGTTGACCAGTGTAATAATGATCTTACCGCGAGTTCCGTCCGCCAGCCAGTTGATCGCGTCCTTGCCGAGATACTGGAAGATCTCATTGATGACGCCGTGGTTGAGCTGGAAGAAGAAATACATGATGTAGCCCATCAGAAGGCCGGAGATCATGACCGGTAGATAGATGATCGTCCGTACCGCGTTGCGGATCTTGAATTTGCTGTTGAGGAACAGCGCCAGCGCCAGACCGAACACGTTCTGTAGCAGCGCCGAGCCGAAGCCATAGAGCATTGTGTTCCAGAACGAGGACTTAAAGTATTTATCTGCAAACAGGTTAAGGTAGTTTTTCAGTCCGATAAAGGTCATATTTTGGGAATATCCATTCCACTTGAAGAAGGAGATATATACGCCCCGCGCCAAGGGATATAGCACAAAACATGCCATGAGCAGGACAGCCGGTATATACAGAAGATTCATCTGTCTTTTCCGTTTTTCCATTCCGTTGTCCGTTCCTTTCTAAATAAAGAGTGTGCAGGTGCCGGATGTTCTGGGAGATTCATCCGACACCTGCAGATAAATCATTTAAGCAGATCAGTCGTTACAATGCGGGGCCATATTCAGCTTATGGGGTGCTGGACCACGATTGCACGGACTCAGCCGTTCTGCTCTGCGTAGAGCTCCAGGTAGTTGTCTCTCAGATACTCAACAGCCTCGGTCACGTCGTCGGGGTTGGAGAGCATCATGGACATGGAGTCAGCCATAATGCCCCACATGCCGGACGGGAAGAACTTGCGGTCGAAGAGGTTGTCGTACTGAACCTTGCCGTTGCAGTCTTCCACAGCCTGCTTGTAGCAGTTGAGCGTGTAGACATCAGCGGCGTCAGCGCCTTCAACGGTGGGCAGCGCGCCGGAGACCGTCGCCCACTTGGAGCCGACCTCGGGACGGGCCAGATAATCAAGCAGAGCCCAGCAGGCAGCTTCGTTTTCGGTGTCCTTCCAGACGCCCCATGCGTCGCCTTCACCGACACGGAAGGACGGAGCGCCATCAGCGGAGGAGGGCAGCGGGAGCACGCCCATGTTGGCATCGGGATAATACTGACGGGCAACGGTGATGTTGTCGGTGCCGCGAACCATGAAGGCCGCTTCGCCGGAGCCAAGCATCTGCTGCGCACCGGCAGCGTCGAGCGTCAGAACGTCTTCATTGATGTAGCCCTTCTTCATCCAGGTAGCCAGATACTCGTAGAGTTCCGTTGCATAGGTGTCGAAGTCGAACGTGCCGTCCTTCAGAGAGTCGCCCAGATCATACTTGGCGCCTTCGTCCGTCCAGAAGGTCGGAGCGACGGAGCCGAGCAGGCCCGCGAGGTTGCCGCCGACGGAGCCGCCGATTGCCAGCGGGGTGATGCCGGCTGCGACGAGCTTTTCACAGGCTGCATCGAAATCGTCCCAGGTGCGGATGGAGTTGGGGTCGACGCCAGCCTTGTCGAGTGCGTCCTTGTTGTAGATCAGGCCGGAAATGCTCATGGACATGCCGAGCGCGTAGAAGTTGCCGTTTTCGTCGGCCATAACGCCAGCGAGAGAGTCCTTGTCGATGGAATCGAACCAGGGCTGATCGTTGACGACCTTCAGATATTCGCTGTAGCGGAGCAGCGACCAGCCGTGGGTCATCCAGACATCGGGCAGGGAGTTGGAAGCCATCATGGTCTTGAGCTGAGCTTCACCCTCGGAGCCCGGGGTGATGAGATCGACCTGAATGCCGGTCTCAGCCGTGAAGTCATTGATGATCTCCTGGAACATTTCCAGCTTCGCATCGGTGTAGCTGGTTGCGAAAACGGAGATCGTACCGCCGACAGCGGGTTCCTCCGTTGTTTCTTCGGCGGGAGCGGTTTGTTCGGGAGTCGTCTCCTCAGCCGGTTCCGTCGTGGTGGTCTGCTCGGCATCTGCGGCAGGCTCTGCCTTAGCTGCACAGGCAACCATCGTCAGCACCATCAGTGCCGCGAGGATCAATGCAAGAATCTTCTTCATTTTTGGTTTTCCTCCTTGTCATTTTATACAAACAACGTTTTGTTTTTTGCTGTCTGCTATTACAAAGTACCATATTTTTCGCATTCTGATAATGCAGAAATCTGTTGCAAACATGGACAATTCTGCTGGACATTTTTCGCTGCTTCTGCTACACTATATAAAAAACAAATTTCAAAACCGAATGCAGCAGGGGGCGGACGCTGATGGCGCTGAACAATTTTGACGAGTTCATTGACAAAACAGATTATCTGCAAACGAGGCTCCTCCAGGTCAACAGCTGCGGCTCGGAACGGGTCGTCAAATATGACTATACGATCCTGCGCTCAAACGGGCGGCGGGACTTCCATTTTCTATATCTGCAAAACGGATGGCTCGACATTGAGGTCGGCACGGCGAAGGCGCGGCTGACGCGCGGACAGTGCGCGGTGTTCCTGCCGAACGTGCGGCAGATGTACTCCTTTACCGCTGCGGGCGACCCGGTCTCCCTCTACCTGCATTTTACCGGACAGGCCGCAGCCGAGGCCATGCAGTACCTGCGCCCGACGGAGAACATGATCTACACCATTTCTGACCAGACGCTGTTTGAAAGCCTGTTCCACCGGCTCAATCGCCTGCACAATCTGCAGCAGTCCGCCGCGCTGCAGATCCCGGAGGAAAACAGCATCCTCCTGCAGCTCATCACCATCGTCTGCCGCAGCAGCGCGGACAATGAAGCGCCCATCCGCAGCGATATCCTCAGCGCCATGGAATACATGCGGGAGCATATGCAGGAGCAAATCAACTTCCAGACCTTTGCCGAAACGCTGCACCTCAGCTACAGCCGCTTTGCGCATCTGTTCACACAGGCTATCGGTGTCTCGCCGCAGCAGTATCTGCTGCGCCTCCGGCTTGACCGCGCACGGGGCTTCCTGCGCGATTCCTCCATGAGCGTTTCCGAGGTCGCGGAAAGCACAGGCTTCAACGATCCGTTTTACTTCAGCCGCATGTTCAGCAAAGCCTTCGGCCTGTCCCCGAGAGCGTTCCGGAGCAAATGCCGGAAATAACGCCTTTTACTTGTAATCTCCGAGGTAGTCCGTGTTTTTCTCAAAAATCAGATCGCACATGTCGCGAATCTCCTGCAGGCTGCACACGGCGGAGCAGAGCGGATCCATCATGACCGCGTGATAAACATCCGCCCGGCTCTTTGTCATGGCCGCACGCACGACAAGATTCTCGATCTGCGCCGTCGTGCTGACCAGAATGGCCAGATGCGCCGGAAGCTCGCCGACGATGGTCTTGTGGATGCCGTCCTTGTCCGCAAATACCGGAATTTCCACGCAGGCGTCATACGGCAGATTGGTGATAGAGCCGTCGTTGATGACGTTGCCGTTAAATTTGAACGGCGTCCGGTCGCCGAAGCGGGCGTTGAAGATATTTGCCGCATATTCACTGCTTCGGTTGGTGTCGACGGGCTCATTTTCAATCCAGTCCGTGATCTCCTGCTTCCAGCTCCCAGCGCGCTCCAGCCGGCTGTTGAGCGAAAATGCGTGCAGGCCGGGGTTCCAGTTCGTGCTGTGCGTGCAGTAGTTTTCAATCAGATCCGGCCGTTTGCGGAACCACGCATTATACTCGGAATTGTGGCCGCTGGACTCGGTGACGTAATAGCCCAAATGCCGGAACATTTCATTGCGTACCTGCTCCTTGTTGTAGAATTCAGGAGCTTCCAGCTTTTTTGCGAGTTTCGGGTACAGATCCTGCCCGTTGTGCTCCAGCTTCAGATAGAACGCCTGATGGTTGACGCCCGCACAGAGATAGTCGATCTCGTCCACCGGCGTTTCCAGCCACTCCGCCAGCATCGCGACTGTCCCCTGTACGCTGTGGCACAGACCCGTAACCTCAACGTTTGTTTCGGTCTGCATGGCCTTGCAGAGCATCGACATTGGATTCGTGTAATTCAGAAAAACCGCGTTTGGGCAGTATTTCTCGATATCCCGGCAAATGTCCAGCATCAGCGGGATATTGCGCAGAGCGCGGAAAATGCCGGAGACGCTGCGCGTATCGCCGATGTTGATATCGACGCCAAACTGCATGGGGATCTCAATATCATAGCGCCAGACGTCGATGCCGCCATTGAAGACCGTACACAAAACGCCGTCCGCGCCGGAAAGCGCCTCCGCGCGGCTCTGCGTCGGGGTGATCTTCGCGTGCGCGCCCATAGCGGCGTTGATCTTTCGGACTGCGGCGGTGATCCGTTCGAGCCGCTCCGGGTCGGTGTCCATCAGCGCCAGCTCACAGTCTTCAAAGGCCGGGAACGAGAGCAGATCTCGGACAAGATTGCGCGTGAAGATAAAGCTGCCCGCGCCGATAAATGCAAATTTTTTCATAAAGAGCACCATCCTTTTTCATTTTTGGATGGTTCCAGTGTATCCCACCACCTGCGCGGCGGCAAAGCAGAAAACTGCCAGATAAGCGGACATTCCTGCTATACAGCAAGCAGACCGTATGCTATACTGGCCAGGGGTGATCAGCATGAAAGCCTTTTGTGAATTCCGTGATTCCACGGATCATCCGCCTGTCCACGGGCTTCAGATCAACAGCTGCGGGCAGCAGCAGGCCGGACAATACGGGTATACGATTCTCCGCTCAAATGGTCGTTCGGACTATCATTTGCTCTATGTGCAGAGCGGATGGATCACTGCGGAGAAAGACGGCGCTCCTGTGTGCATATCATCGGGTGGCTTCATTTTTTACCCACCCGACGCACGGCAGCTCTATGCGTTCAGCAAGGAAGGAAACGCGATTTCCTACTGGATTCATTTCACCGGGACTGCAATAGAAGATGCTTTGGCCGATCTTCCCTATAATCGCACGTTCTGTGGACAGGTTGACGAACGGATGCAGTTTGAGAGTCTGCTGCACCAGCTTTCTCAGACACACCACATGCGCGGGCCGGCATACCTTCTTGACGAGGGCGGACTGCTTTTGCAGATTCTTGCCAGTTTGTCGCGCAGCGTCAACCGGCAGGAAAGCACCGAATGCAGCGAAATCCGCGCGGCGGCGGCGTACCTCTGTGAGCATTTCTGCCAACCGCTGTCGCTTGCGGACTGCGCAGCCCGTCTGCACCTGAGCGTAAGCCGGTTTTCGCATCTGTTCACGAAGACCATCGGCGTTTCGCCGTATCAGTATCTGCTGCGCCTGCGGCTCGACCGGGCCTGTGAGCTGCTTCTGCATACGGAACTTGATATCCGCCATATCGCGCAGCTGGTCGGCTTTGACGATCCGTCCTACTTCAGCCGCCTGTTCCGCAAACGCTTTGCGAAAACGCCGGGGGCATTTCGGACAACATACAGCCAGGAGCGTTCGGATCATCCCGCTTCTGCACCTCCGGTTTTATAGAAAAAGCAGGCATCCTGTGTTTCATTTGCAGGATGCCTGCTTTTTCACTTTCCGGCCTCAGCACTGTCTGCGCAGCAGAAACAGCCGCTGCGTGATCGTATCTGCTGCCTCGCGGAGCTGCGGAAGGTAGTATTTCAGCTGTTCGCGTGAGGTCACGTCGGTGATGCCGGAGAACGACAGAGCCGCGTAGATCTCCCCCTCCGGGCTGCGAACCGGCACGGCCACACAGCACGTGTGCGTCAGGGATTCAAAATAATCAAGCGCATATTCCTGCTGCCGGACTCTGTTCAGCTCCTCCAGAAACGCGCGCTTGGTGCAGATGGTATTCGGCGTCATCGTCTCGAATGCGATCCCATCGATAAACTGCGTGCGCAGCACCTCCGGCAGCTCGCAAAGCAGAATTTTTCCGCCTGCGGATGCGTGCAGCGGCAGCGCCGAGCCGACCGGCGCAACAAAATCGACGTACCGATTCGTGCGTGTCTGCTGCAAAATGAAAAACCGCCGATCCTGCCGGACAACCAGATTCATCGGCAGAATTTCCCGTGCCGTCAGCTCCTGCATGATCGGATACGCAACTTCAGCCAGCGCAAGGTGAAAATTATTTTTCTCCGTGACATAAGATAACTTCTCGCCCGGAATGTATTTGTCGTCTGACATCTGGAAACTCCAGCCGTTTGTCTCCAGCGTCTTTAAGATCCGGTACGCCGCCGACGGCGTGATACCCTGGCATTTTGCAATCTCGTTGACGCCCATCGGCCGCTTTTCCTGCATCAGCAGCTCCAGAATTTTCAGCCCGCGCTCAAGCGCTTGTACTGTACCCTGTTCCTTCCTTTCCATCATTTCCTCCGCCGCAAGTACTTTGCTCTTGATTATACCGTAAACGCTGGAACTGCGTCAACTGTCAAGACCTTCATTGCCGGGAATCCCTCGGATGTATTCTGTTTTGCACAAATCCAACATGGAGAATTTGGCTATTCTGCATATTGCATTCTATTTTTGATTCCGGTATGCTGTTCTTTAAAATTGGAATACTTATTCCAAAACACGCCATAAAGGAGAGCGACTATGGAAAAACAAAAAATGGGCGGCGTTGTATTCCCGCTTGTGACTCCCTTCTGCGGGGAGGACGAACATGTCAATTATCCCGCGCTTGACAAGCTGATCGACTTTCTGATCGAAAACGGCGCGACGGGCGTCATCCCCTGCGGCAGCACGGGCGAGCTTGTATCCATGACGCTGGAGGAGCAGCTGGAGATCAACCGCCACACCATCGAATACGTGAACCATCGCTGCAAGGTCTATGCCTGCACCGGCGCGTACCGCACCTCCGACGCGATCCTGCTCTCCAAAGCTGCGGAGGAAGCCGGGGCCGACGGCGTCATGGTCGTCACGCCCTGGTACATTACGCCGAACGAGGAGGAAGCCTACGATCATTATAAGGCCATCCGTGCCGAACTTTCGATTCCGCTGATCCTCTATCACAATCCGTACCTGACCAGCTGCTGGCTGAGTGAAAAAATCATTGCGAAGCTGTATAATGATGGCATCATCGACGCCATCAAAGATTCCGCGCACGACATTTACCGCCACCAGAACATGCGTGCCCTGTGCAAGGACGACGGCTTCTCTATTTTCTACGGCTATGACAATCTCCCCGCCGAAGCGCTCATGATGTACGCCGACGGCTGGATCACCGGCGTCGGCACGCTCTTCCCGGCAGAAACTGTCCGTGTCTATGACCTCTGCAAGGCCGGCAAGCCGCTTGAAGCCAGAGACTATATCATGACTGTCTGCCGCAAGTACATGCACTTCTTCAACGAACCTACAAAAGAGGGTCTGCCCTCGCCGTGGCTGGCAATCATCAAGGAGGGACTGACTATGCGCGGGATCCCCATCGGCCTGCCGCGCAGACCCATCCATCCGCTGCCCGACAGTGTCCGCGCAGAGCTGACGGCAGTCATGCGGGACTTCGGCTATTACAAGCTCGGATAAGGAGACGTTCTTATGGAAAGCACCATCTATGTCAAGCCGGAACGCATCCGACAGTACGTGATCGATCTGTTCGGCTATTACCACGTCAGCAAGGCGGACGCTGCCATGATCGCCGACAATCTGATCGACGCTGAGATCCGCGGCGTCACGACCCACGGCCTTACACGGATTCCACTCTATACGGAGAAGCTCATCTCCGGCCTGTACGATGCAAAAGCCGTGCCGGAGATCGTCAAAAATTTCGGTGCGACCGCGCTCATCGATGCACACGACGGTCTCGGTCAGGTTGCAGCGACAAAGGCCATGGAACTCGCCATTGAAAAGGCGGAACAGTTCGGTGTCGGCTATGTCGGCCTGCGCAACGGCAGCCACTACGGCACGGCGGGCTATTACGCCATGATGGCTGAAAAGCGCGGCATGATCGGCTTCTCGATGACCAATTCCGGCGCGTTCGTCGCGCCGTTCGGCGGCGTGGAAAAGCGGCTGGGCACGAACCCCATCGCCGTTGCGCTTCCTGCCGAAAAGCATCTGCCGATCCTGCTCGACATGGCGACCAGCCGTGTCTCGCGCGGCAAGCTGCTCGTCAACATGAAAAAGGGCGAACCCGTTCCGGACGACTGGGCGCTCGCAATCGACGGCAGCCGCACGACCGATGCCCCGCAGGCCTTCCGCGGCATTCTCCTGCCGCTGGGCTACAAGGGCTACGGCATGGCCGTGATCGTGGACATGCTCTCTGGTGTGCTCAACGGCAGCGGCTTCGGTGTCGCAGTCGATACGCCGAAGGACAAGCCCATCGTCGGCAGCAGCTTCCTCGCCATCAAGACAGAGGCATTCTGTGAGCAGGGCGAGTTCCGCCGCAATGTCGATGCTCTGATCGATGAGATCAAAAACGTAAAGCTTGAAGCCGGTACGGACGAAGTTCTCATGCCGGGTGAGATCGAATTCCGCGCCGAGATCGCCAACCGCAAAAAGGGCGGCGTTCCCATCCAGCCGTTCCAGATCAGCGAACTGAATGAACAGGCTGCACCGTTCGGATTCACATTTGAAGAATATTTATAACGCAGGAGGGAAAAACAATGGAGAAATTGGATCTGCACGGCAAGACGGGCTTTATCATCGGCGGTACGCGCGGGATCGGCAACGCGATCGCCATGCGCATGGCAGGCCTTGGTATGAATCTGACCGTTATTGCCCGCAAGGAAGACGAACTCGCAGCCATGAAGGCACAGGTTGAATCGCTCGGCGTCCGCTTCCTTGGTATTCAGGCAAGCAACACTGACTTTGACGCGATTGCAGCTGCCTTTGAGACTTCGTGGCAGACCTACGGACGGCTGGATCTGCTGGTCAATGCAGCCGGTACCGGCGTTATGACGCCGTTTGAAGAGCTGACAAAGTCCGACGTGGACACCACCATCGACGTGAACCTCAAGGGCACGATCTACGCTGTCAAGCTGTCGGTTCCGTACTTTGAAAAAACCGGCGGCGGCAACATTCTCAATATTTCCTCCATGTCCGCCATCCGCGGCATTCCCGATCCCGTCAATAACAACGGCATTTATACCGCAACAAAGTTTGCCATCAACGGCTTTACCGAGTGCATGCAGAAATACCTGCTCAAGTATGGCATCCGCGTAACGGCGCTTTGCCCCGGCTCCACGGCTACAAGCTGGTGGACGCGCTGGACACATTCGTTCGGCACCGACGCAATGCTCCCGGTCGATACGCTGGCCGACATTGTCGAGCTGATCGTCACGTCGCCGGAGAAGGTTTTGTTCAAGCAGCTTCAGGTCCTGCCGACCGTTGAGATCGACAATTTCTAAGGAGGAAACAGGCATGAAAACTGTCCATGTTCAGGAATTAAGCGCTGAGAAATTTGGTTTATACGGTACGTTTGCCGACATGCTCCATGCTGCAGGCCCGCATATCGGCACGAACCCCATTGAATTTTACCGCAATATGACCACGGTTTATTCTCCGGGCGCTTCCGTTGGACTTTCTATCACGAAGGTCTACCGCCGGCCACTTGTGATCGATACCTATGAATATCATAACACCTGCGCAGAAGCCATGCTGCCGCTCGATGGGGATGCGTATATCCACGTCGCGCCTGCCGGCCCGGCCGATCGCATCCCGTATGATGCAGTCGAGGTTTTCCGCGTTCCGAAGGGAACGATGGTCACGCTTCGCCCCGGCGTATGGCATCACGGCCCGTTCTGCGTGGATACGGACGCCCTACAGACGCTCATCATTCTGCCGGAACGGCTCTATGCCTATGACTGCACGGTCCTGACCGCTCCGGAGTCCGATAAGCTCCAAATCGAAGCATGACCGCAAACGGATCCTGATTGCGCGGCTGATTTGGAGTCGGATATCCCAAATCATCCGATCTTCTCTTGGAAAGGAAACAGCATGGACTACGCAAAAGAATCCCTTCGTCTGCATGGCGAATGGAAGGGAAAAATCGAGGTCACGGCGCGCGTGCCGGTCGATACAAAGGACGATCTGAGCCTTGCTTACACGCCGGGCGTCGCCCAGTCGTGCCTGGAAATTCAGAAGGACATCGAGAAAAGCTACGAGTTGACCCGCCGCTGGAATCTCTGTGCCGTCATTACCGACGGCTCGGCCGTTTTGGGTCTCGGCGATATCGGCCCGGAGGCCGGTATGCCGGTCATGGAGGGCAAATGCGTGCTCTTCAAGGCATTCGGCGATGTCGACGCGTTCCCGCTGTGCGTCAAGACGCACGATGTGGACGAATTCGTTAATACCGTTGCGCTCATCTCCGGCTCGTTCGGCGGCGTAAATCTGGAGGATATCTCCGCGCCCAGGTGCTTTGAGATCGAGCGCAAGCTCAAAGAGCGCTGCGACATCCCCATCTTCCACGACGATCAGCACGGCACCGCCGTCATCACTCTCGCGGGTCTGACCAACGCGCTGAAGGTCGTTGGGAAGACGGAGGATGTGAAGATCGTCACGTCCGGTGCAGGTGCGGCAGCGATCGCAATTGTGAAGCTCCTGCTCTCCGCGGGCTTCAAAAATGTCACGATGTGCGACCGGAAGGGCGCGATTTATAAGGGCCGGGACGGTCTCAACTGGATCAAGGAAGAAATGGCCGAGGTCACGAATCTCGAGCGCAGGGCCGGCAGTCTTGCCGACATGCTCGTCGGCGCGGATGTGTTCATCGGTGTCTCCGCGCCCGGAACCGTCACAACGGAAATGGTCAAGACCATGAACAAGGATGCGATCGTCTTTGCCTGCGCGAACCCGACGCCGGAAATCTTCCCGGAGGACGCGAAAGCAGGCGGCGCGCGGATCGTCTCGACTGGTCGGAGCGACTACCCGAACCAGATCAACAACGTTCTGGCCTTCCCGGGCATTTTCCGCGGCGCATTCGACGTGCGCGCGAGCGATATCAACGAGGAGATGAAGGTCGCCGCCGCGCACGCGTTGGCAGAGCTCATCTCCGACGATGAACTCTCGGAGGACTATATCATCCCCAAAGCCTTCGACCACCGCGTCGGCCCCGCCGTTGCAAAAGCCGTCGCCGTAGCCGCAAGAAGAAGCGGCGTAGCAAGGCGCTGAGGAATAAGAAACACAGCCCCGGCTCGGTATTCCGAGTCGGGGCTGCCATATATCCATCAGAAATCCATATCAAGCCGCTTTCCGAAATCGCAGGCCGGTTGCCCGCACGGACAGTTCCTGCGACAGAAGGCGCAGCGTTTCAAATTCATCGTCAAGGCCGTCGAGCTCCCGGCGAAGAATTTCTTCGTAGTGCTGCTTCTTCTGCTCCAGCGTGGCAATTTTGTTGACCCACCGCTCCATGACGCTGGGGCTGCGGCTGCCGCTCTGGATGAGGTAGTCGGCCTTCTCCTGATACAGCGCGATCTCTTTTTTGACCGTGGAATAAAATTCCTCTGTCATTTTGTCGTGCTGCTTGGCATCGTCAATGATGTAGAAGCTGTTGACGCTCAGGGAATTGTCGTTCTGATTCATCGCGCTGAGCTGCTCAATGAACGTTTCAAACGTATTCACTTTGTCCATGTGCTGCCGCGGGATGAAATACAGATGCCCAGTCGAGCTGACCTTGGTGGCCTCCAGCATCCGCAGATAGCTCAGGCAGATCGTCTCGATCTGTCTGCGGTTCGCGCAGACCTGATAAAGCTCGAACAATTCCTCCGCCCGGCGGCAATAGTTCAGGGGATCAATGTCGGCGTCGAAGCCAATATTGTCATACCCAAACCGATTGTCGCGCCGATCGTAAAAAATATTTGCCAGCTTTTCATACTGATTCGTCCGCTGGTTGAGCGTTTCCTTGACCAGTTCACGGGAATAAACATCCTCGGTGTGCGCGTTGTCGCGGCAGTAGACCGCGTAGATATGATGCACATCGGGGCTTTTTACCGTGATCCGATCCTTAATATCGCCCGTCGCGGAGCGGAACGCATCCGATACGGAAATACGCTTGCTTCCAGAGTATGGGATGTTCAGATCCTCGCAGAGCTGCGCCAGCGCCTCCTTCTCCACCAGAATGTTGGCAAGTGAGAAATAGAGAAACTTGCCCAGCACGGAGGTCTTGTCGCCGTTGGCTGCGCCAAGGATGTCCTGAAAACTCGTAATATTTGTCATACGCAATTCCTTTCTTTAAGCTGTCTTTCGTTTCGTCCAGTCCAGCAGATAATCGTCCACACCCTTGAATCGCGGGTTCCAGGTACATTGGTAGTACCGGATGCCCGGAATCGATTGCACCTCGCGGCGCAGGGTGCCGATCGCCTGCCGGACCTGCGGATTTGTAAACTGATCCATGTCCATCGCCTCCATGACCTCCGTGACGCCGAGCGACAAGAGCGTTTCCCGCAGTCCTTTGTGGGCGTTCACGCCGCCGAGACACACAAAGAGCGCATCGTTTGCAAAGTAGCTTGCAATATCGCCCTTGAGCGGCCCCTCGGTAAGCGTTCCGTTCAGCGCCTTCAGGCATTCCAGAAGCTGCGTCGGGCTGTACCAGTACACGCCCGCAGGCTCGCCGCTCAGCGCAACCACGTCCATAGATGCTTTTGTCGCCCTGCCGGTACTGCGCGTACAGGCTGTCCAGCTCTGTAATGCTGCGGACGATGACTCCTGCGGTGTCCGGCAGCGTTTCGGCAAGTTCGCGCACCCACTTCTTCGCGACGTGCGAGGGGCAGAGGATGATATTGAACGTCTTTTTTCATTTCTGCGCCTGATACGCCGCCAGCGCCGCTGCGCCGATCTTCGTCTTGCCGCTGCCGCACTCTGCCACGATGAACGCAGACTTTCCCTCCGAGAGCTTGCGCTTGACCGATTCCGCGACGGCAAGCTGCGCCGGACGAAGACTATAACCTGCGTGCGCGTGAATGAAGTCGTTGATGCGCAGGATCTCTGGGGAAAGCTGTTCCGCAGCGGGGTCAAACAGCGGCTGGAACTGATTACGGATTCGCTCCGCGACGGTCACACCGAACGCGTACAGATAACTGGTGACGGAATGCACGCTTTCAAAGCCGTTGGGATTCTGAACTGCTCCGGGAATATGAATGGCACCGGTTTTCAAGCCGTCCTCCAGCACCTTGACAATATTGGCGTCATCCTTTTTGCACAGCAGCAGCCACGCCTCCAGCCGTTCCCGGATGGAGATGACGCGCAGAGGCTTGAGAAATCTGCGCCGCTGCAATTCGTCCAGAACATAGTCCTGAAACTCCGGGATAAGCGGCACAGCCGTTTTCCGGTCCAGCGCTTCAAACAGCGCCCGCCGGTCTCCGGCCGGACAAAAAAGAACGCATTTCCGCGGCGGCAGTTCCACATTCGTCTGTCCGTCTGCCTGCGCTTCTTTGCCCTTTTTCGCTGCGGCGTCTTCATCGTCCAGCGAAAGGATCGTTGCCTCGGCATAAATTCCGTCGTGGCTCAGATGGCATTCGTACTTCTTCGGTTCGCAGGTAAGCCTGGCTGTTTCACCGGCAAATTCCGCTTCCAGCGTCGCGCCGGCATAGATCGCGTCCGACATGGCGCGCACCATCTCCAGATACCCGCCGAAGCGGATCGCCCGAAGACGCTGCTCGCGTCCGTCCGGTTCAAGGACGATCGTGTCCGCATACGCGTTGAGACGGATCTCCTGCTTGGGATTGTAGTAGCTGATTGGCATTAACCGGTTCTTTTCTGGCATTCATGGTTTCACTCCTTTCATCGTTTTTGGACGCAAAAAGACCGTAACTGCCAAGCGGCAATTACGGTCTTACTGGTCCTGTTGTATTTTGGTATTCACTGGCCTGCGCACGGAGCCGGGGCATACCTGTCCCCAAGCTTTCACCTCCGCCCTTCATCTGCTCCGCCCTGATACTGCTCTGACCTGGAATACAGATTTATTGTAGCGCAGCAGCAGACAGGTGCAAACTTGCGGATTACTCAAGTGTTGTATCGCATAACCGCTTTCTCCGTGCTGCCCGACGAATCCAGCTTGCGGCTCTGCGCTGCTCCGTATCATCATAATAGGCGATCATGTCCGACGCCGACGCAAGATAGCACAGCTTCCGCGTCAACCCGATCCGTCCGGGCCAGAGCCAGCAGCCCTGCGGGTACAGTGTGTGCAGATAGTCAAGCTCCGGCTCTGCCGGTCTCTCTTTTCGCAGTCCGCACAGGATCACTGTATAGTCCAGCAGCGGATAGTCCTGCTGCAAGCGCCGGATCACGCGGAACGCAAGCCGCTCAAACGGACCGAAATAGCCAAGAACAAACGCGGAAACATGCTCCTGCTCAATCAGCGTACGAAGCCGCAGCTCCAAACGCTCCTCATTCAAATTTCTGATCGTCTGATCTCCAATCAGCGCGCAGATCATAGCTGCTTCCCTCCTCTCCCATTTCAACAGGACGATTGTCTGCTTATTATAAAGCGCATGTGCCGTATATTTTGGCGTATTGCACAATACAATTATATAACGCTCTATAAATAAGTCAATCGCTTTATATACGAAGCTGAGCCAAGACGCCGCAGCTTCTATAATTTTCACAGAAGGGGGCGTTTACTATGAGCAAAGACGAAATCAGCTTCAAAAACCGGGATCGGTTTATCCAGATGGGCATTGCAATCTCCTCTCTGCGGAAAATGCGCGGGATGTCACAGGAACAGTTAGCCGAAAAAGCAAGCATCAGCCGCTCTCATCTGAGCGCAATCGAAGCACCGAATATGGTCCGTGCGTTCTCCATGGAAGCGTTCTTTAACATCGCCGACGCGCTTGATGTAACGCCTGAGGAGCTGATCCAGATCGCATTCTTGCAGGATAAGATTTTGAAAAGAAATACTTAAAGAAATTTGATTTTGATAAGCAAATCGGCTATACTGGATAGCAGAGTCCAAGCCTCGAAAGGAGCAACTGTCATGGATCAAATGCAAAACCGCAGGATTGCTGCTGTCAAGGCAGCCGACGCGATCAATGCGATTGAAGGCGTTCCGGTTTCCGATTATGCAAAGACGCTCTCTGCTTGTTGGGCAAAGGGTGAAATCACAGATCAGCAAATGAAATCTGCGCTGCTTGCTTCCCACAGAAAGCTTGCAGCAATGGTGCGCAGCCGTGTCTGACATTTATTTATACGAGGATGTTCCTGTCCTGAAAAACAAACTGGACATTCGGGATGAGAAAACGCTTGATCTGATCGAAGCGGAGCAGTCACGCGCAAGCATGATGATTTTGTATGAGCGCGGCTTTTCGGATTTTACACCTGCCGGATTGTGCGAAATCCATCGGTTTCTGTTTGGCGATATTTATGATAGGGCCGGTCAGTATCGGATCATCAATATCGAAAAGCGGGAGCGTTTGCTGGGCGGGCGCAGCGTCTGGTACAGCAACGATGAAGCAATTCCAGATGATTTGGAAAAAGCATACACCGCTATTTCAGCAAAACAGTGGGAGCGGTTCTCCAGAGAAGAATTTGTACATGATCTTGCAAGGCTGTTTCCGCGTGTATGGCAGGTGCATCCGTTTCGTGAAGGCAATACACGAACGGTCGTTATGATGATGACGCTGTTCGTTGAGCATTATGGATATTACATGGATCACGAATTGATGGCCGCAAGTGCGGGATATGTGCGCGATTCCTTTGTTATGGCCTCACTGGATCAGATTTCTGAGTATGAGCATCTGGAGCGCATTTTGATGGATGCGGTCTGCACCGAGCCGGTCATCTATGACGAACAGACTCTTGATTCTGGCGGACAATCGGAAAGAACGGAAAAATATCAGAAGTACCAAAAAGAAAAGTATGTTCCGCAGCCACACCAGCAGCGTGAAAAATCATAATCTTTTGCAACAAAGCGGCAAGGCGTGAAATGCGCCTTGCCGTTTATATATTTGCGCATTATCGTCCTACGATTTTCCCAAAAATCTGTTTCTTACCCTCGTCATACCGCTGGATCACGACCATGACGGTATCGCCGGTTTTGAAGTCCGAGTCCTCGTAATGGAATGAATACCGGCACATGACGACAGCGCCGTCGGGGAGGTTGCAGAACACGCCGCCGGCATATTTGCCCGCGATGCTTGCTCTGCGGCGGCAGCCGACAGGGTGGCGCAGGCTGGCTTCGTCGAAGGGGTTTGGAACGGTCTCCTTGACGGAGATCTCCAAGTTACCAGCCTTGCGGTCAAACTGCTTGACCACGCAGGTCAGCTCATCGCCCGGATGGTACTGCTCCCGCAGGTCGGGGATGGCAGCATAGCTCATATCGCGCTGCGAGAGATTCACGTCGTAGCCGTAACACTCGACCAGACACCGGCGCGGTCCCACAGCCAGCACATGGCACGGCACGCGGCTGCCCGGCTGGTGGAGCGGCTGCGCCAAGAAGTAATAGCGCCGTGAATGAAGCGCCAAGCGGCGGGAACCAATGGCAAAGCCCGCTTCACGATCCACATGGGTAACAACAAAATCGATCTGAGCGCCTGGCATGTTCCGCAGAACGAACGCCGGGCGTTCGTCGTTTTCTGCCCACATTTCCGTTTCGGGGATCAGAATGCGGGCGCGGAACGGCACGATGACCGCGCAGTACATCCGCTTGGTTTCCGTCTGGCCTGTCTGTGCGCTGCGGACGGTCATAGAGTGCGGATCGACGCCGATGATCGTGCCGCGCATGACGCTTCGGCTGCGGAAAGAGGCGTAGATCGTGTTCCACTCCTGCCGCTGCTCCGGAGAGAGATCCTGGTCGAGCGCACGGAAGTCCAAATCATAGAAGGATTTCTTCTCCGGTTCGGAAGATTCAGATTCTTCTTTCGCTGCGGATGGTTCTTCCTCGCCATAGGGTTGTATGGGTTCTGAGGTTGCAGGTTCTTCGACCTGCGGTTCCACTGTGGGCTGCTCCATGATGGCCTTTTCTTCGGTTTCAGTAATTTCCGGCTGCACAGTTTCTTCTTGCAGCACTTCGGGTTCAGCTTTCTTTCTGGGCATATGTAGTTCCTCCTAAAAATTATTTTCTGGCAAAGAATCGGTGTGTGCCGTTCTCTTGCCGGATCGCAAAAATGACGGGTCTGGTGTATGGAAATGTCTCTGGCCTGATGCCGTCAGGCAGCAAAACGATGATTTTTTCGTCCTGCCGGATTTCACGCTCCAGCGGCGGATCACTGCCGGATACGATGACAAACTGCTTGAAGCTGGGTTCTCCAAGCGAGAAACGGAGTAGAGTATGTTTATCCACGGCATAAAAATTCTCAGGCTGCGCTGCGGACAGCTCCAGCATCACGTCAATGGCTTCTATCTGCTGTGTGCTGGGCTGCCCTCCGGTTTGTGTAACGAGACCATCCGAGATTTGCAGCAGGCCGCCCATCTGCATCTGGCGCACACAAGCGCCGGTCACGCGCACGGCATCGTCAAGCGAAGAAAAGGCAAACGTCTTTTGAAGCAGTGCGGCGAGCTGCCGCTGCTCTGCGCAGCCGAGTTTCTCCAACACGGCCAGCAGATATTTTTGCTGTTTCGTCAGCAGCATCAGCCACGCCCCTTTCCCGGCGGCGAGCGCAGCGAATTGAGATACGGATCGACCATCAGATCGCTCTCTGTTTCCGTGATGCAGTTGTAGATCGTGGACATGACATACTTCGTAGAATCGCGGACAGGCACGTCCCGGTTGGCGTGCAGCTTGATCTCAGCTTCCTGCAAAACGAAATAGTTCAGCAGATGCAGCCGTGACCGCACCCGGCTTCTCGGTAAGACGGCCTGCCCAATGCGCAGATTGTCCGAGTAGAAAAGCCGCTCGATAGCGTTCTCAAAGACACGCGCCACCTCTGGCTCGAAATACGAAAGCTCACAAGCATCCAGAATGCCCG